>Ga0182793_1000003_pt1 | contig 297325 bp, 265 predicted proteins | sample Passage237A_FD_130498 | JGI IMG/M metagenome (GOLD analysis project Ga0182793, IMG submission 130498) | Cellulose adapted compost microbial communities from Newby Island Compost Facility, Milpitas, CA, USA - Passage2 37A (version 2) (version 2) ... | reverse complement strand
GCGTTTCGACCTGCGGCGGGTGGATCAGGACGTGCTGGCCGCCCACTTCGCCCGTCTCTGCGACAAGGAGGGGGTGAGCGCCGAGCCCGAGGCGCTGCGGCTGGTCGCGCGGGCCGCCGATGGCTCGGTGCGCGACGGGCTCTCCCTGCTCGACCAGGCGATCGCCCTGTCCGAGGGACCGATCTCGGCCCCGACCGTCCAGGAGATGCTGGGGCTCGCCGACCGCGAGCGGATCTACGACCTATTCGAGGCGCTCATGTCCGGCCGCCTGCCGGAGGCGCTGGCAATGCTCGCCGCGCTCTACGAGGTGGGCGCCGACCCGGTGGTGACGCTGCAGGACCTGCTGGCCATCACCCACGCGACCACCCGGGCCAAGGTGCTGCCGCCGGAGACCGACCTGGGGCTGCCGGAGAGCGAGCGGGTGCGCGCCCGTGCCTTCGCCGAACGGCTGACCCTCGGCAGCCTGACCCGGGTCTGGCAGATGCTGCTGAAGGGCATTTCCGAGGCGCAGGTGGCGCCCAATCCGATGCAGGCGACGGAGATGGTGCTCGTCCGTCTGGTCTACGCCGCGGACCTGCCTGACCCGGCGGATCTGCTGAAGCGCCTGACCCAGCAGCAGGCCGATGCGCAGGCGCAGGTGGCGCCGCCGGCGCCGAATAGCGGCGGGCGGACCAGGGCCGCCCTGGGCGGCGGGGCGGGTGCCGCCTTCGCCACTCAGCCCAAGCCGGTGATCGCCGAGACGCCGCCGGCCGAGGGCGCGCCGGCCATCACCTCCTTCGCCGAGCTCGCCGAGCGGCTGCGCGAATCGGGGGAGCTGCGGCTCGCGTCGCATCTGCGCAGCGACGTGCACCTGATCCGCTTCGAGGTCGGGCGGATAGAGCTGCGGCCGCGTCCGGAGGCACCGCCCGACCTGGCGGGCAGGCTGGGCAAGCTGCTGGCCGACTGGACCGGGCGCCGCTGGCTGATCAGCCTCAGCGAGGCGGAGGGTGAAGCCACCCTGGCGCAGCAGGAGCAGGCCCGGCAGACGCAGGAGCGCGAGGGCCTGGCGCAGGAACCCCTGGTGCGGGCGATCCTGGACGCCTTTCCCGGTGCCCGTATCGCCCAGGTGCGCGCCCTCGACGAGCCGGACCCGGAGAGCGAGCCGATCGTCGAGCCGCCGGTGGCCGCCGAGCCGGTTGAGGTTGACGACATCCCTTACTTCGACGATCTCGTCGGCGACGAGGAGGAGGACGACCGATGAAGAACCTGGGCGCGCTGATGAAGCAGGCGCAGGAAATGCAGTCCAAGATGGCCGAACTGCAGGAGCGGCTGTCGGCCATGACGGTCGAGGGCCAGTCCGGCGGCGGGATGGTGCGCGTCGCCCTGTCCGGCAAGGGCGAGATGCGCTCCATCAAGATCGATCCGGCGCTGGTCGATCCCCAGGAGGTCGAGGTGCTCGAAGACCTGGTCGTCGCCGCGGTCAACGATGCCCGCGCCAAGGTGGACCAGGAGAGCCAGGCGGAGATGCAGAAGCTCACCGGCGGCCTGTCCCTGCCCGGCGGTTTCAAGCTGCCCTTCTGATCCTCGGGCGGCCGGCCGGCCGCACTGCCATGACCCCCTCCGAAATCGACCGCATGATCCGGCTGCTGGCGCGGCTGCCGGGGCTGGGGCCGCGCTCAGCCCGGCGGGCCGCGCTGCACCTGCTGCAGCGGCGCGAGGCCCTGCTGCTGCCCCTGGCCGAGTCGCTGGCCCGGGCCGCCGAGAAGGTCGTGGTCTGCAGTCTCTGCGGCAATCTCGATGACGTCGATCCCTGCAGCCTCTGCCGCGACCCGGGCCGCGATCGCAGCCTCCTGTGCGTGGTCGAGGGTGTGGCGGACGTCTGGGCCCTGGAGCGCGCGGGGGTGTTCCGCGGCCGCTACCACGTGCTCGGCGGCACCCTTTCGGCCCTGGACGGGCGGGGGCCGGACCAGCTGCGGCTGCCGGCGCTTCTCCGGCGGCTGGAGGAGGGAGAGGTGAAGGAGGTCATCCTCGCGCTCTCGGCCACGGTGGACGGCCAGACCACGGCGCACTACCTTGCCGATCGCCTCTCGGTAATGCCGCTGACCGTGACCCGGCTCGCCCAGGGGATGCCGGTGGGCGGCGCCCTCGACTACCTCGACGAGGGGACGCTGCTGGCGGCCCTGCAGGCGCGGCGGCCTGCCTGACGGCAGGGCGTCAAAGGTTGGCGGCGATCACCATGTGCCGCAGCAGCCAGTCCTGGCAGGCCTCGTTCATCCGCCCCAGCGCTGCCTCGGGATGCAGCCAGACCGGCAGGTTGCCGGCCTCGGTCGGCGGACCGAGAGGGCCGGCGATCTCGACGAGGTAAAAGGCGGAGTACTTGTCGAAGAACTTGCCCGCCTCCGGCTTGGTCAGGAACTGACGCAGGCAGACCAGCGGCGCTGCCCGCTCGACGCGGTAGCCCGTTTCCTCGATGAACTCGCGCGCCAGTGCCGTGCCGTCGTCTTCCCCCGGCTCCAGGCCGCCGCCCGGGATGTCCAGGCCGCCCTCGCTCTCGACCAGCAGGATCTCCGCCCCGCGCCGGGCGATGCCGTAGGCGCCGGGGCGGCGGCGGTAGTCGAAACCGGCCTGGGGGCGGTCGAAGGCGAGCACGAAGCGCGGGTCCATCCGACGTCAGACCGAAGGCTTCTGTTCGAAGCCGGGGCTTTCCGGCTCCTCCCAGGGCTCGACGCTCACGCCCGTCACGTCGGCGGAGGGGGGGCCCTTCGCACAGGCGTCGACCATGGAGTCCACCGCCGCCGAAGGGCCGGCGAAGACCGCTTCCACGGTGCCGTCGGAGCGGTTGCGGACCCAGCCGTCCAGGCCGCGGGCCTCCGCCTGCGCCACTGTCCAGCCGCGGAACCAGACGCCCTGGACCCGGCCGGCGACGACGGTTCTGACCACCTTGCGCTTCATCAAGATCCTCTCTCCGGATAGAGCGCGTGGAAGAGCACCTTCACTGCCCGTCTCGCGTGTTTCTCCCATTCCGGTCGCCGCGTCCACTGGTCTTCTATCGTCAGCGCAGGGTCGCCGGCCCGTTCGTGCAGCAGGGCGTTGCGGCGCCGCCGCAGCCACGCCAGTTCCGCCGCGTCCGCGCCGCCCTGGCCGCTTCCTTCGGCCTGGATCTCGACGATGGCGGCGGCGAGGATGACCACCGTGGCCCAGCAGCCGGCGCAGAAGACCGCCTGCAGATCGATCAGCAGCGCGCTCGCCTGCTCCGACGGCTGCCGTATCCCCCGGCGCTCGGCGGCGCTCGCCTGTGCCTCGAACCAGAGGCGCCGCTCGTCCCAGAGAACAACGTCCGGCGGCTCGAGCTGATCCATGACAGAGCAAGAACGCTCGGGCTGGGTGCAGCCAGGGTCAGGCGAATTCGACGATCGGCTGGTCCACCGCCAGGCTCTCGCCCGGCTTGGCGTGCACGGTCGCGACCTTGGCGTCGGCCGTCGCGCGCAGGACGTTCTCCATCTTCATCGCCTCGATGACGGCGATCTCCTCGCCCGCCTTGACCTCCTGGCCCTCCACGACGGCCAGCGAGACGAGCAGGCCCGGCATCGGTGAAAGGATGAACTTCGAGAGATCGGCCTTCGCCTTCACCGGCATCAGGCCGGCGAGCTCGGCCAGACGCGGGCGCAGCATGCGCGCGACCAGCCCCACGCCGCCGTGGCTCAGGCGGAAGAAGGCGCCGCTGGGATCGACCTGCACGGTCATCGCCCGGCCGCCGACGGTGCCCACGAAGAAGGGCTGCCCGGGTCGCCAGTCGCCCTGGATCCCCATGTCGACCCCGTCCACTCGCACTGTCAGGCCTTCGCCCGCGGTCGTCAGCGTGACCTCCATGGCCTCCTCGCCGAGGAAGACGACGGCGGCCTCCGCCTCGCCGGCCGGCCGCCGCCGCTGGCGGACCGCCAGCAGCGCCGTCCCCGCGGCGAGCTCCCGGCGCAGGGTGCCGCTCGGCGTCACGCCGTTGAAGCCGTCCGGGAACTCCTCGGCGATGAAGCCGGTGGAGAGCCGGCCCTCGCGGAACCGGGGGTTGGCCATCACCGCGGAGAGGAAGGCGGCGTTGTGGTTGATGCCGCGGACATAGAAGGCGTCGAGGGCCTCCTGCATGCGCGCGATGGCGGCAGCGCGGTCCGGACCCCAGGTCACCAGCTTGGCGATCATGGGGTCGTAGTACATGGAGATCTCGGCGCCCTCGTTGACGCCCGAATCGACCCGCACGCCCTCAGCCTGAGCCGGCTCGCTGTAGCGGACCAGCCGGCCGATGGAAGGCAGGAAGTTACGGGTCGGGTCCTCGGCGTAGAGCCGTGCCTCCATGGCCCAGCCGTTCATCGCCACCTCGTCCTGGCCGAAAGGCAGCGTCTCGCCGTCGGCGATTCGCAGCATCCATTCGACCAGATCCAGGCCGGTGATCATCTCTGTAACCGGGTGCTCGACCTGCAGCCGGGTGTTCATCTCCAGGAAGTAGAACTTGCGGTGCTTGTCGACGATGAACTCGACCGTGCCCGCCGAGCGGTAGCCGACAGCCTTGCAGAGGGCGACCGCCTGCGCGCCCATGGCGGCGCGGGTCTCCTCGTCCAGGAAGGGGGAGGGGGCCTCTTCCAGCACCTTCTGATGGCGGCGCTGGATGGAGCACTCACGCTCCCACAGGTAGAGGGTGTTGCCGGCGCCGTCCGCCAGCACCTGGATCTCGATGTGGCGCGGTTCCTCGACGAACTTCTCGATGAAGACCCGCTCGTCGCCGAAGCTGGAGCGCGCCTCGTTGCGGGCCGAGCGGAAGCCGTCGCGCACCTCCTGGTCGGTCCAGGCGATCCGCATGCCCTTGCCGCCGCCGCCGGCGGACGCCTTGATCATGACCGGGTAGCCGATGCCGCGGGCGATCTCGAGCGCCTCGTCGGCGTCGGCGATCTCGCCGATGTGGCCGGGGACGGTGCTGACCCCCGCCTTCGCCGCCAGTTTCTTCGATTCGATCTTGTCGCCCATGGCGGCGATGGCGGCCGCGCCCGGGCCGACGAAGACCAGCCCGGCCGCCTCGACCTGCTCGACGAAGGCCGCCTTCTCGGAGAGGAACCCGAAGCCGGGATGGATCGCCTGTGCCCCGGTGGCCTTGGCGGCCGCGACGATGGCGTCGCCCAGCAGATAGCTCTGGGCGGCCGGCGGCGGGCCGAGTCGGACGGCCTCGTCGGCGAGCTGGACGTGCAGGGAGTCGGCGTCGGCATCGGAGTAGACCGCCACCGTCTTGACCCCCAGGCGGCGGCAGGTGCGGATGATGCGGCAGGCGATTTCGCCCCGGGTGGCGATCAGGATCTTTTCGAACACGGACGGCCCTCTCCGACGGATTTGCGCCGCCTTTAGCACGCGTTCGCCGATCCTTGAAGGCGTCACACGACGGTGGCGGCCCGCGGGCCGAGCGCGGCGCCGGCTCCGAACCCCTCCTCGAAGGCGCCCTCCAGGGCGGCGTCGAGGTCGGCCATACCGACCGGCAGGCCCAGGTCGACCAGCGAGGTGACCCCGTGGCCGCGGATGCCGCAGGGGACGATGCCGTCGAAGTGGGACAGGTCGGGTTCCACGTTGATGGCGACGCCGTGGAAGGTGACCCAGCCGCGCACCCGCACACCGATGGCGGCGATCTTGTCCTCCCGGCCGTCCCGGCGCACCACCCAGATGCCGACGCGGCCGGGCCGCCGCTCGCCGGTCACGTTGAAGCGGGCGAGGGCGCGGATCACCCACTCCTCGAGCGCGGCCACGTAGAGCCGCAGGTCCTGCAGCCGCCGGCGCAGGTCGAGCATGACGTAGGCCACACGCTGGCCGGGGCCGTGGTAAGTGTACTGGCCGCCGCGGCCGGTGCGGAAGACCGGGAAGCGGGCGTCGAGCAGGTCTTCCGGCCGGGCGCTGGTGCCGGCGGTGTAGAGCGGCGGATGCTCGAGCAGCCAGACCAGCTCGGCCGCCCGACCCAGCCGGATCGCCTCGACCCGGCGCTCCATCGCCTCAATTGCGGCCGGATAGTCCACAGGGCCCTCTTCGAGCCGCCATTCCAGCGGGATCATAGCCGCTCCGTCGTCGCCTTCCGCCCCTTGTCCTGGCCTGTTTTCAGGGTAGCTTGCCGCGGGACCGCCGGTCTGGCGGCACACCTCCCACCTGCCCAGGGGGCTGAACATGGCCGACACCTTCAGTGAAGCCGCTCTCGCCTATCATCGGCGGCACCCGGCGGGCAAGCTGGAGATCGTGGCGACCAAGCCCCTGGCGACGCAGCGCGACCTGGCGCTGGCCTACTCGCCCGGCGTGGCCGAGGCCTGTCGGGCCATCGTGGCCGACCCAGCCGCGGCGGCCACGACCACCATACGATCCAACCTGGTAGCGGTGCTGACCAACGGCACCGCCGTGCTCGGCCTCGGGGCGATCGGACCCCTGGCGGCGAAGCCGGTGATGGAGGGCAAGGCCGTCCTCTTCAAGAAGTTCGCCGGCATCGACGTCTTCGACATCGAGGTGGACGCCCGCGATCCGGAGAAGCTGATCGAGGTGGTCGCGGCGCTGGAGCCGACCTTCGGCGGCATCAACCTGGAGGACATCAAGGCGCCCGAGTGCTTCGTGGTGGAGGGGCGGCTGCGGGAGCGCATGCGCATCCCCGTGTTCCACGACGACCAGCACGGCACCGCGATCATCGTCAACGCGGCCATCGGCAACGCCCTGGAGCTGGTGGGAAAGAGGCTGGACGAGGTCAAGATCGTCTGCAGCGGCGCTGGGGCCGCAGCCCTGTCGTGCCTCAACCTGCTGATCACCCAGGGCGCCCGGCTGGAGAACATCTGGCTGACCGACATCGAGGGCGTCGTCTATCAGGACCGCAACGTGCTGATGGACGAGTGGAAGGCCCGCTACGCCCAGAAGACCGACGCGCGTACCCTCGGCGACGTCATCGGCGAGGCCGACATCTTCCTCGGCCTGTCGGCGCCCAACGTGCTGAAGCCGGAGATGGTCGCCCAGATGGCGCGCGACCCGATCATCTTCGCCCTGGCCAATCCCGACCCGGAGATCCGGCCGGAGGTGGCGCGCGAGGTGCGGCCCGACGCCATCATCGGCACCGGGCGCAGCGACTATCCCAATCAGGTCAACAACCTGCTGTGCTTCCCCTTCATCTTCCGCGGCGCGCTCGACGTCGGGGCCACGGCGATCAACGAGGAAATGAAGCTGGCCTGCTCGCAGGCCATCGCCAAGCTGGCGCGGATCGAGGAGTCCGATGTCGCGCTGCGGGCCTACGGCGGCGAGGCGCGCTCGTTCGGCCGCGATTATCTGATCCCGCGTCCGTTCGACCCGCGCCTGATCCTGGAGATCGCCCCCGCGGTCGCCGAGGCGGCCATGCGCAGTGGTGTGGCGACCCGGCCGATCGCCGACCTGCCGGCCTATCGGCGGCAGCTGGAGGAGTTCGTCTTCCGCTCCGGGCTGGTGATGAAGCCGGTGTTCGAGCAGGCGGCCGGTGCGCCGCAGCGGATCTTCTTCGCGGAGGGCGAGAGCGAGCGGGTGCTCCGGGCCGTCCAGGTCCTGGTGGACGAGGGCCTGGCCACACCGATCCTCTGCGGCCGGCCCGAGGTCATCGACCTGCGCATCCGCCAGGCGGGCCTTCGCATCCAGCCGGAGCGGGACTTCTCCGTCGTCAATCCGCAGTCGGACCCCCGCTATGGCGAGTACTGGCGGCTCTATCACAGCCTCCTCGAACGCCGGGGCGTCACGCCGGAGCGGGCTCGTACGGTGGTCCGGACGGACACGACGGTGATCGGCGCGCTGGCCCTGCTGCGCGAGGAGGCGGATGCCATGGTCTGCGGCGTGGAAGGTCAGTATCGCGACCACCTGAAGCACGTCGAGCAGATCATCGGCCGCCCGACCGGCGTCGAGACCTTCTCGGCCCTCAGTCTGGTGGTGACCCCGCGCGGCACGCACTTCATCACGGACACCTATGTGAACGGCGATCCCGACGTGGACGGCATCGTGGCGTCGACGCGCATGGCCGCCGAGATGGTCCGGCGCTTCGGAACGGTGCCGAAGATCGCACTGGTGTCTCACTCCAATTTCGGCAGCCACGACGACCCATCGGCGCGCAAGATGCGGGCGGCCGTGCGTATCCTGCACGAGCGGTTCCCCGACCTGGAGGTCGAGGGCGAGATGCATGCCGACATGGCGCTGTCCGAGGACCTGCGGCGGCAAACCTTCCCCAACTCTCGCCTGCACGGCGCAGCGAACCTGCTGGTCATGCCGAATCTCGATTCCGCGAACATCGCCTTCAACCTGCTCAAGGCGGCGGCTGACGGGCTGGCGATCGGGCCGATGCTGATCGGCGCACGTCTGCCGGTGCATATCGCGACGCCGGCGATCACCGTCCGCGGCATCGTCAATCTCGCCGCCCTGGCGGCTGTCGACGCCCAGAGCCGTTCGCGAGAGGCGGCGTGAACGATGCCGGAGGACCGACCATGGCTGACGAGATCCTCCAGGAGGACGCGGGCGACGGCGTCGGGTTGAGCGAGCGCCTCGTCGAGCGGGTCGAGGCCGCGCTGGAGGCCGGCGACCACAACCAGATCGAGGATCTGCTGGCCGATCAGCATCCGGCCGACGTGGCCGATGTGATCGAGCAGATTCATCCCGACCTGCGCGGGCTGCTGCTCGACGTGATCGGGCCGACGCTCGATCCGGAGGTGCTGGCCTATGTCGAGTCGCCGCGGCGCGACGAGGTGGCGGCGCGTCTGGGGCCGCTGGAGGTTGCCGGGATGCTCAAGCGCCTCGACAGCGACGACGCCCTGGAGATCTTCGAGGATCTGAGCGAGGAGCTGCGCACCCAGATCCTGGCGCGGGTGCCGGTCACCATCCGAAAGATCCTGCAGGAGGGGCTGGACTATCCGGAGGATTCCGCCGGGCGCCTGATGCAGCGCGAGGTCGTCGTCGTGCCCGCCATATGGACGGTCGGCGAGACGATCGACTACATGCGCGAGCACCGCAAGCAGATGAAGTCGGACTTCTACGACCTCTACGTCGTCGATCCGCGCTACCGGCCGATCGGCAAGCTGCCCCTGTCCCGGGTGCTGCGCAACAAGCGGCCGGTGCGCATCGTCGACCTGATGGACGAGGACGTCCGGCCGGTGGCCCTCGCCACCGACCAGGAAGAGGTCGCCCTGCTGTTCAAGCAGTACTCCCTGCTGTCGGCGCCCGTGGTCGACGCGGCTGGTCGGCTGGTCGGCGTCATCACCGTCGACGACGTGATCCACGTGGTCGAGGAGGAGGCCGAGGACGACCTGCTCAAGATGCGCGGCCTGGACGATACAGATCTGGCCGAAGGGCCGCTGCTGACCGTCAAGCGCCGCATCCGCTGGTTGCTGGTCACGCTGGTGAACACCATCATCGCCTCCTTCGTGATCTCGCGCTTCGAGGGCACGCTGGAGCAACTGGTGGCGGTGGCGGTGCTGATGCCGATCGTCGCCGCGATGGGGGGCAATGCCGGCATGCAGGTGGTGACGGTGACGGTGCGGGCGCTGGCCCCCCGCTCCGTGACCAGCCGCAACACCCTGCGCCTCGTCGGCAGGGAGCTTCTGGTCGGCTTGATCAACGGCGTCTGCCTCGCCACCATCATGGGGTCTCTGGCGGCGCTCTGGTTCGGCCTTCCCTCGCTCGCGCTGGTGCTGGTGGCGGCGATGATCTTCAACATGGTCTGGGCCGGGTTGGCGGGGACCCTGATCCCGCTGACCCTCGACCGCTTCGGCTTCGATCCCGCGGTGGCTGCCGGCCCCTTCCTGACGACCACGACCGACGTGCTCGGCTTCTTCGTCTTTCTGGGGCTGGCCACCATCTTCCTGTTGTGAGGCCGGGCCCGGGGAGTCCGGTCAGCCCTCCTCGGCGTCAGGATAGTTGATGTAGCCCATGCCGCAGATCCACTCGATCACCGGTTCGTAGCCGACGGCCTGAGCCGGCCGCCCGCCCATGGCGCCCATCACCATCATCCAGTTCAGGATCTCGTGCCCGCCGTGGCCGCCGCGGCGCTGGATCTCGTCGTAGCTGAGCCGCTGCAGACCGTCGACATCGCCGCGGGCGAAGGCGTCCATGATCTCCCGGTCCCAGTCGGCGTCCACGAGAGGGTGCTGGCAATTCAGGGGGAACTGGTTCTTGGCGGCCATCTCCACTTCGTACCTGGCGAGGTCCGAGTAGATGTCCGGATCCTCGGCGAGCACGGAACGGCCCTCCGTCTGGAAGCGCCGCATGCGCTGGAGGAAGGCGTCGTCCTCCGGGCTGTCCTCGGTCCAGACCGGGGGCCAGTGGGAGAGGCCTCCGGTGGCGAGCAGCGCGACCCGAAGATCGCCGGGGTGCTCGTCCAACAGCCAGCGCAGCGTCGCACCGAACTGGTAGGCGCGACCCATCGTGGTCAGCGGCGGCGAGAAGACGTTCGTGAACACCGGCAGCACCGGAATGTCGGCGGCCGGGCGGATGAGCTTGAGCGGCGTCATGAGGTTGTTGCCGTACTCGACCTCGCCCATGCGGGCGACGTCGAAGCCGTTCGCGATCATCCCGGCGAGCAGGCTCTCGCCCAGGTCCGGCATGCCGGGAATGGTCTTCTTCTCGTCGTAGCCGATCGCGGCCATCACATGCTCGGCGGGGCCGGTGTGGCTGGGCGCGATGGCGATCGAGAAGGTCGGCATCAGGGTGCGGAACTGGTTCTCGAAGTGGTCGTCGAGGAACGCGATGATCACGTCGGGCTTCGCCTCGTCGAGGTAGCGGGCGAGCGTGGCGTGGACCGCCTCGAGCCTCCGTCGCGTGTCTGCGGGTGGTGCGTCCGGCCAGCCCGAGGCGCCCGGCGCGTGCGACATGCTGATGGCGGCGACAACCTTTGTCATCGTCAACTCCTTTTCCGTGCCCGGTCAGCAACGCGGACGCCATGGCGGAAGACCTTCGTCTGCCTTCCCGGATCCGGCTTTCCCGGGCGTCCGCCCCATGCCCCAGAACCACCATAGCGCGGCGCTCTTCCGCATCCAAGCAACATCGGATACTGACTTCTGTAGCCTGGATCCAGAATGTTGACGCCGCATGCCGGGTCGTGCCACGCTGAAGGCGATGCGGTCCCATGGCACGATCGAGGGGATGTCTGATGCAGGACAGGTCGCACCCAAAGGTGGCGTTCGCACCTCGGCGCTTGGCTCACGCCAACATCTTCGTCAGCAGCCATGCCCGTTCGGTGCCGTTCTATCGGGATATCTGCGGACTGACGGAGGTGTTCCAGGAACCGGGCATCAAGGCCGTGTTCTTCAGCAACGGCAGCTCGCATCACGACGTGGCCCTGATGGAGACGAGCACGCAGCCCCGCATCGGGCGGGGCGGGCACGTCCAGATCTCCACCGGCCGCGGCCATTCACCAGGGCTCAACCATCTCGGCTTCGAGATGGAGAACGAGCGAGAACTGGTCGACGCCTACGAGCGTGCCTCGGCTGCAGGGGTGCAGATCCTCAGGACGACCGACCACGGCATGTCGCACAGCATCTATCTGTTCGATCCGGACGGCAATCTGCTGGAATTCTATGCCGACGCGATCGAGGACTGGCAGGCCTTCTATCGCGACAACGAGAACCAGCTGATCAGCGGGGGATGGAATCCGCGCGCCGCCGCGCCCAGCGAACGCAGGCTCTATCAGGCCGACTTCGTGCCGGCGCGGGTGCCGGGTGCGGCGGTGCATCCGCGGCAGATCGAGTCCGCGGCGCTGGTGACCGCGGATTTCGGGGCCATGCTTCGCTTCTACCGCGACGTGGCGGGGCTCGGGCTTGTCGCCGAGGGCGACGGCTACGCTCTTCTTTCGGGTGCCCTGGGCTCGCCTGCGCTGGCGTTGCAGCGCGCGAGGGAGGGGGCCAGGACGGGACTGGGCCACGTCACCTTCTCGCTCATGCCCGGCGGCGACCTGAGAGGGGCGCAAGAGGCACTCGGGCGCGCAGGAGTTCCCGTCTTCGACCGTCTGGTCCATGCGGAGACTCCGGCCGTGGTGGTGCGGGATCCGGACGGGCTGGAACTGGCTTTCATCGAAGGCCCGCCGGCGGTTGTGGGTGCCGCCCTGATGTCGGACGTCGCTGCGGTGCCGCCGCACGGGCGCTGACCTGCCGGTCGTCCTTCCCGACCTGAGACGGGCGGGGACCGCCAAAGCTCCAACGGGAGAAGCGCGCGTTGCGGATCGCGGTTTGCATCAAGCAGATACCCCTGGTCGGCGAGGCCGGTATCGCCGCCGACACCAAGCGGCTGGACCGCAGCGGCGCGTGCGTCATCAGCGCCTTCGACCTCCGTGCGCTCGCCGTCGCCGTCGATCTCAGACAGCGGTTTGGCGGGCAGGCCGTAGCCGTCACGATGGGGCCGCCGCGAGCGGCCGAGGCCCTGCGTGAGGCGCTCGCGATGGGTCTCGACCGGGCGGTTCATCTGCAGGATCCGTTGTTTGCCGGAAGCGACACCCTGGCCACTGCGCGGGCCCTGTCGGCGTGGCTCGGCGGGCAGGGCTTCGATCTGGTCCTGGCCGGCAAATACGCGCTCGACGCGGACACCGGACAGGTCGGACCCGAGATCGCTGAGCTACTGGGTGTCCCGCATGTCGCGGGCGTCCAGCGCCTGGAACTCCGCGATCGTTTCATCACTGTGGAGCGGGAGACCGACGAGGGCTACGAGGAGGTCACCTGTCCGCTGCCGGCGGTGATCACCTGCGCCGAGCGGCTGGCAAAGCCGATCCGGGTGAGCGACGAGGCGCGCACGGTGGTGGCGGCGGCGATCGAGACACTGGACGCCGCGACCCTCGGGGGCACAGGTTACGGCATCGAGGGGTCGCCGACCAGGGTCGGCGAGATCCGCACGCTGCCGCGCCGTGCCCGGGCGGGGCATCTGCTGGCATCCTGCAGCCCGGCCGAAGCGGCATCGCAGCTGCTCGCGGCGATCGAGACGTGGGGCTGCCTGGAGCCGTCGGACCAGGCACCGACCTCCCCCAGCGGCCGTCCTCGCGCGCCGGGCATCGGCAAGGATGTCTTTGTCGCCTGCGAGGTCGACAGCCTCGGTGCGGTGAGCCCGGTCAGCCTGGAACTGGTCGAGGCCGCCGCCACCCTGGCCGACCAGATCGGCGGAGCGGTGGTCGTCTTGTTCTTCGGCCGCTCCGGTCTTGTGCATGCCGATCTGGTCGCGGCCCACGGGGCGGATCGGGTCCTGGTGCTGGACCTCTCGGAGCCGCAGGCGGCGGCACCGGAGGTGGTGGCGGCCGCCCTGGCCCCGGGGATCGAGGAGCACGGGCCCTGGGCGCTGCTGGCGCCCGCGACGGTGCGGGGCCGCGACTGGGCTCCCCGCCTGGCGGCACGCCTGGGACTGGGGCTCACGGGCGATGCGATTGGCCTGCAGATCGACTCTGCCGGCCGCCTCGTCGCACTCAAACCAGCGCTGGGCGGCTCCGTGGTCGCCGAGATTCGCAGCGACACCCTTCCGCAGATGGTGACGATGCGGCCCGGGATGCTGGGCAGGGGCCCGCCGGTTGCCGGGCGCCGGGCAGAGGTTCTGATGCTGCCGGCCCCGTCGCTGACGCCGGCCCTCGCGGTCTTGAGCCGGCATCGCCTGGTCGACGAGGCGACCGCTGCGCTGGAGCATGCCCGGGTCGTCATCGGAGTGGGGATGGGTATCGGCGGCCCCGAAGCCCTGCCGGCGATCCGGGCCTTGGCGGCGCGGCTGGGGGCGTCGCTGTGCGCGACGCGGCGGGTCGCCGACGCCGGCTGGCTGCCGCGCCAGGTCCAGGTCGGGATCACGGGCAAGGGGCTCAGTGCCGGCCTGTACCTCGGCCTCGGCGTGGGCGGGTCGTTCAATCACACGGCCGGCCTCGAGCGGGTCGGACGCATCGTGGCGATCGACAAGGATCCGCAGGCGGCGATGTTCAAATGTGCGGACCTCGGCGTCGTAGGCGACTGTCTGGAGATGACCCATGCCTTGGAAGCGGCGCTCGGCGCGTGCCTGCCGGCCGCCACCGCTGCGGCCGGCGTTCGAATGTAGGCATCCGACAAACAGGTTGACCGAGAATTTGGATACAGGATACAGTATACTATACATGCTGCAATCGATGCTCTGATCCCGGGTCGAGGGGTCGATGAAGAGCGTCGCCCCGATCGTGCTTCTCTGAGTGGGGTGGAATGCTATGCGGCTCGAATGCGAGATCTTCAGGTCGGCCATGACAGGCTCCGTGGCAGGTACCGTGCGGGCCGGCCTGATGCCGGTCTCTGTTCGGAACAGCCGGTGATGTCGAGCAGCCTGGCCCCATCGCCGGCCGGACAGCGAGGGGTGCCCCCGCTCCCGGAGGGCTTCACGAGTCACCGGTCCGACTTCGAGGGGATCTCCGTCCACCACATGGAAGGCGGCAGCGGACCGCCTCTGCTGATGCTGCACGGCGTCGGGCCGGGAACGTCGGCTTTCGGGAACTTCCAGGCCATCCTCGCGCCGCTCGCAGGCCGCTTCCGGATCTTCGCTCCCGACCTGGTCGGCTTCGGTTCGTCAGGGCGGAAGCAGGCCGAACCCTACTTCGACTTCGCTCTCTGGTACCGTCAGGTCCGGCACCTGCTATCACTGATGCCGGCCGGCCCTGTCGCGGTACTGGGCCATTCGCTGTCAGGCGCCCTCGCGCTCAAGCTGGCGGCTCACGAGCCACGCGTGCGCCACCTGCTCACGACAGGGACCGTCGGGACGCGTTACGAGGTGACGTCCGGTCTGCAGGCCATCTGGACCTTTCCGACCAGCAGGGAAGCGCTCCGCCACACGCTCTCGCATCTCGTCTACGACACGAGTCATCTGACCGACGCCTTCCTCGACGACCGTCTCGAGGTTCTGCGGCAGCCCGGCTACCAGAGCTACTTCGAAGCCATGTTCGGAGGCGACCGCCAGAGGCTGGTCGAATCCTGGGTGCTCTCGGAGGAGGAACTGGAGGCGATCGACTGCAGGCTGGTGATGCTGCACGGCATAAACGATCTGCCTTGCCCGGCGGAACAGACCACGCTGCGCCTGATGAACAAGATCAAGGGAGCGGACGTGGTCCTGCTGGCGGAGTGCGGGCACTCGCCGGCTCTCGAACATCCGCACAAGGTTCTGGCGGCAATGGATCTGCTGCTCGGAGCAGAAGCTTAAGAAACGAACAATTCGGAACAAGGAGGCTATCATGGAAAAGGCGTTTGCCGCATCGGTGCGGTCGTGCCTGTTCGCAGGGGCCCTGGCGTTCGGTGGAATGCTGGCGGCCGCGACTGCCGGAGCGCAGGACCTCAAGCTCAAGCTCACCTTCCCGACCGACGTCGCGACCTTCGAACTGCCGTACTTCATCGCCAACGATACGGGGTGGTTCAAGGAGCACGGGCTGGCGGTCGAAGAGATCTGGGTGGTCGGCGACGCGAACGCGCTGCGCACGGTCCTCTCCGGCGATTCCGACGTGACGGTCGTGGGACTGCCCACCGCCTTCGACGGCATTCTCGCCGGGGCGAACATCGTGTGCATCGGCTCCTGGCAGCCGGTCGTCGACTACCAGCTCGTCGGCAAGAAGGGCACGATCCAGACCCTCAAGGACTTCGAAGGCAAGACCCTGTCCTCGGCGGAACCCGGCGGGCTGACGACGGAACTGCCGAGGATGGTCATGCAGAAGCATGGCCTCGATGCCGACAGCGTGAAGTTCATCAAGGTCGGTGGCCACGGCGACCGGCTGCGGGCGGTGGTCGCGGGCAAGACCGAGGGTGCGATGATCAACACCCTGACCGCGACCAAGGGCTCGCTCGACGGCGATGTGGTGATCCTGACGGCGCTCGCGACCGAGTTTCCCGGCCTGGCCTACGTGCAGCTCGTGGTCGACCGCGGCAGCCTGCAGGATGCCGACAAGAGGAAGGCCCTCGAGATCTTCCTCGAGGGCAGCATCTATGGTGCGCGGTTCATCATGGACAATCCCGACCGCGCGGCCGAGATCTTTCACAAGCGGATTCCGTCCATGGATCCGAGTCTGATCCGCTCGGTGATCGGCGAGCTCAACAAGATCAACGTATGGGGCGTGAACGGCGGCGCCGAGCCGGAGGTCGTCAGCTACACGATCGAGGTTTCGACCCAGCTGGGCATGCTCAAGCAGCCGCTCGACGTGAACCAGGTGCTCGACCGGTCGCTGGTCGAGGAGATCCTCGCCCGCACCGGTACGCGCTGAGCCTTCGACGGCAACTCCCAAGCCGAAGTCGTCACTATCCAACCTTTCAGGGAGGTCGTGGAATGCTGACCAATGATCAGACCCTCGAGGCGGTCCAGCAAGCCCATCGGGACCGTCCGTTCTACGAGCATCCCCTGTGGGCGGGCCTGCTGCAGGGCTCGTTCAGCAGGGAGCAGGTCAAGGAATTCGCCCGGCAGTACGGCATCATTCCGCTGCATAACCACAACTACCATGGGCGTCTCTACGTGAACTGCCCGGACCCGCGGTGGCGGGCGAAGATCGCCGAGGTCGTCTATGAGGAGGGCACCGGCAAGCTGTTCTCCGACGGGACCCCTCACAACCGCCTGTACCTCGACGTGGGCAACGACCTCGGAATCAGCGACGAGGAGATGTGGGCGGTCGACTATTGCCCCGAGGCACTCGGCTTCAAGGCCTACTTCATCAAGATGTGCGACGCCGACCCGGTGGACGGCATCTCCTGCCACATGCTCGGCGCCGAGGCACAGGGGCCGGGCGTGTTCGATCGGCTCGCGGAGATCTTCAAAGAGAAGTACGGCATGTCCGACAAAGGCGTGCGCTTCTGGGTCGTCCACGACGAGGCCGACGAAGATCACTCGGGAGTCGGCGAGGAACTGCTCGCAGACTTCGCGAAGACCGAAGAGCAGCGACGGCGGGTGATCGAGGTCGTCAAGGAGACGATCGCGATGACCTTCCTGCTCTACGACGGCATCTACAAACGCGTTCAGGCGGTTGGTTAGATGGCCGTCGCGGAAAGCGCCAGGTCCCGCAGGCCCTCCGCCCCGGTGTCCGCCGCTCCGGCGGCGGCGCCCGGGCAGGGCATCGTCTCGGTCGTCTCGGCCCAGAAGAGGTTCAATGCCCGGGAAAGCGCCGCCGAAAGTGGCAAGGGCTCCGAGAAGTCCTTCCTGGTCGTCGACAACGTCAGTTTCGAGGTACGCAGAGGCGAACTGGTGACGCTTCTCGGCCCGAGCGGCTGCGGCAAGACGACCCTTCTCCGGATGGTCGCCGGCCTGCTGACGGTGGATTCGGGGACGATCTCGATCGAAGGAGAGAAGGTCAACGGGCCGCGCCGCAATTGCTGCATGGTCTTCCAGAACTTCGGCCTGCTGCCGTGGCGGACGGTCATGGGGAACGTGGAGTTCGCGCTCGAACTCGACGGTGTCGCCAGAAAATCCCGCCGTGAGGTGGCAGCGCACTACATCGAGCTGGTCGGACTGCAGCGCTTCGCAGATCACTTTCCTCACGAGCTCTCCGGCGGCATGCAGCAGCGTGTCGGCATCGCCCGTGCCCTGACCCGTCACCCGTCGGTGCTGCTGATGGACGAGCCTTTCGGTGCTCTGGATGCGCAGACCCGCGAGCAGCTTCAGGACGATTTCCTGGAAGTCTGGCAACGGGTGGGGATCACCGTCCTCTTCGTGACTCACAGTATCGACGAGGCACTCGTGCTGTCGGACAAGGTGCTGGTCTTCTCGGCCCGTCCGGCACGGATCAAATGCATTCTCGAAAGCCCCCTCGGAACGGGTGAACGCGGCAACGCGCTGCGCGGCAATCCCGAGTTCACGCGGCGGGGGTTGGAGATCCGTGAGATGCTCAAGACGGAGGCCCGGAGCCATGGCTGATGTCGCTGCCAATCCCGCTGCCCGTGACGCCAAGACCCGTTCGCAGAGCCTGTCAGTCTCTCTGCAGCGCCGGCCGAACCTTATCCGTGCTGCGGCGGTGATCCTGTTCTTCGTTCTGTGGGAAATATTCGGGCGGGACATGAACCCGCTCTTCATGACCTACCCGAGCGCCATCGCGAAGGCGGCCTGGGAGGTGACGGTGAGCGGCGAACTGCTGCACGCCACGCTCGCCAGCGCGGTGCCGTTCCTCATCGGCCTCTTCATCTCCATCTTCGGCGGGATCCTCATCGGCGTCCTGATCGGCCAGTTCTGGTACTTCGAGTACACCCTCGATCCCTTCATCAACGCTCTCTATGCGATCCCCCGGATCGCGCTCGTTCCGCTCATCATGTTGTGGGCCGGGCTGGAAACGTCGGGAAAGGTCTCCATCCTGGTGTCGATCGCGATCTTTCCTGTGATCATCAACACCTATGCCGGCATCAAGGACGTGCGGGGCAGCCTGCTGGAGATCGGGCGCGCCTACTGTGCGACCGACACCCAGCTGTTTCTGAAGATCATTCTGCCCGCCGCAGTTCCGTACATCATGGCCGGCATCCGCCTCTGCGTCGGGCTCGCGATCATCGGCATCGTCGTCGCCGAGTTCTTCACGTCGATCAGCGGCCTGGGCGGAATGATCATCCACTACTCCAACTCCTTCTCCACGGCCAAGGTCTTCGTGCCGATCATCGTGATCGGCATCCTCGGCGTCGCCATGACCCAGGCCGTCATGTCGATCGAGAAGCGGCTCTCCAGATGGCGGCGGCTGGAGAGGGAGCGGCTGGGTTGACTGCCGGCCCTGGCGGGCGCTGAAAGCATGCGCACGACTAAGGAGGTGAAGGACGTGAGCTCCAAGCCGGCGAATGCCGAAGCGGCTTTTCGAAAGAAGCCGGCGCTGGTTCGTACGAACCTTGCGTCGCAGGTCTACGAGTTTCTGCAGGATCAGATCGTCTCGGCCCAGATCAGGCCTGGGACCAAGCTCTCGGAGGTCGCGATCGCGGAGAGCCTGGGCGTCAGCCGCCAGCCGGTGCGCGAGGCGATCGCCAGGCTGGAGCGGCTGGGCCTGACGTCGCGCGGCCGTCGCGATCGCGTGGTGGCCCGGCCGACCGAACGGTTGATCTGCGAGATCTACGAGATCTGGTGGGTCCTCGATGCAGGCAGGACCTACCTGTCCAGCCTGTCGGCGACGGACGACGACATCTCGAAGATGCGGGGCCTGCTCGCCCAGATGGAGGCGGCGACCCAGGCCGGCGATCAGGCGGCTCTCACCCGTTGTTCGAGAGAGTTCCACAAGCTGATCTCGAGCCGCTGCCAGAACTCGCAGATGGAGAGCACCATCGAGAGCTACGGCCTCTACATCCGCTGGTTCCGCGCCCTCTACCTGAAGAGCAGGGGCCCCTCGGAGGCGAGGCTGAAGGAGCACCGGGTGATCGTCGACTGCTACGCCCGCAAGGACCTGTCCGGCTTGATGGAGGTGGTGCACGAGCACGTCCTGCGCCAGTGGTCGGAAGTGTTGGAGGCTTGGCGCAAGGAGACGTCCCCGGCCGACCAGGAGCCGGTCGATACGGTGCCCGAGTTCAGCCGTCCCTTCCTGGCGAACGGCTGACGCATGCGGGCCCGCTTCCTCACCGTCGAGGGCACCAGGATCCGCTGCCTCACCGCGGGGCAGGGACGCCCGCTGTTCCTGCTGCACGGTGTCGGCCTGAGCGCCGACATCTTCGTGCGGAACATGGCAGCGCTGGGAGAGCGCCGCACGGTGTTCGCGCTCGACCTGCCGGGTCACGGGTTCAGCGACGCGATCGCCTTCGGCGATCTGGCACCGCAGCGGGCGATGGCGCGGCAGGTGCTGCGGACCGCCGATAGCCTCGGCGTCGAGCGCTTCTGCGTTCTCGGCCATTCCTTCGGCGGCCTGGTCGCCGGCCTGATCCACTTCGAGCAGCCCGGCCGGCTCGACGGCCTGGTGGTCGTGGCGAGCGGCTCGACCTTTCATGCGGCTTCGGATCAGGCGCGGACCCTGCGGGCCGCGGCTGAGAACGGCAGCCGCGCCATGGGCGACCCGACCCTGGAGTCCTGTCGGACCCGTCTTGCCAACATCTGTTTCGATCCCGCCTCGGTGGCGGAGGAGATCCTGCTGTCACAACTGACGGCCTACGCCTTGCCGGATCGCCTGGATGCCTACCGGGCCACGATCGAGGGGGCGATCCGCTCGCTCGATCCGGACGAACAGCGTGTTCTGGATCGGCTGGAACGGCTCGACGTGCCCACCTTGATCGTCTCCGGACGCGACGACATCCGGGCGGCGGTGGCGGCGCACGAGGAGGGGTGCCGCAGGCTGCCGGACGCCGAACTCTCGATCTTCGACCGTTGCGGGCACCTCCCCTTCATGGAGCACCCGCAGCTGTTCAACGAGACAGTGTGCCGTTTTCTCGCGCGGATCCCGGGGGGCCGGGGATAGCCGGACGCGACCCAGCAAGCGAAGGAGAGGACAGTGGTTTCACGTCATGAGGCGACCCTGAAGAAGGTCGAGGATATCCATCGCGCGAAACCCCGCTCCGCGCATCCGCTGTGGCAGGGCCTGCTGAACGGGTCGTTCAGCAGGGCCCAGGTCTGCGAGCATCTGAAACAGTTCAGCACGATCCCGCTGTACAACCACCTCTACCACGGCCGACTCTACGTGATCTGCCCCGATCCGGAGTGGCGCCGGATGCTCGCCGAAGTCTGCTACGAGGAAGGCACCGGCAAGCTCTTCGCCGGCGGGACGTCCCATCACGAGCTCTATATCCGGCTCGGCGAAGCCCTGGGGGTCAGCCGCGAGGAGATGTACGCGACGGAGTTCTGCCCGGAAGCCATCGCACTGAGGTCCTACTTCGAGTACATCTGCGGCAAGAACATCCTGGAGGGCATCGCCGGGCACATGCTCGGCGCGGAAGCGCAGGTTCCCGGCACGTCCGGCCGGGTCGGTCACGCCCTGCAGAAGCAGTTCGGCCTGCCGGACGAAGCGATCGCCTTCTACACCGTCCACGAGGAAGCCGACGAGGAGCACTCGGACATTGGCCGGCAGCTGCTGGAGAAGTTCGCTCCGACCGACGACGACCTCGAACTGGTCGTGAAGACCGTCCGCGACATGGTCGACATGCACTACTGCCTGTACGACGGGATCTATAAGCGTCTGCAGACGATCCAATGAAGGGCTTGTCGGAAGGACGGGGGGGGCCGGCGCGCGGCGCGCGGCGCCTCTCTCGGCCGGCAAGTCGGCCCAGCTGATGCGCTACCGTCGGCTGGGGGCGAGCGGCCTGCGCGTCTCCGTCGTCGCCCTCGGCTCCATGCCTTTCGGCAGCCAGGTCGACGAACCGCTTGCACACAGGATCCTGGATCGGGCCTGCGATGCAGGTATCAACCTGGTCGACAGCGCGGAGATGTACGCCTCGCCGCCGACCGCGGAGTCCTACGGGCGGTCCGAAGCGATCATCGGTTCATGGCTGCGCACCAGAGCCCGGGATTCGGTGCTGGTCGCGACGAAGATCGCCGGGCCGAACGACGGGATGTACGGGCCGATCGTCGAGCACATCCGCGGCGGTTCCGGGACCCTCGATCGTCATCACCTGAAGCGGGCCGTGGAGGGCTCCCTGCGGCGCCTCGGCACGGACTACATCGACCTCTACCAGACCCATTGGCCCGATCGCGGCACCCCGATCGACCTGCAACTGGAAGCGATGGAGCGGCTGATCGAGCGCGGGCTGGTCCGTTACTTCGGGACGAGCAACGAGACGCCTTGGAGCCTGACGCGCCTGTCGCTGCTCGCCGGGCAGAGCGGTCGCCCCCGGCCCGTATCGGTGCAGAACGGCTACAGCCTGCTCGAACGGGACTTCGAGGCCGGCCTGCAGGAGGTCTGTCTCGAAGAGCGGATCGGCATGATCGCCTACTCGCCGCTGGCGATGGGCCTGCTGTCCGGAAAGTACCGTGACGGGGCCCTGCCCACCGGCGCCCGCCTCAGCGTGTTCGAACGCTATCGCAGGCGCTACGGCACCCCCTCGCTTCTGCAGCGTGCGCAACAGTTCGTCGCCCACGCCGACACCGCGGGGCTCGACCCCGCGGCGATGGCCATAGCCTGGGTGAAAGACCGTCCCGGCGTCACCTCCGTGCTCTCCAGCTGCACCGGGGAGGCGCAGGTGGACGGTCTGGTGTCTGCCGCCGATCTCTCCCTGCCGCCGGATCTTCTCCGGCGCCTTGACGAGCCCGGTGCAGGCTAGCAGAGTTGCCGCCCCCGGACCCGCGACGGCCACTCCAGGCCGTCAGGCTGCGCTCTCGCCTGCCGCCGCCACGTGGTCGCGGAGGATGCCTTTGAGCTCTTCCGGGCTGCTGCGGCCGAAGCCGCAGGGCGCCGAGTATTCGAAGTCCGGCAGGTACCTGCGGATCACCGCCAGGCGCTCCTCGAAGCGCGCCATGTTGTGGATGACGCCGAGGTAGACCGTCGCCCCGCGCGGCTCCAGCCGCTGCAGCGGCGCGTAAAAGGCGTCGTCGGTGGTGTCGAGGGTCGGGATGTTGATCCAGTCGATGCGCCGGCCGGAGCCGGCGGTCATGGCGTTGGCGAGGTCCACGGTGGCCCCCAGATCCGGCGGGGCGAAGCGCGGCCAGCCGCCGAAGGTGCCGAAGCAGAGGTGGTAGCCGACCAGCACCGTCTCCGGGATGTCGCTGCACAGGGCGCGGAACTGGGGCGCGTTGCGCTCCAGCGCCTGCTCGGCCGACCAGCCGGGCACGCCGCCGTACATGTCGGTGATCTCCCACGAGCAGTCCCATTGGATGGCCAGATCCTCGCCGGGGATCTTCTCGACGATCTTGGCCACCTCCGCCTTCAGTGCCGGCAGCATGCCTTCGCGGACCTTCCGCAGGTCCTCGCGGTCGGGAAACATGGTCGGCGACACGGCGCTGTTCGCCGAGGGGATGGAGACCTGGAAGCGCAGGTGAGGGGCCAGCAGGCCCTTCTCCCGCAGGGTGCGGAAGATGAAGTAGGAGTTCAGGGCGTCCTTGGCGTAGCCCAGCCGCCAGCCGGGCTCGCCGAAGCTGACCTTCTCGACGCCGTCGTTCAGGGCGAAGGCCCAGCGGTCGGTGTTGTCGCGCGGGATCAGCCGCTCGGTGTCGCCGTCGGGCGCCGGCCGCTTGACCGTATGCATCTGCGGATGACCGTTGAAGACCTGGAAGGCGAGCTTCACCACCCAGTAGCGCCGGTCGCCGACCTCGCCGTCCGGCATCGACGTCAGGTGTGCTCCCAACGGGGTGCCGAAGGTGGTCATCACCTCTTCGGCCGTTTCCAGCGGCACGCTTCCGACCAGCAGCAGCTTCCGGCTCACGGGCGTCTCCTCCTCATCTTCATCGGCGGGGACTGCACCACGAGGGAGGACCGGCTGTACACCGGCCGCGCGCGCAACGGAGTGTTTACTGCCGTGAGCGGCCGCATGACTGGCTGCCTCATGCAGCCTTCATTGGTGACTTGAACCTGCCGGGCCGGTCGGTGCGCCACCGCAGGTCTGCGGGAAGGTGCCCACGTCGGCCGGCCGATCTGGAGGCCGTCAGCCCGCCTGCATGACCGAGGCCCGCCGGGCGAGGCCCAGGCGCTGCTCGAACTCGAGGGAGACGGCGCGCAGGCCGGCGATCACGTCCTGGTGGCTCTCGCCGCTGGCCCGCTCCAGAACCACGGGCAGCAGCCGCTCCGGTGCGGCGGCGAAGAGGGTGTCATTGCGCTTCACGTGGGCGTCGAACACCGGCACGCCGGCGAACATCTGGCGGACGCCCTCGATATAGCGCAGCTGCTCGCGGATCGGCTGTTCGCGGAACTCCTGCACCATGGTGAAGACGACCCCCAGCACCCGCGGATCGATCGGCTGCGTCCTCGGCTCTCCCTCTGCCCGGGCGAAGCGGTTGTAGTCGGCGACGAGGCTGTCGACGCTCTTCTTCAGGTAGCCTATCGCGAGCGTCGAGAGGTAGTCCGGGCGGGCCGGGATGAGAATGGAGTCGGCGGCCGCGATCGCGGTCTTGGTGACGAGGTTGAAGTTCGGCGGGCAGTCGATCAGCACGAGGTCGTAGCGGTTCCGCGGCAGCTGCTCCAGGGCGGCGGCGAGGTGCCGGTGAACCTTCAGGTAGTTCCGCCGCGCCTGGTCGAAGCTGCTGCCGCTCAGCCGCGTGGCAAGGTCGAGATCGACGTTGATCAGCGCCAGGTGCGAGGCGATCAGGTCGAGCCGCCCGGGGAAGATGAAGAGCTTGTTGACCCGCGAGGGCGTGCAGACGAGCGATTCGACGGAGGGCGGCTCGGCGGCGTCCATCATGTCGAACCAGCGCTTGATGGTGCGCTCCCGAGACAGTGTCTCGTGCCAGTAGGGCAGGGGCAGGAACGAGAAGGTCAGGCTGGTCTGCGGGTCGAGGTCGACCAAGAGGACCCGGTACCCGCGGGAGGCGAGATCGGCGCCGAGATTGGCGGTGAGCGACGTCTTGCCGACGCCGCCCTTGTAGTTGATCACCGCGCAGATCCGCATCGGCCGGTCGTCCCCGCGAGAAAGCACCCTTGTCGCCGTCCACGATAGACGGAGTCTTCCGCGCCGCTCAAACGGATGCGCGGTAGCAAGTGGCGGCGTCACGAAAGAATCGCTTCCCCGTGAGGGGGCACTTGCCCATTCTGGCTGGGAACAAGAAGAGAACGGAGGTGACGTTGACTTCGCAGGATGAGAAGGCGGCGCGATTTTTCGCGCTCCATCGCGGGCCGGAGCCACTGGTGCTGGCCAACGCGTGGGACATCGGGTCGGCCTGGCTGCTGTGCGGCGAGGGGCTCCCGGCGCTGGCGACGACCTCGGCGGGGATCGCCTTTTCGCGCGGGCTTCCCGACCGCGGGGAAGTGCCGCGCGATCTCGTTCTGGCGGTCGCGGGAGGCATAGCGGCGGCGGTGGACGTGCCGGTCAGCGCCGACCTGGAGGATGGCTACGGCGCCGATCCCGAGGCCGTCGGCCGGACGATCGGGCTGGCGGTGGAGGCCGGACTGGTCGGCTGCAACCTGGAGGACGGTACCGGCGATGCCGCCCGACCCTTGCGTGACAGCCAGGAGATGGTCGAGCGACTCCGGGCGGCACGCGCAGCCGCCGACGCCGGCGGCCGGCGGTTCTTCATCAATGCCCGCACCGACGGCTACTGGGTCGGGGGCAGTGGCCCCGAAACCCTCCGCGAGGCCGTGCGGAGGGGACAGGCGTACCTGGAGGCAGGTGCCGACGGCATCTTCGTGCCGCTGGTCGTCCAGCCCGACGAGATCGCCGTCCTGGTCCGGGAACTGGACGGGCCGCTCAACGTCCTGGTGAGCCCCCGCACCCCGTCCGTGCCGCGGCTGATGGAGCTGGGGGTCCGGCGGCTGTCCGCCGGCGGCGGCTTGTTGCGGGCTGCCTACGGAGCGGCCCGGGAGGCTGTGCGCGAACTGCTGGGACCCGGCACCTACGGCTTCGCCGAACGGGCCATTCCCCATGCCGAGATGGAACGCCTGATGACGGCGCGTGTCGCAGGAGGACAATGAAAGATGTTCAAGCTCTACTGGTCTTCGAGCACGGGGGCTTTTGCGCCCGAGGCGGTGCTGACGGAACTGGACGTGCCCTTCTCCCGCATCGAGGTCGACACGGCCAAGGGCGAGCAGCTGCAGGAGGCCTACCTCGCGATCAACCCGCGGGGCCAGATCCCCGCCCTGGTCCTGCTGGACGGCACGGTCCTGACCGAGACGGCGGCGATGCTGCTGCACCTCGCCGACGCGCACCCGCAGGCCGGCCTCGCCGCCCAGCCGGGGGAGGTCCAGCGGGCGCTGACCTACAGGTGGCTGTTCTTCGCCGCGGCGAACATCTACGAGTCCGACCTGCGCTGGGAGTACTGCGGGCGCTATACCAGTGAGCCCGCCGGGGAGCCCGGGGTCCGCGCCGCCGCGGCGGTGCAGCTCGACCGCTCCTGGGACCTGATCAACCGCGAGGTTGCCGGCCCCTATTTCTTCGGTCGCGGTTTCACCGTGCTCGACGTCTACCTCGCGATGCTTGCCGGCTGGCACTACGACTTCGGCAAGCTGGAGCGCAGCTGCCCGAAGGTCTGGGCCCTGATGCAGGCGGTCTCCCGCCGGCCGAAGATCGCGCCGCTCTGGCGGGTGCACTACGGGCACAAGCCGGCGTTGCAGTGGTGACCAGCTTTACCTTTACGTAAAGGTAAGGTAGCTTCCCTGCCATGGCGGAAAGCTACGCGATCGGCGATCTGGCGAAGGAGTTCGGGGTCACCACCCGGACCATCCGCTTCTATGAAGACAGCGGAATGATCACCCCGCGCCGCGACGGGCAGCGACGCTGCTACTCGGGCAGGGACCGGGTGCGCCTGATGCTCATTCTGCGGGGCAAGCGGCTCGGCTTCAGCCTGGCCGAGGTCCGCGAGATCATCGACCTTTACGACGAGGCGCCCGGCGAGACCGGGCAGCTCCGGCTGCTGCTCGGCAAGATCGAGGCGCGGCGCCGGGAGTTGCTGGCCAAGCAGAGCGATCTTCAGCAGGCGCTCGCGGAGCTCGACGACGTGGCCGCGAACGCGGCGGAACGACTGGCCCAGCTCGAGCAGAGCAAGGGCGGCCGGCGTGCGATGGGAGGACGCAAACCATGACGGGGCTGGAGCCGAAGGACAGGGACTGGGAGGCGCGTCTGCGCGCCTCCTTCGCGCGGCAGACGGTCATGACGACCTTCGGGGCCGAACTCGGAGAGGTGGCGCCGGGGGCGGTCGAGATCCTGCTGCCCTATCGCGCCGATCTCTGTCAGCAGCACGGCTTCCTGCACGCCGGCGTCGTCTCGACCATCGCCGATTCGGCCGGTGGCTATGCAGCCTTCACGCTCTTTCCGTCGGACGCCTCCATCCTGACGGTGGAGTTCAAGGTGAACATGCTGGCGCCCGCCGACGGGGATCGCCTGCGGGCGGTCGGGCGCGTCTACAAGCCCGGCCGGACCCTGACGATCTGTCAGGTCGAGGCGTGGATGCGCAAGGACGGCCGCGAGCGGCCCTGTGCCGTGGTGCAGCAGACGCTGATGGCGGTCGGGCCGCGGCCTGACATCGCCCTGGCCGGTTGACGGAGACTGGCCGGCTGAAGGAGAGACGAGAGAGGGACTCACGACGATGCTGCGCAATCAGCTTTCCGGGCTGAACTTCAATCTCGGCGAGACCGCCGACATGCTGCGGGATCAGGTCATGTCCTTCTCGCAGGAGGAGATCGCACCGCTCGCCGCCGAGATCGACCGGACCGACGAGTTTCCCCGCGCGCTCTGGCCCAAGATGGGGGCGCTCGGCTTGCACGGCATCACCGTCGAGGAGGACTATGGCGGCGCCGGTCTGGGCTACCTGCACCACTGCATCGCCGTCGAGGAGGTGAGCCGGGCGTCGGCCTCCGTCGGCTTGTCCTACGGCGCGCACTCGAACCTCTGTGTCAACCAGATCCGCCGCAACGGCACCGAGGAGCAGAAGCGGCGCTACCTGCCGGGCCTGATCAGCGGCGAGCACGTGGGCTCCCTGGCGATGAGCGAGCCGGGCGCCGGCTCGGATGTCGTCGGCATGCGCACCCGGGCCGACCGCAGGGGCGATCGGTGGATCCTCAACGGCACCAAGATGTGGATCACCAACGCCAGCGAGGCGGAGACCCTGGTCATCTACGCCAAGACCGACCCGGACGCCGGCCCGCGCGGCATCACCGCCTTCCTGGTGGAGAAGGGGTTCAAGGGCTTCCGTGTCGCCCAGAAGCTGGACAAGCTCGGCATGCGTGGCTCCCCCACCGGCGAGATCGTCCTGGAGGACTGCGAGGTGCCGGCGGAAAACGTGCTCGGGGAGGTCGGCCGCGGCGTGAGCGTGCTGATGAGCGGGCTCGACTACGAGCGGGTCGTGCTGGCCGCCGGTCCCCTGGGAATCATGCAGGCGTGTCTCGACACGGTCGTGCCCTACGTCCACGAGCGCAAGCAGTTCGGCCAGGCGATCGGCGAGTTCCAGCTCGTCCAGGGCAAGCTGGCCGACATGTACACCACGATGAACGCCTGCAAGGCCTACGTCTATGCGGTGGCGGGCGCCTGCGACCGGGGCGAGACCACCCGCAAGGACGCAGCGGGGGCGATCCTCTACGCCGCTGAGAAGGCCACTCTGATGGCCCTGGACGCCATCCAGCTGCTGGGCGGCAACGGCTATATCAACGAGAATCCGACGGGCCGGCTGTTGCGGGATGCCAAGCTTTATGAGATTGGCGCCGGCACCAGCGAGATCCGCCGCTGGCTGATCGGCCGGGAGATCTTCTCGGAAAGTCATTGAGCCGGGCGGTTCTGGCCGGGCCCGTCGGTGCCGCCGACGGGAGTTCCAGCAAGGAGGCGATCTTGCCGACTGCCATCATCACCGGCGCGAACCGCGGCCTCGGACATGCCCTTGCCGAAGCCTTCGTCGGCGCCGGCTGGCGCGTCCACGCCTGCGCGCGACATCCGGAGCGCTGCGATCGGTTGAAGTCGATGGGCGTCGACATGCACCGGCTGGACGTGACCGACGCCCTTCAGGTGGCGAGCCTGAGCCGCAGTCTCGCCGGCGAGCCGGTGGACCTGCTGCTCAACAACGCCGGCACTGGGCAACCCTGGACGGGGCTGGAGGACGAGGCGCTCGACGACTGGCAGAAGGTCTTCGCCGTCAACGTCGTGGCACCCCTGCGGCTGGCGCGCCAGTTCGTCGGCCATCTGGAGCGCAGCGAGCGCAAACTGGTGGTCAACATCTCCTCGCGCATGGGCTCGATCGCAGGCACCTCGGGCGGCGGCTATCTCTACCGGGCGAGCAAGGCGGCGCTGAACATGGTCTCGCGCACGTTGGCCGAAGACCTGAAGCCCTCGGGCATCACCGTGGTGGCCGTTCATCCCGGCTGGGTGAAGACCGAGATCGGCGGCCCTGATGCCCCGACGGCTCCGGCCGAAGCGGCGGGGCATCTCCTGTCGCTGATCCAGCGGTTGAACAGGGACCAGAACGGCCGATTCCTGAACTACGACGGCCAGGAGATTCCCTGGTGAGGCATCGGCGGGATCGATGAAGCGTTCGAACTGACAGAGGGGAGCGACCAAGATGGCGGAACCGGTACGTTTCTACTTCGATTTCTCAAGCCCCTATGGCTACCTCGCGGCCCAGCGCATCGATGCCATCGGTGCGAAGCACGGGCGGGAGGTCGCCTGGAGGCCATTCCTGCTCGGCGTCGTCTTCAAGAAGGTCGGCACGGGACCGCTGCTCGAACTGCCGTTGAAGGGCCAGTACTCCTTCCGCGACATGCACCGCAGCGCCCGCCTCCAGGGCGTGCCGTTCAAGCTGCCCGAACCCTTTCCCTTCTCCTCGGTCGCGGCCAGCCGCGGCTTCTACTGGGCGGAGGCCAATGATCCCTCCCGCAAGAAGGAGGTCGCCCTGGCGCTGTACCACAGGATCTTCGGCGAGGGCGGAAGCCTGGCGGCGCCGGAGGAGGTGGCCGATCTGATGGCCGGGCTCGGTTATGACCGCGCCACGGTGCTGGCGGGCCTGGGCGACGCCGCGGTCAAGGACCGGCTGCGGGTGGCCACCGATGAGGCGCTGGAGGCCGGTGTCTTCGGCTCGCCCTTCTTCGTCGCCGACGGAGAGCCCTTCTGGGGCTGCGACCGGATGGAGCACCTCGACCTCTGGCTCGAACGGGGCGGCTGGTGAGGGTCCGGGCATGACGGTCCTGCGCAGCAAGGTCGCGACCCGGAGCGACGAGTACCGCGCGAACGCAGCGGCGATGACCACGCAGGTCGAGGATCTGCGGGCGCAGCTGGCGCGGGTCGAAGCCGGCGGTGGCGAAAGCGCCCGCAAGCGTCACGTGGGGCGGGGCAAGCTGCTGCCGCGTGAGCGCGTGCGCCTGCTGCTCGATCCGGGAGCGCCGTTCCTGGAGCTGTCGCCGCTGGCGGCGCACGGGGTCTATCCGGAGGAGGTGCCGGCGGCCGGCATCATCACCGGCATCGGCCGCATCGCGGGCCGCGAATGCCTCGTCGTGGCAAACGACGCCACGGTGAAGGGCGGGACCTACTACCCGCTGACGGTGAAGAAGCACCTGCGGGCGCAGGAGATCGCGCAGCAGAACCGCCTGCCCTGTGTCTATCTGGTCGATTCCGGCGGGGCCAACCTGCCGAACCAGGACGATGTCTTCCCGGATCGCGAGCACTTCGGCCGGATATTCTTCAACCAGGCGAACATGTCCGCCCTCGGCATCCCGCAGATAGCGGTCGTGATGGGCTCCTGCACGGCTGGAGGGGCCTACGTCCCGGCGATGTCGGACGAGAGCATCATCGTCCGCAACCAGGGAACGATCTTCCTGGGCGGGCCGCCGCTGGTGAAGGCGGCGACGGGCGAGGTGGTCTCGGCCGAGGACCTGGGCGGCGCGGAGGTCCACAGCCGCATCTCCGGTGTCACGGACCACATGGCGGCGGACGACGCCCACGCCCTGGGGATCGCCCGCTCGGTGGTGGCGACGTTGAACCGGCCCAAGCCGATGCCGCTCGAACTGGCGGCCCCGGAGCCGCCGGCCTACGATCCCTCGGAACTCTACGGCATCATACCGCCGGAGCTGCGCACGCCCTTCGACATCAAGGAGGTGATCGCCCGCCTGGTGGACGGCAGCCGTTTCGACGAGTTCAAGGCGCTCTACGGCGGCACCCTGATCTGCGGCTTCGCGCACATCTGGGGCTATCCCGTCGGCATCCTGGCCAACAACGGCATCCTCTTCAGCGAATCGGCGCTGAAGGGGGCGCACTTCATCGAGCTCTGCTGCCAGCGCGGCATCCCGCTCGTCTTCCTGCAGAACATCAGCGGCTTCATGGTCGGGCGGAAGTACGAGGCCGGAGGCATCGCCAAGGACGGCGCGAAGCTGGTGACCGCCGTGGCGACGGCGCAGGTGCCGAAGTTCACCGTCATCGTCGGCGGCTCCTTCGGCGCAGGCAATTACGGCATGTGCGGCCGGGCCTACTCGCCGCGCCTGCTGTGGATGTGGCCCAACGCCCGGATCTCCGTCATGGGCGGCGAACAGGCGGCCAACGTCCTCGCCACGGTGCGCCGGGATGGGCTCGCGGCCCAGGGACGCGACTGGCCGGTGGAGGAGGAGGAGGGCTTCAAGGCGCCGATCCGCGAGCAGTACGAGCGGCAAGGGCATCCCTACTATGCCAGCGGGCGTCTCTGGGACGACGGAATCCTCGATCCCCTCGACACCCGCCGGGCCCTCGCGCTGGGGATTTCCGCATCGCTGAACGCGCCGATCGCTGAGCCGCGGTTCGGCCTGTTCCGTATGTAGCGCGAGGGGGACCGGCAGGCGCATGGAGGTCGTCAACGAGCTGATCTTCGGCGGCGGTGCCCTTCTGCTGGTGGCGATCCTGGCCAGCGTGATCTCGAATCGGGTCGGGGCGCCCCTGCTGGTCGTCTTCCTGGCGCTGGGGATGCTGGCCGGCGAGGATGGGCCGGGCGGCATCTTCTTCAACGATTTCGGCCTCTCCTACCTGTTCGGCAGTCTCGCCCTGGCGATCATCCTGTTCGACGGCGGACTGCGGACCCCGCTCTCCTCCATCAAGGTGGGCTGGGGCCCGGCTGCCGTGCTGGCGACCGTCGGCGTCGTCGTGACCGCCGCACTGACGGGGTTGGTTGCCTATCTTGTGCTCGACGTGGCTCCGCTGGCGGCCTTCCTGCTGGGCGCGATCGTCGCCTCGACCGATGCGGCAGCGGTCTTCCTGCTGCTGCACCAGCGCGGCATGGCGCTCAGGCGCCGGGTACAGACGACCCTGGAGGTCGAGTCCGGGATCAACGATCCCATGGCCATCTTCCTGACCCTCACGCTGGTCGAGCTCCTCGCCGCCGGAGGCGGCACGAGCATCGGCTGGGACGTCCTGGAGACCTTCGGCCGGCAGCTCGGCTTCGGTGTGCTGGTCGGTACCGGCGGCGGCTTCGCGCTCGCCTGGCTGGTGAACCGCCTGGAGATGGCCCCCGGCCTCTATCCGGTGTTCGTGGTGGCCGGCGCCCTGGTGGTCTTCGGTGGCACCCAGCAGCTCCAAGGCAGCGGCTTTCTGGCCGTCTACCTCGCCGGCATCATCGCCGGCAATCGCCGGCTCCGCGCCAACCAGTTGATCCGCCGTTTCCACGACGGGATCGCCTGGGTCAGCCAGATCGTCATGTTCGTGATGCTGGGGCTGCTGGTCACCCCGACACGCCTGCTGCCGGACCTGGTGCCCGCCGGCCTGATCGCGCTCGGCCTGATCCTGCTGGCACGCCCCTTCGCGGTCGCCGTCTGCCTCTTTCCCTTCCGTTTCACGCGCGAGGAGCGGCTCTTCATCGCCTGGGTCGGACTGCGGGGCGCCGTGCCGATCTTCCTGGCGATCATTCCCGTGCTGCAGGGCATTCCCAACTCGATCGACTACTTCAACCTGGCCTTCCTCGTCGTCCTCGGTTCGCTGCTGCTGCAGGGCTGGACGGTGCCGTGGCTGGCGCGCCGACTGGGTATCGAAGTGCCCTCTCGGCCCGAGCCGGGCAGCGGCAAGTCGGACTTCGAACTGCCGAGCGGCTTCGATCGTGAGCTGATCGGCTATCGGGTCGCCGAGACCAGCCCGGTCGCCTACAAGCCGCTCGACGCCGTCAAGCTGCCCCCGCGCACGCGGCTGGTCGCGGTCCTGCGCCGCAATGTGGTGGTGCCGCAGCACATGGTCCGGCAGCTCAAGCCGAACGACTATCTGCTCACCTTCGCCCCGCCGGAGCAGGTCCATCTGTTGGACAAGCAGCTGCTGCCCCGCAACAACGCCAAGCGGCGGCGCCCGGAGGTCGCGCTGGGGGACTTCGCCTTCGCGGGCGGCACCAGCATGGCGGCCCTGGCCGATGCCTACGACCTGCCGGTCACCCGCCAGGACCGCGAGAAGACCATCGATGAGTTCCTGCGCGAACGCATGGACGAGGACCTTTCGGTGGGCGACGAGTTCCCGCTGGGCGACGTCGAATTCGTGATCCGCGAGCTTTCGGCGGAGGGTGAGATTCAGCAGGTCGGGATCTGGCTGGAGCCGGAGGAGCCTCACCTGCTGCCGACCTGGCTGCCCCGGGCTCTGGGTGGCGGCTATCGTGCTTTCCGCGGCGCCGGCCGCCGCGTCGCCGTTCTCCGCCGGCCCTGGCCGCGCGCGACGCTGTCCCGCAAGCCGGCGCTGCCGGCGCCAGAACCATCATCCCGCAAGAAGGAGTGACGACGAATGTTCGGCAGTCTGCTGATCGCCAACCGGGGCGAGATCGCCTGTCGCATCATGGCGACGGCGCGGCGCCTCGGCCTGCGCACCGTCGCCGTCTACTCCGACGCCGATGCCGACGCGCGGCATGTTCGCCTCGCCGATCAGGCGGTGCGGATCGGCCCGGCGCAGGCGCGCGAGAGCTACCTCTCGATCCCCGCGCTCCTGCAGGCGGCCCGGGAGAGCGGCGCCGAGGCCGTGCACCCCGGCTATGGCTTCCTCTCGGAGAATGCCGCCTTCGCCGAGGCCTGCCTGGAAGCGGGACTTGTCTGGGTCGGGCCACCGCCTGCAGCCATCCGGGCCATGGGCTCCAAGAGCGAGGCCAAGGCGCTGATGCAGGCGGCCGGTGTGCCGCTGGTGCCCGGTTACCATGGCGAGGACCAGGATCCGGAGCGTCTGGCGAAGGAGGCGGCGGCAGTCGGCTTCCCCTTGCTGATCAAGGCGTCGGCGGGCGGCGGCGGCAAGGGCATGCGCGTGGTGACCGGGGCGGCCGAGTTCGCCGGCCAGCTCGAATCGGCGCAGCGGGAGGCCGCGGCGGCCTTCGGGGACGCGCGGGTCCTGCTGGAGCGCTACCTGCAGCGGCCGCGCCACGTCGAGCTCCAGGTCTTCGCCGACCGGCACGGCAACGTCATCCACCTCTTCGAGCGCGACTGTTCGATCCAGCGCCGCCATCAGAAGGTGGTCGAGGAGGCGCCGGCGCCGAACCTGCCCGGATCCATGCGACAGGCGATGGGCGAGGCGGCCGTCGCCGCGGCCCGGGCCATCGGCTACGAGGGCGCCGGGACGATCGAGTTCATCGTCGAGGACGAGCGCTTCCACTTCATGGAGATGAACACCCGCCTCCAGGTCGAGCACCCGGTGACCGAGGCGGTGACCGGCCTCGATCTCGTCGAGTGGCAGTTGCGCGTCGCCGCCGGCGAACCGTTGCCGCGCCGCCAGGAGGATCTCGTCTGTCGCGGCCATGCCATCGAGGTCCGGCTCTATGCCGAGGATCCCGCCCGCGACTTCGCCCCGGCGACCGGGACGATCGAGTGCCTGGACTTTCCCGCCGGGCTCGACGGCCTGCGGATCGACGCCGGTGTCGAGACCGGGGACCGGGTGTCGGTCTTCTACGATCCCATGATCGCGAAAATCATCGTCGCCGGCACCGACCGTACCCACGCGGTCGGGCTGCTGCGCCGGGCGCTGGCCGGCACCCGCCTGCTGGGCCTGCCCAACAACCTGTCCTTCCTCAAGGCGATCGCCGATCATCCCGCTTTCGCCGCCGCCGATCTCGACACCGGCTTCATTCCCCGGCATGCGGAGGCTCTCGCCGCCGCCGCGGCGCCCGACCGCGGGACCCTGCTGCCACTGGCGGCGTTGGCAGTCGTGCTTCGGGAGCGTGCGGCGGCCCGTGCCCTGGCGGCGGCCGGCGCTGACCCGGCATCGCCGTGGGCCGCCGGGGACGGCTGGCGGGCCGGCTTCGACCATCGGCGCACGCTGTCGTTCGCAGTCGGGGCAGAGACGGTCGAGGTTCCGCTGCGGTACGCCGGTGACGGGCTCGTCGTCGATCTCCCCGACGGTCCACGGGAGGTCGCTGGCCGGCTGACCGACGAAGGCGCGTTGACCGCCCGTGTGGGTGAGCGGGCGGTGGAGGCGAGGGTTGCCGGGGCGGGCACTCTCTTCTGGCTCGCCTGGGAGGGCGGCGGTGCCCGCCTCGAACTGGAGGATCCGGTCGCCCGCCGGGCGCTGGACGCCGACGCCGGCGGCCAGATGACGGCCCCCATGCCTGGGCGTATCGTCGCCGTCCGGGCGAAGGCGGGGGATGCGGTCGAGGCCGGAGCGCCGCTGGTGGTTCTGGAGGCGATGAAGATGGAGCACACCATACGGGCGCCGGCCGCGGGGCTGGTGAAGAGCCTCAACGTCGAGGCCGGCCTGCTGGTGGAGGAGGGGGCCATCCTGGTGGAATTCGAGGCCGCGGAGAGCTGAGGAGGAGAACCATGGCGTTTCCCACCCGTGTCACGATCGTCGACGTAGGCCCGCGCGACGGCCTGCAGAACGAACCGGGGCGCGTCCCGACGGCGACCAAGGTGGAGCTGATCCGCCGGCTGGGCGAGGCGGGCGTGCCGGTGATCGAGGCCGGTGCCTTCGTCAGTCCGAAGTGGGTGCCGCAGATGGCCGACAGCGCCGAGGTCCTGGCCGCCCTGCCGGAGGACGACGGGCGCCGCTATCCCGTGCTGGTGCCCAACCTCCAGGGCCTGGAGGCGGCCCTGGCCGCCGGCGCCCGGGAGGTGGCTGTGTTCGGGGCCGCCTCCGAGAGCTTCTCCCGGCGCAACATCAACTGCTCGATCGAGGAATCTCTGGACCGCTTCCGCCCGGTCGTGGCGGCGGCACGCGGCCGTGGTGTCGCGGTGCGCGGCTACGTCTCCTGCGTGCTCGGCTGCCCCTACGAAGGCCCTGTGGCGGCGGCCCGGGTGGTGGAGGTTTCCAAGGCCCTGTTCGACATGGGCTGCGGCGAGGTCTCCCTGGGCGACACCATCGGCGTCGGGACCCCGGGCAAGGCGCGGGAGATGCTGGAGGCCGTGGCCGAGGAAGTGCCCCTCGGGCGGCTCGCCGTGCATTTCCACGACACCTACGGGCAGGCGCTGGCGAACATCCTGGCCTGTCTCGAGATGGGCGTCGCCACGGTGGACAGCTCGGTGGCCGGTCTGGGCGGCTGCCCCTATGCCAAGGGCGCCTCCGGCAACGTGGCCACCGAGGACGTGGTCTATCTCCTCGACGGGCTCGGCATAGAGACGGGTATCGACCTCGATCGCCTGGCGGCAGCCGGTCACTTCATCTGCGATGCCCTGGGCCGGGTTCCCGCCTCGAAGGTCGCCCAGGCACTGCGCGCGAAGGCGGCGTGAGCGCGCCCCCGGCTGGAAAAGCCGCCGGCCGGTGCCACATCGCTGAGCAGGACAGCGGCAAGGGACACCGATGGCAGGTCCGAGCGACGACAGCGCCCCGGACGATCGGGACGACCGGAACTTCGGCGACGAGGCCTCCCGCTTCGGCGGCCGCATGCGGCGTTTCGCCCAGGGGGGCGGCGAGGTGGGATGGCTGGCGGCGCAGTTGGCCGGCTCCCGCGTGTTCGGCCGCTCGCTCGACAGGCAGCGCCATTCTTCGGACCTGCGCGCGGCCCTCGGCGGCCTGAAGGGTCCGCTGATGAAGGCGGCCCAGATCCTCGCCACCATTCCCGACGCCCTTCCGCGCGAGTACGCCGAGGAGCTGCGGCAGCTTCAGTCGAACGCCCCGCCCATGGGCTGGCCCTTCGTCCGGCGGCGCATGCGTACGGAACTGGGCCCGGAGTGGCAGGGCCGCTTCGACTCCTTCGAGCGGGAGGCCGCAGCCGCCGCCTCTCTGGGGCAGGTACACCGGGCGACGGTGGGTGACCGGCAGCTCGCCGTTAAGCTGCAGTACCCGGACATGGCATCGGCGGTCGAGGCGGATGTCCAGCAGCTGCGACTGGCGTTCGGGATCTACCGCCGCTACGACCGGGCGATCGACACCAGCGAGATCTATGCGGAGCTCACGGAGCGGCTGCGGGAGGAGCTCGACTACGAGCGGGAGGCCAAGCACATGGCCCTCTATCGTCGCATGCTTGTGGACGAAGCCGCCGTGCACGTGCCGGAGCCTCTGCCCGAGCTCACGACCAGACGGCTGTTGACCATGACGTGGCTGAGCGGGCAGCCGCTGTTGCAGTTTATCGCCGAGCACGAGGACCAGGACCTGCGCAATCAGGTCGCGCTCAACATGTTCCGCGCCTGGTACGTGCCCTTCTACTTCTACGGCGTGATCCACGGCGACCCGCATCTTGGCAACTACACCGTCCGACGGGACGGCTCGATCAACCTGCTGGATTTCGGCTGCATCCGCGTCTTCACGCCGGCGTTCGTGCAGGCGGTGATCGATCTCTACAAGGCGATCCGCGACGACGACCGGGACCTGGCCATCTCCGCCTACCAGACCTGGGGGTTCTCCGACGTGGCCGACCGGCCCGACCTGCTGGAGGCGCTGAACATCTGGGCCCGCTTCATCTATGCGCCGCTGCTGGAGGACCGGGTGCAGCCGATCATGGAGACCAGCAGCGGTCCAAAGGGCGCCGAAACGGCGGCCCGGGTGCATGGCGTCCTGCGCCGGATCGGCGGCGTGCGGCCACCCCGGGAGTTTGTCCTGATGGACCGCGCCGCCGTCGGCCTCGGGTCCGTCTTCATGCACCTCAAGGCCGAGATCAACTGGTACCGGGTCTTCCACGACCTGATCGGCGACTTCCGGGTCGAGGCTCTGGCGCGCCGTCAGCAGGAGGCGCTGGACGCCACCGGGCTGCCCGCGCCCGTCGGCCGTCCAAGAAAGGCCGCCTGACCGTCTGCCCTGCAGCCCGCCGCTGCGGCAATCCGCCGGTGCGCCGCCGCGGTTGCACCTTCGCAGCGGGGGTCGCCTTCGCCTAGTCTCGGCCCGATTTGATGAAGGAGAGGGCTGTGAGGCGCGTGCTTCGCTGGATCCTGCTCCTCGTGGTCGTGATCGCGGCGGCGGGGGGCGGCTGGTACTGGTACGAGACGCGCGAGCCCGGCGTCCCGGCGGGCTTCGTGTTGACGAACGGCCGGATCGAGGCGACCCGCATCGACATCGCCACCAAGTATGCCGGCCGTCTCAGCGAGGTGAACGTCCGCGAGGGCGATGTCGTGGAGGCGGGCCAGGTGCTGGCCCGGCTCGATTCGACGGAGCTCGAGGCGCAGATCCGCGAGGCCGAGGCCTCGTCCCGGCAGGCGCGCGAGCGGTTGAAGGAGGCGCAGGCGATTCTGGAGGAGCGGCGTGCGGACGAGGAACTCGCCCGTCGCCAGCTCGATCGGGCGACGACCCTGGCGCGCGACGGGCACGTTTCCCAGGAGACGGTGGACCAGCGCCGCTCCCAGGCCCGGATCTCAGAGGCGGCCGTCGGTTCCGCCGAGGCGCAGATCGCGCAGGCGACCGCCGCGGTCGACGTCGCCGACGCGGTGGCGGAACGCCTGAAGGTTCAGCTCGCCGACTACGCTCTCCGGGCGCCGCGCAACGGGCGCGTCCAGTATCGGCTGGCGGAGCCGGGCGAGGTTCTGCCGGTCGGCGGCAAGGTCCTGTCGCTGCTCGACCTCAGCGACGTCTACATGACCGTCTTCCTGCCCACCGACGACGCCGGCCGGCTCGCCTTCGGCGGTGAAGCCCGCCTCATCTTCGATGCCGCGCCGCAGTACGTGGTGCCGGCGACGGTGACCTTCGTCGCCTCGGAGGCGCAGTTCACCCCCAAGTACGTGGAGACCGCGAGCGAGCGGGAGAAGCTGACCTTCCGGGTCAAGCTGACGATCCCGCCCGAAATCCTGCAGCGCTACCAGGAGATCGTGAAGACAGGCGTGCCGGGCGTCGCCTACGTCCGGCTCGACTCTCAGACCCCCTGGCCGGACCGGCTGGCCGTCAAGCTGCCGCAATGAACGCCGCCGCTCCCGGCTTCGCGGCGCGGCTGAGCGACCTGTCGCACCGCTACGGCGCCCGCCCGGCGCTGGCGGGTGTGTCCCTGTCGATCCCCACGGGTGCCATGATCGGCCTGATCGGTCCGGACGGGGTCGGCAAGTCGACCCTGCTCTCCCTGCTCGCCGGCGTCCGCAGGGTGCAGACGGGCCGGGCGGAGGTGTTGGGCGGAGACATCGCGGACTCCCTCCACCGGCGGGCGGTCTGCGAGCGGATCGCCTATATGCCCCAGGGGCTGGGCCAGAACCTCTACCCGACCCTGTCGGTGCGCGAGAACCTGGACTTCTTCGCCCGCCTGTTCGGCCAGGATGCGGCGGAGCGAGACGAACGGATCGCCGTGCTGCTGACGGCGACCGGGCTGTCGCCCTTCCCCGATCGGCCCGCCGGCAAGCTCTCGGGCGGCATGAAGCAGAAGCTCGGACTCTGCTGTGCCCTGGTGCACGACCCGGACCTGCTGATCCTCGACGAGCCGACGACGGGCGTCGACCCGCTGTCGCGCCGGCAGTTCTGGGACCTGATCGCCGGCATCCGGCGGGACAGGCCGGGCCTCACGGTGATCGTCGCGACCGCCTACATGGGCGAGGCCGAGGGCTTCGAGCGGCTTGTGGCCATGGACGGGGGGCGGGTTCTGGCGGAGGGGACGCCGGCCGAGATCAGGGCGGCCGGCGGCGGGAGCAACCTCGAAGAGGCCTTCGTGGGCCTGCTGCCGGAGGAGCGGAAGGCCGGATACCGGGCGGTCGTGCTGCCGCCGCGCGTGGAGACGGACGGGCCGCCGGCGATCGAGGCGCAAGGCCTCACCATGCGGTTCGGCGACTTCACGGCGGTCGATCACGTCAGCTTCCGGATCGAGCGGGGCGAGATCTTCGGCTTCCTCGGCTCCAACGGCTGCGGCAAGACGACCACGATGAAGATGCTGACCGGACTCCTGCCGGCCAGCGAGGGCGTGGCGAAGCTGTTCGACCGGCCGGTGGAGTCCGGCGACCTCGCGACCCGCCGCCGGGTCGGCTACATGTCCCAGTCCTTCTCGCTCTACAGCGAGCTGACCGTCCGCCAGAACCTCGATCTCCACGCGGGCCTCTTCGGCCTCTCCGGCGACCACCGCCGGAGGCGCATCGACGACCTCCTGCAGCGTTTCCGACTTGCGGAGGTCGCGGGCGATCTGCCGACGAGCCTGTCGCTCGGCGTACGCCAGCGCCTGCAGCTCGCGGTCGCAGTCCTGCACGCCCCCGAGGTGCTGATTCTCGACGAGCCGACCTCCGGGGTCGATCCGATCGCCAGGGACGGCTTCTGGAACCTGCTGATCGGTCTGTCCCGGGACGAAGGGGTCACGATCTTCATCTCGACCCATTTCATGAACGAGGCGGAGCGCTGCGACCGCATCTCGCTCATGCACGCCGGGCGCGTGCTCGCCGTGGGCAGTCCCGAGAGCCTGCGGGAGTCGCGCGGAGCGCCGACCCTCGAGGCGGCCTTCATCGGCTACCTGGAGGAGGCTGCCGCCGAAGGTGCCGTGGAGCAGGCGCCCCCGCCGCCGGCGAAACTCGCCCTCGGGCCGGAGAACGGGGGAGGGGCGAGAGACCGGGCCGTCGCGCGGGTCTGGGCTTTCGCGCGGCGGGAGGCGATGGAACTGCTGCGCGACCGCATCCGGCTGGCCTTCGCGCTCGGCGGTCCGCTGGTCCTGATGCTGGCCATGGGGCTGGGCATTTCCTTCGACGTCGAGAACCTGACCTACGCGGTGCTGGACCGGGACCGCTCCCAGGCGAGCCAGATCTACCTGCAGAACTTCTCCAGCTCGCGCTACTTCGAGGAAGCGCCGGAGATCCGGGATTTCACCGATCTCGACAGGCGGCTGCAGAGCGGCGCGCTCGGCTTCGCCATCGTCATTCCGCCCGGCTTCGGCCGGGACCTGCTGGCCGGCCGCACCCCCGAGGTCGGCGTCTGGCTGGACGGTGCCAACACCAACCGGGCGGAAACGGCGCGCGGCTACGTGGAAGGGGTGCATCAGGCCTACCTGGCCGACCTCGCCCGCCGCGAGACCGGGGAGGCGCCGATCCTCTACCCGGTCACCGTCGAGACGCGCTTCCGCTACAACCAGGCCTTCCGCTCCGTCTACGCCATCCCGCCGGGCATCCTCATGATGCTCTCGCTGCTGGTGCCCGCCATGCTGACGGCACTCGGGGTCGTCCGCGAGAAGGAGCTGGGCTCGATCGTCAACTTCTACGCGACCCCTGCCAGCGCCTTCGAGTTCCTCTTCGGCAAGCAGCTGCCCTACATCGGCATCGCGCTGCTGAGCGTGGTCAGCATGGTTCTGCTCATGCGGGGGCTGTTCGGCGTGCCTCTCGCCGGCAGCCTGGGCGCGCTGGCCGTCGGGGCGCTGCTCTACGTCACCGCCGCCACGGCCTTCGGGCTGGTCATCTCGACGGTGGTCGGCTCCCAGATCGCGGCCATCTTCGGGACGGCCATCATCGTCACCGTTCCGACGATCAACTTCTCCGGCATGCTCTATCCCGTGGCCGGGCTGGAAGGGGGGGCGAAGGTGCTCGGGCAGCTCTTTCCCGCGCTCTACTTCCAGAACATCTCCAGCGGCGTGTTCAGCAAGGGCCTCGGCTTCGCCGAACTGTTCCGGGATCAGCTCATCCTCGCTGGCTTCTGCCTGCTCTTCTGGGCGATCGCCGCGGCCGCCCTGCCGAAGCAGCAGAGGTGAGGGGATGGGGCGCGCCGGCAACATCCTGCGGCTGGGGGTGAAGGAACTGCGCGCGCTGCTGCGCGACCCGGTGCTGCTGTTCCTCATCGGCTACACCTTCACCTTCGCCATCTACACGGTGGCCCACGGCATCAGCACCGAGGTCCACAACGCCGCGATCGCCGTGGTGGACGAGGACCGCTCGGAGCTCTCCGGCCGGATCTTCAGCGCCTTCCTGCCGCCCTACTTCCAGGCGCCGCAGCTCATTGCCCTGGATCAGGTCGACCGGCAGATGGACCAGGGGCGCTTCACCTTCGTGCTCGACCTGCCGCCCTCCCTGCAGGCCGACGTCCTCGCCGGCCGTGACCCGGAGATCCAGCTCGACGTCGATGCGACCGCCATGACCCAGGCGGGCAACGGCGCTGCCTACATCCAGTCCATCGTGCAGTCGGAGATCGCGCGTTTCCTCAACCGCTCGGACGACACGGCGGACCTGCCGGTGACCCTGAAGGTGCGCACGCTGTTCAATCCCAACCTGGAATCGGGCTGGTTCACGGCGGTGATGCAGATCATCAACAACGTGACCATCCTGGCGATCATCCTGTCCGGCGCGGCGGTGATCCGGGAGCGCGAGCACGGCACCTTGGAGCATCTGCTGGTGATGCCGCTCACCCCCGGCGAGATCATGCTGGCCAAGATCTGGGCGAACGGGCTGGTCATCGTCGCCGCGGCGGTCGTGTCGCTGGAGGCGGTGGTGCGCGGCCTCCTGGGCGTGCCGGTGGCCGGCTCGATCCTGCTGTTCGCCGGCGGCGCGGCCGTCTACCTCTTCGCCATCACGGCGCTGGGCATCATGCTGGCGACCGTGGCCACCACGATGCCGCAGTTCGGGCTGCTGGCGATCCCCGTCTTCGTCGTCATGAACCTGCTGTCGGGCGGCACCACGCCTCTGGAGAGCATGCCGCGGGTGCTGCAGATCGTCATGCAGGCCTCGCCCTCGACCCACTTCACCAAGTTTGCCCAGATCGTGCTCTACCGGGGGGCGGGGCTCGACGTCGTCTGGCCGCAACTCGCCGCGATCGCCGCAATCGGTGCCCTCTTCTTCCTTTTCGCCCTGGCCCGCTTCCGGGCGACCATGGCGGCGGCCCGCTGAGCGCTACAGCAGCGGCACGCCGGCGCGCTCGGCGACCACGGGCTCGGTCGTGAAGACCGTGCCGAGGCGGGCGGCGAGGGCGGCGAGCACCAGCACGTCGGTGTCGCCGTGCAGGCTGCGCGCCGTGCCGCGGCGCGCGATGTTCGGGTCGGGCGCGAAGGCCTGGGTGAGCTCGAAGCTGAAGCCGGCGACGACGAAGCGGTCCCAGCGGCCGTCGGCGATGCCGGCCGCCAGGGCCATGATGCCGGAGGAGGGGTGCTTGCGGCGCATCTGGTCGTTCAGCCCCGCGTCGTCGCCCGTCAGCCCGCCGATGAGCTTCACGAAGTGGTCCGGCGCGACCGGCTCGAAGCGCCCCCACCGGTAGCCGACGCCCTGCAGCGCCCGCTGCAGCACCGCCGGCCGCTGCCGCCGCTCGCGCCAGCGGTTCCACAGCCGGCGCAGAGCAGTGCGTCCTTTCGGGCGACGCGGAAAGTAGATCAGCCGGCCGGTGGCGAGGCCCTGCAGGGCGGCGATGCGCAGACGACCCGCCTCGCCGCCGTCGGTCAGCACCGCCGACATCACCGTCAGGGCGGGCGCCGGCAGTCCGAGTTGCGCCGCCGAGAAGCCCGAGGCATTGGCGCAGGCCACGGCATCCACCGCATTGGGCGGCGGCAGGCGTGGCTCCGGCTTCGATCCGAGGACGAGCAGGGTGGGCATGGGCCGCTCTCTAGCGCAGCGCCGCCCGCCGGCCAATGGCGGCACTTGATGCCCGGCGAGGAACTGACCGATTCGGACACCATAATCTGGGCTGAGCTGACGAAGGAGGAAAACCCAGAGTTTGCAATTTGAAGCGTAGGTATCTCAGTGCGGTGGGTGAAGAATATTGCACGAACTTGACCTTCAACAGACACTACCTAACCGACAACCCATTTTTCGGCTTTGATCAGGTCAAGAAGGCCGATCCATTCTATACGCAGGACATTGCAAATGTCCGGGATATTTGGGCGGTTTAGATTTCCGGTCGGCTTTTCATCGGTCACGACTTGCAGGGTCTCAACGCGGGCAAGGGCAATTACGAAAGGATCAGCCGACGTGCGCAGCTTCTTTTCTCCAACCAAGCGGGGAAACTGGGCTAACACCTCGGCCGCTGCGATTTGGATAGAGTCGTCAAGTTCTCGAAACATGCCACCGCGCTCTTTGAGTCAAGCATGCAATTCGTCCGATCGCTTCTTCATCTCGATCAATACTTCGATCGGTGCGACCAGCTGCCTGGCATCGATAAGAGCATCCATACGTACCCAGAATTGAGGGAAATTCTCGATCGGGTATCGCTCTTGCCAAGCGGCAATCATGGAGCTGGTGTCGACGCAATAGCGAGTCATCCGCCTCCTATTCCGCCATCTGGAAGGCGGCGCGGCCCAGTGCGGGAATATGTTTAACCTTCGCTCCCAGGAAGATCGATGCGTCGTTGAGAGTAATTCTGTTTTCGTAATAGCTGCGCAGCACGAGGCGCGTGTAGCCGCGCCCGTTCCAGCTCATCAGCATGATGGAGCGCTTGATTCTGGGCGGCGCTTTGTATTTAGCCCTTTTCTCGGCGGCTTGCTGGTACTCCTTCTGAAAGCGCTCACGAACTTGCTGGTAGAATTCCCAGCTCGCTCGCTTAAGCGTAATGAAGCGGAGAAGCAGGGCCTCTCGGCTCACGCCAATCGACCGCGCGATGGTGCGGAGCTCGTTGTCGGTCCATTCCCGTACACCTGTTGGCGCCACCTCGTGGAACGACAAGACCAAGCCGCGCGGCATCAGAGCAGCAGCGGCGACGGCATCACAAAACCGCTCTATGCGGCCTTCCTCGGCGATAGGGTCTAGATCTTCGCCCATACCGTTTGAGATGGCGCTTTCGCCCAGGATGATATGCGTCAGCTCGTGCAGCAACGTGAATACCTTGCCGCCCTGGCTGGAGTCCCGGCCGTTAATCACGATCGCAGGCAGCGTAGGTTGCGCAATGGCGAAGCCTCGCATTTGGCTTAGCTCAACGGCGTAGTGTGGGCCGCTGATGACGAAGACCAGGATGTCCCGCTCCTCCAGGCGACGACGCCAAAAATCGAAGGAGCGATCCTGACGCGCGGCCTGCTTCTGGGCTTCGTCGTCGACCTCAAGGAACGCCCGAATAGTGAGGCCGATCTTATCCGGGTCATCCCGAATGGTGGCCTTAATCGGAAACGGGGCGGCCGTACTCCCTGAGCTCTCTAACAGCTCGAGCGCTACCTCTCGCCGCTCGTGCGCTCGGCGAATATGAAAGGCGAGATGCGGCGTAAGACCCTGATCTTCTGCATCGGGTAGCCGGCGGAAATCCCGCAGAGGCGAGAAATCTCGTGGTGGCTCGGGTAGATAGAACACCGCAAGTGGGAAATGATACTTTTCCGCCAAGCAACGAAGCTGCCCGACTGTGGGTGCTTCGTCTCCCTTTTCCCAAGATTCGACCCGCTCCGGAGTGACGTCCGCAGCCTTGGCTGCATCCTCAACCGCCACCTTGGCGCGAGAACGCGCCCAACTCAGTACAGCGGGTTTCACAATGGCCTTCACGGCCTTAGCCATTGCTACCCCCTTTGAGCAGGCGCGGAAGCCGGCTTCCCGCCGGCGAGATCTCCTGCTGAGAGCGCATGCCGTGCCATAGGGGCGTGTCATTGAAGCCCAGCAGCTCAGCGATGCCTGCAGAGGCGGGTACAAGCTGCTCCGAAGTCAGTTTCCGCGGTCGGCCGACGTACTTGCCGAGTCGCTTTGCGGCGGCAATGCCAGCTTTGGCCGGCTCAGCGGTCAACGACCGCTCGAATTCGTCAAGCGCATCCATAATGTAAAAGACCAGTTCTCCGCGTGCCGTGGTGGTGTCGATGCCCTCGACAATGAAGCAAAGCCTACCCGGCGCTCTCCAAGCTGGCGCACAGTCTCCATCAAGTGAGGCAAGGAGCCCCATTTTCCTGTGGGTAAAGGGTAGAGGCACCAAACCGAAAGAGATCCTCCTTTCGCAGGTCACGCCACCTTCGCGGGTGGCCTCGGATCGACCAGGTGCCCTCTGGTGAGAAAGGCATCATTCATGTGGCTCAGTTACCTGATAGTGTCGTAGCGCGGTCTCGCGATTTTTCGAAGGCATTTTCTACATCGTGCGCGCGGGGAGGGCCCTGCACGGGCGGCGAAAGCTGCGCTAGTCGGGGGCCATTTCTCAGGTCGAGGACGGCGCCTAAGTCGCTTGCCTTGTTGACGCTGCGGCCTTCTGCTATCGGCCTGGACGTCATTCCCGCGGGAGGGGCCGCCATGCAGCTCGGCGTGTTCATTCACACCAATCCCAAGCAGTACCTGGGGGCGCTGGTCTCGGCCCACTCGATGCGGCGCCACTCGGCCCATCCCGACCGCCTGGACATCCGCATCCTCAACACGGTCGACTTTCCCTTCCTGGCGGCGCGGGAGGGGCAGACCTACCGGGTCGGCGGCGAGCCGCGGCAGTGGCGGATGGACGACCTGCAGTCCTTCACGCCGCTGCGCTTCATGCCGCCGGAGGCCATGGGCTGGTCGGGACGCGCCGTCCTGGTCGACCCCGACATCTTCGCCGTCGGTGACATTCACGAGCTGCTGACCCGGGACATGCAGGGCAGGGCGATCGTCTGCCGCCGCCGGCCCGCCAAGGGCGACCAGCCCGGCGGCTATGCCACGAGCTGCATGCTGCTCGACTGCGCGAAGCTGAGCCACTGGCACTGCCGGGAGGACTTCGACCGGCTGTTCACCGAGGGCGTGGACTACATCGACTGGATCGAGCTGAAGCGCGAGGACCCGGCCACCATCGGCCTGTTCGAGCCGGAGTGGAACGACTTCGACCGGCTGACCGAGCGCACCCGGCTGCTGCACAACACCAAGCGGCGCACCCAGCCCTGGAAGACCGGCCTGCCGGTCGACTTCACCGAGGCCGAGCGCTTCCGGCTCTTCCCGCCGAAAGGCTGGGGACGGCGGGCCCGCCGGACCCTCCTGGGCGAGGCGGCGGTGCGCGGCACCTTCCAGCCGCATCCCGATCCGGCCCAGGAGCGCTTCTTCTTCGGCCTGCTGAAGGATGCCCTGGCGCAGGGCGTGGTGAGCGAGGCGTTGCTGCGCGAGGAGATGCGCCGCGACCACCTGCGCCACGACGCCTTCGCGGTGCTGGACCGCACGCCGCCCCTCGACCAGCAGGCGCTGGGCCGGGCGCCGCTGGCGGCGTGAAGCCCGCCGGTCAGGCGGCGGCGCCGGGAGACGGCGCCTCGATCCTGTCCTTCTCGGCGGTGATGTCCCGCACCGTGCCATCGCCCACCCCGTAGACGCGGCCGGCCACGTCGACGAACTCCGAGCGGTGGGTGACGGCGAGCACCGTCAGATGCTGCGTCAGCCGCTTGATCTCCTGGGCGATGGCGACGGCGGTCGTCGGGTCGAGAGCCGAGGTCACCTCGTCCAGGACGAGCAGGCGCGGCTTGGCGGCCAGGGCGCGGGCGAGGGCGATGCGCTGGCGCTCGCCGCCGGAGAGCTTGCCGCCCTTCTCGCCGACCGTGGTCATGATGCCGTCCGGCAGTTCTCGTACGAAGTTCAGCGCGCCTGCCAGCCGCAGCGCCTCCTCGACCTCGGCCGTGCCGATGCCCGGATCGCCGAGGGCGACGTTGGCGTAGATGGTGTCGTGCAGCAGGATCAGGTCCTGCGGGACATAGCCGATCATGCGCCGCCAGCGGGTCAGGTCGACCTGCTCCAGATCGAGATCGTCGATCAGGATCTGGCCGCTGTCCGGGCGATGGAGCCCCAGGATCAGGTCGACGATGGTCGACTTGCCGGAGCCGGACGGCCCGATGAGCACGGTGAGCTGGCCGATCGGCACCTCCAGCGACACGTGGCGCAGGACCGGCCCGACCTCGCTTTCGTGGGTGAAGGTGACGTCGCGCAGCCGCACCGACCGCTCGAGGGTCGGCGCCGTGGTGCCGGCGAAGCGCTCGCGGGCGCTGACGGTCTCGGCGACCAGATCGGAAGAGGCGCGGTGGGAGCTCTCGATCAGCACGGCCTTCTGGAAGGCCTTCTGGAGCTTGCCGAAGCTGGAGACGGTCTTTGCCAGCAGCAGGCCCGAGACGATCACCTCGGGGATCGGCACCTGCATGCGGATGTGGATGACGTAGATGCCGACGCAGACCAGCACGGCCAGGATGGCGTCGTCGGCGTTGTTCATCATCTCGCGGGCCAGCACCTGACGGCGCTGCACCTTGCGGATGCCCAGCACCTTCTTCTCCACCAGCAGCGCCAGCGAGCCCTGGCGGCCCATCGCCTTGATCGGCTTCATGCTGTTCAGCACGTCGGACATGAAGATCAACAGCTCTCGGCGGCGAGACATCTCCGAGTGCCCGGCGCGCCTGGCGCGGCGGACCAGGACGCTGAGCACGACCGCCAGCAGACTGCCGACGAGGATGCCGCCCAGCGCCACCTTCCAGGAGATCAGCAGGGCGACCACGACGTAGATCACGGACTGGATGGCGGTGGCCACCATGACGGCGCAGAGCTGATAGGCCTCCGCGGCCTTCTGCACGTCGATGGACAGGGTGTTGGTGAACCGCCCCAGCGGCTGGTGCAGCAGGTAGCTCCAGCGCACGTCCAGCAGGTTGCGGATGATGTCCCGGCGGAAGCCGGTCGCCACCTCGGCCGAGGCCCAGCCGACGTAGATCATCGCCACCATGGTCAGCAGGGCGGTTGCCACCAGGGCGATCCCGACCACCGCCAGCAGCGAGGTGAGGTCGGGGCTGAGCCCGACGGCGTCGATGCCGTCGAGGATGAACTGCTCGAAGCTCCCGATCTCGGCGTTGGTGTTGCGGGTGGCGACGACGATGACCGGCAGCAGCGTCGCGAGCCCGATGCCCTCGAACAGGCTGGCCGCCAGCAGGCAGAGCATGACCGCCCACGGGCGGGTGCCGGGGGCGCGGAAGAAGATATCCAGTACCTGTTTCATGGTCGCGGCGCCGTCGATCCGGTGGTCATGCCCTCGTCACTGCGGACCTTCCTAACGGCAAGGCCGGGCGCGTGCACGGCCCGAAGTTCCCGGCTGCTGCCGGACCGCCGGCCGGCCCGGGGCTCCCGACGGGCCGGCTTATCGGTCAACGCAACCGCAGCTGAGGGGTTGCAAGGTGAAAGCGCACCTTGACGTCGTTCCTGGAAACATCACTACTACGCCTGCCTTCCGCTGCCGATCCAGACAAGTCCGGACTTGATGCTCAAATATATCCTGAGGCGCACCAGAAACATCGCGCTCTACGGCTTTGGTGATCAGGCGCGGCAGCGCAAGCGGGCTGACAAGGATGTCGCGCGCGTCAATCGCTTCAACAGCGAGGTCTGGGATCGCGAGCAGACGGTCGCCCGGCGACGCTACGCCTCCTACGAGGAATACCTCGAACACCAGGCGGCGAAGCTCGACGAGATCAACGATCGTCTGCAGGAGCGGTACGACGAGGATGTGGTGCGCTTCCGCACCCGATTCGCCGCCTGCGAGGAGCTGAAGGACCACAGCGCCGTGCTCTGCCTCGGCGCGAGGCTGGGGGCGGAGGTGGAGGCCTTCATCGCCCTGGGCCATTTTTCCGTCGGCATCGATCTCAACCCGGGCGAAGAGAACCGCTTCGTTCTCCCCGGGGACTTCAACAAGCTGATCTTCGCGGACGGCTCGGTCGACGCCGTCTACACCAACGTGCTCGACCACGTCTTCCAGCTCGATCTGGTGCTGAACGAGGGGCACCGGATCCTGAAGCCCGACGGCCTGTTCATCGTCGAACTGATCGAGGGCTTCGAGGAAGGCTTCACGCCGGGGCGCTACGAGGCCTTCATGTGGCGTGACGTCGACACGGCCGCGGGGCTGCTGCAGGAGAGCGGCCAGTTCCGCGTGGTGGCGCGGCGTTCCGCCGGGGTGTTCAAGCGGCAGCACTGGACCCAGGTTGTGCTGAAGAAGGCCTCCCCCACAAACTGAACCCGCCATCGCCATGATGCTCGACTTCGGCAAGCTGACGCTGCGCTATGAGCCCTATCCGATCGGTCTCGCGCGGCCTGCGCTGGCGCCCGAACTCTATGATCGGCTGACCGGGGACTACCCACCGGTCGAGCTGTTCGAGTACAAGCCGGAGATCGGCAAGAAGTACTCCCTGAGCGAGCGGAACAACCGGCGCCAGTACGAGGCCTTCGTCGGCAGGCACCCGCACTGGCAGGCCTTCCACGCCTTCGTGAAGTCACCGGAGTTCATCGAGCAGACCCTGTCGGCCCTGAAGGAGCGCGGCGTCGACCTGGGGCTGAAGGTGTCTCCCAACCGCCTGGCCAAGCTGCTGCGCAGCATCGGCCGGGGCAGCCTGCACACCGGCCAGCCGCCGCTGTCGGCCCGCTTCGAGTTCTCCATGCTGCCCGCCGACGGCGGCTCGGTCATTCCCCACACCGACAGCCCCGGCAAGTCGATCACGCTGGTCATCTCGATGGTGCGGGACGGCGAGTGGGACCAGCGCTTCGGCGGCGGTCTCGACGTCAACCGCCCCAAGGACCCGCGGCTCTACTACAACGAACGCAACCGGCAGGCGGCCTTCGAGGACATGGAGATCCTGGAGACCTTCCCGTTCCTGCCCAATCAGGCTGTGGTCTTCGTGAAGACCTTCAACTCCTGGCACTCGGTCCGTCCCATGACCGGCCCGGCCGACGGGCCGATGCGCAAGACGCTGACGATCAACATCGAGCTCAAGGACTAGGCCGACCCATCCGGTCACTGAGCACGGCCGCTGTCCCGAGGAAGGTCTCCTGCGGGTAGTCGGTGACGGCGAAGCGCGGCCGCAGCCCGACCGCGGGCAGGTCGTCGATGCGCCCCCGGAAGTAATTGCGACGAAAGACGTAGAGCCGCCGCCAGAGGCTGCGGTTGGCGTCGGCGAAGGGCTCGATCATGAAGGTCGCGCGGGCGGCGACCCGCGCCATCTCGCGCAGGGCCCGCTCACGCAGGGTCTCCATCTGCTCCAGGGCGAGGACGCTGTAGACGAGATCGAAGCTGCCGTCGCCGAAGGGGAGGGCGCCGGCGTCGCCCTGCCGGAACTCGATCCGTCGAAAGGCTGCCGGATCGCGCACGCCCTCCGGCGCGAAGGCCGCGAGAGCGGCGGGCAGGCGATCATGGCGCTGCTGGAATGCCTGCGCCGCCCGCACGCCTCCCGAGGTCAGCTCCACCCCGCTGAACTGCAGGTCCGGGAAACGGCCGGCGAGTTGCAGCAGATTGATGCCGTTGCCGCAGCCGATCTCCAGGACGGAGCGCGGCCGTACCAGCTCGATGGCGCGGATCAGCAGGAGCTGGCGGAAGCGCGTGCCGCCGACGTCGGTGGCGAGGAAGTGTCTGTCGCGCCAGGTCCACGGTACGGGCTTCGGACCGGGCGCGCCGACGGCGTACTGTTCGTAGGCTGTCGCCTGCCAGGACCCGTCGTCCTCCGCCTCGACGACGCCCCGGTCCCGCCGGCCGGAGCCCGCCAGCCTGCGCAGGGAGCCTTTGAGGTTCTGGCGGCGCCGCTTGGCCATCTCCCGGCGCCAACGCGGGTCGGCCTCCGCCACCTCCTCGGCGAAGGGGCGGAACAGCTGGTCGATCGCCTCGTCGGAAATCGCGAGCGGTGATCGGGCGAGGGAGAGTTGGCTGGTCATGGCGCCGGTCGGCCTGGAGGGAGCGGCCGGTATAGCCGTACGCTGCGGGTCGCGCCAGGACGCCCCTCACACGCCGATCAGCCGGTGCCCTCCGTCGCCGCGGCCCGCTCGCCGCGCGAACGCCTGCGGCGCCCCCCCTCGCTCTGCCCGTCGGCGGTGCGCGGCCGCGGCAGACGCACCACCGCCGAAAGATTGTGGAAAGGGCGGGTCTTGTGCGGCAGCGCCATCGCCTCGACGAAATGTTCCTGGAAGCGCGGCTCGACCGCGGTCTCGATCTTCTCGACCTGCCGGACGACCCGTTCGATCTCGTCGCGGGCCTTCTGGTTCAGCAGCGCGATGCGGGCGCCGGTGCCCGCAGCGTTGCCGGCGGAGCGCACCTTGTCCAGCGGGCAGTCGGGGATCATCCCCAGGACCATCGCGTACTTGACGTCGATGTGGCTGCCGAAGGCGCCGGCCAGGGCGATGCGATCGACGTGCTCCAGGTCGAGCTTGTCCATCAGCAGCCGGATGCCGGCATAGAGCGCCGCCTTCGCAAGCTGGATGGCGCGGACGTCGTTCTGCGTGACGACGATGCGCGGGTCATCGGTCGATCGGGCCTCGTGCAGAACGTAGCGGAACGTGCGGCCATCGGCCTCGATCCTCGGGGAACGCGCGGCAAGAGCCCCGTCTATCGTGCCGTCGCTGAGGATGACGCCGGCGAGGAAGAGCTCCGCCAGGGCTTCGATGATGCCCGACCCGCAGATGCCGGTGACGCCTGTCTTGGCGGTCTGTGTCTCGAATCCCGCCTCGTCCGACCAGAGGTCGCAGCCGATTACCCGGAAACGCGGCTCCAGCGTCTCGGGATCGATGCGCACCCGCTCGATCGCGCCCGGCGCCGCGCGCTGCCCGCAGGAGATCTGCGCCCCCTCGAAGGCGGGGCCGGTGGGCGAGGAGCAGGCGAGCAGGCGGTGGCGGTTGCCCAGAACGATCTCGGCGTTCGTGCCTACGTCGACGAGCAGCGTCGTCTCCTCGGCCAGATGCGGCTGTTCGGCGAGCACCATTCCGGCCGTGTCGGCCCCGACGTGGCCGGCGATGCAGGGCAGCACGTAGACCCGCGCATCCGGCGCCAGATGGAGCCCGAGCTGTTCCGACCAGAGCGTGATGCCGCGGTTGAAGGCCAGAGCGAAGGGCGCCCCGCCGAGCTCCGTCGGATCGATGCCGAGCAGCAGGTGGTGCATGATGGGGTTGCCGACGAAGGTGGCGTTGAGGATCTCCTCCGGCGCCACGCCGGCTTCGGTGCAGATCTCCTCGGTCAGCCGGTTGAGGCCTTCCCGGACCGCCTCCGTCATCTCGGCGTCGCCGCCGGGATTCATCATGACGTAGGACACCCGGCTCATGAGATCTTCGCCGAAGCGGATCTGCGGGTTCATGATCCCGTTCGACGCGAGGATTTCGCCCGTCGCGAGGTTGCACAGATGCGCGGCGATGGTCGTCGATCCGACGTCGACGGCCAGCCCATAGGCCTTGTCCCGGAAACCCGGCCAGATGGCGGTCAGCACCTGCCCCCGGTGGATCGCCACGGTGACCTTCCAGTCGCCCTGCCGCAGTGCCTTCTGCAGGCCCTGCAGCACCCGCAGGTCGACCTCCAGGCCGCTGGTCTCCCACTGGTCGGCGAGCGCCGCCGTCAGCCGTTCCAGATCGCCGCTCGGGTGGTGCATGTCCGGCTGCTCCACCTCGACGTAGTGCAGCCGGATCGCCGGGTCCAGCTGGATGGCGCGAGCGTCGGCGCTCTTGCGCACGATCTGCCGGTGGACCTGGCTTTCCGCCGGAACGTCCACCACCAGATCGCCCAGCAGCTCGACCTGGCACGACAGCCGGCGGCCCGGCTTGAGGCCCTTCTTGGCGCCGTAGCGCTCCTCGACCGGGTTCACGCCGCTGGCGTTCTCCGGCCGGCTGGTGATGCCATGCTTGGCGAAGTCGCCCTTCGCCAGCACGACCTGGCAGCGCCCGCAGATGCCGCGGCCGCCGCAGACGGAGTCGATGTCCACACCGAGCTGTCGGGCGCAGCGCAACACCGGCGTGCCGACGGGGAAGCGGCCTCGCTTTCCCGAGGGGGTGAAAACGACGAGAGCATCCTTCGCGGAGGACAAGACCGTGACCGTCCCTTCCAATGAACCTTCGATGTCAGACGGCGCGCCGACGGCGCCGTTCCCCGCGCTCGCCGCGGCCGGCGCCTTCGCCGGTCTCGGGGGCCGGCTCGCGGTACTTGCGGATCCACTTCCCGCAGTTCTGGTCGACGCCCATCAGGACGTTGGCCGCCATCAGCGCGGCCATCTCCTCCTCGTGGAGCGGGTTGAGGATCGCCGAGGTCATGCCGGCGCAGGAGGCCATGCACAGGAAGGCACCGTTGAGGCCGTGCCTGTTCGGCAGGCCGAAGGAGATGTTCGAGGCGCCGCAGGTCGAGTTCACGCCCAGTTCCTCGCGCAGCCGGCGCAGGATGTGGAATACCTGCCGGCCCGCTCCGCCCAGGGCGCCGATCGGCATGACCAGCGGGTCGACCACCACGTCCTCCTTGGGAATGCCGTGATCCATGGCCCGGTGCACGATCCGCCTGGCGACCTCGAAACGGACGTCGGGATCCTCCGAGATACCGGTCTCGTCATTCGAGATGGCGACGACCGCCGCCCTGTACTTCTTCACGAGCGGTAGAACCGCCTCGAGCCGCTCCTCCTCGCCGGTCACCGAGTTGACCAGAGGCTTGCCCTTGTAGACGGCCAGGCCCGCGTCCAGGGCGGCGACGATGGAGGAATCGATGGAAAGCGGGACGTCGGTCAGCGACTGCACGAGCTTGACGCATTCCGCCAGGATCCTCGGCTCGTCGGCCAGCGGGATGCCTGCGTTCACGTCCAGCATGGTCGCCCCCGCTTCGACCTGGGCCAGGGCGTCCTTGATGACCGTCTCGTAGTTTCCCTCCGCCATCTCGGCGGCCAGCTTCTTTCGGCCGGTCGGGTTGATCCGCTCGCCGATGATGCAGAAGGGCTGGTCGAAGCCGATGACCACTTCCTTCCGGGCGGACGAGACGACGGTGCGGGCCATGGCGGCGCGATCCTTCGGGCTGGCTGCAACTCGCGCAGTAGAGGCGCCACCGCCGCCCCCGGGCTGTCTGTCAGGCGACACCGACTGCCGAGAATGCGTAGGCCGTTCGGCGGAGGCTGTCGCACCCGGAGCCCCCCACCTCGGTGCTGGAGGGGCGTGGCGAGAAAAAGTGGGGCAGGGAATCTGCCGAGTCGCAGCAGTTATCCACTAACTGTTGGGGGTTCGCCGACTCGACACCCAAGTCCGCACCTTATATCGTGTTCTGCGTCGCTTCGACCTCAATATATGGGAGGGGTCAATGACCTGGACCACGGAACGGATAGATGAGCTCACCCGGCTTTGGGCGCAGGGGCACAGCGCCTCCGCCATCGGCAAGCAGCTCGGTGTGTCCAAGAATGCTGTGGTAGGCAAGGCGCACCGGCTGAAGCTGACGGCGCGGCCGTCGCCCATCCGGGCGAACGGTCCTGCAGAAGGAGCCAAACCCCAGCCCTCGCGCCTCCGGGCCGCGGCTCTCGCAGTCGATGTCGATTTCGCCGAGGAGGCCGTGCTCGTTCCCGCTGCCGAGACCGACAACTACTACGTGCCGCCACCGGTCAAGGAGAGTGTGGGCCGCAGTCGCTGCCAATGGCCCATCGGCGACCCTCAGAGCCGGGATTTCCACTTCTGCGGCGAGGCCTCGGTGCCGGGAAAGCCCTATTGCCTGTCCCACTGTTCCCAGGCCTACATCACCAAGAGCCGGAACAGCGAGGCGGCCTGAAGCCCCTCACGCCAGGTCCGGCCAGCGGGGTGGGTGCGCCGATTCGAAGGCGGCGGCTGCGCGGAGGACCAGGGTGTCGGCGTAGCGCGGCCCGACGATCTGGAGCCCGATCGGCAGGGCGGCCCGGTTGTATCCGCACGGCAGGCTCATCGCCGGCTGGCCGGTGAGGTTGAAGGGCCAGGTGAAGGGCGTCCAGTCGCACCAGCTTTCAAGGTCGCCCGCCCATTCCGCCGGTCGCTCTTCGGGGCGCGGGCTGTCCTGCCCTGCGCCGAAGGCGACCAGCGGCATCGTCGGCAGGATCAGGAGGTCGTAGGTCTGGTGCAGCCTGTTCAGGCGCGCCGTCAGGTCTTCCCGACGTGCCGTCGCGGTCAGGTAGTCGACCGCGGACAGCCGCGCCCCGGCGGCTGCCGCCTTGCGCAGTCCAGGGTCCATCATCGGGTGCTTCTCGTCGGGGATCCCCGCGAGCAGCCGTGCGGCGCCGGCGTACCACAGGGTCTGGAAGACGCTCAGCAGGTCGGGCAGGTCGGGCTCCGGTTGCTCCACGCGAGCACCCAGGCTTTCGAATGTCCCCGCCGCAGCGCGCACCGCTGCGGCGACTTCGGCGTCGACCGGCACGCCGCAGAGGGTCGGAAGGTAGGCCACCCGCAGCCCGGACAGGCCATGGTGCAGGTCGCTGCCGAAATCCTGCCCGTCGTAGGGGAGGGCGTAGGGGTCGCGAGGATCCGGTTCGGCCATCACCGTCAGCATCAGGGCGCAGTCGGCGACGCTGCGGGCCATCGGCCCGACATGCGCGATCGTGCCGAAGGGGCTGAGCGGCCAGGCCGGCACCCGGCCGAAGGTCTGCTTGAATCCGAAGACGCCGGTGAAGCTGGCCGGGATGCGGATCGAGCCGCCGCCGTCGGTGCCGATGTGCAGGGCCCCCATGCCTGCCGCCGCCGCCGCTGCGGCGCCACCGCTCGAGCCGCCGGTGGTTCGGGTGGCGTCCCAGGGGTTGCGGGTGACGCCGGTGAGGGGCGAATCCGTGACCCCCTTCCAGCCGAACTCGGGCGTCGTGGTCTTGCCGATGAGGACCGCGCCGTGGCTCTTCAGGCGCGCGACCGTCGGTGCGTCGTCGGCCCAGGGGCCCGCCGGGTCGACCGTCTTCGAGCCCCGCAGGGTCGGCCAGCCGGTGGTGAGAATGATGTCCTTGACCGTGGTGGGGACGCCGTCGAGCCGGCCCTCCGGCCGCCCGTGCCGCCAGCGGGTGGTGGAAGCCTCGGCCGCGTCCAGCGCGGCCTCCTCGTCGACGAGGCAGAAGCCGTTCAGCATCTCGTCGTAGCGACGGATGCGGGCGAGTGCAGCCTCGGTTGCCTCGAGGGGCGACAGGCTGCCGTCCCGATAGCGGACCAGGAGCTCGTTCGCCGTCATCATGGCGGGATCGGAATGCTTCATGTGTTCTCGGGCCTCGGGTGAGCGACTTAGCCTACAGCAGGCCTCGTCGAACCCTGCTTGTCGAGATCCCCTGCAGCGCGGCCGACAGGGCGGGGCGCTTGCGGACAGGGGGGTGGACAGGTCATCACCCTGCCGCTCGCCATGATGGGACGCCGCGATGACTCCGCCTTTCGACCAGCGCCGGACCTTGGCCCTCGCCGGCATCCTGCTTCACATGGCGGCGGTCGGCGTGGTCATGGGCGTCGCCATTCCGCTCACCGGCCTGGCGATGAATGGCTGGGGCGAGCCCGGTTGGCGCATCGGCCTGGTCGCTGCGATGCCTTCCGTCGCCATCGTGACGACCATTCCTCTGGCCCCGCGGCTGGTCAGGAGCATCGGCGCCTGGCCGGCGATGGTGGGCGGCTGCCTGCTCGGCACGGCCGCGCTGCTGCTGATGCCCTTGCTGCCGAACGTCCCTGCCTGGGTGGTGCTGCGCTTCCTGATCGGCGCCGGGCTGGCGCTGCCTTGGCTGCTGGGCGAGACGTGGCTCAATGCGCTCTCGACCGACCGGAACCGGGGAAGGGTGCTGGCGCTCTATTCCGCGGCGCTCTTCCTGGGCTTCGCAGTGGGCCCGCAGCTCCTCGCCGTGACCGGAAGCGATGGCTGGCCCCCCTTCCTGGCCGCGGGCGGTGCGCTGTTCCTGGCGATCCTGCCGCTGCTGCCGCTGCGGAGCCAGGCCCCGGACTTGCGGCAGCCCTCGACCTTCAGCGTCGCCGGACTGCTCCGCCGCTCGCCCGTCGTCGCGGCGACCGCCCTGGCCGCCGGCTTCACGGAGATGGCGGTGTTCGCGCTGCTGGCTCTGGCCGCCACGCGCAGCGGCCAGAGCGAGGCCTGGGGACTGACCCAGCTCAGCGCCTTCCTGATGGGCGGAATCGCCCTGCAGCTGCCGCTCGGCATTCTGTCGGACCGCCTGCCGCGCCGGCCTCTGCTGTTTGGGCTGGCGGTCGGCGGGCTGCTTCTGGCGCTGGCGCTGCCCCTGGCCGGCGGGCACGACCTGCTGGCCCTGGCGGTGTGCTTCCTGCTCGGTGGCGCGCTGATCGGCTACTACGCCCTCGGTCTGGCCATCCTCGGCGAGAGCTTCGCGGGCAGCGACCTGGCGGTGGCGAATGCCGGCTTCATCCTGCTCTACGAGGTCGGATCCATCACCGGCCCCGCCGTGGGTGGGCTGCTGATCGACGGCTTTCCGCTCTGGGGTCTGCCGGCGCCGCTGGCCGCGGCTTCGGCGCTACTGTGCGGGGTGCTGATCGTCTCCCGTCGCCGGCTGACCCGGGGCGACCGCCAGCTCCGGTAGGAAAGGTTCGGCCGGAGCGGGATTCGGCAGGTCGGTGATCCGCTGCGGCGGCAGCCAGATCTCCGCGACGGTGCCGCCGCCCAGCCGGCTCTTGAGCGACAGGTGCCCGCCATGGAGCCGCACCAGGGCGTTACTCAGCGGCAGGCCGAGCCCGGTGCCCTCGTGCTGCCGGTCGAAGCCGGAGTCGACCTGGGTGAACGGCTCCATGATCCGCTGCAGCTGATCTTCGGGAATGCCGATCCCGGTGTCCGTCACCCGCAGCAGGATTCCGCGGCCGCGGTCCACGCGCGCCTCCACCGCGACCTCACCGCCGCCGGGGGTGAATTTCACGGCGTTCGACAAGAGATTGAGAAGGACCTGTTTCATCCTGCGCTGGTCGGCCGCCACGGGCGGCAGGTCGTCGGGCACCAGATTGATGAGCCGCACCTCGCCGCGCTCGGCGCGGGGGGCCATGAGCCGCAGCGAGCCGGCAACCGCCTCGCGCAGCGCAAAGGGCGTCTCGTCGAGGATCAGCATTCCCGCCTCGGCCTTGGAGACGTCGAGGATGTCGTTGATGATCTCCAGCAGGTGTGTGCCGCTCTCCCAGATGTCACGGCTGTAGTCGCGATAACGCGGATCTCCCAGCGGACCGAGCAGCTCTCGCTGCATGATCTCCGAGAAGCCGATGATGGCATTCAGCGGGGTGCGCAACTCGTGGCTCATGTTGGCCAGGAACTCACTCTTCGTGCGGTTGGCCAATTCCGCCGCCTCCTTGGCCTGTAGCATGCCGTGCTCCGCGACCTTGCGCTCGGTCACGTTCTGGGCGCAGCCGAGGATCTGCACGACCTCGCCGCCCTCGGGAGAGACCACGGGCCGGGCCGAGAGGCGGAGCCACACGACCTCGTCAGCGGGGCCCAGGAAGCGGATCTCGTCGATGCGGGTCTCACCGCGCATCAGGGCCGCCAAGCCGTCGAGCAGCTTCGGGAGATCGTCGCGATTGACCGCCGCGCGCCACTGGTCGAGGCTCGCCCTGGCGGCGTCGGGGATGTTCTTGATGTCGGGCAGACGGCCCGCCAGCCACTCGGCTCGCCAGGTGCTCCCCGGCTCCGGCCTGATCGCGAAGACCAGGTCGGTCGTCAGCTCCGAGATGCTTCGGTACCGGCGCTCGCTCGCCGTGAGGGCCCGCTCGAAGCGGTCGCGCTCCGTGATGTCGGTGAAGACCGCGACCACCCCCCCGTCGGGCAGAGGCGTGAAGGTCTCAGCGAGCACCCTCCCGTTCGGCCGCCGGCGAGACTGCGAGACCGGCCGTTGCTGCTCGAGAAGCTGCAGGCGCTGGCGCACGATCTGATTTGCGTCCCCGGCGCCGAACTCACCCCGGGCGGCGAGCCGCCGCGTGGCCTCTTCGTGGCTGCCGGTCGTCAGCTCGGCGAGCGGCACGTCGAGCAGTTCGCCCATCCGGCGGTTGATCGCGACGACCTTCTTCGCCCGGTCGAAGATCATGATCCCTTCGCGGATGTGGTCCAGCTGGATCTGCAGCAACGTCGCCGATCGCTCGCCTTCCTCCTGCGCCGAGAGCCGTTGCAGCTCCGCCGATGCCCAGCCGGCGATCAGGGCCCGGACGTCGGCATGCCGCTGTCCGTCGATGTCCGGCTGATCGTGCATGGCGAGCAGGTGGCCCATCGGATTCCCGCTGCTGTCTTTCAGCAACTCGCCGAGGTAGGCTTCCGCGCCCATGTCGCCCAACAGCACGTCGTTGGGGTAGCGGCTGGCGGCGGCACGGGGCACGAAGCAGACGCCGCCGCCGTCATAGATCGCCTCGCACGGGGTGCCGCTCGCCCCGTAGCGCATGGGCGGCTGGAACGGCCAGTCCCCCCAGAGCGCGATCAATTCGAACTCGTCGTTGCCGAGGCGGCGGGCGAGAGCAGCCCACCGGTAGCCGACGAGCTTGGCGAAGGCTTCGCAGGCGGTCTCCAGGAACGAGCGGCCGTCCGACTTGCGCCCGACGAGCAGAGCCAGCGCCGTCTCCCGTCGGCGCGTCTCGGTTACGTCCGTCCAGGTCATGACGCAGGCGCCGCTGGCGGTCCGATGGGCGACCACTTGAGCGACCCGTCCTTTCGGCAGGGGCGCTTCGAAGCGGTAGCTGTGCTGCCGGTGGAGCTTCATCCGTTCATCGACGAACTGCCTGCGCTCCGCCGCGGGCACGTTGTAGAGGCCCGCGTCGAGCAGGCTCTCGACGACCTCGCGGAAGGAGACGCCGGGGCGGATGCGGTCGGCGGCAGGGCCGGCGTGCGCAAGATAGGTCGCATTGGCGAGCAGGATGCGGTCGGCGGAATCCAGCAGCAACAGCCCCACCGGCATGGAGTCCAGAGTGGCCTGGATGCTCTGTTCGAGGCCCTCGCTCCGCCGCCGGGCCCGATGCTCGACGGTGACGTCCGCCCCCGTGCCGAAGTAGCCGTCGACCTTCCCGCGGCTGAAGCGCGCCCGGCCGCTGATCCTGATGAAGCGGCTGCCGTCCGTCCCGGGAGCCTCGTAGACGAAGTCCGCGAAGGGGCGGCCGGCGGCGAGATCGTTCCAGAGCTCTCCCCAGACCGCTCCGGAAGTCGGGGCCGAACTGCATTCCCAGAAACGCTTTCCGCGGAGTTCGCCGGCTTGCTCCTCTCCCAGAAGCCGTGACGCGTTGGGCGAGAGTTCGATGATCCGATGATCGGCGTCGGTCCGCCACAGCCATTCGGTGCCGACGGCGTCGAAGGCCTCGTCCCGCGCGGCTGCCGCCGCGCGAAGAGCGGTCTGCTGTTCGCCCTCGATGGCGCGGCGGCGGGCCAGGTCGGCAGTAAGGACGATCACCAGACCGGCGCATGCCCCGATGCTGGCGACCTCGCCGACGAACGGGGAAAGGGTCTCTGGCCGGAGAGCCAGCAGCGCGAACCATCCGGTCCCCAGGACCAGCGCCAGGGCGGGGGCCGGGTTGGGGGCCAGGGCAGGCCTGCCCGGGCCTGCGGCGGGACGGGCCGGAGCGAGGACGAGCAGTGCGGCGAATCCCAGGATCCCCGCCGTCGCCAGATGGATCAGCGGGCCGACGCCGTCGAGATGCCCGCCCCGCCACCCCCAGACGCCCAGGGCGATCACGAGGGCGGCGGCGAGCGCCGACTTCCACAGGGCCTGCCGGCCGAGCCCGTCACAGCTTGCCGTCCCGGCGGCCACCGCGACGGCGGCCGCCAGCGTGCCGATCGGCGCGAGGAAGGGGCCCTGGGGAAGCAGCGGCGCAATGGCGGTGAGGCTCAGGGTCGCGACGGCGCCGGCCCAGAACAGGGCCCCGGGGAGCGGGGAGGGCCGGCCGAGCAGCAGGACGACGAGGCCAGCCAGGAGGCTGGGTCCCAAGGCACCTGCCAGAGCAAAGGCTGCCGTCGGATCCGGCTGGTTCATCGCACCCCGTATCACGTCTCGCAGACCGGGCGCCCCGAAGGTAGGCGGCCCGGAATGCCGACCTGTACAATTTTCTGCTTAATCGTTGTACTTGACGAGGCTGCAAAAGGGCAGGTCAAGTTTGCTGCGGCCCTGGAGTGCCTCCAGTTCGACGATGGATGCGCCTGCCACGACGTCGGCGCCGCAGCGGCGTGCGAGGGTGACGCTCGCCGCCATCGTTCCACCCGTGGCCAGGAGATCGTCGAGTACCACCACCCGCTGTCCCGGCTGCAGGGCGTCGGTCTGTATCTCGATGTGATCGTGGCCGTACTCCAGCCCGTACGCGAGCCGGGTCGTCTCGCCCGGCAGCTTGCCGAGCTTGCGGACCATGGCGAAGCCCAGCCCCAGCCGGTAGGCGAGAGGGGCCGCGACGAGGAAACCGCGCGACTCGATGCCGACGAGGAGGTCCGGCCGGAAGGGAGCCAGCAGGGCCGCCAACTCTTCGATGGTCGCCCGCCAGGCGGCCGGGTGCCGGAGAAGCGTCGAAATGTCGTAGAACAGGATTCCCGGTTTCGGGAAATCCGGGATCGACCGGATGTGGTCCTCGAGGTTGATCGGCTGCGGCTCGCCCGGCGAAGCTGCTGACGACATTCAGGCGTTGCCGGCCGCGCCGCTGAGCATCGAGACGTCGATGCCCAGCTTGCCGAGGGCCTGCTCCCAGCGCTGGTCGAGGTCGTCGCCGAATATCAGCCCCTCGTCGGCCCCGACCGTCAGCCAGCCGTTCAACTGGATCTCCCGGTCCAACTGGCCGGGGCCCCAGCCGGCGTAGCCGAGCGCCAGGAGACGCTGCCGCGGCCCGCCGCCTGCGGCGATGTCGCGCAGGATGTCCACGGTCGCCGTCAGGGCGACGTCCTCGGTCACCCGCAGGCTGCTGTCCTGAACATAGTCGCTAGAGTGCAGGACGAAACCGCGCCCTGTCTCGACCGGGCCGCCGAAATGGATGCGCATGTCTCCCTTCACCTGGCTGTTGTCGATGCCGAGTTGGCCCAGGAGGGCGGGCAGGGTGATGGAATCGAGGAGCCGGTTCAGGACGAGGCCCATCGCCCCCTCGTCGCTGTGGGCGCAGAGATAGATGACGCTGCGCTCGAAGCGGGGGTCGCTCATCGTCGGCATGGCGATCAGCAGCGTTCCGGACAGATAGCCGTCCTGCTCCTGCGACGAGGTGCTTCCCGGGCTGGAACTCAAAGCGCCACTCCTCAGTCTGTCGACGCGCCCCCCGCCGCCTGCGCGCGGCAAAGTGACTGGAGGGCGGATGTCGGGTTGTGCTCCCACGTCTAATATAGTGTGCCATCCAATCGTTCCATGGGATGAGGAAAGCGTCGGCTTGCGCATCAGGCTCCCCGCGAAAATCCCGGCCGCGCTGGCCGTGCTCCTGCTGGCGGTCGGCGGCCTGGCCATCCTCGGCGCGACATCTGCGCTCGCCGCGGCGGGATCCTGGGTGCAGGCGCCGCACGCACAGCTCAGGCTCCTGTCCGCTGGGACCGCCACCGGCGACAGCGGCGAGGTCCGCCTCGGCCTGCAGATGCGCACCGATCCGGGCTGGAAGACCTACTGGCGCAATCCAGGCGACGCCGGCTATCCCGTCAGCGTCGACTGGAGCGGCTCGGACAATCTCGCGGACGCCGGGCTCTTATGGCCGGTGCCTCACCGCTTCTCCCTCTTCGGCTTCGAAACGTTCGGCTACGAGGGGGAGGTGGTCCTGCCCATCGCCGCCGACCTCCGCGACCCGGCGCGGCCGGCGACGCTGCGGGCCGAAGTCGACTACCTCGTCTGTGCCGACATCTGCGTGCCGGGCCGCGCCAGCCTGGAACTCGACCTCCCGGCGGGCCCGTCGCAGGCGGCCCGTGAGGCCTTTCTGATCGACCGCTTCGAGGCGCGCGTCCCGGATGGCGGCGCTCGCAGCGGCCTCGGCCTGACGCGCTCGGACTACCTCGTCGACGGGGAGGAAGGGCGGTTGACGCTGCGCATCAGCTCGACGGCGCCGCTTCGAGACCCCGACGTGATCGCGGAGACGGCGGCACCGGTCGTCTTCGGCAAGCCTGTGATCGCCGTCGTCGACGGTGGCCGGGGGGCGTCGATCGAGGTGCCGGTCCTGGCGTCCAAAGCCGGCGCCGCCTTGCCGCAGCGGTTCGACGCGACGCTCACCGTCACCGACGTCGATCGCGGTATGGAGACGCGGACGACGTTCCTGCAGGTCACCGCGCCTGCGGCGCAGAGCCCTGCCACCCTCGCCCTCATGTTCCTCACCGCCCTGCTCGGTGGGCTTATCCTCAATCTCATGCCGTGCGTCCTGCCGGTGCTGAGCCTCAAGCTGCTGGCTGTGTTCAGAATGCACGGGGCGGAGCGGGTGCATGTCCGCCGCTCCTTCCTCGCCGCAGCGGGCGGCATCGTCGCGACCTTCGGCCTGCTCGCGGCGGCGCTGATCGTCCTGCGCGCCGGCGGGGCCGCCGTCGGCTGGGGGTTCCAGTTCCAGCAGCCCGCCTTCCTTTTCGCGATGGCCGTGGTGATCGCGCTCTTCTCCTGCAACCTCCTGGGTCTCTTCGAGATTCCGCTGCCCCGTTTCGTCGCCGGCTGGTCGGAGCGGGGGCCGCGCCATGGCCTGCTCGGCGACTTCGCCTCTGGCGCCTTCGCGACGCTGCTGGCGACACCCTGCTCCGCCCCCTTCGTCGGCACCGCCGTCGGCTTCGCCTTGTCGAGCGGCGGCTGGGCCATCGTTCTCATCTTCGTCGGCCTGGGGCTGGGCATGGCCCTGCCGTGGCTTGTCGTGGCGGCCTTCCCCAGACTGGCGGGTCTGCTCCCGCGGCCCGGGCGCTGGATGATCTGGCTGCGGCGGGTGTTCGGCGTCGCGCTCGCGGTGACGGCGGTCTGGCTGCTGTCGGTCATGGCGACGCAGACGGGCCTGGTCATGACCTTCGGTGCGACCGCCCTTCTGCTCGCGCTGCTGGCCGTGCTCGCCGTCGTCCGAACCCATCGCCGGCCGGGGGTGGCGCTCGCCGGCGGAGCGGTGCTGGTGGCCGTGGCGGTCGCGGCGACGACCCTCCTGCCGACCGTGCTGCTCCGGGCGGCGCCCACCGCGGCCGCGGGCGTCTGGCAGCCCCTCGATCTGGCGGCGATCGATCCCCTGGTGGCCCAAGGCGACGTGGTCGTGGTGGACGTGACGGCGGACTGGTGCCTGACCTGCAAGGTCAACAAGGCGCTGGTGCTCGATCGCGGGAAGGTGGCGACCGCCCTGCAGAGCCCCGGGGTGGTGGCCATGCAGGGAGACTGGACCAGCGAGGACGCCGCCATTTCCGCCTTCCTCGCCCGCTACGGCCGCTACGGCGTGCCCTTCAACGTCGTCTACGGCCCGGCCGCGCCTCAGGGCCTGCCGCTGCCCGAGATCCTCAGCGAGACGGCCGTGCTGGAGGCCTTACGCACCGCCTCCGGCGGATGAACCGTTGGAAGCCGTCGACTGGCGCCCTATCTTGCGGCCGGGGCGGCCTGCCGGCCGCCGGCCAGCGACCACAGAGAGGGGACACCCATGGCGATCAAGGTTGGCGACAAGATCCCGTCGTCTAAGCTGCGCTACAAGGACAGCGAAGGCATCAAGGAGATCACGACCGAGGAGCTCTTCGGCGGCAAGAAGGTGGTCGTCTTCGCACTGCCCGGGGCCTTCACGCCCACCTGTTCGGCGAAGCACCTGCCGGGCTTCGTGCAGAATGCCGGCGCCATCAAGGGCAAGGGCGTCGACACCATCGCCTGCGTGTCGGTGAACGACGCCTTCGTGATGGAGGCCTGGGGCAAGGACCAGCAGGTCGGCGACAAGGTGATGATGCTCGCCGACGGCAACGCCGACTTCACCAAGGCCCTCGGGCTCGAGATGGACGGCAGCGGCGTCGGCATGGGCACGCGTTCACAGCGCTACGCCATGATCGTCGACAATGGGACGGTCACCGCGCTGAACGTCGAGGCCCCGCGGGCCTTCGAGGTGTCCAGCGCCGAATCGATGATGAAGCTTCTCTGACCCCCGCATTCAGGCGGGTCGGGACGTCCGTGCCCGGCCCGTCCTGATTGCGGCTGTCGCCAGCCGGTCGGCCCGCTCGTTCTCGGGGGGGCCGGCATGGCCCTTGACCCACTGCCAGTCGACCCGATGGGGCGCGGCGGCGGCGACCAGTCGCTGCCACAGGTCCTGGTTCTTTACCGGCTTCTTGTCCGCGGTGCGCCAGCCCCGCCGCTGCCAGTTCGGCAGCCACTTGCAGATGCCGTCGCGCAGGTAGTTGCTGTCGGTGGTGAGGACGACGTCCGCTGGCTTCCGCAGGGCCTCCAGGGCGGCGATCGCCGCCATCATCTCCATGCGGTTGTTGGTCGTCGCTGGCTCGTAGCCAGAGAGTTCCTTCTTCCTGCCGTTCCAGCGCAGCACCGCGCCCCAGCCGCCCGGGCCGGGGTTCCCGCTGCAGGCGCCGTCGGTGAAGATCTCGACGTGAGGGAGAGGCTCGCTCACGCCAGACCGTAGACCGAAGCGTCGGCCACCTGCTGGTGAAACTGCAGCTTGCGCCAGTATTCGAGCGGGTCCTTCGGCTGGACGAAGGCGCCCGGCGGGTGATGCAGCCAGTCGAACAGACGCGTCAGCAGGAAGCGGACTGCGGCCCCGCGTGCCAGCGTGGGCAGGGCGGTGCGTTCGTCATCCCGCAGCGGACGCTCGGCCGCGTAGGCGTTCAGCAGCAGCCGGCCATGGCCGACGTTGAAGTGGCCTTCGGCGTCGAAGCACCAGGCGTTCAGGCAGATCGCCAGGTCGTAGGCCAGGAAGTCGTTGCAGGCGAAATAGAAGTCGATCAGCCCGGTCAGCGTCTCGTCGCGGAAGAAGACGTTGTCCGGGAAGAGGTCGGCGTGGATCACGCCGGTCGGCAGCCCCGTCGGCCAGGTCGCCTCCAGGTGGGCGACCTCGTCGCGCAGAGCGCCCACCAGCCCCTCGTGGAGGCTGTCGCCGAGTGGGCTGCAGCCGTCCAGCAGCGAGCGCCAGCCGGCGGCGGACAGATCGTTCGGGCGATGCAGCGGGAAGTCGGCGCCGGCCGCGTGCAGCCGGGCGAGATGCCGTCCGACCTCGGCGCAGTGGAACGGATGGATGCGCCGCGGCCAGACCCCCTGGAGATGGGAGACGATTGCCGCCGGCCGCCCGGCCAGTTCCCGCAGCGCCTGCCCGTCACGGCTGACGATCGGCGTCGGACAGACGATGCCGCGGGCCGCCAGATGCTGCATGAGGCCGAGGAAGAACGGCAGGGCGCCCCGGGCCACCCGCTTCTCGTAGAGCGTCAGGATGAAGGCCCCACGGTCCGTGCGGAGCAGGAAGTTGGAGTTCTCGACACCCTCGGCGATCCCGCGGAAATCCTGCGGCTCGCCGATGTCGTACCCGGCGAGGAATGCCCGCAGCTGCTGCTCTGAGACGACGGTATAGACGGCCATGACGGCAGTGGTTCCCCCCGCGGCGTCGGCCGGTCAGGCGGCCGCGCCCTGGGTGAGGACGTGCGGCAGCTTGAAGTGGATGTCTTCGGTCGCCGGTCCGTCGCTCTCCACCGTCAGGTCGTAGCGCTCCCGGAAGGCGGCGACGACGCCCTCCACCAGTTCCTCCGGCGCCGATGCGCCGGCGGTCAACCCCACCGTCCGGGCGCCGCCGAGGCGGTCCCAGGGGATGTCGTCGGCCCGCTCGATCAGCAGGGAGAGCGGGCAGCCTTCCCGCTCGCCCACCTCGACCAGCCGCCGGGAGTTGGACGAGTTCGGCGCCCCCACCACCATCAGCGCGTCGCAGCGCGAGGCGATCCGGCGGACGGCCTGCTGGCGGTTGGTGGTCGCGTAGCAGATGTCTTCCTTCGTCGGCCCCTGGATCGCCGGATAGCGATGGCGCAGCGCGGCGATCACGTCGGCGGTGTCGTCCAGCGACAGGGTCGTCTGGGTGGCGTAGGCCAGTGAGATCTCCGGCCCGAACGGCAGGCGGTCCACATCGGCGGCGGTCTCCACCAGGGAGATCGAGCCCTCGGGCAACTGCCCCATGGTGCCGACCACTTCCGGATGACCCTCGTGCCCGATCAGCACGATGTGGCGGCCGAGCCGGTGGTGGCGCTCCACCTCGCGGTGGACCTTGCTGACCAGCGGGCAGGTGGCGTCGACGAAGAGCATCCGCCGGCGGGCGGCTTCCGCGGGTACGGTCTTCGGCACCCCGTGCGCGGAAAAGATCACCGGCCGATCGTCCGGCGCCTGGTCCAGCTCGTCCACGAAGACGGCCCCCTTGGAACGGAGGCGTTCGACGACGAAGCGGTTGTGCACGATCTCGTGGCGGACGTAGACGGGCGGCCCGAACTTCTCGATCGCCCGCTCGACGATCTCGACCGCCCGGTCGACGCCGGCGCAGAAGCCCCGGGGCGCCGCGAGAAGAAGCGTCATCGTGGGTCTGGTCATCCTGATCCCTCTTCCGCGTCAGCGGTTCTCTGCGGCAACCGGCGGAACCGAGCGCCTGCGCCTTGCCCGGCTCTGGGGCCTTGCCTACAGTCGCCACGGCGCCGACCCGCCCCCGGCGCGACCCTCATACGATCCGCCGGGGCGGGAGACAAGCCGACGGCCGCGCGTGCCCCGCCACTCGGAGGCGGGCATGGACAGACAGGGGAAGCCATCGATGCGCAACCAGGCACTACCGCTCCTGATCCTCGCTGCCGGTGCCGTCGGGCTCGCGGCCTGCTCGTCGGGCCGTGACGAGCGTCCGCTGCCCTGTCCCACGATCGCCGCCACGCCGGGGGCGATGGCGCTCACCCGGTTCGTCGGGAACGAACGCGACCTGACCGATGTCGCCTTCGCGGCGCAGGTCGAGAGCGCGACCATCGAGTGTACCTACGAGAGCGACAACCGCATGATCGACGCGACCCTGCAGGTGGTCGTCGGCGCCACCCGCGGGCCGGCGAACCCTCAGGCGGTCGCCGACTTCGCCTACTTCGTCGGCGTGACGAACGACGCCGCCCAGCCCCAGGTCCTGACGCGCGATCGCTACCCCGTGCAGCTCCGGTTCGAAGGCAACGCCACACGCGTCGCCTTCCGCGACCAGATCGCTGCCCGCTTCCCCCTGAAGGAGGGGGAGACGGGGGCGAACTATCGCGTCTACATCGGACTGGAACTGACGCCGGCGGAACTGGAATACAACCGGCAGAGCACCGCCAAGCCCTGAGCGCCTGCCGAAAGGGCCGGGCTCAGGCCGCCCCGGCCGGACTGTCGGGCCCCATCGCCCGGTTCCGACCATTCTGTTTCGCCTTGTAGAGCGCCTCGTCGGCCTGACCGATGACGTCCTCGACGCGGCTCGCATGTTCAGGCAGGCTGGCCGCGCCGATCGAACAGGGGACAGGTCCGATCACCTGGCCATTGCTGCTGATGTGGAGGGACCGGACCGCCTCGCACAGCAGGTTGGCGCGTTCCAGCGCGGTGCCGCCGTCGGCGCCCGGCAGCAGGCATAGGATCTCCTCTCCGCCGTAGCGGCAGGCGATGTCCCCCTTCCGCAGGGAGGCCTTGAGGGTGCGGGCGACATCGCGCAGCACGACGTCGCCGACCTTGTGGCCATAGGTGTCGTTCAGCCGCTTGAAGTGGTCGAGGTCGACCATGAGGATCGCGAGCGGCGCCTGTGACCGTTCGGCCCGCTCCGCTTCCAGCTGCAGGATCTCCTCCATGTATCGCCGGTTGAAGAGCCCGGTCAGAGGGTCGCGGATCGAGCTGTCCCGCAGCGCACTCTGGAGCTTCAGGTTGTGCAGGGCGAGCGAACAGTCCTCGCCGAGGCGTTCCACCCGCTGCCGCAGGTCCTGTTCGGCGATGCCGCCGAGGCTCGCGTCGGTGTGCCGCAGATGCAGCAGGCCGAAGCTCTTCCCCTGGGCTGCCAGGGGGATGCAGGCGTAGGCCGAGGGCTTTTCCGCCGACACGTGCGCGCAGATGATCTCGGAGTGCGGATCGTGCACTTCGTGGACCGCGGCGCGGCGAATGCCCCAGCAGTCCTCGGGCCGCAGGTCGGCGGCGAAGTCGCTCTGGCGGCCCCAGCCGCCCACCCGGGTCAGCAGGTTGCCGGAGTTGTTGAGCAGGTACAGGGCGGCCGCCGTGCCGGGGAGGATCTGCCAGCCGAAGCGGCCGACGACCTGGGCGTACTCCTGCTCGTCCGCGCACTGCTGCAGACGGTGTGCCATGCGCGCCATCAGGTCGATGGCGGCCCGCTGGTCCTGCAGTTCATGGGTATGCTGCTGCAGTGTCTCGTTTGTCAGGCGCAGGCGCGCTTCGGTCTCTCGCTGTCGGGAGGCTGCGGCGTCGAGGGCTATGGCCATGCGGTTGAAGTCGCGGGCCAGCATTCCGAACTCGTCGTGGCGCTCGATCGGCAGCCGCGTGTCGAAGGCGCCGGAGGCGATCCGCCGCGCCCCGTCGCGCAGCTGCTGCAGCGGGCGCCGGATGTACCCGATCGTCCGCCGTATGCCGAAGAACAGCAGGACGAGGGCCAGGGGCGTCGCCACCGACAGCAGGACCTCGACCTGGACGGCGAGGGTCGTCGCCCGCCCGATTCTCTCCTGCAGGCGTCCCTGTTCGGTCAGGATGATCTCCTCGGCGACGTCGCTGATCCTCTGACTCAGAGGTTCGCTCGCGCCGAGGATCGACTGCTTGGGATCCGCGCCCGTGTCGCTTCCCTTGTCGGGAGAGGCGATCCGACCGAGCATCTCCAGGCGCTGGTGCACCAGGTCGCTGAACTTCTGCACCCGCCAGGCCAGGTCCGGATCGTCGCTGGCGAGCTCCACCAGCCGATCCAGGCTCGGGGGTATCGGATCGCCCATCTCCTCGATCGGGTGGAGGAAGCGGAGGTCCTCGGTCAGCAGGAAGCTGCGTTCCGCGGTGTCCGCCGACGCCAGGGTCAGGCTGATGCCGTTCGTCCGGTCGATGACCCGCTGGCTGTGCAGCACCCAGTGATTGGCGCTCTGCAGCTCCAGCACAGTCCAGCCGAGCACCAGCAGCAGCAACAGCAGAGCCGCGACGGAGGCGCCGAAGTAGGTCCAGATGCGGCCGGCGATCGACCCCCCGGCCACCTCCTGCTGATCGGTCTCGTCCGTCATGGTACCCTTCGTTCGAGCGAAATGAGCGACATTTGTACTTTATTCGCCCGGTCCCGGCCCCTGTCCGTCGGGTCGCGCCGGGTCGATGGCCTGCGGGGCTTTCCTTCCGGCGCCTGACATGGCAGAAGCAGCCCTCGGCTCACACCCTTCAGACCGTCAGCGCCGGAGTCGGCCACCGACCCGCGCGTGCCCAGCGAGCGCCTCATGCCGAAACGCACAGACATCAAATCGATCCTCATCATTGGCGCGGGCCCCATCGTCATAGGGCAGGCGTGCGAGTTCGACTACTCGGGCACCCAGGCCTGCAAGGCTCTGCGCGAAGAGGGCTACCGCGTCATCCTGGTCAATTCCAATCCGGCGACGATCATGACCGACCCGGGACTGGCCGACGCGACCTACGTGGAGCCGATAACACCCTACTTCGTCACGAAAGTCATCGAGCGGGAGCGGCCCGACGCCATCCTGCCGACCATGGGGGGGCAGACGGCCCTCAACACCGCCCTCGCACTGGATCGCAGTGGCGTGCTCGCCCGCCTCGGCGTCGAGCTGATCGGGGCCAAGGCCGACGTCATCGACAAGGCGGAGGACCGCCAGCGGTTTCGCGAAGCGATGGAGGGGATCGGGCTGCGCTGCCCGACCTCCCGCCAGGTCAACAGCTTCGACGAGGCACTGGAGGCGCTGGACGTGGTGGGGCTGCCGGCGATCATCCGGCCCTCCTTCACCCTCGGCGGCACCGGCGGCGGCATCGCCTACAATCGCGAGGAGTTCGAGGAGATCGTTAAGGGCGGCCTGCGCGCCAGCCCCACCCGCGAGGTCCTCATCGAGGAGTCCGTTCTCGGCTGGAAGGAGTTCGAGATGGAGGTTGTCCGCGACCACGCGGACAACTGCATCATCGTCTGCTCGATCGAGAACATCGACCCGATGGGGATCCACACCGGGGATTCGGTGACCGTGGCGCCGGCCTTGACCTTGACGGACAAGGAGTTCCAGCGGATGCGGGATGCTTCGATCGCCTGCCTGCGGGAGATCGGGGTCGACACCGGCGGCTCGAACGTCCAGTTCGCCATCAATCCCGACAACGGGGACATGGTCGTCATCGAGATGAATCCCCGTGTCTCGCGATCCAGCGCGCTCGCCTCGAAGGCGACCGGTTTCCCGATCGCCAAGGTCGCCGCCAAACTGGCGGTGGGCTATACGCTCGATGAGCTGGCGAACGACATCACCCGGGTCACCCCGGCGGCCTTCGAGCCGACTCTCGACTATGTCGTCACCAAGATGCCCCGCTTCACCTTCGAGAAGTTCCAGGGTGCCTCCCCCTTCCTGACGACCTCGATGAAGTCGGTGGGCGAGGCCATGGCGATCGGCCGGAATTTCTCGGAATCGCTGCAGAAGGCGTTGCGGTCGCTGGAGACGGGTCTGTCGGGTCTCGACGAGATCGAGATCCCGGGGGCGCGTGACGACGACGGCAGCCTGGACAGGGAGGCGATCCTCACCCACCTCGCCAAGGCGCTGCCCGACCGGCTGCTCGTGGTCGCTCAGGCTTTCCGCCCCGGCCTGAACGTGAACGAGATCCATCGAGCCACCCGGATCGACCACTGGTTCCTCCGTCAGGTCCAGGATCTGGTTCGCGAGGAGGAGGCTGTTCGCAGCAACGGCCTGCCGGCCGATGCGGCCGGCCTGCTGCGCCTCAAGCGCAAGGGCTTCTCCGATGCCCGACTCGCCGGCCTGGCGGGCCTGGACGAGGCACAGGTGCTGGCCGCGCGGTGCCAGGCGGGCGTGGCGCCGGTCTACAAGCGCATCGACACCTGTGCCGGCGAGTTTCCCTCGCAGACGCCTTACCTCTACTCCGCCTTCGAGGGGGGCGACGGCAACCTGCCTGAGTGCGAGGCCGAGCCGACCGACCGCCAGAAGGTGATGATCCTGGGCGGCGGCCCAAACCGGATCGGTCAGGGCATCGAGTTCGACTACTGCTGCGTCCACGCGGTCTATGCGCTCAAGGAAGCGGGCTACGAGACCGTGATGGTCAACTGCAATCCGGAGACCGTGTCGACCGACTACGACCCCTCCGACCGCCTCTACTTCGAGCCGCTGACCGTCGAGGACGTGATCGCGATCGCCCGGGTGGAGCAGAGCAAGGGCCGGCTCAAGGGCCTGATCGTCCAGTTCGGCGGCCAGACGCCGCTGAAGCTCGCCCAGGCGCTCGAGCAGGCGGACCTGCCGATCCTCGGCACGTCACCCGACGCCATCGACCTGGCGGAGGACCGGGAGCGCTTCCAGAAGCTTCTGGCCCGCCTGAATCTGCGCCAGCCGGAGAACGGCGTCGCGCGCTCGCTGGACGAGGCCGTGTCCGAGGCGCGCCGCATCGGCTATCCGGTGCTGCTGCGGCCCTCCTACGTGCTCGGCGGCCGGGCGATGGAGATCGTCCACGACGAGGCCGAGCTGCGGCGGTACGTGGCCACGGCGGTGAAAGTATCGGGGCGCAACCCGGTGCTGATCGACTCCTATCTGCGGGACGCGGTCGAGGTGGATGTCGACGCCCTGAGCGATGGCGAGGCGGTCTACGTCGCCGGCATCATGGAGCACATCGAGGAAGCGGGTATCCACTCCGGCGACTCCGCCTGCTCGCTGCCGCCCTATACGCTGCCGGCGGACATCGTCGCCGAGATTTCCAGGCAGACGGAAGTGCTGGCGCGCGCGCTGGGCGTCGTCGGCCTGATGAACGTGCAGTTCGCGGTGCACGACAAGGAGATCTTCATCCTGGAGGTCAATCCGCGAGCGAGCCGCACCGTGCCCTTCGTGGCAAAGGCGACCGGCATTCCCCTCGCCAAGATCGCGGCACGCGTCATGGCGGGGGCGCGGCTGAGCGAGTTCGATCTCAGCCCGTCGCCCCGCAGCCATGTGGCCGTGAAGGAGGCCGTCTTCCCCTTCGCCCGCTTCCCGGGCGTGGATGTCGTTCTCGGCCCGGAGATGAAGTCGACCGGCGAGGTCATGGGCCTGGACCAGGACTTCGCCCGGGCGTTCTACAAGTCGCAGCTCGCGGCGGGGGGCTCCCTGCCGGAAGAAGGGAGCGTCTTCATCTCGGTGAAGGACGAGGACAAGCCCTATGCCGCGGAACTGGCGGTCAAGCTGGTCGAACGGGGTTTCAAGATACTGGCCACCTCGGGGACGGCGGACTTCTTCCCCGCGCGCGGCATTCCGGTCGAGCCGGTGCTGAAGGTCCGGGAAGGGCGCCCCCATGTCGTCGACCGCATGATCGACGGTGCGGTGCAACTGGTCTTCAACACGGCCGAGGATCGCAAGGCGATCGCCGACTCCTACTCGCTGCGCCGCGCCGCCCTGATGAACGCCATCCCCTACTACACAACGATGGCAGGGGCGGAAGCCGCGGTCGAGGCGATTGCCACGGCGAAGGCCAGTGACCTTGATGTCACCCCGCTCCAGTCCTACTTTCAGAGGTCGTTCTAGGGGGCTGCGGCCGCGCAGGCCCCCGTTTCTCCTTGTGTCATCGACAATAAGCGCAAGCATTTCATCGGGAGCCAGGGCTCGGCATGAGCGACAAGATACCTATGACTGCCGAAGGCTACAGCCGGATCGAAGAGGAACTTCGGCACCTCAAAGCGATCGAGCGGCCGGCCGTCATCAAAGCCATCGCCGAGGCCCGTGCCCATGGCGATCTCTCCGAGAATGCGGAATACCATGCGGCGCGTGAACGCCAGTCCTTCATCGAGGGCCGGGTTGCCGAGCTCGAGGACAAGATCGCCCGCGCCCAGGTGATCGACCCCTCCAAGCTGTCCGGCGACACGGTGAAGTTCGGAGCCACGGTGAAGGTGGTCGACGAGGACACCGATCAGGAGCAGATCTTCCAGATCGTCGGTGAATTGGAGGCCGACGTGAAGCAGGGGCGGATCGCCATCGTCAGTCCGATGGCCCGGGCGCTGATCGGCAAGCAGGTCGGCGACTCGGTGGAAGTGGCTACGCCGAAGGGGCCGAAGGCCTACGAGATCCTCTCCGTTCAGTACGTCTAGACCGGTCGGGGCGACGCGGGGAGGGCGGCCTTCCGGCCCCCTGCGCGGAAGCGGCCAGCCGACCTCACTCCACATCCCGCAGGGCGATCTCCTCGACCGGTACCCCCGGGCGGTCCACGGCCGTGCGGATCACCTGCACGGTCAGCACGCGCGCGACGTGCGGGGCCGCGGTCAGGCGACGGGTCAGTTCGTTCTCGTGCGCCGTGTTCCGGGCGACGAGCTTCAGCACGAAATCGTGCGGGCCCCGCGCCATGTGGCACTCCCGCACCTCTTTCCACGAGGCCATCAGCGACTCGAACGAGGTGAGGACGGCGTCGCTCTGGCTGTCGAGGCCAACGAGCGCGAAGAACTGAACCTCGAAGCCGAGCAACTCGCCTTCGAGTTCGGCGTGGTAGCCCTTGATGAAGCCCGCCTCCTCGAGGGCTCGGACGCGCCGCAGGCAGGGGGGCGCCGAGATGCCCGCCCGGCGTGCCAGTTCGACATTGGTGATCCTCCCCTCCTCCTGCAGGTCGTGCAGGATGGTCAGATCGATCTTGTCGAGCTTGAGGCGGCTCATCGCATTTCCCTGTTCCCTCGTCGACCGGCGCCTTCGGGCGTGCTGCGTTGCAGCATCGACTTGCGAAAGAATATTGCGGGAGACATCCCCGAAAGCAAGGGGCTCCCGGCCGCCCTATGGTCTTGAACGGCAAGTTCTTTCGCTGCACAGGTCAGGGCCGGGCCAGTGCACTTACCATTTTGTCATGAGGATTGTGTTGACGGCTTGGTTGTAGTGGGCAATTCGTTCAATCCGCATTCCCGCACGCGTGAATGCCGTAGGTCTCCGAAGGAAACGAGAAAAGAATGTACCATCAGACCGACATCCATATCGGCGGCAAGATGCGCGAGCGGCGCGTCGCCCTCGGTATGAGTCAAAGCGAGCTGGCCAACAAGCTCGGGATCACCTTTCAGCAGGTGCAGAAGTACGAGAGCGGTGCCAACCGGGTCGGCGGCAGCCGGCTCTGGGACATCGCCCAGGCCCTGGAGATTCCGATCACCTACTTCTTCGACGGGCTGCCGACGACCGGAGGCAAGGCGGTCGTCACCGACAACCGTCCGCCGAGCGAGCGTCCGCTGAGCCGGCAGAGCCTCGAGGTGGCCCGTGCGATCAACGCCATCCCCGACGGCGACGTCAAGGAGCAGGTCGTGCGGCTCGTGCAGGTCTTCGCCAAGAGCGCCTGAGCCGCAGGTACTTGCCGGCGCGGCGCTCGATGCTGATCTTGTCTCCCCTGGGGCCGATGGGCGATCGTCGGTCCGAGGATGAAGCGAGAGGGCAGAGATGAGCGAGAGCCGCGACACGAAGGTGCTGATTCTGGGATCCGGTCCCGCCGGCTACACGGCGGCGATCTACGCGGCGCGTGCCAATCTGTCTCCGGTGCTGGTGCAGGGCCTGCAGCCCGGCGGGCAGCTCTCGATCACCACCGAGGTCGAGAACTACCCCGGCTTCGCCGATCCCATCCAGGGGCCCTGGCTGATGGAGCAGATGGCCGCGCAGGCGGCGCACGTCGGCACCGAGATGATCTCCGACACCATCGTGTCGGTCGACCTCTCGCGGCGGCCATTTCTCTGCACCGGCGACAGCGGGACGGTCTACAGGGCGGCCACGCTGATCATCTGCACGGGCGCCCAGGCCCGCTGGCTGGGGCTGCCGAGCGAAACTCTGTTCCGCGGCTTCGGCGTCTCCGCCTGCGCGACCTGCGACGGCTTCTTCTATCGCGGCAAGACCGTGGCGGTCGTGGGCGGCGGCAACACCGCCGCGGAAGAGGCCCTGTTCCTCACGAACTTTGCCGACCGGGTGATCCTCATCCATCGGCGCGACACGCTGCGCGCCGACAAGGTCAACCAGGGCCGGCTTCGCCGGAACCCGAAGATCGAGATGCGCTGGAACAGCGTCGTGACCGACGTGCTTGGCGAGCGGGACGGGCGGGGCGTCACCGGGCTTCGGCTGAAGGACACCAAGGGGGGAGAGAGCGAGCTCGCGGTCGACGGGCTGTTCGTGGCGATCGGCCATACGCCGGCCACCGAACTGTTCCGCGGCAAGCTCGACATCGACGCGGAGGGATACATCCTCACCGCCCCCGATTCCACGGCGACCAAGATTCCGGGGGTCTTCGCGGCCGGCGACGTGCGGGACAAGGTCTACCGGCAGGCCGTGACGGCCGCGGGCATGGGCTGCATGGCGGCCCTGGAGGCCGAGCGCTTCCTCGCGGCCATGGATGTGGAAGCAGAGGCTGCTTGAAGTCGCCGGATTTCCTTGTCTTTATGTGCCTCTAGGTTGTAAAATAACGTAAAATCCAACTTTCGGTATACGCGCGGGTCGGGCTGACCTAGTCTCTGGCGAGATGATCTTGCAGGAGCGACGCGCATGATCCCTGGTGGGCAGCCTCCCAGCGCCGGCGCAGCCGTCTACGACCTCGCCGTCGGTCATCCCGGCATGACGGCGCTGCGGCGTGTCAACCGATTGATCTCGGCCGGCCGCGTCGAGTCCGACGGCCTCAAGGTGTTCTTCGCCTCGATGGGGGCCTTCGTCGAGCACATCACGCCCGGCATTCCCGCCCTCGCGTCGCGGCTTGCCGATTCGCTGCTGCCGTTCACGCCCTTCCGCGCACATCGGATCGCCGCCCGCATCCTGGATGCCTCGATCGACGAGTTCGGGCTTTCGGGCAGCAAGCCGCACAGCGAACTGCTGTACGATTTCGCTGCCCACTTCGGGTTCCGCGAAGCCGACGTCCGCGATCCGGCGGCCATCGTGCCGGCGGCTGCCGAGCTCGGCGAACGCCTGTTCTCCTGGTACCGGCACGCCCCTATCCCCTTCGCCCTGGGCATGCACACCGCCTCCGAAGCGACCGGCCATGCCGAGGCGCAGGGCTTCCATGCCGCCTTCCTGGCCGGGCCCTCCTATGGGCTCGCGCGGGACCTTCCGGCCTTCGCCTACGTGGCGACCCACGTCGAGAACGAGGACGATCACTCGCGCGACGTGGTCGTCTGTCTCGATGAGTACCTCGATCTGCTGCCTCCGGCGCGCTCGGAGGTCGAGCGGGGCTGCCTGTCCTTCATGCGGCTCTATCAGGCCCTGTTCGAACAGATGGCCGACCGGATGGCGCCGGCCGACGCAGCCGCCGCCTGACCTTCAGAAGCGTTCCACCCAGGGCCGCAACTCGACTTCCCAGGTCCAGGCGCTGCGGTGCTGTCGATGGATCTGCCAGTAGGTCTCTGCGATCGCCTCCGGCTCCAGCAGGCTGTCCGGCCCGCCGGCCAGCGTGTCGTCAGGCCCCTGACGGATGCCGCCGTCGATGACGAAGTGGGCGATGTGGAGGCCCTGGGGCGACAGCTCCCGTGCGAGGCTCTGGGCGAGGCCGCGCAAGGCGAACTTGCCCATGGCGAAGGGGGCCGAGAGGGCATAGCCCTTCACGCTCGCCGAAGCGCCGGTGAAGAAGATCGATCCATGGCCGCGCGGCAGCATCCGCTTCGCCGCGGCCTGCGCGACGAGAAAGCCGCCGAAGGCGGTGACCCGCAGGCTTTCCGCGACTGCATCGGGATCGAGCTCGACCAGCGGTCCCCGCGCACGGCGGCTCGGGTTGTAGAGCACCAGATCGGGAACGGCCCCGTCGGCGTCGAGACGGGCGAAGAGAGATGCCACGGCATCGGCGGAACCGGCGTCGGCCGGGATCGCGGTTGCGCCGGTCTCCGCGCACAGGGACGACAGCTTGTCGGTGCGGCGCGCCGCCAGGTAGAGGCGCGCGCCCTCGCGTGAAAAGCGGCGGGCGACGGCGGCCGACAGACCGTTGCCGGCGCCGACCACCAGCACGGTCTCGGACGCGGTCATGACGTCATCCTCTGCGGCCTGTGGACGGGCGCCTGGCGCGCCGCGCCATCATGCGAATCCAGCAGCCGTTCGCGCCAGGCGTAGACGGGGTCGTCGGCATCGAGCAGTTCGAGCGGCGAGACGGCCCGCGCCCACTGGAACGCGCCGAACACGATGTAGTCGGGGAACAGCGGGCTCTGGCCGCCGAGGAAAGGCTGCTCCCGCAGCGTGTTCCGGAGCGGCTGCAGGGATCCCCGGAACGCCTCGAGGCTGCTCGCCGAGGGGTCGGCGACCTGTTCGAGCGGCGCGCCGAAACGTGCCTCGCGTGTTTCCCTGAAGTAGGGCTTGTCCCGCTCGTCGAGCGCGTCGAACAGATCGAGCAGGATCAGCTTGCTCACGCCGGGGTGCAGAATGGACAGCGTCCAGTGGCGCACGAAGGTCGTGAGGGCCTCTCCGGCCGGTCCGCCGAACAGGGTCGGTTCGTCGCCGTAAGCCTGTTCCAGGTGCTGCGCGATTGCGAGGCTGTCGTGGACGACCTTGGCACCGTCCTGGATCACCGGCACGGCGCCCTGGCCGGAGAAGGCGATGGCCTCCTTGTCGGTGAAGCGCCACGGCACGGTCTCGAAGTCGAGGGCCTTGTGCAGCAGCGCCATCCGGACGCGCCAGCAGTTCGGGCTGAAGCGGACGGCCGGGTCCGCGCCGGCCAGGTCGTAGAGCAGGATGGTCACGGGCGCTCTTCTCCTTCTGCCGTGCCGCCGCGGCTCCGGGCCTTCGCTACCCTGCGCGGTCGGGCGAGGATCGACGACCCTAATTGCTTCACCATGGTCCGGTCGTCCAGAGGAGCGTGAGGGGAGCGGATCCTCATCGCGAATAGACGGCGCCGCCGGTGCTGTCCGCCCGGTCCTGCGCCGACGGCTTCGGATCGGTGCGCTGCGGCATTGGGGCTGCGACGGCAGCCGGCTGAGGGGCGGGCAGAGGCCCCCGGCGCTCGATCCATGGCGCCGCCTTCACGTAGGCGACGAGGCAGCACAGGCCGTAGAGCGTGAGAATACCCAGCAGATTGACGGCGGCGTAACTCAGATCGTCGCGGCCGAGGACGTCGAGGGCAATGCCTCCGACCTGCGCCAGGAACATCGAGATGAGGAAGGCTGCCAGGGACTGCTGTCCGATCGTGACCACAGGGCGGAAGAAGCGCCTCTCGGCGAGGCCCGGCACCGCGAGCGTCAGCGCATAGGTCAGATAGGCGAGCATCAGGAAATGCAGCCAGCGCAGCAGCCCGAAGTTCGACTTCTCGATGCCCCACGCGAAGGTGGCGCGAAGGTCCGCCCCGAGTTCTCCGAGCCCGATGGTCGGCCACGGTGCCAGGGGGATCATCACGGCAACGCCGGCCAGACAGGCCCAGACCAGGCGCCGGTCGGGCGGCGGCGGCCGAACCCAGCCGGAGGCGAGTGCGAAGCCGCTGTAGAAGATCAGTTGCCAGCCGAAGGGATTGAAGTACCAGGGGCGATCCGACCACCACTCCGCCGGCAGCCACAGGGCGCCGCTCTGCGCCAGCAGCCAGACGGAGAGGCAGAAGGCCAGCGCCAACAGAGGGTGCAGCCGGTGAAGGCCGACCACCACCGGCATCATCGCCAGCACCACCAGGTACATCGGCAGGATGTCGAAGTAGTTCGGGACGTACCGCAGGCTCAGCAGATCGACGATGCCGCGGGCCGGGTCGGCGATGAAGGGATAGAAGTTGAGCGCGTCCAGGTAGTCCTTGTCGAAGCCCACCGCGATGATGCCCTGGGCGCGCAGGGACTCCGCCAGGGCCATCAGCGCGAAGACCGAAATGAACAGGAGATTGTGGGCCCAGAACACCTGCCAGATGCGGTAGCCCAGGCGGACGAGCCCGAGGCCGAAGCCACGCCTGGCGAAGACGCTGCCGAAGGCGTAGGCCGAGGCGAAGCCCGAGATGAAGACGAAGAGTTCCGTGGCGTCCGACGGGCCGAACCGGGCGGGGATGAAGTGGTCCCAGTGGTTCCACGGGACGTGGGCGATGAAGATGATCGCCATCGCCATCCCGCGGAAGAGATCGAGACGGAGGTCGCGCCGCCGGGGTCGGCCCTTGTCGGACACCTGCGTCAGCTCTCGCGCCGGGCGGTCAGGCGGGCGAAGACCAGTGCCAGGACCAGACCGTAGAAGACGTGGCCGGCGAGCGAGAACCAGCTTAGGGGGATGAAGCCCAGCATGAAGGGCAGCCCGGCCAGGGAGGCGAAGACGCCAAGGGCGAGGACCCAGGTGATCACGCCCCAGAGCAGGCCCGACAGCCACCTCGGCACCGTCGGCAGGATCTTGATCAGGATGTAGTAGCCGATGGGATAGAAGAGGATGCCGGTGGCGTAGTGGACCACCTCGGCCACCGGCCGGCCGGGGTTGAAGGCGAAGAGGTTCTCGCTGAGGCTGATGATCAGGGCCGCCGGCTCGAGCGGCCCGCCCAGGAGCCATGCAGTCAGCAGCCGCGCGAAGAACTCCCAGACCAGGTGTCCGGCGAGACCCGCGAGCATGAGTTTCGGCAGGTCCTTGAGCAGGTCGGTGACCGGCGAAGGTCTGCGCGGGACTGCGATTGAAGACATGGATGATCTCCCTTCGTTGGAAGACGTTGCCACCGTCGCCTTCGACGCTTCGTCAGTTGCCGATCAGGCCGGGATAGTTCCGGTCCGCGCGGGCGACGTAGTCGTCGATGTCCGCGAGCCAGGTGTCGCGGACGGAGAGGTCGTAGTTGAGGTAGAGGCGCCCGTCGTGAATGGTCCACGCCTCGGGCTCAATCTTCACCAGGTAGCCCTGAGCGGTCCCGTAGGCGCAGTAGCCGCCGTAGGCCGGCGCATAGCGCTCCGGATCGGCGGCGAAGAGGTCGCGGTGAGCCGCGCTTGCAAACCGCCACTCCACGCCTTGCCAGCGCATCGTGAAGTCCCGGCTGCCCTTTTCCGGACGCTGGTCTTCGAAGTAGGCGACAGGGTCGTAACCGTCGATCGCGACGCCGGGAGTCCTCAGGTCGTTGACCGGCGGCTTCGGCTCGGCCCGGGCCCGTCCGAAATACAGAGCAGCAGCCCCTGCCAGAACGACGACCGGCAGCCCCAGCAGGAACGATCGCCTCTTCATCGTCCGCGTCCTTTCCCAGAGAGCCACGCGACGCGAGCCGCTGCCGCGTTCTTGTCGCCCTCTAAGTGGACCGTGCGCCGATCACGAAGCAATCGGGGGGATGATCAACAAAGCTTGAGGGCCGTGATACCGGATCTGTCTTCCTTCCCGCCGGTGGTGGAGGTGCATTCGGTCCCGGACCGGCAGCCGGTCGCCAGCCGTTGCCCCAGCCAGGCGAGGGCGGGACCGATCTGCGCCGTCCACAGCGGCCAGGTGTGGCTGCCCGGGTCGACGTGCAGCGTGACCCGAACCCCCGCGGCGGCGAGAGCGGCCTGGAACAGCTCGTTGCCGCGGATGAGTCCGGGAAAGTCCTTGTCGCCGACCGCCAGGTACAGGGCGGGGGGATCGGCCAGCGCCGTGAAGTCCGCTATGCGTGGAAAGAGGTTCCACGTCTGGAAGGCGCGCCAGTCGAAGGGGGTGCCGAAGACGTCACCGAACATCCGCGTCTGCCGTTTCGCCCGTTCCGCCGGATCGGCCGGCGCGGGCTGGAAGATGCTGCCGCTCAGGCTGATTGCGGCGCCGAACAGGTCGGATCGCTGGAAGGCGAAAAGCAGGGCGCCGTAGCCGCCCATCGAGAGGCCGGCCGTCGCCCGCGCCTCGCGGCAGGAGAGGGCCGACAGGCTGCGCTCGACTGCCGGCATGAAGTCCTTGAAGAAAGCGGTGTTGTAGCGCGGCTGTCCCTCGACGCCGTCGACGTACCAGGTGCGCCCGGCCGCCGGCATCACGACCAGAAGCGGCGGCAGCGCCCCTTCCGCGATCAACGCGTCGAGCGTGGGGCCGATGTGCCCGAGGGTGGGCCATGCCCGCTCGTCGTCGCCCAGCCCGTGCAGCAGATAGAGCACCGGAAGCCTGCGGTCCGGCGCAACGCCGTCGGGCCGGTACAGGGCGTAGGGGATCGGGGCGCCGAGGGTTGCACTGGGCACGCTGCGATAGGTGATCTCGCCCGCCGCCGCCCCCGCGGCGAGGAGGCAGGCGAGAAGCAGGGCGATCAGCGGCGACCAGGGGCGCGGACAGGGCACGGGCGAGGCTCCGACATGGGCGTTCGGGCGGGATATGGCGTAGTGCGACCCTCTCGCCCAGCCGGGGTCCCTCAGGACACGAGACGATCCCCCTCGCTCAGGTGCACCAGCCGGCCCCCGACGAAGACCGCCACCACATGAGGGACGGGATCGGGTGCGACGGCGATGATGTCGGCGCGAGCCCCCGGTTCCAGCCGCCCTCGGTCTCGCAGGCCGGCCGCCTCGGCCGGATTGGTCGAGATCAGCCCCCAGGCCTCCGCGAAAGGGACGACGCCGTCGTGCGCCAGCTTGAAGGCCGCCTGCAGCAGAGAGGGATAGTAGTAGTCGCTCGCCAGGATGCGGCAGGCCCTCTCCGCAACCATCGGCTGCGCCGGTACCAGGCCGGCGTGGCTGCCGCCCCGGAGCACGTTCGGGGCGCCGAGCCCCACCGCGTCGCCGGCGTCTCGTGCCGCACGAGCCGTCTCCGCCGTCGTCGGAAACTCGGCGATGCGGCAACCCAGGGCGCGGAAGCTCTCCCGTTCCACCGGATCCCGGTCGTCGTGGGAGAGCAGGGCGACGCCCGCCGCGCGGGCGGCGGCGGCGAGGCGGCCGTGCGCGGCGGGAACCTCCTCGCGCCGCTCCCAGAGACCTTCCATGACCGCCAGGTAGTGCTCATGGGTGACCCCCGCCTTCTGCACGTAGGTGGCGATCTTGGCCGCGCTCATCCGGGCGCTGCGCAGTCCCGGCAGATGGTTGTTGAAGGCGAGCAGGTCGACCCGCCCGCCGGCGATCCAGTCGGCGGCCTCCTCGACGGCGTCGAGGTTGAAGCTCTCGAAGCGCAGGTGGATGCGGGTATCGCATCCGAAACGAGGGCGCAGGCGCTCCAGGGCGTCGACCACCGCCACGACGCTCTCGCGCCCCCGCAGTCCCGGCTCCCAGGACCAGGTGACGCCGTGGAACGCTGTGGTGATGCCCGCCGCCAGGAGCTGGCGGTCGGTGTCGAGGAAGGCGACGGTCGGATCGATCCCCACCCCTGGCCGCGGCAGAAGCTGGCGCTCGAAGGCGTCGCCGTGGATGTCGACGATGCCGGGAAGCACCATCAGGCCGGCGGCGTCGAAGCGGCGCACGCCCGGCGACGAGGCAATGTCCCCGATCGCTGCAATCCGGTCGTCCAGCAGCCGCACCGACGCGGCCACTGGTGCCGCCTCGCCCGGCACCAGAGCCAGGCCCCCCTCCAGAACGTGTTCCGTCACCCCGACCTCTTCCTTCCCGGAAATGCGCGCAGATAGCAGCTTCGTGCGACGGCATGGTGACGACGGTCGCGCAACGGCAACAGGGCGGTCATCGCCGCTCACCCCCGACGGCTGGAAAGATGTCTAGACCTATCAAGGGAGTAAAGCGATGCGACGTCTTCCGGACCTTACCCGCTCTGACTGGCGTGCGCGGGCGTCAGACCCTGCTGGTGGCGAGGTCGCAATCTACCTCGGTGGAGCGCTCGATCTGCACGGTGCTGTGGACGATGCCGAAGCGGCTCTTGAGTTCGTCGGAGAGGGCGACCAGGAAGCCGTCGTCGTCCCGGCTGTCCGGCCGCACCAGGTGGACGGTGAGGGCCGTCTCGGTGGTGCTGAGGGCCCAGATGTGCAGGTCATGCAGGTCGCTGACCCCGGGCAGGTTCCGCAGGTGCCCTTCGACGGCGTCCGGGTCGATGCCCTGGGGTACGGCGTCGAGGGACAGGTCCAGGGTCTCGCGCAGCAAGCCCCAGCTCGCGTAGGCGATGACGGCGCAGACCAGCAGGGCGGTCAGCGGGTCGAGCCACTGCCAGCCCGTCGCCCAGATGGCGCCGGCGGAGACAACAACGCCCAGAGAGACCCCGGCGTCGGCCATCATGTGGAGGTAGGCGCCACGGCGATTGGCGTCGCTCTCCCGCCCCTGCATGAAGAGCAGGGCAGTGGCGAAGTTGATGCCGATGCCGACGGCCGCCACGACCATCACCGGCAGCTCCGACAGCTGTGCCGGATCGCTGAAGCGCGTCGCCGCCTCGACGGCGATCGCGCCCACTGTGGCGAAGACCAGCAGGGCGTTGGCCAGGGCGGCCAGGATCGTGCCGCGTCGCAGGCCGTAGGGGTGGCGCCGCCGCCGGGGTTGCTGCGCCAGCCGGGCGGCCAGCCAGGCCAGAGCCAGGGCGCCCACGTCGGTCAGGTTGTGGCCGGCGTCGGCCAGCAGCGAAAGAGAGTCGAAGAGGATGCCGGCCACGGCTTCCAGCACCACGAAGCCGGCGTTCAGCCAGATCGCCAGGCTGAAGCCGCGGGTGCCCGCCGGCGGTGCGTGGTGGTGATGGGCGTGGCCCCCATGCCCATGCCCATGCCCGTGATGGTCGTGAGTGTGGCCGTGGTCGTGCACAGGGTTTCCCTTTCGACGTTGCCGTCGTCGTCTCCGTTGCCGGAGGCGAGGTCAGGTGCCTTTCTGCAGCAGATGAACGATCAGGTCACCCTCCTGCCGCTGCTCGATCAGGCGGTGTCCCGCCTCCTCGCAGAAGACGCGGAAATCCTGGAGCGAGTCCGGGTCGGTCGCCGTCACCCGCAGCTTCGCGCCGGCCGGCAGGTCGCGCAGCTTCCTGCGCGCCTTGAGGACGGGCAGCGGGCAGCTCAGCCCGCTCGTGTCCAGCTCGGCGATCGCCGCTTCGTCTGCCATCTCCATCCCTCCTCTTGGCCCTTCACGAGGGCTGATCGGCCAGCCTCGGCAGCGTGGACGCCACCACGGCCGCCGCCGTCGCCAGCCCCGCGAGACCGAGTGCCAGCAGGCGGAAGACGCCGATCTGCGCTTCCGCGCCGGCGGAGTGCAGCCGTTCGGCGAGCGGAGCATCGACCCCTGCGGGAACGAGCAGGGGATTGAGGCCGTCGGCGCCCGACAGCAGCAGGCTGCGCAGAGGCTCCGTCAGGCCGACATGGTCGAGCGCGCCGCCGAGCAGCACCGGCATCAGCAGACCGGCGCCGGCGCCGACGAGCGCCACGGAAATCAGGCCGGCGATGCGGCTGGCCGCATTGTTGATCCCGCTGGCCAGCCCCTGGCGATCTTCTTCGACGCTGTTCATGACGGCGGTGGTCAGGGGCGCGACCACCAGCGACATGCCGATGCCCATGGCGAGCAGGCCGGGGAACAGATCGTTCCAATAGGTTGCGTCGACGCCGGCCAGGGCGATGAAGACCAGGCCGCCCGCGTAGAGGGCGGCGCCCGCCGTCAGCAGCGGCCGTGGCCCCCAGCGGTCCTGCAGCGCGCCCATCGGGCGGGACAGCAGCGCGATGGACAGGGAGAAGGGCAGCAGGGCCGCCCCGGCCTCCGAGGCTGTGTAGCCCTGCCCGTTGATCAGCCGGAAGGGCAGCAGGAAGAAGACGCCGCTCAATGCGCCGTACAGCAGCAGCGTCATGATGTTGGTCCGGGTGAAGACCGAGGAGCGGAAGATGTCGAGGGGCATCAGCGGCGCGGCGGCGCGGGCCTCGGTCCGGACGAACAGGGCGCCGCCGCAGAGGGCGAGGGCAGCCAGCACCGCCACCGGCCAGCCGCTTCCGGCCCCCGCCGCGACGCAGGCGTAGGTCAGTGAGCCGAGGGCGACAACCGACCAGAGGGCGCCCGCCCAGTCCAGGGGGCTCGACCGTCCGGACGGCTGTCCGCGGCTGATGCCCGCCCGCCAGAGCAGGAAGAGGGAGACCGCGGCGAGCGGCGGATTGATCTCGAAGATGATGCGCCAGGAGAAGTGCTCGACCAGCCAGCCGCCGATCATCGGCCCCGAGGCGGTCGTCAGGGCCGAGGCCGCCGCCCAGGTGCCGATGGCGCGACCCCGCTCGGCCTTGGGGAAGGTCTCGCTGATGATCGCCAGGCTGCCCGGCACCAGAAGCGCGCCGCCGATGCCCTGCAGGGCCCGGGCGAGGACCAGCAGCCAGCCGTCGCTCGCCAGGGCACAGCCGAGGGAGGCGAGGCCGAACAGCGCGAGGCCGATCGCGAACACGCGCCGCCGGCCGAACCGGTCGCCTGCGGCGCCGCCCAGCAGCAGCAGTCCGCCGAGGGTCAGGCTGTAGGCGTTGACGGTCCACTGCAGCGCCTGGAAGCTCGCCCCGAGGTCGCGCTGCAGAACGGGCAGAGCCAGATGGACCACCGTCACGTCGATGAAGACCATCGACGACGCGATGATCATTGCGAGCAGCACCAGCGTCCGGCTCGGCGCCCCGGTCCGGGTCGCAGCCGCAGGGAGGGTAGAGGTCGGCATGCCGCCTATCAGTGGGGGGCGCCGCCTTCGACGTCCAGCACCGATCGCGCAACCTGCTCATGCCGAGCGAGCAGTTCGTCGACGAAATGCCCTTGGAACAGGCGGATGCCCACCGCCTGACCACTCTTCACGGCCCGCTCGGTCTCGCACAGGTGCAGGATGAGGCGCTCGGGGCCGATCGCCGCCACCTGGCGCCGGATCGCCTCCGGCGTCAGCGCTGCCCGTGCCTCCAGGTTGCTGTTCCACATCAGCTTGATGAACTCGACGCCGAGCGCCTCCCGGTCGATCAGGGGCAGGTTGTCGATCTGCACTCCGTCGAGGCAGAGCCGGTAGCTCTGCTCGCGCGCGAAGTCGCGGGCGAAGGCGAAGACCCGCGGGTCGGAGATGACGTCGGTGTACTGGAACTCGATCACGATCCGGCCGCGGGTGCTGGCCGGCAGGCTCCGGTCGAAGGCGAGGAATGCCGGCGAGAGCAGGGTGGAGACGTTGAGGTTGATCGAGACGTAGCGGCCGAGCCGCTTGTGGCGGTCGGCGCGCAGGAAGGCCAGCATCCGCGTGTCGAGGATCTGGGTCAGGTACTGGAAGAGGAACCGGCTGGCCTTGAGGTCCGTGTCGGGGGCCAGGACCTGCTCGACGTACTCGATGGAGGTGAAGTTCTCGGTCAGCACGCGCCGGGGCGTCATGTCGGTGCCGACGAAGCAGATCGCCTGCTGCTTGACCAGGGTCGTGATGTCGGCCATCGCCAGCGCGCGCTCCAGGCCGGCCAACTGCACCGGGTCGAGCGGCGCCCGGCGGTGACCGGGGGCGACGGCCCGGCGGGAGGCGCCGTGCGGCTGGTTCTGCAGCGCCCGGACGTCGGCCAGGAAGATGTTGTATTCCTTTTCCAGGTCGTACCAGGCGAGGAACTCGGCCTCGTCGATCGGGGCGCTGTCGCCGCGCGCGCCCTCCAGCATGAAGCGGACCTTCTGGATCGCCTTCTGCATGCCGGCGGCCTCCCGCGCGAAGCCGACGAAGACGATGTCGCCGTCCTCCAGGTTGAAGGTCCGGCCCTCCAGGCCCTCGACTGCCGTCTCGAACACCGAGGCGACCATGCGCGTCTGTTGTGCCGACAGGCCGAAGCGCTCGGTGTGGGACAGGTGGATGTGGAGCGCGCGCCGGCCCTCCCTGTCCTCCGCCAGGCCTTCGACGTAGGCGAGCAGATCGGCGGATCGGGGATTGCCGTGGGCTTCTGTCCTGAGACTGGCTTCCATGGTCTGCGCCGCGTTCTTCGCCTCTCTTGTCCGGTCCCCGACCGCCGCCGGGGCCCATCGGAATTAAGCCTCAATGCGCGTGCCACTTCACGGAGATTTCGTTGGGCGCACGCGGATCGGCTCCCTATCCTCTCCTGCACGTGGCGCTGCGGCCGCGATCGAATGAACCGAACGGGGAATCAGGAATGAGAAAGTTTGCAGCCATGGCCTTCCTGCTGGCGCTCGGCTCCACCGGGCCGCTGCTCGCGCCGCCGGCGCACGCGGATGCGGCGGGCGTGGTCGGGGAGCGCCATGCCCTGATGAAGGAAATGGGCAAGAATCTGGGTGTGGTGAAAGGCTTCCTCACCGAGAACAAGGGCTCGTCCGCGGACGTGGCCGCCGCCGCGGGAGTCGTCGCGGCCGATGCCGACAAGATCCCGTCGCTCTTTCCCGAGGGCACGGACCTGAATGCGATGCCGGACGACAACGAGGCGAAGCCGGAGATCTGGTCCAACTGGTCCGACTTCCAGGCGAAGGCGCAGGCGCTGCATGAGGCGGCGTTGGCCCTGGCCTCGGCCGCGGAAGGGGGCGACAAGGCCGCCATCGGCGCCGCGTTCGGCGATGTCGGCAAGAGCTGCTCGGCCTGTCACTCGACCTACAGAAAGTGAGCGCGAGCACGGCAGCCCCCGGCGGGCGGATCGCGGCGGCTGCCGTGCTGCTCGGCCTGCTGCTGGCGGTGCCGGGAAGGGCGGCGGCGCAGGATACGGCCGCCGATCCGGCGGCTGTCGAGCGCGGCCGGCAGGTCTTCCTCGCCGCCTCCTGCGCCAGTTGCCACACCGCCGACGAGACAAAGCGCCTTGCCGGCGGCCGGGCACTGAAGACGCCCTTCGGGACCTTCTACACGCCGAACATCACGCCGGACCCGCAGCACGGGATCGGCCGCTGGTCCTTCGGCGACTTCCGGCGCGCCCTGCGCGAAGGGATCGCCCCCGACGGCAGCCCCTTCTATCCCGCCTTCCCCTACACCTCCTATGCGGGGATGGCCGACCAGGACGTCGCCGCCCTCTGGGCCTACCTGCGCAGCCAGCCGGCCCACGCGGTGGCCAACCGGCCGCACGCGCTGGATTTTCCTTATGACCTGCGCCCGCTGCTGTGGCCCTGGCGCTGGCTGTTCTTCGACCCGGCGCCGCCGCCGGCCGCCGCACCGGCTGGCGGGGCGGACCCGGTCGAGCGGGGCCGCTACCTCGTGCACGCCCTCGGCCACTGCGGGGAATGCCACACGCCGCGCAACCTCTTCGGCGCGATGGAGGAAGACAGCTTCCTCGCGGGCAACGCGTCCGGGCCGGAAGGCAGCGAGGTGCCCGACATCACCCCCGCCGGCATCGGCGAATGGAGCGCCAAGGACATCGCCTACTATCTGGAAAGCGGCTTCACGCCGGAGTTCGACGCCGCGGGCGGCCCGATGGCCGAGGTGATCCAGGAGTCGACCAGCCAGCTTCCGCCCGAGGACCGTCAGGCGATCGCCGCATACCTCAAGACTCTGCCGGCCCGCCCCTAGGGCGTGGGGCTCAGGCCGCTTCCCGGCCGCCGGGGGTGCCGAAGGCCTTGCGCAGGGCGTGGGCCGTCGCCGGGCTGACGTAGTAGATGCCGTCCACGATCGTCGTCCGCCCCGCGTCCCACTTGGTGCTGTCGAAGTCCCACTGGATCAGCTGCGCCTTCTTCTGCGGGTCGGTGATCATGCGGCGCAGCCGGCGGGTCATGTCCTTGACGAAGGCGGACGCCGCCTTGAGGTCGGCATCGCCGGCCACGGCCATGATCTCCTTCATCCGCACCCGTCCGGTGCGCGAGGCGAAGAGCGCCAGCCGGGTCCGCTGCTTGACGGTGAGGCCGTGCAGCAGGCGTCGCGCCTGCTCCTCGTTGAGGTCGTAGGGCACCCGCCAGCGCAGGCCGTCGTTGGCGACGTCGCCGATCTGCGAGTCCGCCGGAGGCAGGCCGGCCGTTGCCACAGGGGCGTCCAGCAGAGCGATGATCTCCTGGCGGCATGCGGCAGACAGCCGTGCCCAGTCGGCCTCCCTCAACACGATCTCCATGGCATACCTCCTCCCGCAGGTGCCGGGCTGGTCCCAGCTTCAGACCACTATGCCACGGGAAGATGAAGCCGGAAGCCCGAAAGGCTCAGAAGCTGAACGAGAGGCTCAGGGCACCGAAGCGGGCGTAGCCGTTCTGGCCGTCGAACTCGGGCGTGCGCATGGCGAAAGTATAGGTCAGCCGGGTCGAGCCCCAGAAGACCGAGGCGCCCGCCTGGAAGTCGCCTACGAAGTACTTCTTGTCGACGCTGCGCGAGCTGCGGAAGGTGTTGCCGTCCAGGAAGATGTCGTGGGCGACGGCGCGGCCCTCGACGCCGGCGAAGAGATACCAGCCGAAGCCGTCCCGCTTGTCGAAGAAGGCCGAGCCGCCGAGCGTCGGCCGGATGCGCGGCGCGCCGAAGTCGGCGTCCAGGCTCTGGCCGAGCCGCAGCGACAGGCCGGCGGCCGCGGAGGTGTTGATGTTGCCCAGCGCGGCGGTGACGTAGGGGCTGGCGTCGACGCCGAAATCGTCGCCGACCGACAGGACCTTGCGAGCCCGCCAGGCGCGGTCCAGGAGCAGCAGGACGCCAGGCTCGTTCTTGAGCTGATAGTCCCAGCCGCGTGCCGGCCGGTCCTCGATCAGGTCGTGTACGTTGTTCTGCACCTCCTCGCCCTGGGCCCAGGGGCCGACGACGCCGACCTGCAGCTCGATGCGGTTCAGCTGCGTGTCGGTATAGGCGGCCAGGGTGGCGGCGCCGTAGAGCCAGGCGGCATAGGGCCGGTCGTGGGGGTCGGGATCCTGCGCGTCGGTGTCCTGCGGGGTATAGATGTTCTGACCTGCCGACAGGCCCCAGCGCAGCTGGGCGCCGTCGCCGAGGAAGGGGGCGGCGAAGCGTTCCACCGGGCCGAAGACGCGCGGCGGCTCCGATGGCGAGACCCAGGTGAGGCGCAGGCCGTTGGTGTAGTAGCGGTCCGTTCCGGCGAAGAGGTCGTTCTCCAGTTGCAGGGTCAGGACGCTATGGGGGTCTCGCGGGGCGGCATCGGGGTCGGGCACCGTCTGCGCCGTGGCCGCTCGCCAAGTCAGCAGAATGGCCAGCACGGCCCCGACGGCTGCCGTTGCTGATCGCGTGAAGGTCGCTCCCACACCCATTCCCTTCCTCGTCCCTCGTTCCAGCCCGCGGGCTGCCGCGGGCTGCCTTATGCGGCCGGCTGCCGCGCACCCCGCGCGATTGGCGAACCCCGACGGCGGCTTGGCGTTCCTGACCCAGCCAGTCAGCAAGAGACGCCGATGGACATTACCCTGCCGCCCTGGCTCGCCCAAACGGTCGCGAGTCTGCCCCCGTGGGTCTGGATCCTGTTGCTCTTCACCGGGGCCGTCGCCGCCGGGCTGATCCTGCAGGCGCTCGCTTTCACCATCCTGCGCCGGCTGCTGTCGTGGCGCCACGCCGAGGGGCTGCGCGCGGCGGTCGAGGCCAGCCGCCGCCCGGCGCAGCTGATCCTGCCCATCCTCATGCTGCTGGCCGTCCTGCCGATCAGCGGGCTGGGCCTGTCGGGCGCCGCGGCCCTGTCCCGGATTCTCGGCGTCGCCCTGGTCGCCGCTTTCGGCTTCCTCCTGCTCCGGATGGCCGGGGTCGGCTTCGACCGGGCGCTGCAGGCCGAGGTCGGCAAGGTCGGCGTCGAGGCCCGGCGTCGCCGGACCCAGCTCAACCTCTTCCGGCGGCTGACCGTCATCGCCATCGGCGTGGCGACCGCCGGCTTCGTGCTCATGGCCATTCCGGCGGTGCGGGACATGGGCGTGAGCATCTTCGCGTCGGCGGGGGTGGCGGGGCTGGTGATCGGCCTGGCGGCCCAGCCGACCATCTCGAACCTGATCGCCGGCATCCAGATCGCCATCGCCCAGCCGATCCGCATCGGCGACGTGGTGATCGTCGAGAACGAGTGGGGCACCATCGAGGAGATCTCCTCCACCTACGTGGTGGTGGCCATCTGGGACCAGCGCCGCCTGGTGCTGCCTCTGTCCTACTTCCTGCAGAAGCCCTTCCAGAACTGGACCCGCACCTCGCCGCAGATCATCCAGCCCGTGTTCGTCTATGCCGACTACACCATGCCGGTCGAGGATCTCCGCCGGAAGATGATGGAGGTGCTGAAGGGCTCCCCCCTGTGGGACGGCCGGGTCGGCGTGCTCCAGGTCACCGACCTCAAGGAGCACTCGATGGAGGTCCGCATCATCGTCTCGACCGAGGACGCGGGGAAGTCCTGGGATCTGCGCTGCCTCCTGCGCGAGGAGATCGTCGGCTTCATGGCGCGCAACTATCCGGGCTCGCTGCCGCGCTCGCGCATCGAGGGCGGCGTGCGGATGGCGCCGGCGCCGTCTGGAGCGGGTGCCGGGAACGGCAGCGCTTAGCGGATCCCAAGCAGGGTGATCACCTGATGCATGGGCCCGTTGGATGGTGCCGTTTGGCGTTCGCCGCGGCAGGGCTCGTCAGTTGCGCCAGGGGGCGACAAGCCGTTCCAGCCGTGCCAGCAGCGACATCAGGACGATCGAGGTGCCGGCGAGGATGAACACACCGGTGAACAGCTTTGGGGTGTCGTAGGCCTCGGCTGAGAACCAGATCATGTTGCCGACGCCGGCGATCGAGCCGAAGATTTCTCCCACCAGGACTCCGGCCAGGGCCCGGGCGACGGCGATGCGCATCCCCGCGATGATGAAGGGGCAGGCGAAGGGCAGGAGAACCGTCATGATGGTCTGTCGACGGGTGGCTCCGAAGGCTCGCGAGGCGTCCACCAGCCCCTGGTCGGTGGACCGGATTCCCAGCGCGGTGTTTATCGCGATCGGAAAGAAGGCCTCGATGCAGATGATGGTGAGCTTGGAGTAGATCCCTATCCCCATGAGGACGATGAAGATCGGCGCCAGAGCGATCATCGGGGTGGCATAGAGCGCCACGAGCCAGGGCTCTACGTAGCTGGTCACGGTGCGGCTCAAGCCGAGCACCAGGCCGAGGAGGACCCCGGCGATGACCGCTATGGTATAGCCTATGACGAAGGCGCTGCCGCTGGTAGAGACGTGCCGCCACAATTCGCCGGTCTCGGCCATTTCGAACGCGCGGGAGACGATGTCGGACAGGGGCGGGAAAATCAGGTCGCTGTTGATGACCCAGCGGCCGAGTATCTCCCAGACGACGATCACCAGGATGATCGAGATCAGTGTGGGGCGGAGCTTGCCGCCGCCTCGGGCGCGCACGGGATCGGGGGCCGGGCCGGTTTTCATTTCACCCGGCCTCCCGGCCTGCCAACAGGATCTTGGCATCGAGTGCGCAGAAGCGGCCGGTCGCCGCCTGGTAGCCGAGAGGATTGACGTCGAACTCGCTCAGGATCGGGCCGATCCGGCGGCACAGCCGGTCGAAGCCCTGCAGCAGCGCCGCCAGGTCCGAGGCCGCCTGAACAGCATGTTCGCCCCCGAGGCGCCGGAGCGCAGCCGCCGCGCCGGAGCGTGCCGTCATCTCCCGGGCATCGTGGGCGGAGAGGGGACTCAGGCGGAGCGTGATCGAACCGAAGTCTTCCACGAAGGTGCCGCCGAAACCGAGCATGATCGTGAGGCCGGTGGCGGCGGTCCGCTTGGCGCCGAGCATCAGTTCCAGGTCGCAGCGCAGCATGGGCTCGACGAGCACGCCGTTGATGGCGTCGCCGAAGTGTTCGAGCAGCCTGTCGGCGGCACGGACGGCGTCGACACGCTCCTGGAGGTTCATGATTACGCCGCCGGCACTGCGTCGGTGGACGATCGAGTCCGACAGGATCTTCGCGATGAACGGGCCATCCAGTCCGTTCAGTTCGGCCTCTCCGCGATGCCCGCGCCGCAGCACCCGCAGTTCCGGCGCCGGCAGCCCGATGTTATCGAGGAGCGGAAAGACATCGGCCTCCATGAGCAGGCCCGTGGGCGTGGTGGGCAAGGTCATGGGCGCGGCGGCGCCATGGCCCTCCGCTTGGTCCGGTTCCGACCTGGCGGCGACCTGTTCCAGGCTCTCCAGATACGCACGCACCTTTCCCAGCGCGGCGATCGCCTGTTCGATATCCGGCAGAATCAGCGGTGACTGCGCCTGGTGTGAACGCGGCAGGCTGAGGAGGTCGTAGACCGTCCGGGTATAGAGGAAGAGGGGCTTGGCTGGGTGATCGGCGTACTGCGCCAACCCCTCGAAGACCCCCTCCTGCTCCAGGTAGCGGGCCATGACGAAGTCCACCTCGGGATCGTCCAGGGCGCAGCCGACCGCCTTTACGTAGACGTGCGGGTCGGTGAGGACGAGCAGCGAGCCCAGCGCGGTGTCTACCGGGTTCTGGTAGCTCAGACCGGGCGTCCGCAGGGCTTCCTGAAGGCGCTGGTCGGTTTCCGGTTGCAGGTCGGGCAGCGCCAGGCCATGGCGCTCCGCCAGGTCGGCGGCCAGTCCCGTCTCGCCGCCGGAGATGGTCACGATCGCCGCGCGCGCACCCAGTGGCCGGGAGCCGCGCCGGCTCAGGATCGCCAGCACGTCGACCATTTCGGTGAGGTTGGTGATCGGGATGGCGCTCACCTGATCGATGAGCCCGTCGATGATGCGCGAATCAGAGGCGAGGCTGCCGGAATGGGCGAAGGCGGCCTCTTTGCCCTTCTCGCTGCGTCCGATGACGAGCAGGGCCACAGCGACGCCACGGGCCCGTGCCGTCTCGCAGGCCCGCCGGAACCGGCCGATGTCCTTGATCTGTTCGACGACGCAGCCGATCGCCCGCGTGCGTCCTTCGGCCACCAGGTACTCGATGTAAGCGGAGGCATCGAGCTGATCCTCGCCGCCGGTTGCGATCGCCTTGCCGAGCCCGATGCCCGTCGCGTCCAGGCAGCGGGCGAGGACGTTAAGGATTCCGCCACTCTGGCAGACCAGCGAGACGTCGCCGGGCCGGGTCGCGGGTATGGCGCCCACGAGGGCGGCGAAGGCGTCGTGATTGTTCACCACTCCGAAGGTGCCGCTTCCGCAGACCGTGAGCGGCGCGTTGTGCAGGTACTCGGCGACCGCCTCGCGGGCCTGTCTGCTGGCCGGCGTGCTGTTGAACAGGGTGAACAGCATGGCGGCCGGCACATGCTGGGCCACGCAGTCCCGCAGCACCGGCAGCGCACCGCCTTCGGAGACGGCGATCAGGCAGAGGTCGACCGGCGCCGGCAAGGCCGCGAGCGATGGGTAGCAGGGCTCGCCGAAGACTTCGGTCCGGCCGGGGTTGACGGGATAGCACTGTCCCGCAAAGCCGCTGGAGCGGATCGCCTGCCAGACCGTGCGGGCGAGGTACGAGCGCTCGCTGGCGCCTACCAGAGCGACCGCGCTGGGCGCAAGCAGCGAGGCGAGGGGCGAGGGGGTGTCTGCCCCCGGGGTGGCGGCATAGGCCATGTTCAGGTCGGCACCAGCAGAGTGGAAATGAGGAGAGCAGCCGGCGCCCGTGCGCCGGTTGCTTCGGCCGCGGCCGGTCGAAGGGCAGGCGGCGGCTGGGCCGCCTGCCGTTCTCGCGCTCAGCGGGCCTCTGTCACTGTTTGGGATACTCCTCGACCATCGGCATGCCGAGTTCCGTCAGAGCCTTGTTGAGGTAGGAGAAGTCGAACACCTCGCCGAGCGGGGGAATCTCCTCGTCCTTGATGTATCCGCGGGTCTTCATGATGTCGAGATTGGCCCGAACCGCAGAAATCGGCGCATAGCCGTTGAAGGACAGGCGCTTCTGGCCGATCAGGAACTCATAGAGGCGACCCGCGTAGTCCTCGCCGAGGGGTTCGCCGCCGGCCACCGTCATGTTGGTGGCCAGCCAGGCGATGACCGCGTCCTTGTTGGCCGGATCCTGGAGCCATTGGCCCGTTTCGATCATGCCCTTGATCACGCGGATGAAGAGCGCCTCGTTCTTCTCCGCCCACTCCTTGCTCACGACATGCACGCCCGTGACGTAGTCCGGCACGTAGGTCACCTCATCGGCGAGAATGTTGTAGCCCTGCTTGGCCAGTTCGTAGCTGTCGGGCGGGTAGGTCGGCAGTGCGTCGATGGCGCCGGCCATGAGGGCCGCCACCCGGGCGCTGCCGGCGCCCGCCGACACCAGGTTGTAGTCCACGCCGGGCTTCATGCCGGCCCCGCGCAGGAGGATCATCTCGATCGCTTCGGTGCTGGCCGACTGGAGGCCGGGGATGCCCAGCGACTTGCCCTTGAGGTCCTCCAGCTTGGTGATCTCAGGCTTGCTGATGATCTGATAGAGGGGAGCCCGGCTGCCGACCGCGAAGATGATCAGGTTCTTTGCGCCCTTGTTCCAGGCGTTCACCACGGTCGAGATGCCGCTGCACTCGCCGATGTCCAGGTCCTGGTTCGACACCGTCACCGGCACCTGGGCCACCTGCATCTTCACCGATTCGATGTCGAGATCGTACTTCTCGCGCATCTGCGGAAAGGCCGGGTTCCGAAGCATGTCCATCTTCAGGCAGAAGGACGTGAGCGTCGCGGGCACCGACATGCTGACCTTATCGGCGGCCGATGCCGAGGTCGCGACGAGACCGGCGACAGCCAGCGCTCCTCCGAAGCATGAAATGCGACTCAAGAACTGACTCATGACGTTCCTCCCTATCGTTTCGGGGCGGTCAGTGGCCGCCCACTTCTTCAGGGGCGAAGCCCCGCCGGACGTCTGCTTCGATCAGGTTCCACAGACGTGCCACGTAGCGCTGGAACACCTCGCTCCGCTTGACCTCCATGTCGCGCGGGCGGGGTATGTCGATGTCTATGAGTTCCCGGACCGACCCCGGGCGGGCGGACAGGACGACCGCCCGATCCGCCAGGAAGATCGCCTCGTCGAGCTGGTGGGTGACGAAGATGACCGTCTTCTCGGTCTCCTCCCAGATGCGGAGGAGTTCTATCTGCATCAACTCGCGGGTCTGGGCATCGAGCGCCGCGAAGGGCTCGTCCATCAGCAGGATGTCCGGCTCGATGGCGAGGGCGCGGGCGAGGTTCACCCGCTGGCGCATGCCGCCCGACAGCTGGTGGGGGTAGTAGTCCTCGAAGCCGTCCAGGCCGACCAGCTTGAGATAGCGGTGTGCGCGCTCGTGTGCGTCCGCCCTGCGGACGCCGCGCAATTCCAGCCCGTAGGCCGCGTTGGAGATGATGGAGCGCCAGGGCAGGAGGGAATCCTGCTGGAAGACGAAGCTGATCTTGCCGCCGGGCCGGTCGACGCGGCTTCCGTCGATGAAGACCGCCCCCGAAGTCGGCACGATCAGATGGTCGATGATCCGCAGCAGGGTCGTCTTGCCGGATCCGCTGCCGCCGACGACGGACAGGAACTCTCCCGCGCCGATGTCCAGCGAGATGTCGCGCAGGACCTCGAGAACCTGCCCCTCGTTCCCCGGGTAGAAGTGGTTGATCCCGGCGATCCGCAGTTTGGTCGGGCGGGGCGCTGTCGTCGTCATGCGGCGTCGAGGCTGCCGGACAGGTTCATCTGTGCCCCGATGCCGGGCCGCTCGGGCAGGATCGAACGGCCGTCGCGGATCGTGAGCCCCTCCGCGACGTCCGTCACAAGTCGTTCCGACTCGCCGATCTCGCACGCGAAGGCGGTGATGTTGGGATGGCTGCAGGCGAGGTGCGTATGTACCAGATCGATGATGCAGCTTCCGACGTTGGCCCCGACGAGATTGGGTACGCCGACCGACTGGCACAGGTCGGCGATCTTCCGGGTCCAGTACAGGCCGCCCATCTTGGGCACCTTCAGGCTGATGATGTCGGCGGCCTGGCGTTCCAGGATGCGGCAGGCGTCGGCCGGGGTGCGGATCGCTTCGTCGGCCTCGACCAGCAGGTCGACATTGCGGCGGACCAGGGCGAGCCCTTCTATGTCGTGAACCGGGACAGGCTGCTCCAGGATCGCCAGTGCCGGGCAGTCGTGCAGGCGGTTGACCAGTTGGATGATCTGCTTGGGCGAATAGGCCTGGTTGGCGTCGAGCACCAGCCGCCCTTCCGGCTGCATGACCGCGGCCACGGCACGCACCCGCTCCAGATCGTCCGCCTTCCCGTCGATCTTCAGTTTGAAGTGCCGGAAGCCCCGGCCCTGGAGTTCTTCCGCCTCTCCGGTCATGGCGTCGGGCGAATCCAGGCCGATCATGCGGATGCAGTCGACCGAGGAACGCAGCGCGCCGCCAAGCAGGCGGTGCAGCGGGATCTCGGCTGCCTGGGCCGCAAGATCGTGGAGCGCCATGTCCACGCCGGCCTTCGCACGGTAGTTGAAGACGAGGCGCTTCTCGATCTCCTCCATGAGTGCGGCGATGTCCTGGGCGTGCCGGCCGATCAGGACCGGGGAAATGACCTCTTCGATCACCGACCGGATCGAGGCGGCCGTCTCTCCGGCTATGAAGTAGCTCTCGTGGGCCCAGCCGATGCCGGTACGCCCGTCGTCCGTGTCGATCTGCACGACGTAGCCGGACATGTTTTCCGCACGTCCGAGAGACGTCCCGACCGAACGTGTCATGCGCCGGTCGACGCGATGCAGGCGGACGGACTTGATGATCATGCCCGTGCTCCCTCGGTGGAGACGTTGGCGCCCGACGGATCCGGCGCCGAGGGGCGGAACAGCGGCAGCACGACCCCATCCTCCACCTCGGTGAAGGCGATCTCCACGGGCATGCCTACCCGCACGTCCTCCACCGGGCAGCCGATGATGTTCGAGCCGAACATCGGGCCTTCCTCCAATTCGATCAGGGCGAAGACGTAGGGCACCTCGAACGCCGGGTGGAAGGCGCGCCGGTGGATGTTGCAGACGAAGACCCGGCCCCGGCCCGAGGCCGGTTCCCACCGAAGACTGCCGAAGAAGGGGGCGTTGCGGTGGTGGCGGCAGTAGGCCGCCGGCCAATACCATCGGCCACACTCCTGACAGCGCATCAGCACGAAGCGGCGCTCCTGGACGGCCTCCCAGAAGGGACGGTTGTCTTCGTCGATGTTCGGCCGGGGCCGTGAGGGTGTCATGCTGATTTCCAGACTTGCGCAGACCGGGTCAGGCCCGGCCGAGCACGAGGCTCGCGTGTGTGGAGCACATGCCCGGCGACAGCAGCTCGCCGCCGTGGCCGGAGACCAGGCCGATGCGGGCGTCGGGCACCTGACGGGGGCCGGCCTCGTGACGCAGTTGCGTGACCGCTTCGGCGAGATGTGTGAGCTCGCCCAGGTGATAGGCGGACAGCAGCCCGCCGCTCGTGTTGATGGGCAGCGTGCCCTTGGGACCGATACGGCCATCGGCCACGAAGGGGCCGCCCTCGCCCTTGCCGCACCAGCCGTAGTCTTCGATCTGGAACAGAACCTCGCCGGTGAAGCAGTCGTAGAGCCCGGCGAAATCGACGTCATCGATCTCGATGTCGGCTTCCCTGAAGGCGACATCCTTCGCCGTCTCGACCGCCAGCCTGGTGTAGTTGGCCTTTTCCCACCACAGCCGCTCCATGGCCTCGCCGACGCCGGCGCCCATGACGTAGACGGGGGGCTTGGCGAGGTCCGCCGCCCGCTCGGCCGTCGTCATGACGACGGCCATGGCGCCGTCGCTGACGACACACATGTCCAGCAGGCGGTAGGGGTCGACGACCAGCGGGGAGTCGAGATACTCCTCGATGTCTAGCGGTCTGTCGCGGAACTGGGCCAACGGGTTCAGCGCGGCCCACTGGCGCGAGGCGACGGCGATCTGGCCGAGCTGCTCGGCGGTGGTGCCGTACTCGTACATGTGGCGGCCGGCGAAGAAGCTGTGATGGCTGACGGCGGTGAGATCGCCGAATGGCTTTCCCCAGTAGCCGGCCTTCTCGATCATGTTCAGGCTTGTGACGCCCGAGGCCCGGGCGCTGCGACTCCGCGACCAGTCCTTCGTTCCGCAGGCGAGCACGACGTAGTTCGCCGCACCCATTTCCAGGAACTTTGAGGCAGCCACGATCCCCATGATCCCGGCCGCGCCGCCGCGACTGATCTGGAAGAACATCCGGCATGGCATCCCCAGGACACGCGGGAAGGCATCCGTGGAAGAGGGGATGTCTCCGGAACCCGGAGCGAGGCGAAGGTCCACGGCCCCGTCGACCTGGGCGACCGACAGGCCGGCATCCTCGATGGCCAGACGTGCCGCCTCGGTCTGCAGGGCTCGCATGCTGCGATCCGGATAGCGGCCGGCGAGCAGTCCCAGCCCCACCAGGGCAAACTTGTTCTTCAACGCCTTCGCCAACCGAAACCTCCGATTTTTTTGTCCGGCATCAGCATGCCGGAGGGCCTTGCCGGCCCGTGCTTCAGATAAACGGCAGAAGAATCAGGTAAAATTCGGTACGAGTAAATCTACGCCGCTGTCATGGGACATCGACATGTCTCGTGCTGTCTTCCGGCGACTCTCAGGCGGAGCGCTGCACCCTGATGCCTCCCAGATATTTATTTTCAAGCCGACTACACGGGCTTCTTTTCTGAGCCAGCATTGCGGGGATTTCGTTCGATATCAAGCGAAATTTATGACGCCATCGGGAGCCGCCTGACGGCCGCGGGACCGCCGAGTTGCGCTTCCAGTTCGCCACGGCGTCCGGCCGGTCGATGTCCCGGCCGGTGGCGGGAGTGCGTCGGGATTCGGTGTGGCCGCGGCGAAGGGCGGGTGCCGGCCCATCGCGATCTCACGGCAGTGCAGGGGCGCAGTGGCCGACGACGCCGGGTCAGGCGGCGTCGGCTCCCTCGGCCAGGCTAGGGTCCGCGGGCTGGTCTGGACGCTCGGCGAGATGGAGGTTCCGCAGTTCCCTGGCGACCAGTTCCTGCAGGTGCCATAGGTTGCGGTCGCGGATGCCGAACGCCTCCAGGTGGGCGACGGTATTGTAGAGGTATTCGGCGCAGGAGCCGGCATGGCCGCAGGCCCGCGCCAGGATTCGGGCGACCTCTTCCAGCGGCAGCTTGCGCGCCACCCTGGCCCCCGAGGGGCCGGCCCAGAAGGTCAGGGCGCGCATGCGGCCGGCCGCGGTGTGCACCGGCATCCAGCGGGCCATGGTCCGGGTCTCGCGGAAGCGGACCTCCCGGTAGAGCACCCGCCGGACCTGCTGCAGGCGGTTCTCCTCGGGCAGCCGGTAGATCACGCCGTCGCATCGCCCGCCCGGCTCCAGCGCCATCATCAGGCCCATCTGATCCGGCGAGCCGCGCCACCGGCGCATCTTGAGGCAGAAGGAGCGGTGCCAGCCGTAGGCTGTGGCGCGCATCTGGTCGACAGCGTCGAAGTCCGGCTTCCAGATCAGCGAGCCGTAGGCGAAGACCCAGAAGGGCGCGTCGCCGCACAGGCCGTGGTGGTGGCGCGCCAGCTCGTCCAGCTCCGCTTCGCTCAGCAGCGTGCGGTCGGGCTCCAGCCCCAGGTCCGGCTCCGGCCGCAGGCTGAGCGCCACCAGTTCGGGCGTCAGCGCCATGCGTCGGCCGACGCCCTTCGCCCGCGCCGGGTCGGACTTCGGCGATCGTGATGCGGCGGCCACCCTCCGACCTCTCCTTCGCGTGTCCCTGTGCGATGGTGGCACCGCGGCGCGGGGCAGGGCAACCGGGCGATCGTTCGCATCCCCTCGGCCCCAGTTGCTTGTCCGGCGGTCCACTCGTCGGGAGAGTCTTGCGGACAAGAGCGAGAGCGAAGTGGGGAGGGCGCGGTGACCGTAGACGAGAGGAAGGCGCTGGCGCGCCGGTCGCTGGGCATGTGGGCGGCCGACGCGCCCCTGGAGCCGGACGCTGTCTTCGCCGAAGACTACGTCAACCACCAGGAGCCGATGGCCGCCGGCGGCGCCGGCGGACTCGACCGGTCGGGCTGGGCCGCCGTGGTCGAGGCCAACCATCGTGCCTTCCCGGACCTGCAGGTCGAGATCCTGGCCCAGGTGGCGGAGGGTGACCGGGTGGCGACCCACTGGCGCTTCTCCGCCACCCACGCCGGGACCTACGAGGGAAGGATGGCGACGGGCCGCACGGCGACCTGGACCGGCGTCCAGATCGACCGCTTCGCGGGCGGCAGGATCGCCGAGAGCTGGGTGAGCTGGGACAAGTACGGCCAGTTCGAGCAGCTCGGGCTGCTGGAGGGCGCTGGGCCGGCCTAGCGGATCTCCGGCTCCGGCAGGCCGCCGCGCCTGCGGGGAAGTTGAAGTCGCAGCCTTCGTGGGCCTGGCGGATGTGGGCTGCGGAGAGGCGGTTGCAGCCGCGCGCCTTCCTGGGTGGAGCGGGACGGGTTCCTCTTTCTCCTCGGCCTGAGCCTGTCGAAGGCCGAGTCCGCCGGCTCGACGAGGCCGAGGGGACGGTTCGCCCCGGCGGCTCGGCGGCGGCCGCGAGGGGTTGTGCCGGTGGGGCACGGGGCCCAGATCCACCGCAGGCGCCCGAGCCATCTGGAACCGGTCTCGAGCCGTGGCGGAGTCAGGCCCGCCCGGGCGCCGACCCCGCAGTCCCGGCGTCCATCTTCTCGAGGATGGCGATCCGCCGCTCGCCGATCCGCACGAGCCTGTCGAGACCCAGGGCGCGGGCTTCCTCGACCCAGCGGCGCAGAGCCTCGACGTCGAGCTGTCGCGGCGGATCGTCGAAGAAGATGGGGCCCTCGTCGTGCGTCACATCACGGTTTTTCGGCATCGCGCGGTACTCTGATTTGTTCGCTGTAGAGGAACGTGGCCGAACGCCGCGGTCTGCCTTCGAGAGCGGCGATCGGGGCGAAGTCGACTGCTTCCATGAGGCCGAGGCGATTGCTCGCCTCGGAACGTTTCAGGTCCAAGGGGTTGGAGCCCCCTTGTTCCTCACCCTGAGCCTGTCGAAGGGTGAACCTGTCGCTCGGCATGGCGGTCTATCGGATGCTTCCATGAGGCCGAGGCGATTGCTCGCCTCGGAAGCGGTGACCGTGGGCGAGACGCAGTAGGTGTCCTTGCCGCTTCAATGAGGCCGAGGCGATTACTCGCCTCGGAACCGCGGCCGTGCGCGTGTCACCGGTCGAGGCGAACTCGCTTCAATGAGGCCGAGGCGATTACTCGCCTCGGAAGGGCCCCTGTCCAACACCTTGGTCTGGCAGGGAAAAGCGGCGCTTTTGCGAGCGCTGCCGAAAAGGCACCGGACGCGGCATCAGGCCGTTCCCGATCCGTACCGGTTGTCAAGTCTTCACGATGTCAAAAAGCTGCGCATCCATAAGGGCTTGGCGAGTCTGCGAGCGCTGCCGCGTGAATCGGCATCACCGCAGCGCTCGCAGAGGCCCGGCGGACTGTACCCCGAAGGCCGGCCCGCCGGCCATCTCGCCATCCTATCACCGCCGCGCCCCTCTCACAGGATCTCCGGCGGCGAGGCCGCCATCCGGTGAGGAAGGCTTCTAGTGGATCTCCGGCTCCGGGACGCCGCCGCGTCCTTCGAGGAAGTCGAAGTCGCAGCCCTCGTGGGCCTGGCGGATGTGGGCGGCGAAGAGGCGGTTGTAGCCGCGCGTCTCCCGGGGTGGCGCCGGGCGCCAGTCGGCGAGGCGCCGGGCGATCTCCGCCTCGTCCACCTCCAGGCGGATCGTGCGGGCCGCGACGTCGACGCTGATGAGGTCGCCGGTGCGCACCGCGGCGAGCGGGCCGCCGACCGCGCTCTCGGGCGCGACATGCAGCACGCAGGCGCCGTAGCTGGTGCCGGACATGCGCGCGTCGGAGATCCGCAGCATGTCGCGCACGCCCTGGCGCAGCAGTTTCTTCGGGATGGGCAGCATGCCCCACTCGGGCATGCCCGGCCCGCCGATCGGCCCGGCGTTGCGCAGCACCAGCACGCTGTCGGCGGTGACGTCGAGGGCCTCGTCGTCCATGGCCGCGGCCATCTCGTCGTAGGAGTCGAAGACCAGGGCCGGCCCGCGGTGTCTGAGCAGCCGCGGCTCGGCCGCCGCCGGTTTCATGACGCAGCCGTCGGGGGCGAGGTTGCCGCGCAGGATGGCGGTCCCGCCGCTCGCGGCGACCGGATCATCGGGGCTGCGGATCACGTCCGGGAGGTGGACCTTCGCGTCGGCGATCGCCTCTCCCAGGGAGGTGCCGCCGACCAGGCGCGCGTCCAGGTGCAGCCGCTCGCGCAGGACCGACAGCAGGGCCGGCAGGCCGCCCGCGTAGTAGAAGTCCTCCATCAGGAAGGCGCCCGACGGACGGATGTTCGCCAGCACCGGAACCCGCTGGGCGAAGGCGTCGAAGTCGTCCAGCCCGAGCGGAATGCCGGCGCGGCCCGCCAGGGCGACCAGATGGATGATGGCGTTGGTCGAGCCCGCCACGGCCATGTGGACGGTCAGCGCGTTCTCGAAGGACTCGCGGGTGAGGATGTCGGAGGGCTTCAGGTCCTCCCAGACCATGTCGACGATACGGCGGCCGCAGGCCGTCGCCATGCGGGCGTGGCCGGCGTCCGGGGCGGGGATGGACGAGGCGCCGGTCAGGCAGAAGCCGAGGGTCTCGGCCAGCGCCGTCATGGTGGCGGCCGTGCCCATGGTCATGCAGGTGCCGTGGGAGCGGGCGATGCCGGCCTCCATCTCCCGCCACTGATCCTCGGAAATGTTGCCCGCCTGCTTCTCGGCCCAGTACTTCCAGACGTCGGAGCCCGAGCCGAGGATGCGGCCCTGCCAGTTGCCGCGCAGCATGGGGCCGGCCGGGAGGAAGATCGCCGGCAGGTCCATGGAGATGGCGCCCATCAGCAGGCCCGGCGTGGTCTTGTCGCAGCCGCCCATCAGCACTGCGCCGTCGATCGGGTGCGAGCGCAGCAGCTCCTCGGTCTCCATGGCCAGGAGGTTGCGGTAGAGCATGGTCGTCGGCTTGACGAAGTTCTCGGACAGCGACAGCGCCGGCAGTTCGACCGGGAAGCCCCCCGCCTGCCAGATGCCGCGCTTCACCTCCTCGGCCCGGGTGCGGAAGTGGGCGTGGCAGGGGTTGATGTCGCTCCAGGTGTTGACGACGGCGATGACCGGCTTGCCGAGGAAGTCCTCGTGGGCGTAGCCCATCTGCAGGGTGCGCGAGCGGTGGCCGAAGGCGCGCAGGTCCTGCGCGCCGTACCAGCGGTGGCTCCTCAGCTCTTCCGGTGTCCTGCGTCGCACGGGCGGCCCCTTCCTCCGACGGGATGGCTGCGCCTCTTAGCCGGCGGCGGTCGCTCTGGCAAAGGTCTCGTCGGCATCGCGCAGGGCGCGTGCGGCCTCCTCGACGGCCTCCAGGACCTCGGGGTCGGCGAGATTGGACAGGAAGGGGGCCATGGGGCCCGTATCGCAGATCCCGGCCAGCCGCACGGCCTCGTGCAGGGTGCGGATCGGAGAGTGGCGGTCGCGCACGTCCTCCAGCGGCAGGAAAACCTCGCGGATCGCCTCCGCCGACGGCCACTCGCCCGCCTGCAGGGCGCGCAGCAGCTCCATCGACAGCCGGGGCGCGATGCAGACCGAGCCGGAGGTGAAGCCCTGCAGCCGGAAGCGGGAGAGATGCGCGACGGCCGGCCGTTCGCCGATGCCGGAGACGATGTGCTCGGGCCCGACCGCCGCCACCAGCTCCTGCAGGTAGGGATCGTCCGCCGGATCGCTGCGGACCACGGCGTACTTCACGGCGCAGATGACGCCGTCGTCCTTGAGCCGGCCGGCGTCGCCGGCCGTGATGAAGCCGTCCGACTTGACGTAAGCGATCAGCGGCAGGCCGGGGGCGTCGGCCAGCCGGCGCAGTCCGGTCGCCACCCCCACCGGCGTGGCCGGAAAGCCGAGGGGCAGCAGCATCGCGGTGGGGAAGCTCCGTTCCTTCAGGATCCGTGCCTGGTCGAGGGCCTTGCCGTAGTCGGCCCCGATCGAGGGGATCATCCAGGTCTCCTCCGCCGCCCAGCCCTCGAGCGCGTCGAGCAACTCGGCGAAGTCGCCGACGCCGGCGTTGTAGAGGTTGGCGTTGCCGCCGTAGAGCAGCGTGGTGACACCACCAGCGAGGAGATGGGCCACCAGCCGACGGTTCTCCGCATCAGAGACACGGAGATCGGCGGCGCGCGCGAGCGGCGCCACCGCCAGGACGGAGCGGGCGAGATCCGCCGGCGTCACGGCCGTTGTCTTCATGGGGCTTCTCTCCGATGTGAGGGGGGCTGCCTGGGCGCTCTTGGCATGACAAGCGGCGTCAATTCATCATACAACTAGCGTGCGGCAACGACGGCCGCAAGGAGTCCCACCATGACGGCACCCCGCATCGATCTCGTCGCCGCCGGCCCCTTCACCCTCGCCGAGTCGCCCTCCTGGGACGAGCGGACCGGCCGCCTGCTGTGGTGCGACATCCCGGCCCGGACCATCCATGCGCTGGAGGTCGGCAGCGGGCGGCGCGACCAGTGGGTGTTCGACAGCGAGGTCGGCAGCTTCGGCCTGACCGACCGGGGGCGGCTGGTGGTGGCCCTGCGCAGCGAGATCGTGATCTTCGATCCGGCCGACGGGCACCGCAGGCGCCTGGTGGAGATCGAGGCCGACAACCCGAAGACCCGCAGCAACGACGGCAAGGTCGGGCCCGACGGCGCCTTCTGGGTCGGCACGATGGACGAACACCCTGAGAAGCGGCCCGACGCTGCGCTCTACCGGGTGACCGGCGGCGGCGTGATCGAGCGGAAGGTGACGGGCCTGAAGGTGGCCAACGGGCTGGCCTGGTCGCCCGACGGCGACTGGCTCTACCATTCCGACTCGCGGGGGCCCTGGATCGACCGCTGGCGCTTCGACCCCCGCAGCGGGGCGATCAGCGACCGGCAGCGCTTCGTCACGCCCGACGACACGATCGGACGGCCGGACGGCGGGGCCACCGACAGCGAAGGCTGCTACTGGAGCTGCGGCGTGTCCGCCGGGCGCCTCAACCGTTTCTCGCCGGACGGCGAGTTGCTGGAGTTCGTCGAAATGCCGGTGCCGAACCCGACGATGCCCTGTTTCGGCGGCCCCGATCTCCGCACCCTCTTCGTGACCACCCACCGCGAGAACTATTCGGCCGAGCAGCGGATGCGGCACCCTCACGCGGGCGCGGTCTTCGCCTTCCGGGTCGACGTGCCGGGCGCGCCGATCGGCCGCTTCGTCGAAGGCTGAAGGCGGTGTCGACGGGGGGCGACGGGGGCATGGACGACGGGGGCGGGGAGGGCGGGCCGGCCGGGCGGCGGCGAGGCCGCAACCTGACCCGCGAGATGGAACGGCGGCTGCGCGAGCGGATCATCGGCGGCCCCCTGCGGCCGGGCCAGCGCCTGCCCACCGAGAAGGCCCTGGCGGAGGAGTTCGGAGTCAGCCGGACGGTGGTGCGCGAGGCGATCGCCGCCCTGCGTGCCGACGGGCTGGTGGAGCCTCGCCAGGGGGTGGGCATGTTCGTCACCGCTCCCCCTGCGGAGCCGGCGGCCGAGGCGGGCGGGCTGCTGCGCCTGCTGGGGCGGGCCGGGGACGATCCGGTGGCGGCCCTGGACGCCCTGGAGCTGCGTATGGCGGTGGAGATCCATGCCGCCGGCCTCGCCGCCGCACGGCGATCCTGGTCGCAGGACGCGCGCATCCGCAGTTGCATCGAGGCCATGGACCGGGCGGTGGAAGCGGGGGAGGGGGCGGAGGACCTGGATCTGGCCCTTCACCGGGCCATCGCCGAAGCCACCAACAATGCCTGCTTCCCGGCCTTCCTGGACCTGCTGGGCAGCCGGGCAATCCCCCGGCGCATCGTCCGAGACGTCCAGGGCGGCAGCCTGATCTCGCCGCAGTACATGCAGAAGGTGCAGGAGGAGCACCGGCAGATCGCGGAGGCCATCTCCGCTCAGGATGCGGCGGCCGCCCGCCGGGCGATGGAGGTGCATCTGGCCGGCAGCCGGGCGCGCTACGGCCGGCTGTTGGCCAGCAGCCGCGAGCTGCCGGCCAAGATGTATGATGATTGACTTATTCATCATATCAATGGCAGGATGTCCTATCGCTGGATCGCGGGGACGCCGTCGATGGAGCATTCCGACCTGAAGGCGCGGATCGGGGGAGGCCTCCTCTCCTTTCCGGTGACCCCCTTCACGGCCGACGGCGCCGCGGTGGACCTGCCCCGCTACCAGGCGCACATCGCCTGGCTATCCCGCTACCCGGCCGCCGCGCTCTTCGCCGCCGGCGGTACCGGCGAGTTCTTCTCCCTGCGGCTGGCGGAGGTCGTGGCCTGCACGCGCGCCGCCAAGGAGGCCTCGGGCGGCATGCCGATCATCGCCGGCTGCGGCTACGGCACGGAGATCGCGGTCGAGCTGGCCCGCGAGCTGCAGGCGGCGGGGGCCGACGGGCTGCTGCTGCTGCCTCAGTATCTCGTCAACGTGGAGCAGGCCGGCCTCTGCGACCGCGTGGAGCGGATCTGCCGGGCCGTCGACATCGGCGTCATTCTCTACAACCGCGACAACGCGGTGCTGGGGCCGGCTGCCATCGCCCGCCTGTGCGAAGCCTGCCCCAACCTGATCGGCTTCAAGGACGGCCACGGCGACGTCGAGCTGGTCACCCGCATCTGCACCACCATCGGCGAGCGCCTCGCCTACATCGGCGGCATGCCGACCGCCGAGCTCTACGCCAAGGCCTACCGTGCGGCCGGGGTTACCACCTACTCCTCCGCGGTCTTCAACTTCGTTCCCGAACAGGCGCTGGCCTTCTACGAGGCGCTGGCGGCGGACGACGAAGCGACGGTCGACCGGATGCTGCGGGACTTCTTCTACCCCTATGTCGCCGTCCGCGACCGCGGCCGCGGCTACGCCGTCTCCATCATCAAGGCGGGCCTGCGCCTGGTCGGCCGCGATCCCGGCCCCGTGCGCTCGCCGCTCACCGACCTGACGGAGGAGGAGCACGATCTCCTGGCCGAAGTGCTGCGCCGAGCCTTCGGACCCTCGGTATTGGCGGCCGCCGCCTGAACTGGCCCGCGTTCTCGTCGTCGGGGGCGCGATCAACGAGCTGAAAATAGGGAGGAAGCGATGAGGTCTCTCGGACAGTGGATGAGCGGGGCCGTTTTCGCCCTGGCGGTCGGTGCGGCTCTGCCGGCCGTGGCCGATGCGCGGGAATGGCGGGGCTGGAACATCCATCCGGCCGACTATCCGGTCTCCATCGGCATGGAGGAGTTCGCCAGGCTGATCGAGCAGGGCTCCAACGGCCGGCTGACCGCCAAGGTCTATCATGGCGGCGTGCTCGGCGATCAGCCCGACGCCATCGAACAGGTCCGGCTGGGCGCCATCGACTGGGCGGTCTTCAACCTCGGGCCCCTGGGGCAGATCTCGCCGGAGGCGAACGTCGTCTCGCTGCCCTTCATCTTCAAGAGCGTCGACGCCATGCACGAGGTGATGGACGGGCCGCTGGGCGACGAGATCGCCGCCGGCCTCGCCGGGAAGGATCTGGTGGCGCTCGGCTGGTACGATTCGGGCGCCCGGTCCTTCTACGACACCAAGCACCCCATCCAGACCCCCGACGACGTCAAGGGCCTGAAGTTCCGGGTGATGAACAACGACCTCTTCGTCGGCATGGTCGACGCGATGGGCGGCAACGCCACGCCCATGCCCTACGGCGAGGTCTACCAGGCCCTGAAGACCGGCGTCATCGACGGCGCCGAGAACAACTACCCCTCGTTCGAGTCCTCCGGCCACTACGAGGCGGTGAAGTACTACTCCAACACCGAGCACCTGATCCTGCCGGAGTGCCTCTGCATCAACCGGACCCTCTGGGAGAGCCTGTCCCCCGACGATCAGGCCCTGCTGAAGCAGGCCGGCCGCCAGTCGGCCGAGTTGCAGCGCAAGCTCTGGGCCGAGCGGGAGAAGAAGAGCAAGGAGAAGGTCGTCGCGGCCGGCGTGGTGATCAACGAGATCGGCGACAAGGCGCCCTTCCAGGCGGCGATGGAACCGGTCTACGTTGAATTCTTCAAGAAGTACCCGCAGGTCGAGCCGCTGGTGCGCAAGATCCAGGCGGCCCAGCAGTAGGCGCGCCTGCCCGGATGTCGGTCCAACTGGAGGCGCCGCTTCGGCGGCGTCTCCGCCTTTTTCCGAACCACGGGGTATCCGCGCCGATGGCTGCTCGTGTCCTGGCTCTGCTCGATCGGATCGCGGCGCTGCTCGCCGGGTTGCTCGCCCTGATCGGGGCGCTGGCCCTCGTCGTCCTGATCCCGCTGTTCGGCTGGCTGGTCTTCGGCCGCTACGTGCTCAACTCCACGCCGACCTGGGTCGAGCAGACGTCGCTGCTGCTGATCGTGCTCATCACCTTCCCTGTCGCGGCCGCCGGGGTGCGGGACGAGACCCACCTCTCGATCTCCTTCATCCGGGACGCCCTGCCGCCGCGGCTGGCGGCCTGCCTGGCCCTGCTGAGCTACGCCGTCCTGGCCGCCTTCGGTGTGGCCATGGCCATGGCCGGCGCGGATCTTGCCGCCTTCGGCTGGGCCAAGGAGATGCCGCTGATCCACCTGCCGGACGGCCTGCGGTTCGTGCCCGTGTCCGTGTGCGGCGCGGGGATCGCCTTCTTCAGCCTGCTGCACCTGCTGCGGATCGGGCTGCGCCTCTTCGTGCCGGCTGCACAGCCCCGCACCGACGCGGGCCGCCTCGCCGAGACCCTGTGATGGGCATCGCCATCCTGCTCGGGCTCTTCGCCCTCTGCGTCCTGATCGGGATGCCGGTCGCCTTCGCGCTGGGCGTGGCCGCGCTCGCGGCCTTCCTGCACGAAGGGCTGCCCGGCCTGATCGCCTTCCAGCGGATCGGCGCGGGCGTCAGCTCCTTCACGCTGCTGGCCATCCCCTTCTTCATCTTCGCCGGCGAGCTGATGCTGCACGGCGGCATCGCCGCCCGGCTCGTCCGCTTCGCCACCGCCCTGGTCGGCAACCGGCGGGGCGGCCTGGGCATCGTCAACGTCTTCTCCTCGATGCTCTTCGGCGGCATCTCCGGCTCGGCGGTGGCTGACACCTCGGCGCTGGGCTCGATCCTGATACCGGTGATGAAGCGGGAGGGCTATCGCCCCGACTATGCGGTCAACGTCACGGTCACCGCGTCGATCGCAGGCATCATGATCCCGCCCAGCCACAACATGATCATCTACGCGGTGGCGGCCGGCGGCGGCATCTCGATCTCCAGACTCTTCATCGCCGGCGTCGTGCCGGGGGTCATCATGTGCCTCTGCCTGGCAGTCGCCGCCTGGCTGCTGGCGCTGCGCCACGGCTATCCGGCGCGGCCCTTCCCCGGCTGGCGCACGGTCGTGGTGTCCGCTGCCGCGGCTCTGCCGGGGCTCTTCACCGCCGTCATCATCGTCGGCGGCGTGCTTGGCGGCGTCTTCACCGTGACCGAGTCCGGCGCCGTCGGCGTGATCTACGCGCTGCTGGTCACCGCCTTCGTCTACCGCGAGCTCAGCTGGGCCGGCTTCGTCGCGGCGGGGCGCATGGCGGTGCGGACGACGGCCATGGTGATGATCCTGATCGGCTGCGCCGCCGCCTTCGGCTACATGCTCGCCTTCTACCGGGTGCCGGACGAACTCGCCGCGACGATGATCGGCATCACCGACAACCCCATCGTCATCCTGCTGCTGATCAACGTCATGCTGCTGCTGGCGGGCATGATCATGGACATGGCCGCGCTGATCCTGATCTGCACGCCGATCTTCCTGCCGCTGGTGGTGAGCTTCGGCATGGACCCGGTCCAGTTCGGCATGATCCTGATGATGAACCTGGGGCTCGGGCTCTGCACGCCGCCGGTCGGCTCCTGCCTCTTCGTCGGCTGCGCCATCGGCCAGGTCGCCATCGAGAAGTCGGTGGCGAGCATCTGGCCCTTCTATCTCGCCATCCTCGTGGCGCTGATGTTGACGACCTACCTGCCGGCGGTCTCTCTGGCCCTGCCGAACCTCTTCTTCGGCGGCTGACCTCGCCCCGCCACTGCCCGGAGTTCCCACCCCATGCGACGCCTGCTGATCACCGGAGCCGCCGGCAACCTCGGCCACATCCTGCGCGAGGGGCTGCGCGGCTTCGCCGACACGCTTCGCCTCTCCGACCTGGCGCCGATGGAGCCGGCGGGGCCGGGCGAGGAGGTGGTGCCCTGCGACCTGGCCGACCGGGCGGCGGTGCGTGCCCTGGTCGAGGGCTGCGACGGCGTGGTCCACCTCGGCGGCATCTCGGTGGAGGCCGCCTTCGACGACCTGCTGCAGGCCAACATCCTCGGCACCTACAATGTCTACGAAGCCGCCCGGGCCACCGGCCGCCCGCGCATCCTCTTCGCCAGCTCGAACCATGCGATCGGCTTCCACGAGCGGACCAGCCGGCTCGACGACCGTTCGCCCCTGCGGCCCGACAGCCTCTACGGTGTCGCCAAGTGCTACGGCGAAGCTCTCGCCAGCTACTACTGGGACAAGTTCGACGTGGAGTCGGTCTGCGTGCGGATCGGCTCCTGCTTCCCCGAGCCGCGCGACCGCCGGATGCTGTCGACCTGGCTCAGCCCGCGCGACTTCGTCTCGCTGGTGAAGGCGGTGTTCGAGGCGCCCTTCACCGGCAACCTGATGGTCTACGGCGTTTCCGCCAACCGCCAGACCTGGTGGAACAACGACCACGCGGCCTTCCTCGGCTGGCACCCGCAGGATTCGTCGGAACAGTTCCGCGCCGCCATCGAGGCCCGCTTGCCTCCGGAGGATCGCCGCGAAGCCGCGGTGCGCTTCCAGGGGGGAGGGTTCGCCGCTGCCGGCCATTTCGAGGATCGTTGACCTTCCCCTGTCGCCCGTCGTCGCTGGCCCGGCCGCGGCCTGAGGTTGTCGGCGGTGGCGGCCGAAGGTGGATCGCATTGAAAACATTTCGGTCCGCCCGGGTGGGCAGGCGGCATCCGGCGCGCTAGTTTGCGTGCTGTCAGAGGGAGAGCCACCTTTCGGCTGTCCGCTGTCAGAAGTCGGTACAGTGAGGTCGAAGGATTCTCGTCGGAGTGACCGGGACCGGACGTAGAACCTGCAGCGGCTGGCGGCTCCGCGGCGGAGCGCAGAGGGGAGCGGGTCGTGGGGGATGATGCGCAGCGCGCCCTGCAGCGCCTGCGCGATCACACGGTCCTGGTGGTCGAGGACGAAGCCGTCATCGCCATGCACCTGGAGGACATTCTGACCAGTGGTGGGGTCCGGGTCGTGGGGCCTGCGCCGCGGGGGGCGAGAGCGCGCGAGCTGCTGCACCGCTCTCGCCCCGATCTCGCGCTGCTGGACGTCAACCTGGGGGGCGAGAAGGTCTTTCCCTTCGCCGAGGATCTGGCCGCGGCAGGCATTCCCTTCGCCTTCGCCACCGGTTACGGGCAGGCGGGCCTGCCGGCGATCTGGCAGCTCCGTCCGGTGATCCACAAACCCTTCACCCAGCCTGAGGTCTTTCGTGGCCTGCTGCAGGCCCTGGAAGGACCGGCCGTCTCCTCAGCCTGATGTTGCCGGCCGATCGGCCGGCGGCTTCCAGGTGGCCGTGGCGTGGGCGGCCAGCTTGCCCTCGGCGATGGTCGCGTGGGACTGCAGGAAACAGATCGATCGGCCGCGGCGCAGGAAGGACCCGGTGCAGAGGACCGGACCCGCGGGGATCGGTGCCAGGTACTGGACCTTCATCTCCAGCGTCGCGCCGGGGCCGGCGACCCGGTTCAGCAGGTGCCCCATGGAGATGTCCAGGGCCGTCGCCAGAACGCCGCCGTGCAGCGTGCCCTGGGGGTTGAAGAAGGCCGGGATCGCCTCGAAGGCGACGAGGCAGCGCTCGTCGCCTTCGTAGCTCACCGACAGGCCGAGCAGGCGGGAGAGGAAGAAGGAGCCGAACACCTGCCTGTCGTCGGCCAGGGCACGTTCGACCAGCGCCTGCGCCTCCTCCCTGCCGACCGTTGCCGTGGTCATCGCCGTTCCTCCTGCTCCGCCGGCCCGAAGGCCCCGTGAGCGGCATAGGCCGCCGTCGCGGCCGCGTCCAGGCCGAGCCAGTCGCGCAGCACCTCCTGCCGGTGCTCGTCCAGGCAAGGCGGCGGCGACGCCGGTGGTGGCGGTTCGTCGGCGAAGCGCAGGGGGCTCGCGATGTGCCGCACCGCTCCGGCCGCCGGGTGGTCCACGGTCTGCACCACGTTCCGTTCGATCAGCTGGCGTGCCTCGCAGACCTCGGCGACGCTGCGGATCTTGCCGCAGGGAATCCCGGCGGCCTTCAATCGCTCGATCCAGTGGTGCCGGTTCTGCCTGCGGAAGATAGGGGCCAGGATGGCCTGCAGCGCGGACCGTTCCGCGGCGCGCTGGCGCGGCGAAACGAAACGGGGGTCTTCCGGCAGGTCGTCGCGCCCCAGGACGCCGCAGAGGGCGAGCCAGAAGCGATCGTTCGCCGCCGCCACCGTGATCCAGCCGTCGGCGGTTTCGAAGGTCTCGTAGGGGCTGATGGTCGGGTGGGCGTTGCCGCGCCGGCCCGGGCTCTGCCCCGTGGCGAAGTAGATCCCCGCATTGAAGGTGAGCAGGCTGGCGAGCGCGTCGAGCATGGCGACGTCCACCCGGCAGCCCTTGCCGTCGTGCTGCCGGCGCAGGACGGCGGCGAGCACCGCCTGCGCGGCGTAGAGTCCCGTCACTAGGTCGGCGATTGAGGCCCCGACCTTGGTCGGCGGCCCGTCGGGCAGGCCGGTGATGTCCATGATCCCGGCCTCGCCCTGGATGACGAGGTCGTAGCCCGGCCTCTGGGCATCGGGCCCGGTGCGGCCGAAGCCGGAGATCGAGCAGAGGATCAGCCGCTCGTTGACCGTCGAGAGGGTGTCCCAGCCGAGGCCGAGCCGTTCGAGGGTGCCGGGCCGGAAGTTCTCGACGACGACGTCGGCGACGGCTGCCAGCCGCAGCACCAGATCCCGCCCGGCCGGTGCCTTCAGGTCGACCGCGCAGCTCCGCTTGTTGCGGTTGATCGACAGGAAGTAGGCGCTCTCGCCACCGGTGAAAGGCGGCCCGTAGCTGCGGCTCTCGTCGCCCCGCCCGGGCTCCTCGATCTTGACCACGTCGGCGCCCAGGTCGCCGAGCTGCAGGGTGGCGAAGGGGCCGGACACGACCCGGGTGAGGTCGAGAACCCGGATGCCCGCCAGCGGCCGTGGCTCAGACGAGGGCATCCGCCAGGTCCGTCATCGTCGGCACCAGGATGTCCGGCTGATGCGGCGTCCGCCCGAAAGGCCTGCTGCGGCGGTCGATGAAGGCCGTGCGCATACCGGCGGCCTTCGCGCCGATGCAGTCGAAGGCGTGGTTGGCGACGAACAGCACCTTGGAAAGCGGCACGCCGATCAGCTCCGCCGCCTTCGTGTAGGTCGCTACGTGGGGCTTGAAGGCATTGGCCTCCGCCACCGAGATGATCCGGTCGAAGGCGATCCCGTGGTGTACCTTCGCCGCTTCCAGCATGTCCGGATCGCCGTTCGACAGCACCACCAGCCTGTAGCGGGTCCGCAGCCGGTCGAGCGCGGCGGGCACTTCCGGAAAGGGCTTCAGCCGCTCGATCTCGGCCACCAGCCCGCGGACCTCCTCGTCGCTGTGCGCGATGCCGGCGCGGTCCAGCACGTAGTCCACCGCCCGCTCCCCGATCTCCCGATAGGGCGTGTGCTCGCGGTGGAGCAGGGCGTCGATCATCGAGTTCTCGAAGTGGGTCCTGCGCCACCAGGTGACGAAGGCGTTGGGGTTGCCGGTCCAGCCTTTGGCCCGCAGCCAGGGCGTCGCCGCCGCGACCAGCCCGCCCTGCATGTCCACGATGGTTCCGTACTGGTCGAACATGCAGACCTCGATGGACTGCTTCAGTGTCTCGATCTCGTTCACGGCCGGCTCCTCCCTCGCTTGCGACAAGGAGAACACGGCCGGGATCATCCGGGAAATGCATAATTACTCTGGAGAAATTCATGGTATCAATGGTTCATGAACCTCCGGGCGCTCGACCTGAACCTGCTCGTGGCGCTCGACGCCCTGCTGCGGGAGCGCCACGTGAGCCGGGCCGCCGAGCGCGTCGGGCTGAGCCAGCCGGCCATGTCGAACGCCCTGGGGCGCTTGCGCCGGCTGTTCGGCGACGAACTGCTGGTCCGCACCGCCGGCGGCATGCAGCCGACGCCGCGGGCGCTGGAGCTGGTGGCCCCGCTGGAGGCCTTGCTGCGGCAGGTCGAACGGCTGATGCAGCCTCAGGGCGCCTTCGACGCGGAGAGAAGCGACCGCCGCTTCGCGCTGCGTCTGTCCGACCTGCTGGCCCTGCTGCTGCTGCCCGCGCTGCAGACCGCGGTGGAACGACGGGCCCCGCGGGCGTCGCTGGACATCGTGCATCTGCCGCCGGCGGCCACGGTCGATGCCCTGGAGCGGGGTGAGGTCGACGCCGCCGTCTCGATGGGGCTCGAGCACGGCGGGGCGATCCGCTCCCGAGTGCTCCTGCGCGACCGCATGGTCTGCGTGCTCCGCCGGGGCCATCCGGCCGCCGGGGAGTCGCTGACGCTGGAACGCTTCCTGGCGCTGCGGCATCTGAAGGTGTCGCAGTCGCCCAGCGACCGGCGCTTCGCCGACGACGTGCTCGCGCCCCTGAAGCAGGAGCGTACGGTCGCCCTCAATGTTCCGTCCTGGCTGGTGGCGGGCCCGGTGCTGGCGGCCAGCGATCTCGTCGCCGTCATGCCGGCGCGGCTCGCCGAAGCCCTGGCCGCCGGAAGCCTGGTGGTACGGGAGCTGCCGCTGGCGGCGGCCGCCTTCGACTGGCGGCTCTACTGGCACCGCCGCGACGACGCCAGTCCGCCCAACGTCTGGCTCAGGGGGCGCCTCGCCGAGGTGGCCGGGTCGATCGGCTGAAACCGTACGACCCGGCCCTTCGAGGCTATTTCGCCGCCAGTTCCTTCGCCGCCTTGGTCTGCAGCACCTGGACGACCTCCTGGGCGAAGGTGTTCATGGCCGTGCGCTTCTCGGCCACGTCGGCCTTCCCGTGCGCGGCCACCTGGGTGCAGTAGGCCAGGATCAGGGCATTGGCCACGTCGGCCGGCCGGGCGTCCTTCTGCTTGTCGGACAGGCTGTCGGTGAGCTTGTCGATGTCCCTGGCCGGCAGCGGCAGGTCCGGCGTTCCCAGCAGCGTCCTGGCCTGCGCCGAGAGCGCCGCGGGAACCGCCTTCCCGTCGTCGGCCGGGCAGGCGAAGGTTGCGGCGTCGCCGGTCGGCTGGCGCAGGCTGAGCGACCGGCCGATCGGGATGGCCCAGATGATGCTGCGCGGGGGCACCGCACCGTCGGCGCCGGCATCGGACACGGCGGTGGCGACCTCCGTCGCGAAGCGGCGCAACGCCGCCTGCTTCTCGGGCACCGCCAGATCCTTCTTGGCCAGGATCGGGCAGTAGGCGGCGACGAGGCCGTTCACCACGTCCGCCACGTCCTTGACGCCGGCCGCGGACTCGTACTCCGCGACGAGCTGCGGGACGTTGGCGCTCGCGCCGCCGCTCAGCTCGTCCGCCAGCGCGTCGATGGTCGAGGGATCCGGACCGGCGGCACCGGGTGCGCCGCCGACGGCCGGGCAGTCGAAGCGCTCGGCGCTCTCGGTGCCCACCGGCGGCACGGCCGCTGCCGCACGCCAGGCCGCGACCATGGAGGCCGTCGCGTTCGGCGGCGCGTCGTTGCCCCAGGAGGTGCGGACGTAGTTGGCGAGGTCGGCGATCTGCTGGTTGTCCAGCCGGCCCGCGAAGGACGGCATGGCGCCGTAGGTGCCGTCAGACGGCAGGCCTTCCAGGACGGCCATCACGACGTTGTACGGCTCGCCGGCGATCACCGCCGGGTTGCCTGCCAGCGGCGGCACGGCGTTGCTCTGGCCACCGCCCTTCTCCTGGTGGCAGGTCAGGCAGTTGTCGACATAGAGCGTGGCCGCACGGGCATGGACCGCGGCCGGCAGGGGCGAGACCTGAGCCGGGCTCGGCGCCCCCTGGGCGTCGGCCGGCCGGTCGAGCAGATAGGCCGCGATGGCCGTGACGTCCTGGTCGGTCAGCTGTGACAGGCTGTCGTGGATCACCTCGGCCATCGGGCCGAAGACGGTGCTCTTCCTGGCGTCGCTGCCCTGGCGCAGGAACTCGACGAGCTGCGGCTGGGTCCAGCCGTCGAGCTTCGCCAGGGCGTCGCTCTCGATGTCCGGCGCGAACCAGTGGTCGATTTCGGCGCCGCTGTACTGCTCGCCGGTCTTCAGGCCGCCCAGCATGTTGCGCGGCGTGTGGCAGTCCGCGCAGTGGCCGAGCGCCTCGACGAGGTAGGCACCCCGGTTCCACTCCTCGGACTTGGAGGCGGCGGGCTTGAAGCGCATGTCGGTGAAGAAGAGCTCGCGCCAGGCCAGCATCCCGAGCCGGACGTTGAACGGGAAGGACAGGCCGTTCTCGGGCTTCTCCTGTTCCACCGCCTCGATCTGGCTGATGTAGGCCCACAGCGCCTTCAGGTCGTCGTCCTCGATCAGCGTGTAGGCGTCGAAGGGCATGGCCGGGTAGAGGTAGGCGCCGTCGGCGCGGATGCCGTTGCGCACCGCGCCCTCGAACTGGTCGTAGGTCCAGCCGCCGATGCCGGTCGTCTTGTCCGAGGTGATGTTGGGCGAATAGATCACGCCGAAGGGTGTGTTGAGGCCCAGGCCGCCGGCGAAGGCCTTGCCGTCAGGGCCGGTGTGGCACGGCATGCAGTCGGCCGCTTTCGCGACATACTCGCCGCGCTTGACCAGATCGTCGTCGCTTGCCGCCCTGGCTCCCCCGGCAGCCGTCAGCATCAGCAGGCAGGCCAGCCCGAGGGCTGCCGTCTCGCACCGAAAGACCATGGAAAACTCCCCCGCACCCGGCTTGCTTCGTTCGTATCACGGCGGAGTGTAGCCTTCCCTCCGTTGCAATCTCTAGACTTCCTGTCCGGCGGGGAGCGTTTCGGCTGCCGGAGAGGGGCCCGCCCGAGGATCAGTCCAGCGCGAAGAAGAGGGCCTTGAGGTAGGCGCTCTCGGGCAGCTGCGGATGGGTGGGGTGGTCGGTGGCCGCGCCCGCGGCGCGCAGGAGGCGTGCGGCCCGGCCCGCGTCGTTGATGCCGCGCGCAACCTGCTCGTGGAAGGCCTCGGGCGTGATGTGATGCGAGCAGGAGCAGCAGACGAGGAAGCCGCCCTCCGCCACCCGGCCGGCGGTCAGGCGGGCCAGCTTGCGGTAGGCGCGCAGCGCCTGCGGCACGTCCTTGCGGCTCTTGGCGAAGGCGGGCGGGTCGGCGATCACCAGGTCGAAGCGCTCGTCGCCGGCGGTGAGCCGGTCGAGCGCCCCGAAGACGTCGGCCCGCTCGAACCGGCAGCGCTCGGCGACGCCGTTGAGCGCGGCGGCCGCGGCGGCCACGTCGATGGCCGCCTGCGAGCGGTCGACGGCCAGCACCTCGCCGGCGCCGGCGAGCGCGGCCTGCACGGCGAAGCCGCCGCAGAAGGCATAGAGGTCCAGCACGCGCGGTGGCCGCGGGGCCCGGCGGATCAGATCTGCGGCCCACACGCGGTTGTCGCGCTGGTCGTAGAACCAGCCGGTCTTCTGGCCCGTCCCCAGGTCCGCCAGGAACCGGGCGCCGTGCTCGACGATTTCGATCGGGCTGGCGACGCTGCCGCGCAGCACCTCGACGGACCGCTCCAGACCCTCCAGTTCGCGGGCCGCCGAATCGTTGCGCAGGACCACGGTCTGCGGCCGGCAGACCTGATCCAGCGCGGCCAGCAGGGCCTCGCGCTGCCGGTCCAGCCCGGCCGTGTTGATCTGCAGCACGACCGCGTCGCCGTAGCGGTCGACGATGCAGCCGGGCAGGCCGTCGGCTTCGGCGTGGATCAGGCGGTAGAAGGGAACGCCGATCAGGCGCTCGCGCAGGTCCGCGGCCCGGCCGAGCAGAGCGGCGAAGAAGTCCGCGTCGATCCGCGCCGCCGGATCGGCCGACAGGCGCCGCGCGGCGATCAGCGGGTGCCGGTTGTAGATGTAGCAGCCCAGCGGCTGGCCGCGTGCGGTCTCGATGGAGACCAGGGCACCCGGCTCGAGGGTCTTGGCCTCCCCCTCCATCTCCAGCTCGTTGGAGAAGATCCAGGGGTGGCCGAGGAGCGTGCGCCGCTCCGCCTTGGGTTTGAGGCGAAGGCGCGGTCTGTCGGCAGGTCGGTCTGTCATGGGCCGCTGGACCTTAAGCCGCGCGGGGCGCCTGTCCAGTCATTCCCGCCGTGCGTTGGTCCCGCTGGCGACCATCTCCGGCCGGCATGTAAGCTGGCGGCCTGCCAACAGTCCGGAGAGAGGGCGGATGCCTCGATTCCTCGCCGTCTACACCATGCAGCCCGAAGATCTCGCCGCCTTCCGGCGCCTGCCCAAGGCCGAACAGGACGCGATCGACGCGCGCGGCCTGAAGCAGTGGGCCGCCTGGGAGCAGAAGAACGCGGCATCGATCGTCGATCGCGGCGGCATGGTCGGCAGGACGACGCGGGTTACCAGGAACGGCGTCGCCAGTGCCGTGAACCCCTTCTGCGGCTATCTGGTCGTCGAGGCGGACAGCGTCGAGGCTGCGGCGAGCCTGTTCGAGGACCACCCGCACTTCGCCGTCTTTCCGGGGGACGCTGTAGACCTGATGCCGTTCGTGACCTGAGCGGCCGTCGCTCCGGAAGACCGTCGGACGTCCTGCAGGGCGCCTTTCCGGTTCGACAGGCAGGTCCCCGGAGACGGCCAGAGGACGGCAGGCTCAAAGGTGGGCCTTGGCAGTCCCGGCGGGGGCGAGGCGGCGCCCGGCGAGCGTCAGCAGGGCCGCCGCCAGCAGTCCGGTGACGAGGGCGTGCGGGCTGCCGTCCTGGAACTGGCCGACGATCGCGCCGAAGACGGCGGCGAAGCCCATCTGCAGGAAGCCGATCAGCGCGGAGGCGGCGCCCGCCATGCCCGGGTGCGGGCCGATCGCCCGTGCGAAGGCGTTGGAGATGACCAGCCCCGTGCCGAAGAAGTAGAGGGCGCTGGGCGCGACCACCGCGGCGACGCTGGGCGTCGTCAGGTAGCCGAGCAGCGCGGCGATGGCGCCGGCGATCAGCAGGATCGTGCTGCCGATCGTGATCGTGCGGTCGAGATCGAGGCGGCGGGCGAGGCGTGCGGAGACCAGCGAGCCGGAGGCGTAGCTGGCGACAGAGGCCGCGAAGCAGAAGCCGTAGACGTCGGGCGAGAGCTTCAGGCCGCCGATCAGCACGAAGGAGGAGGCGGAGATGTAGGTGAAGATGCCGGCGTAGCTGCCCGCCGCCAGCAGGGCGTAGCCGAGGAATGCGCCCGAGCGCAGCAGCAGGCGGTAGTTCGCGGCCATGCGGACCGGGTCGAGGGCCAGCGGGTCCTTCTGGCGGTTGGTCTCCGGCAGGGCCAGGCAGATGCCGAGGCAGCAGATCAGTCCGAAGATGAGCAGCAGCGAGAAGTTCGCCTTCCAGCCGAACCAGGTGGTGATGAAACCGCCCAGGATCGGGCCCGTCGAGGGCGCGATGGTCATGGCCGCCGCCAGCAGCGACATGACGCGGGCCGCTTCCCTCGGCTCGTAGAGGTCGCGCACGACCGCCCGCGCCACGACCGGGCCGGCACAGGCCGCCAGCCCCTGGGCGACACGGGCCAGGGTGAAGGCCTCGATCGAGCCCGCCAGCAGGCAGACGATGGTCGCCGCCACGAAGAGGACGGTGGAGACCATCAGCACCGGCCGCCGCCCGAAGCGGTCGGACAGGGGGCCGTGCACCAGCATGGCGAGGGCGAAGCCGACCAGGAAGCCGGAGAGCGTGAGCTGGACCGCCGCGTCGTCGGCCCCGAAATAGCGGCCGATCGCCGGCAGCGACGGCAGGTAGAGGTCCGTGGAGACGGGGCCGTAGGCGACCAGCCCGATCAGCAGGGCGAGAAGGAGACGGCCGGACTTTTCGGGCATCGGGCGGGCAGACTGTGGCAGGGAGGTTGCCGCAGTCTAGCCACGCCGGCCGATGACGCCAGCCCGGCCGTCACCTTACCCCCTCAGGGAGTCGGAAAGACCCTCTTCCAGTCCCTGGCCATGTCCACGACCGTCCATCCGCCCCGGGGGGGGGGGGCGGAGGTGACCAGGCTCTTGGAGTTGGATAGCCGATCCGCATGACAGCCCGGCGTGGCCAACTCCCTGCCCGGGCGACGTGAAATGACAAGTCATGCTGCCCGCGGCTTCGCTAGGGTGGCTCTCGAAGACGGCGCGGGGCGGCGCGGACGCTGCGGAACGAAGGGCGGGGACGTCAGTGTTTTCAGTCAGGGGAATGCATAGGGCGGAGGTCGGGGTGGCAGCCTGCGGGATGCTGCTCATCGCCCCGGTGTTGGCGCCTACCCCTGCCAAGGCCGATTGCGAAGCGCAGGGCTGGCGCTACCGGGCGACGCCCTATGCCTGGGCCATCAGCGTCGGCGGTACGGCCCGCATCGGCAGTGCGAACGTCTCTCTGGACGAGTCCTTCTCCGACCTCATCCAGGCCGCGGACTCCATGGTTGCCGTGCAAGGCTACGGCGAGGCCCACCACGGCTGCGTCGGGGTCTTCCTCGACGGCACCTATATCAAGCTCGACTTCTCTCCCCACGATCTCTCAGGCTACGACGTGACCGCCACCAACGCCCTCGGCATCATCCAGGGCGGCGGGCTCTTGGAACTGGTGGGATCGTCCGCCGATGCGAAGGCGGGATCCTTCTCGCTGGATGCGCTCGCCGGATTCCGCCACGTCTACCAGAGGATCGATCTGGGGGCGAACATCGGGTCCTCGCGGTCGCTCGACCGCAGCTACGCCTTCACCGACGGGATCGGCGGCCTGCGCGGCCGGTATCTGCTCACCGAGAACTGGGAGTTGCAGGCCTGGGGGAACGTCGGGGCGGGTGGCTCGAACCTCTCCTGGGAGGCCGGCGGGGGTGTCGGTTACCGCTTCGAAGTCGCGGGCTGGCCGCTGACCGCCTTCGGCGGCTATCGCGCCCTCGGCTACGACTACTCGGGGTCGAACGGCAACGATATCAAACAGACTCTGTACGGGCCGCTCGTCGGGCTGGGCGTGCGCTTCTGAGCGAGGCGACGCCTGGGCGAGCGGGCCGAGAGGAGGGTTTCCCCGGGGGGGAACCGGGACCTGGGGGGACCGGTCCGGGGGGCGTCGGGCCGGAGTCGAGGGATCGGCTCCGGCCCGATGCGTTTCGTACGGACGGGAGGGGGCGCGGACATGACGAACCTCGGAAGCACGCTTTCGCGCCTGCTGTCCGCGCGCGTGTCCAGGATCGAGGCCTGGGCGGGCGCCACCGCAGTCATCTGCCTCATGGTCGGTCTCGCAGGCCTTCTTCTGTAAGGCGAGCTGCCGGCGGCGCTGTCCGTGCCCAGCTGCTGTCCCGCCTGCGGGCCGCCGGCGCCCGATGACGGGCGCCGACGGTTCCGGCAGTCGTCAGCCCGCGACGATGTCCGGCGAGCCGATGTAGAGCGAGGTCTTCTGCGACTGCAGCAGCGCCTGGTAGGCCTCGAACTGCGTCAGGACGTCGGCCACCACCTGCTCGCCCGTGAGGTCCATGATGTCGTAGCCGCGGCTGCCGTCGTTGAACCAGGTGCGGGCGGTCCAGATGTGCGGCCGCCGCTGTTCCGGGCGGGTCACTTCGGCGGCGGTGAAGGCCGCCACCACCTGGCGCACCGGGGCCACGCCGTAGACGAAGGAGCGCGCCGAGTCGGACGGCACCGTCAGCACCGCGCCCTTCTCGGCGTCCATCTCCACCTTCGCCTCCAGGCCGTGGTGGCGCATACGGTCGGCGACCTCACGCAAGCGTGGCTCGACCACCCGGCCGATGAAGAGTTCCACCTCCTTGCGGCTGGGATTGTGCAGCAGGCGCTCCAGGCGCACGGTCCACGACGGATGCTGCGCCGTGTGCCGGTGCGGATGGGCCTGGGCCCGCGCGGCATCGGCCGCCATCCCTTTCAACAGGCCGGCGCCCAGCACGATCATCACCAGGGTGAAGGGCAGGGCGCTGACCAGGGTCGCCGTCTGCAGCGCGCCCAGGCCGCCCGACAGCAGCAGCAGCGCGGCGGTGACGCCTTCCAGACTGCACCAATAGAGCCGCTGCCAGATCGGCGTCGGGCCGGTGCCGCCCGAGGCGATGGTGTCGACCACCATGGAGCCGCTGTCCGAGGAGGTGACGAAGAAGACGGCGACAAGCAGGACCGCCAGCGCCGAGGTGACGCCGCTGACCGGAAGCTGCTCCAGGAACCGGAAGAGCGCGACCGGCACGTCGGTCGCCGCCGCCTGGGAAAGCGCGCCCGCCGCAGTGGTCATGTCCAGCGCGATGGCGGTGTTCCCGAAGACCGTCATCCACAGGAAGGTGAAGCCGGCCGGCACCAGCAGCACGCCGATCACGAACTCGCGGACGGTCCGGCCGTAGGAGATGCGGGCGATGAACATGCCGACGAAGGGCGACCAGGAGATCCACCAGGCCCAGTAGAACAGGGTCCAGTCGCCGATCCACGAGTTCGGCACGTAGGCGTAGAGGTTGAAGGTGATCTTGAAGAGCTGGTCCAGGTAGTTGCCGATGTTCTGGGTGAAGGCCTGCAGCAGGAACGCGGTCGGGCCGACCACCAGGATGAAGACCATCAACAGGACGGCCGTCAGCAGGTTGAGTTCGGACAGGCGCCGGATGCCGACGTCAAGGCCGCTGATCACCGACAGGGTGGCGCAGGCGGTCACGATGGCGATCAGGATCACCTGCATGGTCGTGCTGTTCGGCAGGCCCAGCAGGTAGGTGAGACCGGCATTGATCTGCAGCACGCCGAAGCCGAGCGAGGTGGCGATGCCGAAGAGCGTCCCGCAGATCGCGAAGATGTCGACCACATGCCCGATCGGCCCGTGGATCCTGTCCTTGAGAAAGGGATAGAGCCCGGAGGACACGGTGAGCGGCAGGTTGTAGCGGAAGCCGAAGTAGGCGAGCGACAGGCCGACGACCGCATAGATGGCCCAGGCGTGCACGCCCCAGTGGAAGAAGGTGAAGACCATGGCCTGTCGGGCGGCGGCGATGGTGCCGCCGTCGCCGGTCGGCGGCTGCGAGTAGTGCAGGATCGGCTCGGCGACAGCAAAGAACATCAAGCCGATGCCCATGCCTGCGGCGAACAGCATGGCGAGCCAGGAGAGGTAGCCGAATTCCGGTTCGCTGTCGTCCGGGCCGAGCTTGAAGCGGCCGTAGCCGCCGAGCCCGCAGACCAGCACGAGGATCAGGAACCCGGCGACCGCCAGAATGTAGAGCCAGCCGAAGGCGTTGAAGATCCAGTCCTGAAGGTCGGAGAAGAAGGCGCCGCTGCTCTCCGGAACCAGTATCCCGACGGCCAGGAGGGCGAAGATGATGGCGCTGGAGCCGAAGAACACCGGCGTCTTCATATGCTTTGTCATTCTCTCCCCTTTCGCCTTCCGGCCTATGCTGGCGGGCGCAGCGCCGTGCGAACGGGCAACGCAGCGCCTGCTGTAGAAGTTCCTTATGGGTAGGAGGAGGCTTCTATAGGACGTGGGAGAGACTGAAGCCAGCCAGGAAGCCGACGACCGTCACCAGCCCGGCGAAGTCGTGGCTCTCGGAGAAGGCTTCGGGGATCATCGTGTCGGCGATCATGCACAGGATGGCGCCGGCGGCGATGGCGTTGGCGGCGGCGACGGCGCCTCCGCCCAGGTCGCCGACGAGAAGATAGCCGGCGATGGCGGCGAGGCCGGAAAAGACGGTGATCCCGCCCCACAGGCCGAAGATGTAGAGCGGGCTGCGGCCTACGGTCTTCATGCCGGCGGTGCCCGACAGGCCTTCGGGCACGTTCGACAGGAAGATCGCGGTGACTGCAGGCAGGCTGACGGCGCCACCACCGATCAGGCTGACGCCGATCACCACGGATTCCGGAACGCCGTCGAGCAGAGCCCCCAGCACGATCGCGACCCCGCTGTTGCTGTCGCTCGGTTGCTGATCGCCGGAGCGTTTGCGGTGCTTCGCGCCACGGCGCGCCAGGATGACGTTGGCCGCCGTGTACAGGGCCGCCCCGCCCAGAAAGCCAGCCGCAGTGGGCCAGAATCCGCCGGTGCCGATCGCCTCCTCCATCAGTTCGAAGGAGAGGGCGCTGATCAGGATGCCGCTGCCGAAGGCCATGACCAGTGCCACGAGCCGAGGTGGGATCGAGAGGAAGAAGGCGGCGGCGGCGCCGAGGAGCAGCGCGGAGCCGCTGAAGACCCCCCAGCCGGCGGCAGTCAGCCAATCCATCCCTGCACTCCCCTCATGGCTCCGATCCCTTCCTGTCGCGGCGCTGGCAAAGCTCGGGCTGCTGGGCATATCGTGGGCCATGTCCGACGCCGCACAACCCCTGCAGGTCGAAGGCCTCACGAAGCGCTTCGGCGACTTCACCGCCGTCGACGCGGTGAGCTTTTCCGTGGCATCCGGCGAGACGCTGGGGCTGCTGGGCGGCAATGGCGCCGGCAAGACGACCACCATCTCGATGCTGCTCGGCCTGCTGCTGCCGACCGCCGGAACCATCCGGATGCTGGGCGAGGACATGATCGCCCATCGCTACCGGGTGCTCGGGCGGATCAACTTCTCCAGCCCCTACGTGGCCATGCCGCGGCGGCTCACGGTGGGGGAGAACCTGCGGATCTTCGCCCGCCTCTACGGCATGCCCGACGCCCGCCAGCGGCTGGCGGAACTGCGTGAGCAACTCGATCTCGACGCGCTGTGGAAGCGGCCGACGGGCCGGCTGTCGGCGGGCCAGCAGACCCGCGTCTCGCTCGCCAAGGCGCTGTTGAACGATCCCGAGGTCCTGCTGCTCGACGAGCCGACCGCCTCGCTCGATCCGGATACTGCAGACTGGCTGCGCACCTGGCTGGAGCGCTGGCAGCGCGCGCGGGGGGCGGCCATCCTGCTGGCCTCCCACAACATGGCGGAGGTCGAGCGCCTCTGCGGCCGGGTGCTGATGATGAAGGCCGGGAAGGTCGTCGACCAGGGGCCGCCGGCCGAGCTGATCCGCCGCTACGGCCGCGACACGCTGGAGGAGGTCTTCCTCGACATCGCCCGCGCCAAGGCCGAGGCGGCATGAGCGCGCTCGGCCGGCCGCGGGTCGCCCTGCACGAGGGGGACGACCGGGGCGCGGGCGCCTCCCTCCGGCGCATCTCGGCCGTGGTCCTGCGCCACGCCTACATCCTGCGCGGCTCCTGGCCGCGGCTCTTCGAGCTGATGTACTGGCCGCTGCTGCAGATGGTGCTCTGGGGCTTCGTGACCCTCTACCTGCTGCAGATCTCCTCGGTGATCGCCAGCGCCGCGGGGATCCTGGTGACCGGCGTGCTGCTGTGGGAGATCCTCTTCCGCGGCCAGCTCGGCTTCTCGATCTCCTTCCTGGAGGAGGTCTGGTCGCGCAACCTCGGCAACCTCGCGGTCAGCCCGCTGCGGCCCTGGGAGTTCCTTGCCTCGCTCATGGTCATGAGCCTGGTGCGGACCCTGCTGGGGGTGCTGCCGGCAGCCCTGCTCGCCATCTGGTTCTACGAGGCTTCGGTCTTCGCCCTCGGCCTGCCCCTGGTCGGCTTCTTCGTCGCTCTGATCGTCATGAGCTGGGCGCTGGGCATGGGAGTCTGCGCGCTCATCCTGCGCGTCGGCCTCGGTGCGGAATCCATTGCCTGGCTGGTCGTCTTCATCCTGGCGCCCGTCAGCGCGGTCTACTACCCCGTGTCGGTTCTGCCGGAATGGCTGCAGCAGGTCTCCTGGTGCCTGCCGACCGCGGCGGTCTTCGAGGGCATGCGCGCGATCCTGCTCGACGGCACGTTCAGGCCCGACCTGCTGCTGCGGGCCTTCCTGCTCGATGCGCTCTATCTGGCGATCGGGGCCGGCCTCTTCCTCTATTCCTACCACGTCGCCCGCCGCCGCGGGCTGCTGCTGCAGATCGGCGAATAGCAGCGGGCCCGGCGGCCGTTCATTCATCCTCCGGGCGTTCCCTGATGTGCCGGGTCCGGATGGCCGCGCCCACGACCGCAGCCAGCGCCGCCGTACCCAGGAACATCGGCGCCACGCCGAAGGCGCCGGAAGCGAAGCCGGCTGCGACGGGACCGAATACGCTGCCCACCCCGACGGCGAGCAGCACGACGGTGAAGCTCTGCGAAGGCAGGTCCGGGAAGAGGCGCTCCGACCAGAACGCCAGAACGGCGCTCATCGTCATGACGTAAACGCCCTGGAACGCAGCCGAGAGAACTGCGCCGGCCCAGCTCGTCGGCATCAGCGCGAGAAGAGCCGAAGACAGGGCGGAGGCCGACATCAGGAGCCGCAGGAGCCACGGCAAGCCTATGGACGCCTTGGCACTGCCTGCGACAAGCCCGGTGAGGCCGAAGACCCCGTAGCAGACGAAGACGAGGCCACCGGAGGCGCTTGCCGGAAGACCCGCCAGTCCGCCGGCTTCCGCCATTCGATCGGCGGCGAAGGCGATGTAGATCGAAGACGTCGCGCCATAGCACAGGCCGATCCCCAGCAGCGGGATGGCCTGGCGGTGAAACAGCAGGTCCCGAGGCTGCGCCGCTTCCGGCCCCGGCGTGCCTGCGACCTCCCGCAGGGCCGTCCAATTGCCGACAAGCGAAAGGGCCGCGGCGATGGCGAAGGAGGCCCAGCAGAGCCGCCAGGAAATGTCCGTGATGCCTGTCAGCAGCACGGCGGCCCCTGCAGCCGCGACCCCGAGGCTGGTGCCGGTGCTGACCAGGGAAAGCGCCGCGGGCCTCGACCGGTCCTCCACCTGTCGATGGATCGCATTGTTGAAGGGCGCCCAGGCGAAGCCGGCGCTCGACATCGCGAGCAGGATTCCCCCTGCAAGCACCGGCAGGTCGGATGCCATGGCGACGACCCCCGAGCCGATGGTCGCGGCGATCAGACCACAGAGGATGGACAGCCGCGGGCCCTTCCGGTTCGTGATGGCCTGCGAAACCAGCAGGCCCAACAGGAAGCCCACGAACCCCAGGCCGGAGACGAGACCGGCAGTCTGGGTGGAGATTGCGAATAGGGATTTGAACTGCGGCAGAAAGAGGCCGAATCCCATGCGGGCCGGCCCGTAGGTGATGGCCGTGGCGGCAAAGCCGGCGGCCGACAACTTCCAGAAAGGCGTCATGACGCGGCGAACGACGACGCCTCGGCCGAGTTCTGCGACGACCGCTCCGCCCAAACCGCCTTGAGGGCGATCCGCGCCGGCTACTCCAGCGTCAAGTCCAGGGTGACCTCGGCAGTCATGAGCTTGGAGACCGGGCAGCCGGTCTTGGCGCCCAGCGCGATCTGCTCGAACTTCGCCTTCTCCACGCCCGGCACAGCGGCCTTCAGGGTGAGGGCCGATCTCGAGATCTTGAAGCCGGCCCCCTCGCTTTCGAGCGTGACCTTGGCCGTGGTTTCCAGGCGCCCCGCCGTCAGCCCCTCACCCTGCAGGGCGAAGGCCAGCGCCATGGTGAAGCAGCCGGCGTGGGCGGCGGCGATGAGCTCTTCGGGGTTGGTCCCCTTTTCCTCGCCGAAACGCTTCTGGAAGGAGTAGGGCGTCGAATCGAGGACGCCGCTCTGGGTGGCGAGGGTGCCCTTGCCCTCCTTGCCGCTGCCTTCCCAGACGGCGGTGGCGCTGCGGTTCACGACGGTCATGGCTCTCGGTCTCCGAAGGTTGGAGCCCCAGCGTAGCGCATCGACATGACGGAACGGACGGCCGTCCCAACGATCACACGAGAGCTTTCGTGCGGAGAACTCAGCCGGTCTCGCGCGCCCCGGCCCGCCGGATCAGCACGATCTCCGCCAGAATCGAGAGCGCGATCTCCTCGGGTGTGATGCCACCCAGGTCGAGGCCCGCAGGTGCCTTGACCTGCTCCAGCGCCTCGGCCGGCTGCCCCTCGGCCTGCAGTTTGGCTCGCAGGGCTTCGATCTTGCGCCTGCTGCCCACGAAGGCGCGGTGCTGCGCCTCCACGACGAGCGCCGCCCGCAGAGCCGCCTCGTCGCCGCTGCCCTGGGTCGCCACCACCAGATAGCGCGGCCCCTCCGCTCCGGGCGGCAGGGCGAAGCCCTCTGCCGCGTCGTCCAGTGACGGGAAGGCGTCCCCCGGCCGGACCCGGAGGGCGACCCGGAAGCCGAGCTCGGGCGCGAGCCGCGTCAGGGCGAGGGCGACCGGACTGCTGCCGAAGACCACCAGCAGCGGGCGGGGCAGCATCGGCTCGACGAAGATGTCCATCGTGCCCTGGCTGGGGCAGAAGTTGCGGGCGAAGACCACGCCCTCCCGCGTCTGGCCCGGCTGCAGTCCTCGTTCGTCGAGCAGGTCGCCGGGCTGCACCGAGACCAGTCGGCTGCGTCCGTCCACCAGGCTTTCCCGCGCCGCCTTCAGCACCGCCGCGCGGGCGCAGCCGCCGCCGATCCAGCCGCCCGAGATCGAGCCGTCCCGCCGGATCACGGCCTTCGCGCCGGCCTTGGCGGCGGTCACCGAGACGGTCCGCACGACCGTGGCGAGGGCAAAGGGCTCCCCTCTGGTCTTCATCTCCGTGACGAGGTCGAGGACGTCGGTGGCGGGGCACATGGCTCTCTGCCTTTCAGATGCGCGCCAGATAGGGCTCGAGCGCCGCCAGGCTGGCGAGGCTGTGGGCTGGTGCGAAGAGATCGACATGGGGCAGGGCGGCCTGCAGGCCGCGGGCCGCCGGGGCGTAGCCTTCCCAGCCGAGCATGGGGTTGAGCCAGACGATCCGCCGGCAGCGTCGGGCCAGGCGGGCCATTTCCTGCCCGAGCCGCTCGGGCGGGCCGGGGTCGTAGCCGTCGGAGACGATGATCACGCAGCTCCGGCTGTTCAGCACCCTTCTGGCATAGGCGCCGTTGAAGGTCGCGAGGCTCTCGCCGATCCGGGTGCCGCCGCCGACTCCCTGGGCCAGCAGGGACAGGCGGTCCAGGGCCCGGGCCGGGTCACGCTCCCGCATCGCCTCCGAGAGGTGGATCAGGTGCGTGTGGAAGAGGAAGACCTCGGCTTCCCTGAACGCGTCGAGGATGCCGTGGGCGAAGCGCAGGAAGACCGCCGTGTAGAGGCTCATGGAGCCCGAGGCGTCGAGCAGCAGGACCAGCCGCAGCGGCCGGTCGCGCCGCACCCGGTGGACCAGCTCGATGGGCAGGCCGCCATGGGCGATGTTGCGCCGGATCGTGCGCCGCAGATCGAGGCGCCGGCCCTGCCGCCGCCGCCGTTCCCGCCGCGTCAGGCGGTGGCGCAGGCGGGCGGCCAGCCGCGCCGCCAGGGCGTTCGCCTCGGCCTGGGCCTGCGGGTCGTGGAGCCGTCGGAAGTCCGTCCGCTCGAGGCTCTCGCGGCGCGAGGCGCCCTCCATCCGGCCGAGGCCGCCGCCTGCCGCGTCGCCGCCGCCCCCCTCGGCCGCTACCTGATCGACCGGCCCGCCGGCCGATCGTGCGGCCGCCTGCTGCGCCAGCCGGCGCAGGTCCGGGCCGGGGGCGCCGCCCGAACCGATGGACCGGACGGCGCGCTTCATGCCGCGGCCCAGCCAGTGGGCGTCGAACAGGTCGTCGAAGGCGTGCCAATCCTCCGGACGGGTGCACAACAGCGCCTTGAGCCCCTGGCGCAGCAGTGCAGGGCGTGCGCCGAGCGGGCTCGCGGCGATGCGCAGGGCGTCCTCGCTCTCGCCCAGTCCGACGGCGAAGCCCTTGTCGCGCAGCAGGTCGGCGAAGGCGGCCATCCGCAGGGCGACCGCCTCGGCGGCGGGATCGGAGGTCACGCCACCCGTCCCAGCAGCCCGGCCAGCACCTCGGGCTTCAGGCGGGCGCGGTCCTCGCGGGTCTTCAGCAGGCAGGACAGGGTCTCGACCAGCACCTCCGGCCGGTCGTGCAGGATCTCCACCCGCAGGCCGACCAGGGCGGCCGCCCAGTCCAGGGTTTCGGCGACGCCCGGCACCTTGCGCAGGTCCTGGCCGCGCACCTGCTCGACCAGCCGGGCGATCTGGATGGCGAGGCCGGCGCCCGCGTCCGGCAGGCGCGCGAGGATGATGCGGGCCTCCCGCTCCACCGTCGGGAAGTCGAGCACGTGGTAGAGGCAACGCCGCCGCAGCGCGTCGGAGAGGTCGCGGGTGCCGTTGGAGGTCAGCACCACCCGCGGGATCGTTGTGGCGCGGACGGTGCCCAGTTCCGGGATCGAAACCTGGAAGTCGGACAGCAGCTCCAGCAGGAAGGCCTCGAATTCCTCGTCAGCCCGGTCCACCTCGTCGATCAGCAGAACGGGCGCCACCGGCTGGCGGATGGCCGCAAGCAGCGGCCGCTCCAGCAGGAAGCGCTCGGAGAAGATCGCCTCTTCGACGGCCCCGGGATCGTCCCCCCGGCCCTCGCGGGCCCGGATCGCCAGCAACTGGCGCTGGTAGTTCCATTCGTAGAGAGCGGTCGACTGGTCGAGGCCCTCGTAGCACTGCAGGCGGATCAGGCGGCAGCCGTGCACCGCCGCCAGCGCCTTGCCGACCTCCGTCTTGCCGACGCCGGCCTCGCCCTCCAGCAGCAGGGGGCGGCCCAGCAGGTCCATGAGGAAGAGGGCGGTCGCCAGCTCGTGGTCGGCGACGTAGCCGACCCCGGCGAGCTTCTGGGCGATCTCGTCGCGCGTCATCGCCGGCGTTCCGGGGCGGGCCGGCAGCCCGCCCCTGGTCCCTCAGTCCTGCACGCCCAGCGCCCGGGCCGCCTTCCAGTTCCGCCAGTGGTCGTGCGGCATCTGGATGTGCGTCGAGCCGAGGAAGGCGAAGGCGTCGTTCACCGCGTTGGAGAAGCAGGGCACGCCGCCGACGTTCGGGCTTTCGCCGACGCCCTTGGCGCCGATCGGGTGGTGCGGCGAGGGCGTGACGGTGAAGTCCGTCTCCCAGACCGGTGTCTCCACCGCCGTGGGCAGGAAGAAGTCCATGAAGGACGAGCCCATCACGTTGCCCATCTCGTCGTAGCGGATCTCCTGGCCCATGGCGATCGCGAAGGCCTCGGTCAGGCCGCCGTGCACCTGCCCCTCGATGATCATCGGGTTGATGCGAGTGCCGCAGTCGTCCAGGGCGTAGAAGCGGCGGACCTTGTAGACGCCCGTGTCGACGTCGATGTCCATGACGCAGATGTAGGCGCCGAAGGGGTAGGTCATGTTCGGCGGGTCGTAGTAGCTGACCGCCTCCAGGCCCGGTTCCATCCCCGGCGGCGGGGCGTTGTAGGCCGCCCAGGCGATGTCCTTCATCGCCTTGAACCTCTCCGGCAGGCCCTTCACCCGGAAGCCGTCGATGTCCCACTCCAGGTCGTCCTCGTGCACCTCCAGCAGGTAGGCGGCGATCATCTGCGCCTTTGCCTTGACCTTGCGCGCCGCCATGGCGATCGCAGCGCCGGCCACCGGCGTCGAGCGGGACCCATAGGTGCCCAGCCCGTAGGGCGCGGTGTCGGTGTTGCCCTCCTCGACCATGATGTCGGCGGCCGGGATGCCGATCTCGCTGGCGATGATCTGGGCGTAGGTGGTCTCGTGCCCCTGGCCCTGGGACTTGGTGCCCATGCGGGCGATCGCCGCGCCGGTGGGATGCACCCGGATCTCGCAGGAGTCGAACATGGCGATGCCGAGGATGTCGCAGTTCTTGGAGGGGCCGGCGCCGACGATCTCGGTGAAGAAGGAGATGCCGATGCCCATGACCTCGCGGGTCTCGCCGCGCTTGAAGGCCTCGCGCCTCTCGGCCTGCTCGCGCCGCAGGCCGGCGTAGTCGACCGCCTCCATCGCCTTGTTCAGGGCGGTGTGGTAGTCGCCCGAATCGTATTCCCAGCCCAGCGCCGAGTGGTAGGGGAACTGCTCGGGCCGCACGAAGTTGCGCAGGCGCAGCTCGGCCGGGTCGATCCCCAGCTTCTGCGCCAGGATGTCCATCGCCCGCTCGATGCAGTAGGCGGCCTCTGTCACCCGGAAGGAGCAGCGGTAGGCGACCCCGCCCGGCGCCTTGTTGGTGTAGACGCCGTCCACCTCCAGGTGGGCGACCGGGAAGTCATAGGAGCCGGTGACGATGTTGAAGAAGCCGGCCGGCCACTTGGAGGGGTCGGCGCAGGCGTCGAAGGCGCCGTGGTCGGCCAGCACGTGCACCTTGAGGGCGGTCACCTTGCCCTCGCGGGTGGCGCCGATCTCCGTCGTCATGTGGTAGTCGCGGGCGAAGGAGGTGGTGGAGAGGTTCTCCATCCGGTCCTCGACCCACTTCACCGGCTTGCCGGTGACGATCGAGGCCACCACCGCGCAGATGTAGCCGGGATAGGCGCCGACCTTGTTGCCGAAGCCCCCGCCGATGTCCGGGGCGATCACGTGCACCTTGTGCTCGGGGATCTTCGACAGCAGCGAAGCCACGGTGCGGATCACGTGCGGCGCCTGGAAGGTGCCCCACAGGGTCAGTTCGCCCTTGATCTTGTCGAAGGAGGCGACGCACTGGCAGGTCTCGAGCGGCGAGGGGTGGGTGCGGTGGTAGGAGATCATCTCCCTGATCGTCACCTCGGCCTTGCCGAGGGCGGCGTCGGTCAGGTCGCGGTCGCCGACCTGCCACTTGAAGATGTGGTTGTGGTGGATCCTTTCGCCGTGGGCGCCGCTCGTCTTGCCCGCCAGGTCCTCGCGCAGCACCGGCGCGTCGGCGGCCATCGACCTGAAGGGGTCGACCAGGACCGGCAACTCCTCGTAGTCGACCTCGACCAGTTCGACGGCGTCGGCGGCCACGTAGCGGCTCTCGGCGACGACAAAGGCGACCTCCTGGTTCTGGAACAGCACCTTGCCGTCGGCCAGCACCATCTGGACGTCGCCGGCCAGGGTCGGCATCCAGGCGAGGTTCACGCCCTTCAACTCCTCGGCCGTCAGCACCGCGATGACGCCCGGCAGTGCCAGCGCCTTCGAGGCGTCGATCGACTTCACCCGCGCGTGGGCATAGGGGCTGCGCACGAAGTCGCCGTAGAGCATGCCCGGCAGCTTCAGGTCGTCGACGTAGCTGCCCTTGCCCTGGGTGAAGCGGATGTCCTCGACACGCTTTCGCTTGCAGCCGAGGCCTTCGAGGCGTGCCTCGCGCTCGGCGCGGCTGGGGCTCATGTCGTTCATTCCGCGGCCTCCCGGATCTCTTCGCCGCGCAGCTTCGCGGCGGCGTACTGAATGGCCTTCACGATGTTCTGGTAGCCGGTACAGCGGCAGAGGTTGCCGGAGATGCCGGCGCGGATCTCCGCGTCCGTCGGGCTCGGGTTCTCCTGCAGCAGGCGGTGCGCCCGCACGATCATGCCGGGGGTGCAGAAGCCGCACTGCAGGCCGTGCATCTGGCGGAAGCCCTCCTGCAGGGCATGCAGGGTGCCGTCGGGGGCGGCCATGCCTTCGATGGTGGTGATCTCGGCGCCCTCCGCCTGCACCGCGAAGAGCGTGCAGGACTTCACCGAAAGGCCGTTCATGTCGACCGTGCAGGCGCCGCAGTGGCTGGTGTCGCAGCCGATGTGGGGACCGGTGAGCTCGAGCTGCTCGCGCAGGAAGTGGATCAGCAGGGTGCGCGGCTCGACCAGCGCCTCGACGCTGCGGCCGTTGACCGTCATGGTCACCTGGCTCTTGGCCATGATCGCTCTCCTCAGGCCTGGGTGGCTGCGCGGGCGTACGCGCGCTGCAGGGCGCGTACGGTCATCACGCCGCCGACGCTGACGCGGTACTCGGCCGGACCGCGCCCGTCGGACGCCGGGCTCATGATGGCCTCGGCCGCACGCCGGGCGGCCTTCAGCGCATCCGGGTCGAGCGCCGTGCCGGTGACCGCCGCGGCCGCTTCCTCCGCCCAGAGCGGCGTCTCGGCGAGATTGGTCAGGGCGATGCTGCAGGTCGCCACCCGGTCGCCGCTGCGTGTCAGCACCACGGCCGCGGCGGCCGTGGCGTAATCGCCGACCTTCCGCTTCAGCTTCTCGTAGGCCCAGCCGTGGCCGGCCGGCGGCGGGTCGATCTCGACCCCGGTGAGGATCTCCCCCGGCTCCAGCGCCGTGACGTAGGCGCCCTGGTAGAAGTCGCGTGCCGCGATGGCCCGTTCGCCGCCCGCGCCGAGCAGGCGGTAGCGGGCGCCGAGGCACTGCATCAGGGCCGGCATGTCGTTGCCTGGGTCGCCGTTGGCGACGTTCCCGCCCAGCGTGCCCATGGCCCGCACCTGGGGATCGGCGATGAGGTGGGCCGCCTCCGCGAGGATGGGCAGCCGTTCCTGCAGCAGCGGCGAAGCGATGATCTCCTGCTGCGTCGCCGTCGCACCGATGACGATGCGACCGTCTTCCTGCCGGATCTGCCGCAGCTCGGGGATTGTCCGCAGGTCGACGAGATGCTCGGGCGAAGCGAGCCGCAGCTTCATCATCGGGATGAGGCTGTGACCGCCCGCGAGTGGCCGGGCCTCCTCTCCGAGATCGGCCAGCAGCCGCACCGCCTCGTGCAGCGAGGCCGGCCGGTGATAGTCGAAGGTGCCTGGTATCATGGGCGCCCGTCTCTCCCTTCCCGAAATCCCGCTGTGCCGCGGGTACCCGTTCCAGGAAGCTTGGGATCGCCTGTGCGAAGGTCGCAATGGGGCGTGCACCAAGCGCGGGTGAAGAGGCCGTCAGGTCACGAACGGCGTCGTCCCTGCACGAACTGCGTCAGCCTGGCTGACCCGCCACCGCCGGCGGGCCGCCGGAGTCGCGACGCGCGAGACGGGCACGTACATCCGCCACCCGCGAGCGGGCGACGGGGACCCTCCGCCGTTCTGCGTCCGTCGACAGCTCGAGCAGGGCGCCGTCGCCGTGGCGTCGCATCGCCACCACCCTGTCCAGGGCCACGATGTGACTGCGGTGCACCCGCGCGAACCGCCCCGCATCCAGTTGCGCGGCCGCCTGGCCGATGGACCAGGGGCTGAGCCATTCGCGGCGGCCGTCGAACACCAGGGTGTAGTGTGCCGTCGCCTGCACGCTGACCACCTCCGTCACCGGCAGCTGGCGGGTCTCTCCCTGCTCCTCGACCGGCACCGTCGCCGGCGGGCGTTGGCGGGTCTTGCCGGCCTCGCCCAGCGGCGCGAGGGCGGCGCGGGCCACGGGCCGCACGGCGGCCGGTGAGGCGCCACCGGCTGCCGCACCCGCGGCCGCCGGGGCGAAGGCGACACCCGGCCGCTGGGCGCGCTCGGGCACGAGGAAGAGGAGGAAGGAGGCGGAGATGACGAAGGCGAGCACCGCCACGACCAGCGTCAGCACGTCGCGCGACATGGCGGGCCCGCCGGAGCGGCCGGCGACCTCGGGCGAGCAGAGCGCCATGTCCATTCCGGCCATCGCCGTGTAGTGCATGCCGGCGACGGCCAGGCCGAAAAAGAGGGCCGCGATCGCGATCGGCGGCAGCCGCCGGCCGAACCGGAAGAAGTGCAGGCAGCCGGCGGAGGCGGCGACGGCGAAGACCACGGAACCGATCACGTAGACCGGGTCGTGGTCGACCAGGAAGTCTCCTTCCAGGCCGTGGATGCCGAGGTAGTGCATCGAGGCGATACCGGCCCCCATGAAGACCGCCGCCGCCAGGAGGCGCCAGGGGTGCGGTCGGCCCTCGGCTACGAAGAAGACGCTGACCCCGACGGCGAGCGCGCAGACCAGGAAGGAGAGCAGGGTGAACAGCAGGCCGTAGCTCGCCGGCGCCGGCAGGTGCGCCGCCAGCATGCCGAGGAAATGCATGGTCCAGATGCCGAGCGCCAGGAACCAGGCCGCGCCCGACAACAGCAGCCGGCGGCCGAAGCCGTCGGCATCGCCGACCCGGCCGGCCAGCCCCAGGCCGACATAGCCGCCGAGCACCGCCACGATCACCGAGGCGGCGACCAGCAGCGGGTCGTGGGCGAGGATCGTCACCTTCCCGGACCTTCTCTCCCGTCGCGCCCGCCGGCTCTGCGGCCGGCTTGCACGGACCAAGTCTACCGGAGGGGCGGGGGCGACGAAACGCCCTAAGCGATGCCGGCGAGAGTCAGAGGAAGCGGGGCTCGACCCGCACCGGGAAGTTCATCGAGTTGGCGATGAAGCACTTGCCGTGGGCCTCGTGGTGCAGCGCTGCCGCCTCGGCCTGCTGGTTTCGGTCGCGCAGCGTCACGGCCGGGTGCAGGACCACCTCCCTGAACCGGCCGCCGCCGTCCTCCCCCTCGACCATGGTGCCGGCGGCGGCGTCCTCGTAGCTTTCGACGACGATCCGGGCGGCCGCGCAGAGGTGCAGGAACCACAGCATGTGGCAGGCCGACAGCGAGGCGACCAGCAGGTCCTCCGGGTTCCAGCGGGCGGCGTCGCCGCGGAAGGCGGGGTCGGACGAGCCGGCGATGACCGGCTTGCCGGGCGCGGCGACATCGTAGCTGCGCGCATAGGCGCGGTAGGAGGCCGTGCCCTCGCCGCTGTTGCCTGTCCAGGTGACGGTGGCCGCGTAACTGTGGGTCCTGCCGGTGGTCACAATCCCCTCCTGAGTTGTCAACCGAAGGTCCGCCAGCCCCACCACCAGCGCAGCAGGGTGGTGACGAAGCAGAGCGCCGCGAAGACGTAGGCGAGCGGCGCGAAGGCCGCGGGCCAGAGGCAGAAGAGGACGAAGACGGCGATGGTCTCCGTCCCCTCCGTCAGGCCGCCGAGGTAGAAGATGCCCTTCTCCGGGAACGCCGTGGAGGTCAGTCCGCGCTGCGCGGCCACCACCGAGGCGGCGAGAAAGCTGCTGCCGGTGCCCACGAAGGCGAGCAGCAGCACGGCCGCGGCGGCCGCATTGGCCGGGTCCGCCAGGGCGAAGGCGAGCGGGACGCTGGCGTAGAAGAAGAAGTCGAGCGCGATGTCCAGGAAGGCGCCGCGGTCGGTTGGGCCCTGCAGCCGGGCGACGGCGCCGTCGAGGCCGTCGCAGAGCCGGTTGGCGAGGATGCAGGCGAGGGCCGCGGCGTAGGCGCCCGACGCGATGAGCGGAACCGCGCACAGCCCGATGAGGAAGCCGCCGACGGTGATGGCGTCGGCCGGTATGCCGGCGGTCGACAGGCGCTTGGCCCCAGGCGTGAGGATCCGCGCCAGCAGCGGCAGAAGTCGGCTGTCCAGCATCGCTCCTCCATTACCGGCGCCAGAACGGCACTTTCGTCGGCGCCCGGCATTCGGGCAAAGTCGCAGCGGATCGGCAAGGGCGCAGGCATGAAGTCCGCTGACGGATCGGATGCAGGTTCCGGCTTCTGGCGGCGGATGGCGGGCTGGCTGGTCCGGCCGCTGCGCGGCGAGCTGCGCCGGGTCGTCCTCAAGCCCGTACGCCAGGATGTCGGCGATCTCTGGCAGGCTCTGGCGGAGGTCGACGAGCGGCATAAGGCGATGATCGGCAGCCTGCGGGCCGCGTTGCATGTGGCGCGGCAGGAGCGGGATGGCTCGATCGAGCGGCTGCGAGCGGCCGAGGCCGACCTGGGCGACCTTCGCACCCGGCAGCAGGACCTCGCCGCCGCTTGCGAGCGTGCCGGTCTGGCCCGCGGAGAACTCGAACGGCGGCTCGTGGCCACGGCCGCCGAACTGGCGCTGCTGGAGCGCCTGGCCCTGGCCGCCCCGTCGCCGCCCCGACCGGCGCCTGTGGGCGGCCCGCCGGCCGTTTCGGTCATCATGCCGACGTGGCAGCGTGCCCGCTCCGTGGGCGAGGCGATCGAGAGCGTCCGCACGCAGACCCTGTCCGCCTGGGAGCTGCTGGTGGTCGACGATGGCAGCACCGACGACACGTCTGCCGTGCTCGCCGCCTTCGCCGGCGACCGGCGCATCCGGGTCTTCCGTCAGGAGAACCAGGGGGCCTCGGCGGCGCGCAACCGGGCCATCGCGGAGGCGCAGGCACCCCTCCTCGCCTTCCTTGACAGCGACAACCTCTTCTATCCGGGCTTTCTCGCCGCGGCGGTCGACCATCTCGAGCGGCGCCCGGACCTCGGCTTCGTCTACGGCGCCCTGGTGACCGATGCCCACGGCCTGCCGGGCAGCCGCATCCTCTTCCGTCCCTTCGATGCCGGGGCGCTGGAGGCGGGCAACTACATCGACATGAACACCCTGGTCCTGCGCCGCAGGCTCGCGGAGGAAATCGGCGGCTTCGACCCGCGGCTCTCCGCCCTCAACGACTGGGACCTGGTGCTGCGCGCCGCTGCGCGCGCGCCGGGGGAGGCGCTGCCGGTTCTCGCCGCCCGTTACCGCGTCCTGGACACCCTGCGGCTGAGCGACCGGCAGGTGGCGCCCTACGAGCGCTTCCAGGTGGAGCGGAAGCTGCTGGCCCGCCGGCCGCAGCCGCCGCTCCGGGTGCTCTATCTCGTCTGGCATTATCCGCAGCTGAGCGAGAGCTACATCGAGACCGAGATCCGCACCATGCGCCGCTGGGGTGTCGAGGTGGCGGTCTGGGCGGAGACGAGGGCCGTCTCGCCCTATCCCTCCGACCTGCCGCTGTTCCGCGGCGCCGTCGAAGCGGCCGTCAGCGCCTTCCGGCCCGACATCCTGCATGTCCACTGGCTCAGCTTCGCCCTCGGGCTGGGTGTCTTGCTGCAGGGGCATGCTCTGCCGCTCACCGTGCGGGCTCACGGCTTCGAGACCAGCGAGGCGACGCTGACGGCGACCCTGTCCCTGCCGGGCCTGCGCCGCCTCTATGCCCATCCCGGCCAGGCGGCACTGCTGGCGACCCGAGATCCTCGTCTGAGGGTGGTCCGCAATGCCTTCGACAGCGAACTCTTCCGCCCGCAGGCGAAGAAGGAGCGGCGGCTGGTCGTGCGGACCTCGGCTGCGCTGCCCAGCAAGGACCTGCCGCTCTTCCTCGAATCCGCGGCGGCTCACCCGGGATGGCGCTTCGTGCTCGCCGTCGTCACCTGCAACGGCCGGGAAGACTACGTGGACCGGCTGCGGGAGATGAACGAGGCACTGGGCGGGCCGGTGGACCTGCTGGTCGACGTCCCCCGGCCGGAGGTCGCCGACCTGGTCGGTCGCGCCGGCATCTATCTCCATACGGTCGTCCCGCCGAGCGAACGCTGGGGAACGCCGCTGGGGATGCCGGTGTCTCTCGCCGAGGCCATGGCGACAGGTGCCGTCCCGCTGGTGCGCGATCTGCCGTCGCTGCGCGGCTACGTCGGCGATGCCGGACTGTTCTACCGGGACCGTGAGGGATTGGGCCGCCTGCTGTCCTCCATCGAGGCGTGGGACGAGGGCGAATGGAGCGGGCGCTGGCGGGCCGCCGTCGCCCGCGCCTACGAGCGGCATGGTGATGCCCTCGCCCTGCGGCCGATCTACGAGGATTGGCTGGACCTCCACCGCGCCGCGGTGAGCGGGGCTTAGGCCCGCGCCTCGGAGCGGGCTGAACCTTTCATCTGCCGGGGGATTTCCCTGGGCGCGTCCTGGGCGCCGTTGCGTCGCGCCGATCCATAACAGCTAGAATGATATTATACCGTACGTTTTGTTATTTTCTTGTTGCATGGGCAGCAGGTTTAGCGCCTAATCTAACAAAAATAACAGCCGGATGTTCTGTCCGTGCAGAGGGAGGGTGTGGCCGTGGCCGGTGAGGCACGCCGGGAGCGCTTGCTCGAAGTCCTGCGGGGGCGGGAGACCGCCACCGTCGACGAGCTGGCCGAGTGCCTGGACGTCAGCCGCATGACCGTCCACCGCGACCTGGATCTGCTCGCCGAGCACAAGATCGTCCGGCGCATACGCGGGGGCGCCACCCTGCAGCGCAGCCTGGTCTACGAAAGCGACTACGGCTACCGCGGCCGGCTCTGCCTCGACGAGAAGCGGGCGCTCGCCCGGCAGGCGGCCACCCTGGTCGAACCGGGCATGGCCGTCTTCCTCGACGACAGCACGACCAGCGCGCAGCTCGTCCCCTTTCTGCTCGATCGCCGCCCGCTGACGGTCATCACCTACGCGATGCAGGTGATGGAGCAGCTCCACAAGGTGGAGGATGTCACGCTGCTGGCGCTCGGCGGGCGCTACGAGCCGCTGGTCAACGGCTATGTCGGGATCGTCTGCGAACAGGCGATCGCCGCCCTGCGCGCCGATCTCGCCATCCTCTCCAGCGGGGCCGTCAGCGGCGGCGCCGCCTACCTCCACTACCAGGAGGTCGTCAGCACCAAGCGGGCGATGATGGCCGCCGCCGATCGTTCCGTGCTGCTCGTCGATCACACGAAGTTCGGCAAGTCGGCGCTCTACCGCTTCGCGCCTCTGGCCGACTTCGACGTCGTCCTGACCAACAGCGAGCTGGACGCCCAGACCCAGGCGCTGCTGCGCGACCAGCGGGTCAACCTGCGGGTCGCCGAAGAGGGCCTGGTCCAGCCCAACCAACCGACCCTGTCCGTGCAGTAGGAGGTTTCGATGTCCGCGAGCGTGGGAAAGGCGATCCGACTGGCGCGGATCCTGTCCGGAAAGGGAGGGCGGTCGGCCTGCCTCGCCTTCGACCATGGGATGATGATCGGGCCGGTCGACGGCAACCGCGACCTGCGCGCCGTCGTCGCCACGGCGGCCGAGGCGCGGATGGACGGCATCATCCTGACGCCCGGCGGGCTGGAGATGACCGCCGACCTGCTGGCCGGGCGCGACAAGCCGTCGGTCATCCTGCGTGTCGATCAGACCACCATGTGGCGCATCGGCGGGCGCTTCGGCTACCCCGCCGGCCACACACGCCAGATCTCGACGGTCGAGGAGGCCCTGCGCATGGGGGCCGACGCCGTGCTGACCTATTTCTTCACCTGCCACGAGGATCCCGCGCTCGAATCGCGATCGATCGAGATCGCCGCCGGGATAACCCAGGAGGCCCGCCGGCTCGGCGTCCCGCACATCGCCGAGCCCATGGCGGCGCGCGGCGGCTTCCTGCCGACGCCGTTCGACCCGGAAGTCATCGCCATGAACAACCGCATGGCGGCCGAGCTGGGCGCGGACGTCCTCAAGACCGACTGGTCGGGCAGCGTCGAGAGCTTCGCCGAGGTGGTGCGCTCCGCCGGAAGGCCGGTCCTGGCCGCCGGCGGCGCACGCGAAGACGACGATGCGGCGACCCTGCGGCTCGCGGCCGACGTTCTGAGCGCCGGCGCCTATGGTGTGCTGTTCGGGCGCACGCTGTTCCAGTCGCCCGATCCGCTGCGGCTGATGAAGGCGGTGCGCGGCCTCGTCCACGACGAGCTGACCCTGGACAAGGCGCTGCAGTCGATCGCGCCCGCCAAAGGAAAGTCCCGTCGCTAGGGACGGCTGAACCGCCGGCAACAGGCGGACGAAGAAGCGACACAAGAACGAAGGAGGACCCAGAGATGAAACGCGATTCCGTTCGCAGGCTCTGCCTGCTCTCCTCGGCCGCCCTGTTCGGCCTGGCTGTCTCCAACGCCACGCCCGCGGCAGCCGAGGAGACTCTCACCTTCGTGTGGCATGCCGGCACCTGCGCCGACGCGCTGGTGGACATCGCCAAGGACTACCCGGACAAGAACGTCCGCATCGTGCCTGCCCTCGTCCCCTACGGGCCGGAGTGGCATAACAAGATCGCCTCCGAGTTCGCGATCAAGGGCGACGCCTTCGACTTCGCCATGTGGGACAGCCAGTCGACCGCCGAATTCGCCGGCGGCGGCCATGCCTACTCGATCAACAAGGTCTTCGAGCAGTCGGACGTGCTCAAGCCCGACCTCTTCCCGAAGGAGTCGCTCGCGCGCTACGGCGAGTACCCCGACGGCTCGGGCAAGTACTGGGGCCTGCCGGCCAACCAGGACGCCTACGGCTTCATGTACCGCAAGGATCTCTTCGAGGATCCCAAGGAGCAGGCGGCCTTCAAGGCAAAGTACGGCAAGGAGCTGAAGCCGCCGCAGACCTACCAGGACGCCAAGGACATCGCGGAGTTCTTCACCCGTCCGGACCAGGGGCTCTATGGCTGGGGCCAGATGGGCGGCCGCGAGTACGACTTCGCCACGACGGCCTCCAACAGCTTCCTCTGGTCCTTCGGCGGCGAGCTCTACAACCCAGAGACCTACGAGGTGAAGGGCTACCTCAACTCGCCGGCCTCGGTGGACGGCGTGCAGTTCTACGTCGACATGTTCAAGTACGGCCCGCCGGGCAGCAACAACTGGGGCTGGGACGAGGTCAACGCCGCCTTCCAGCAGGGCAAGCTGGCAATGGCCATGCAGTGGTACTACTTCAACGGCTCGAACTCGGATCCGAAGGTGAACAAGTTCGCCGACGTCACCGGCTTCGGGAACCTGCCGGGGGCCATCGGCCGCGACGGCAAGTTCCGCCGCCAGTTCTCGGTCGGCGGCCAGGGCATGGGCATCAACACCTACTCCAAGAAGATCCCCACCCTGATCAAGTTCATGGAGTGGTACTTCCAGCCCGAACAGCAGATGCGCTACGCGAAGGTCTGCCAGACCGGCCTGAAGTCCGTGCTGGAGAGCCCGGAGTGGCAGAAGCTCAACAGCTACAACAAGCACTTCGCCGAGGCGCTGCAGTACACCAACGACTATTGGCATCTGCCGGAGTACGCGATCCTGCTCGACCAGCTGCAGGAGGAGGTCTCCAACGCCATTTCCGGCCGCAAGACCGTGCAGCAGGCCCTGGACGACGCCGCCGAGAAGCAGGAGCGGACGCTCCGCCGCGCCGGCTACAAGATCCAGCGCAGCGACAGCACGCCCGAGGTGCCGGATACGGTGGTGGCCCCGGTCGGCCAGGACCAGGTGGTTCCGCTGTCCTTCGACTGATCCTCCCTGCCTGACTTCCGGACGCCCCGGCCGGGGGCGTCCGGCCCTTTCTCCGCCGGCGCCCGCAGGAACGGCTCGCCGGCCAGACGGGGACTCGGGGCATGACCCGCAACAGGACCGGAGCCTGGCTGCAGATCGCGGCGACCCTGGCCTACATGGCCTTCAGCCTGGGGCCGCTGGTCTGGCTGGTGCTGTCGTCGCTGAAGAGCCGCGACGACCTCTTCGCCTGGCCTCCCAAGATCGTCTTCGACATCGATCTGGGCGGCTATGCCGCCGTCTTCGGGCTCGGGCCCGCCGGGGAAACGGCGGCGTCCCAGGGGCTGCTGGGGTCGCTGGTGAACAGCGTCGTGGTGTCGGTGGCGGGCACTGTGCTGGCGGTGCTCTTCGGCACGCTCGCCGGCTATGCCGCGTCCCGCTTCCGCTTTCCCGGGCGCTCCGACTTCATGTTCTTCGCGCTGTCGACCCGGATGATCCCGCCGATCGCGGTGCTCGTCTTCTATCACATCATGTTCTCGTCGCTCGGCCTGACCGACACGCTGGCCGGCCTGATCCTGGTCATGGTCTTCATCAACCTCGGGCTCGCCACCTGGATCATGAAGGGCTTCTTCGACGGCGTGCCGACCGAGGTCGAGGCGATCGCCCTGGTGAACGGCTACTCGCGCCTCTACGCCTTCCGACGGCTGGTGCTGCCGATGGTCAAGGGCGGCATCGCCGCCACCGCGGGCTTCTGCTTCATCTTCGCCTGGAACGAGTTCGCCTTCTCGACCATCCTCACCACCACCCAGGCGAAGACCCTGCCGGTGCGCGTCTCCTCGGCCATGGGCGCGACGGGCATCCAGTGGGCGCAGATCTGCGCCGCGGGCGTCGTCCTGGTCATTCCGGTGGCGGTCTTCTTCTTCCTGATCCGCAAGCACCTGCTGATGGGCATGACCTTCGGCGTGCTCGGCAAGACCCGGAGCTGAGGCGGTGGCGGTGACCAGGAAAGCGCACGGCCTCTCCGACCGGACCGTCTGCGGGCTCTTCGTCCTGCCGGCCCTGGCGGTCCTCGTCCTGATGGTGGCCTACCCCTTCATCTCGCTGCTCTACTATTCCACCCTGCGCTTCTCGATCCTGCGGCCGGGGGTGCCGGCGGAGGGCGTCGGCCTGGAGAACTACGAGTTCCTGCTGACCGATCCCGACCTGTGGGACCGCTTCGTCTTCACCGGCAAGTTCGTGGTGATGACCGTGGCGGTGCAGTTCATCCTCGGCATCCTGATCGCCTACGTGCTGCAGCGGAACTTCCGCGGGCGGGACTTCCTCTTCCCCCTCTTCATGCTGCCGATGATGCTCTGCCCGATCGTGGTCGGCTTCCTCTGGCGCTACATGTTCAATTCCGAGTGGGGGCTGGTGAACTACCTCTTCAGCCTCTTCGGGCTGGGCAAGCTCGACTGGCTGGGGCAGGCGCACAACGCCGTCTGGGCGGTGGTGGCGGCCGACGCGTGGATGTGGACGCCCTTCGTCATCCTGCTGGCCACCGCCGCCTTCCGCGGCATCCCGAAGGACATCAACGAAGCGGCCGATATCGACGGGGCCTCGCCCGCCTTCCGCTTCTTCCGGGTGACGCTGCCGCTGTCCATGCCGATCCTGGTGATCGCCTTCCTGCTGCGCCTGATCGACGCCTTCAAGCAGAACGACCTCTTCTTCGCCATGACCGGCGGCGGACCCGGCTCCGAGACCATGACGGTGTCCTTCACGCTCTCGAAGATCGCCTTCGGCTACTTCTACACGGGCGAGGCCTCGGCCCTGGCGGTGATCCTGCTGATCATCATCATCGGCCTGTCGATGATCTTCGTGCGCTACCTGCTTCGCCTGACGGAGGGGAACTGAGCCATGGCGGCGGTGGACCTGCGCGACCTCACCGTGCGCTTCGGCGACTTCACCGCCGTCGACGCCATCAACCTCGGCCTGGGCGACGGCGAGTTCGTCGTCTTCCTGGGCCCCTCCGGCTGCGGCAAGACCACGACTCTGCGCTGCATCGCGGGCCTGGAGACGCCGACCGCCGGCGACATCCTCTTCGACGGCCGGCGCGTCAACGAGCTGCACGCCACGGAGCGGAACGTGGCCATGGTCTTCCAGTTCGTCTCGCTCTATCCGCACCTGAGCGTGCGCGAGAACATCGCCTTCCCGCTGCGCGCCCGCGGTGTGTCGCGCAGCGTCATCCGGGAGAAGATCGACTGGGTGACCGGCATCTTCGACCTGGCCCCGATCCTCGATCAGCGGCCGGGCCGGCTGCCGCCGGGTGCCCGGCAGAAGGCGGCGCTCGCCCGGTCGGTCGTGCGGGACCCCAACGTGCTGCTGCTCGACGAGCCCCTGTCGGCCATCGACGAGCAGTTCCGCGAAGAGATGCGCTGGGAGCTGCGGCACCTGCAGCAGCGCCTCGGCGTCACCTCGGTCTACGTCACCCACGACCAGCGCGAGGCCATGTCCCTGGCCGACCGGGTGGTGCTGATGCGCGACGGCCGGATCGTGCAGGCCGGGCCGCCGGCCGAACTCTACGAGGACCCCGCCGACCGCTTCGCCGCCTTCTTCATCGGCTCGCCGAGCATGAACTTCCTGCCCGCGCGTCTGACGGACGATGGGCTCGCCATCGGCCGGGAGGCTCGTCCACTGAAGCTGCCGGCGCCGCTGCGCGCCGGCCTCGCCGGCCATGCGTCCGAGGACGCGATCACCCTGGGGGTGCGGCCGCAGCACGTGTCGCTGGGCGGTCGCAGCGGCGAGGCCGGCGTGCTCGACGTGCCGCTGATCGGCCGCTACCAGGTCGGGCGGGAGCGCTGGTTCGACTTCGAGATCGGCGGGGAGATCTGCAAGGGTCGCGTGCTGTCCGACGACGGCCGCGACGGCGGCGAGGTGCCGGTAACCCTCGATCTCGATCGCGTCCGCTTCTTCGCGGCCGACGGCCGCCGGCTGCGCTGGGAGAGGCCGTCGTGAGCATGCTGGCGCTCGACGGCTTGGCCAAGGCATTCGGGCGGCACAGGGCGCTCGACGGAATCACCCTGGATGTCCGTCAGGGTGAACTGCTGGCCCTGCTGGGACCGACGGGCGCTGGCAAGACCACCACCCTGCGCTGCGTCGCCGGCCTTGAGCGTCCGGACGCCGGCCGCATCCGGCTCGCCGGCGTCGACGTCACCGACCTCAGCCCGATGGAGCGCGACGTCTCGATCGTCTTCGAAGGCTTCAACCTGCTGCCCGTTCTCTCGGTCTACGACAACATCGCCTTCCCGCTGCGCTCGCCCCTCTACCGCGAGGCGGAGGAGGAGGTGGGCCGGCGGGTGCGGAAGGCTGCGACGGACCTGCGCATCGGGCACCTGCTCGACCGCGGCGTGGATCAGCTCAGCGGCGGCGAGAAGCAGCGGGTGGCGATCGCCCGGGCCCTGGTCCGCCGGCCAAGCCTCTACATGCTGGACGAGCCGCTGTCGGCCCTCGACCTGAAGCTGCGCGAGAGCCTGATGGCCGAGCTGCGGGAGATGCACCAGCGCGACGGTGCGACGATCCTCTACGCCACCCACGACTACAACGGCGCAGCCGCCGTCGCCGATCGCGTGGCCCTGCTGGACCGGGGGCGGTTGCTGCAGGTCGGCCCCCTGACGGAGATCATGGCCGACCCCGCCTCGCTCGCCGTCGGCCGGCTGATCGGCAGCCCGGCCATGGCCTGTTTCCCCGGGCGGGTCGCCGCCGAGGGCGTCGTGGTGGAGGGCTGGGCGGAGCCTCTGCCGGCAGCGGATCCGGCCTGGCTGCGTGGCCACGCAGGGCAGGGTGTGGTGGTGGGGCTTTGGCCCGACGACATCGCGGTGAGCGCCGTCGAACAACCCGGCTTCACCCGCGCTGAGGTCTATGCGACGGACTTCCGGGGCCTGGACCGGGCGCTGGAGCTGCAGGTGGGACGGCAGCGGTTCCGGATCGTCGTCGATCTCGGCCTCTCGCTGCCGCCCGGCGCATCCTGCTGGTTCCGGCTGCCGGCGCAGCGCTGTTTCCTGTTCGATGCCGATGGCGGCCGCCGGCTGCGCGCCGAGGCGGGAAAGGGAGGGCGACCATGATCGCCAAGTCACGGCTCTACACGGCAGCGTCGCTGCTCATCCTGGCCGGACTGGCGATGCTCTGCCAGCCCTTCGCCTTCGTCGCCTACGTCTGGGGCTTCCCGGTCCTGCTGGGCGGGGTGGTGCTGTTTCTCATCCTGGACCATACCCCTGGCTGGGGCGAAGAGAACTGAACGCGGGACCCGACGACCGAGGGAGGATGGCCGATGGCCAAGGTCAAGAAGATCATCAACGATCCGGAACGGCTGGTGGAGGAGATCATCGAGGGGCTGGTCCTCGCCTCCCACGGCGCCCTGGTGCCGGTGCCGGGCGTCAACGCCGTCATGCGGCGGGAGATCCCGGAGAAGGTCGCCCTGCTGATCGGCGGCGGCAGCGGGCACGAGCCGATGTACACGGCCTATGTCGGCGACGGCTACGCCGATGCCTCGGTCTGCGGCCACATCTTCGCTGCACCGACGCCTGACATCATCCTTGAGGCCACGCGCGCCATCCACCGTGGCAGAGGGGTGCTCTACGTCTACGGCAACTATGCCGGCGACAACATGAACTTCGACCTCGCCGCGGAGATGGCGGCCGACGAAGGGATCCCGGTTCAGACCGTGCGGGTCATGGACGACATCGCCATTGCCGATCCCGCCGAGCGGCGGGGCATCGGCGGCGCCTTCTTCCAGGTCAAGATCGCCGGCTCCGCCTGCCGCGAGGCGACGAGCCTGGAGGAGGCGCACCGCATCGTGACCAAGGCGCAGCAGGCGGTCCGCACGCTCGGCGTCGCCGTGTCCGCGGGCTCGCTGCCGGAGACCGGCGAGCTCACCTTCGAGATCGGCGACGACGAGATCGAGATCGGCATGGGCGCTCATGGCGAGCGTGGAATCGAGCGGCGCAAGCTCATGCCCGCCGACCCGCTGGTCGAGGAGATGATGCGCCGGCTGCAGGAGGATCGTCCGCTGCAGCGCGGCGACCGGGTCGCCCTGCTGCTCAACGACCTCGGCGCCACGACGATGATGGAGCTGCTGATCGTGAACCGGAAGGTGCGGCAGATCCTCGACGAAATGGGAGTCGGGGTGCACTCGACCAACATAGGGCCTTATCTGACCTGTCAGGAGATGGCGGGCTTCTACATCAGCCTGCTGCGGCTGGACGACGAACTGCAGAGGCATCTCGACAGCCCGGCCCGCTCGCTCGGCTACAACCAGGTGTGAGGGGACCATGACCGAGGCACTGGACCTGACGCGCACCCGCGACATGCTGATGCTGGCCGGCGAGGCCATCGTGGCCAGCCGCGACCGCCTGACCAAGGCCGACCAGGAGATCGGCGACGGCGACCATGGCGTCGGCATGGCGCGCGGCTTCAGGGCCTTCTGCGAAGCCCTGGAAAAGAAGCCGGCCGACAGCCTGGACCAGTTGCTGCGCAGCGGCGCCATGGCGATCCTGTCGAGCAGCGGCGGCGCCTCCGGCGTGATCTTCGGCAGCTTCTTCCAGGGGGCGGCCAAGGCGGTCTCCGGCGACCGGCTCGATGCCGCAGGCTTCGCCGCGGCCCTGCGCGGCGGCCTCGAGTCGGTGGTGGCCCGCGGCAAGGCCAAGGTCGGCGACAAGACCGTGGTCGACGCCCTGGCGCCCGCGGCCGAGGCGGCCGAGAAAGCGGCGGCGGCCGGCGGCGATCTCGGCGCCGTCGCGGCGGCGGCGGCGTCCGCGGCGGGGGCCGGGGCCGAACGGACCAAGGGCTTCAAGGCCACGACCGGCAAGGCCAAGGCCCTCGGCGACCGCTCCATCGGCTACGTCGACCCCGGCGCGCTCTCGATGAGCCTGTTGCTGCGTGCCATGGCGGCGGCCGTCCACTGAGGCTGTCGCCGCGCGGCCTTGCGGAAAGGATTAATATATTAGTATGTGAAGGGCTGTCACAACGCTGGAAGCCCTATGACCTCGGCCCTCGACTGGACGGAACGGCCCCTGGGCGGCGGCGGCGATCCCTTCGCCGGCGTGCGGATCGACCGCAAGCAGCCGGCCGCGGCCCAGGTCTTCGACCAGCTGCGTGCCCTGATCATCTCCCTTGCCGTGCCCCCGGGCACGACCCTGGTGCGCGCCGACCTGGCCGAGCGCTTTGGCGTGAGCCAGACGCCGATCCGCGAGGCGCTGCTGCGGCTCGAGGCCGAGGGCTTGGTCGACACCTACCCGCAGTCGGCCACCAAGGTCTCCCGGATCGACCTGCAGAGCGTGCGCGAGGCGCAGTTCCTGCGCATCTCGGTCGAGCTGGAGGTGGTGGGCAAGCTGGCGGCCGAGGCGGCGCGGATCGACCTCTTCCCGGTCGAGATGCTGATCGGCCAGCAGGCCCGCTGGCTGGAGCGGGGCGACATCGCCGCCTTCGCCGAAGCCGACCGTGAGATGCATCAGACGCTGCTGCGGCTGGCCGGCGTGCCGGGCCTGTGGGGCGTCATCCGCAGCCGCAGCGGCCACCTGGACCGCCTGCGCCACCTGCATCTGCCGACGCCCGGTAAGGCGCAGAGCGTGATCGCGGAGCACCGCGCGGTGCTCGAGACCATCGCGGCCGGCGATCCGGCGGCCGCGCAGGACTGCCTGCGCAGCCATCTCTCGGGCACCATCGCCAGTGTCGAGGACCTGCGGGGGCGCTACCCCGACTATCTCGCCGGCTGAGGCCGGCTTCCCTCACATCAGGTGGTTCGGCAGGAAGAGCACGGTCTGCGGCACCAGCCCCAGCAGCACGAACAGCAGCGCCATGGCGATGATGAAGGGATAGGAGGCGCGGACGAACTGGCCGAAGCTGACCTTCATGATCCCGCAGACGGTGTACATGATGACGCCGACCGGAGGCGTGTTGCCGCCGAAGGTGATCAGGATGGTCATGACGACGCCGACGTGGACGGGGTCGTAGCCCTGGGCGACCAGGGCGGGCAGCAGCAGCGGGGTCAGCAGCAGCACGTTGACCGTGGCTTCCATGACCATGCCGGCGACGAAGAGGGCGGCGAGCACGATCAGCAGCGTCACCAGGGGGCCGAACTGGTGGCCGGTGAGGCCCTGGGTGATCTGCTGCGGCGCCTGCTCGATGATGAAGGCATGGCCGAGCACGGCCGAGAGGATGATGATGAGCATCACCATGCCGATGTCGACCACCGAGTGGTTGAGGGCCTGGACGAAGGCCTTCCAGGTCAGTTCCCGGTGGATGAAGATCCCGACGACCAGGGCGTAGGCGACCACCACTGCGCCCGCCTCGGTCGCGGTGAAGAAGCCGAAGCGGAAGCCGGCGAGCAGGAAAATCGGGAACATCAGGGCCCAGAAGCACTCCTTGAAGCCGTTCGCCACGTCCCGGCGGGAGGGGCGGCTGGGCAGCTCCGCCTTGTAGCCGCTGCGCCTGGCGACCATCGAGGTGACGGCCATCAGGGTGAAGGTCATGAGGATGCCGGGCAGGACGCCGCCCAGCAGCAGCCGGCCGATCGAGACCTCGTTGACGAAGCCGAAGAGGATCAGGCCGATGCTCGGCGGGATCGTGGCGGTGATCACCGACGAGAAGGCGATGACGCTGGCGGCGAAACCCTTGGAGTAGCCGCGCTCGATCATGCTGGGGCCGAGCAGCCGCGCCTCCATGGCCGCATCGGCGACGGCGGCGCCGGAAATGCCGCCCATCAGGGCCGACAGCACGATCGCCACCTGCGCCAGTCCGCCGATCATCCAGCCGGTCAGCAGGCGCGCGAAGCGCAGCAGCCGCTCGGTGATGCCGGTGGTGTTCATCAGGTTGCCGGCGAGGATGAAGAAGGGCACCGCCAGCAGCGGGTAGGACTGGCTGGCGCCGTACATCCGCTGCAGGGCCACGGTCGGCGGCATGTAGTCGCTGACCAGGAAGACCGGGATCGAGGCCAGGGCGAGCGCGAAGGCCACCGGCACGTTGATGACCAGCAGGACGAAGAAGATCGCGCCGACGAGGAGCAGCATCACATCACGTCCCGCGGGGTGTGGACGACCTGCTGGGTCGACGAGGTCCAGCGTCGCACCGTCTGTTCGACGACGGTGATGGCCATCAGCGCGAAGCCGACGGGCAGCGCCGCGGTGGCGATGGCCTCGCTGACGCCGAGCATCGGCAGGGGGCGCATCGACGTCATGTCGGTGAAGTTGAACCCGTACCAGGCGAGGAAGGCGAGCAGGGCCAGCACCACGACGCCGTTGAAGGTGTCCAGCAGACGCCTGGCCGGCACCGGCAGCAGGTCGGCCAGGGCCGAGACCGAGAAGTGCCCGAAGTTCTGCAGGGTGATGTCGGCGGCGAGGAAGCAGAGCCAGACGAAGAGCGCCTGCGCCGCCTCCAGGGACCAGATGATCGGCGATCCCAGGTAGCGGGTGATGGTGGCGACGAAGACGAGCGAGACGACGGCGACGAGCAGCGTGGCGGCGAGGGCGCGCTCGAGCAGGCGCAGCGCAGGCAGGATCCGACCGGTCATCGGCTTCTCCGGCGTGGGAAGGGCGGGATGGGCGGCGCGGCGGGGATGACCGGCAGCGGCCGTCCCCGCCCGGCATCGCCTACTGCTTGCCGATGGCCTTCTTGGCTTCGGCCACCATGTCCGTCAGTCCGAGCTCGGTGTAGACCGGCTGGACCGCCTGCCGGAACGGGGTGGTGTCGATCCGGCGGACGTTCACGCCTTTCGCCGCTATCTCCGCGAAGATCTGGTCCGCCTGCTCCTTGTTGGCCTTCAGCACGTCCGCCCCGGCCTTCTGCGCCTCTTCGCGGACGATCTTGCGCAGGTCGTCGGGCAGCGAGTGCAGCCACTTGGCGCTCACCAGCAGGCCGCTCATCAGGTAGATGTGCTCGGTGACGGTGATGTCGCTGACGACCTCGTAGAGCTTGGCGCCGCGGATCGCCGAAGGCTGTGCCTCCGCGCCGTCGATGACGCCGACCTGCAGGGAGGGGTAGACCTCCGCCCAGGCGAGCGGTGTCGGCACCGCGCCCATGGCCGCGATCGTCTTGATCCACAGGGGCTGGCCGATGGTGCGGATGCGCTGGCCCGAGAGATCCGCCGGGGTCGAGACCGGCTTCTTGGTCAGCAGGCTGCGCGCGCCCTGGTACCAGTTGAACGACAGGAGGGTGAGCCCGGTCTTCTCCTCCAGCGCCGCGTTCCACTTGGCGAAGGTCGGGGAGTCCACGAGTTTCGCCAGCTCGTCGACATCGTCGAAGACGTAAGGGGCGACCAGCACGTTGAACTCGGGCACGTAGACGGAGACCCGCGAGGCTTCGACGAAGGTGCCGACGTTCGCCCCCGCCTGGGCCTGGTCCATCATGTCCTGGGTGTCGCCCAGCTGCGAGTTGGGGAAGACCTGGACCTCCACCTTGCCGCCCGTCCGTGCCTCGACCGCCTTCTTCATCGCCTCGGCGCCGATCGTCAGCGGGTCCTGCGGCGCCAGCACCGTGCCCAGGCGCAGCGTGTAGTCGGCTGCCGCGGCCGGCGACGCCAGTGCCGCCGCGGCCAGCAGCACGGCGGTGAGTACGGCCCTCGAATCGCGCATCGCTCTTCCTCCCTTGGTGGCGGCCGGCAGGTCGGCCGCTTCTCTTGCCGCCGAGGGCCGGTTGACCGTCTCGACAAAAAGGATATTAATATATTAGTACGCAAGGACGCAACAGGGATCTGCGAGGAAGGGGAGGCAAGCAATGCGCCGTCACGGCCGGAACCCGCTGGGAGAGGACCGCAGAAAGCCATGACCTCCCCGCTCAGCGTCGAGAACCGCAGGAAGCTGCACGCGGTGAGCACGGCGACCTTGACGACCGTCCTGTTCAAGCGGGGCCTGCGGAATGTCTTCCTGCAGGGCCCGCGGCGGCTCAATCCGGGCCGGACCATGGTCGGCGAGGCCTTCACCCTCCGCTACATCCCGGCGCGCGAGGACATCGACCGGATGGAGGTCTTCCGCGATCCCGAGCACCCCCAGCGAAAGGGCATAGAGAGCTGCCCTGCCGGCCACGTCATGGTCATCGACGCCCGCGGCGATGCCAGTGCCGCCTCGGCGGGGGCCATCCTGATCGCGCGGCTGATGATGCGCGGGGCGGCCGGCATCGTGACCGACGGGGGCTTCCGCGACAGCCCGGAGGCGGCGACCCTGGACTTCCCCGTCTATCACGTCCGTCCCTCGGCGCCGACCAACCTGATCCACCACCACGCCGCCGATCTGCAGGTGCCGATCGCCTGCGGCAGGGTGCCGGTCTATCCCGGCGACATCGTCGTCGGCGACGACGAGGGGGTGGTGGTGATCCCGGCCCACCTCGCCGACGAGGTGGCGGAGGAGGCCCACGAGATGACCGTCTACGAGGACTTCGTGACGGAGCGTGTGCTGGCCGGCCACACCATCGTCGGGCTCTACCCGCCGACGGACCAGAGCAACCTCGCCGCCTTCGCCGCCTGGCGGGCGGAGCGAGGGCGCTGAAGGCCATGGCGGATCCGTCCCGCGACCCCACCAGGCTGCGCAGCCACCGCTGGTTCGGCGTCAACGATCTGCGGTCCTTCGGCCACCGCTCCCGCATGCTGCAGATGGGCTACCGCCACGACGAGTTCGTCGGCAGGCCGGTCATCGCCATCGTCAACACCTGGAGCGACATGAACTCCTGCCACGCCCACTTTCCCGAGCGGGTGGAGGAGGTGAAGCGGGGCATCGTCCAGGCAGGGGGCTTCCCGGTGGAACTGCCGGCCCTGTCGCTCGGCGAGCCCTTCGTCAAGCCGACGACCATGCTCTACCGCAACCTGCTGGCCATGGAGACCGAGGAACTGCTGCGCTCGCACCCGGTCGACGGCGCGGTACTGATGGGCGGCTGCGATAAGACCACCCCCGGCCTCCTCATGGGTGCGATCTCCATGGACCTGCCGGCGATCTTCCTGCCGGCCGGCCCCATGCTGCGCGGCAACTGGCGCGGACGGGTGCTCGGCAGCGGTTCGGACGTCTGGAAGCACTGGGCGGAGAAGCAGGCGGGCAACATTTCCGACGAGCAGTGGCGGGAGATGGAGGCCGGCATCGCCCGCTCCCACGGCACCTGCATGACCATGGGCACGGCGGCGACGATGATGGCGATCGCCGAGGCCCTCGGCTTCACGCTGCCGGGTGCCAGCTCGATCCCGGCACCCGACGCCGGCCACAGCCGCCTCGCTTCGAGCACCGGCAAGACCGCCGTCGAGATGGTGTGGGCGGACCGCCGTCCCTCGACCCTCCTCTCGGCGGCTTCCTTCGAGAACGCCCTGCTGGCGCAGATGGGGCTCGGCGGCTCGACCAATGCCATCATCCACCTGATCGCCCTGGCGCGGCGGGCGGGCGTGCCGCTCTCGCTGGCGGACGTCGACCGACTGTCCAGGCAGGTGCCGGTGACGGCGAACGTGCAGCCGTCCGGCCGCTACCTGATGGAGGACTTCTACTACGCCGGCGGGCTTCGGGCCTTCCTCGCCGCGCTCGTCGAGCACCTGCACGGCGAGGCGCCGACGGTGAACGGCCGGACGCTGGGGGAGAACGTCGCGGGCGCCGAGGTCTGGAACGACGACGTCATCCGCCCGGCCGAGCGGGCCATCTACCCGGCAGGGGCAACGGCCGTCCTCTACGGCAACCTCGCGCCCGACGGCTGCGTCATGAAGCCGGCGGCGGCGGAGCCGCGGCTGCTCAGGCACCGCGGGCCGGCCCTGGTCTTCGACTCCTACGACGAGATGGCCGCGGCCATGGACGACGAAGCCCTCGACGTCACCGCCGACAGCGTGCTGGTGCTGCGCAACGCCGGGCCGATCGGCGGCCCCGGCATGCCAGAGTGGGGCATGCTGCCCATCCCCAGGAAGCTGCTGCGCCAGGGCGTGCGCGACATGCTGCGGATCTCCGACGCGCGCATGTCGGGCACCAGCTATGGCGCCTGCGTGCTGCACGTCTCGCCCGAGAGCGCGGTCGGCGGCCCGCTCGCCGCCGTGCGCACCGGCGACCTCATCAGCGTCGACGTCGCGGCCCGCACGATCCGCCTGGAGGTCGACGAGGCGGAGATCGCCCGGCGCCTCGCCGACTGGCGCCCCGCTCCCCCCAGGGAGACGCGCGGCTACAACCGCCTGTTCGCCGCCCACATCCGCCAGGCCCACGAGGGCTGCGACTTCGACTTCCTCGAAGGCCGCGGCGGCGTCCCGGAGCCGGAGATCCACTAGGGCCGACCGGGCGGCCGGAGGGGCGTCAGCCTAAGCCGCGTTCGGGGTGGGCAGCGGCAGGCGCCGCGCCGGCCGGGCGAAGCCGAAGCGGTCGAGCAGCCGGGCGGCGGCCGGTGCATCGACGAGGCTGCCTGTTGCCAGCAGATGAGCCTCCCCGTCGGAGGGAATCCCGCCGTCGCTCCCGTGCAGCAGCCGTGCCGCCTGACGGGCGATCGCCGGAGCCGGGTCGAGCCAGTCGACCGGCCACGGGGCCAGGGCGCGCAGCCGCGGCAGCAGGAGGGGATAGTGGGTGCAGGCCAGCACCACCACGTCGGTGCGCCGGCCGTCCTCGGCGGTGACGAAGCAGGGGGCCACCTCGGCTAGGATCTCCTCGTCCGCCGGTGGGTCGTCCAGCAGTTCCCGTTCGACCAGCGCGGCCAGTCGCCTGCTGCCGACCAGCGTCACCGCGGCGTCGCCGGCATGGGTGGCGATGAGATCGCGGGTGTAGCTGCGGGCGATCGTGCCGGGCGTGGCCAGCACCGAGATCATCCGGCTGCGGGACCCGGCCGCCGCCGGCTTCACGGCCGGGACGGTGCCGACGAAGGGGACCGGAAAGCGCTTCCTGAGGCTTGCGAGGGCGAGGGTCGAGGCGGTGTTGCAGGCGATGACGACCACACTCGGCCGCAGGTGCGGGAGGGCCGCGCCGATGACGGTCTCCAGCCTCGCTTCCAGGTCCGCCTCGGTCCTGTCGCCGTAGGGGAAGCCGGCATCGTCCGCCAGATAGACGTGGCGGTGGTCGGGCAGCAGGCGGCGGAGTTCGCCCAGGACGGACAGACCACCCAGCCCCGAATCGAAGGTGAGGACGGAAGGCATGATCGGCAGCAGATATTACCGAATTAGAACTGTGAATTTATTTTTGTTGACGACAGTGTCTGTGTTTTTCATAGTCCTGTCAGCGCCGATTTGAGGCTCAGATTGCGGGGCGCTTAACAAATACCAGCTAAAGAGAGCGGGTCAGAGGCCCGCCGCTCACCTGCGACGGGCTTTTTTGTTGGCCCGCTGCCGCAGAGCGAACGGCACCTCCCTCCGATCCGGCCCTTTTCCGAGCCTCGTTTCGAAGAAACGGCGCCCGGACGGCGCCGTGATCGAGAGGAGGAAGTACAGTGCCTTTTGCCTTCCTGTCACGTCGTTCCGTTCTCGCCGCCGCCCTTGCCGTCACGGCGGCGGGCTTCGCCGCCGGCCCCGCCGATGCGTCCGATGCGCCCTCGACCCTCACCGTCGACTACGCCTACTACAATCCGGTCAGCCTGCTGCTGAAGGACAAGGGCTGGCTGGAAGAGGAGTTCGCCGGCGACGGCACCAAGGTCCGCTGGGTGCTGAGCCTCGGCTCCAACAAGGCGCTGGAGTACCTGAACGGCGGCAGCGTCGACTTCGGCTCCACCGCCGGGGCGGCGGCCGTCGTCGGTCGGGCCAACGGCATCCCGATCAAGGCGGTCTACGTCTACTCCAAGCCCGAATGGACCGCCCTGGTGACCCGCCCGGACACCGGCATCAAATCGGTCGCCGACCTCAAGGGCAAGACGGTCGCGGTCACCCGCGGCACCGACCCGCACATCTTCCTGCTGCGCGCCCTGCGCCAGGCGGGCCTGAGTGAGAAAGACATCCGGCCGGTGCTGCTGCAGCATCCCGACGGCGGCCGCGCCCTGGTCTCCGGGCAGGTCGACGCCTGGGCCGGCCTCGACCCGCACATGGCCAAGGCCGAGCTGGAGGACGGCGCGGTCCTCTTCTTCCGTGACCCCGACCTCAATACCTACGGCATCCTGAACACCCGCGAGGCCTTCGCGGCCGAGCATCCGGAGACCGTCCGGCGCGTCCTGGCGGTCTACGAGAAGGCCCGCCGCTACGCCATCGACCATCCGGACGAGCTGCGCCAGGACCTGGTGGACGCCGTGCACCTCAGCGACGCCGTGGCCGAGAAGCAGCTTTCCGAGCGCACCGATCTGAGCAATCCGGTGATCGGACCCGATCAGCGCAGGACCTTCCTGGACGCCGGCCTGGTGCTGCAGGAGATCGGCGTGATCAAGCCCGACGTCGACGTGAAGGCGACGGTCGACGCCCTGGTCGACACCTCCTACCTCAACACCTCCGCCGGACGCTGAGGAGGGCCGCATGTCTCTGATCGCCCTCGAAGAGCGGGCGGACCTGGCGGGGGCGCAGGCCGCCCCCGTACAGGCGCCGCGGATCGCCGCCCCCGCCCTGGCACCGGCACTGCGCGGCGCGGTGCTCGCCCTGCTGGTGCCGGCCATCCTGGTCGCCGCCTGGCAGGGCGCCAGCGCGCTTGGCTGGTTTGCCCCGAACCTGCTGCCGTCCCCCTCGGCGATCTTCGCCGAACTCGCCGACCTCTGGCGCTCCGGGGACCTGGAGACCCACCTGCTGGTGACCTTCTGGCGGGTGCTGAGCGGCTTCTTCTTCGGCGCCCTGGCGGCGACCGTGCTGGGTGCGCTGACGGGCGCCTCCTCCCTGGCCCGGTCACTGCTCGACCCGACGCTGCAGGCGCTCAAGGCGGTGCCGTCGCTCGCCTGGGTCCCGCTCTTCATCCTCTGGTTCGGGATCTTCGAGGCCTCGAAGGTCACCCTGATCGCCGTCGGCGTCTTCTTTCCGATCTACCTGAACCTGATGACCGGCATCCAGGGCGTCGACCGCAAGCTGGTGGAGGTCGGTCGGGTGCTGAACCTCTCGCCCTTCGCGGTGGTCCGCCGCATCCTGGTGCCGGCGACGCTGCCTTCCTACTTCGTCGGCCTGCGTGCGGGGCTGGCGCTCGGCTGGATGTTCGTGATCGCGGCCGAGTTGATGGGAGCGAGCGAGGGCCTCGGCTTCCTCATGGTCGACGGGCAGATGACGGGCCGCCCGGCGATCATCCTCGGCAGCCTGCTGCTGTTCGCGGTCGCCGGAAAGGCGAGCGACGCGCTGCTCGCGGCCCTGGGCAACCGGCTGCTCGCCTGGCAGGACGGCTTCGGCGGAATGGCGAAGGGGGCACGGCCATGAGCACCCTGGAAGCCCGGCGCGCGGCGAAGGAGAGCCTGCTGCAGGTCGACGGCGTCACCAAAGGCTTCGCCGCCGATGCGCCCCTGGCTCTGGCCGAGACGAGCTTCACGGTCGCCGCGCACGAGATCGTGGCGCTGGTCGGCACCAGCGGCTGCGGCAAGTCCACCCTGCTTCGGATGATCGCCGGCCTCGACGCCCCCTCCGCCGGCGAGATCCGCCTGGGCGGCCACCGCGTTGCCGGCCCGGACCCGGAAATCGGCATGGTGTTCCAGGAGCCGCGGCTGATGCCCTGGCTCACGGTGCGCGAGAACCTGCGCCTGGCGCTGCCGGGGCAGGGCAGGCAGGCGCAGGACGAGCGGATCGCCGCCACCCTGCGGCAGGTGGGGCTGGCCGACTTCGGCGAGGCCCTGCCGCGGGCGCTCTCCGGCGGCATGGCCCAGCGCGTCGCCATCGCCCGGGCCCTGGTGCGCTCGCCGCGCCTGCTGCTGCTCGACGAGCCCTTCTCGGCCCTCGACTCCTTCACCCGGGCGAAGCTGCAGCGACACCTGCTGGAGCTCTGGCAGGAGGCGAACTTCACCATGGTGCTGGTGACCCACGATCTGGAGGAGGCGCTGGCGCTCGCCGACCGGGGGCTGATCCTGCGCGGCCAGCCCGGCCGGCTCTACGGCCAGCTGCCGGTGGACCTGCCGCATCCGCGCAGGCGTAGTTCGCCCGTCTTCCAGGAACTGAAGGAGGAACTGGCGCGCGCCCTCGATCTGGAAGCGGACTGAAGGGGCGGTTCTCAACCTCTCGGCGCGGAACTGTGACGGCGCCGTGAGGCCGGCACGCCTTGCGCCGGAGCGGGGGCGCCGGTAGCTCTGCGGGCGGACCAACCCGCAGGGAGTGCCGCGCCGATGGCCCTCAAGATCGCCGACCGGGGCCGCGTGCCGCCCTTCATCGTGATGGATGTGCTGCGCGAGGCCAACGCCCGCGCGGCCGCCGGCCACGGGGTGCTGCATCTCGAGGTGGGGCAGCCGGGCGCCGGCGCTCCGGCCGGCGTGATCGCCGCGGCGCAGCGGGCCATGACGGCCGGCCCGCTCGGCTACAGCGAGGCCCTGGGCGTTCCGGCCCTGCGCCGGCGGATCGCCCGGCACTACGCCGAGGCCTACGGGGTCGAACTCGACCCGCAGCGGGTGGTCGTCACCCCCGGCTCCTCCGGCGCCTTCATCCTGGCCTTCCTCGCGGCCTTCGAGGCAGGCGACCGTGTCGCCCTGGCGGCGCCCGGCTACCCCGCCTATCGCAACATCCTGAGTGCGCTCGGCCTCGAGGTGGTCGAGGTGCCGGTCGGCCCGGCCGAACGGTTCCAGCCGACGCCGGAGCTGCTGCGGGCCTGCGGCCGCCTCGACGGCGTGATCGTCGCGAGCCCGTCGAACCCGACGGGCACCATGCTCGACCGGCCGGCCCTGGAGGCGCTGGCGCGCTACTGCAGCGAAGCGGGGGTGCGACTGATTTCGGACGAGATCTACCACGGCATCACCTACGACGCGCCGGCCGTCTCGGCCCTGGAGACCGGCGACGAGGCGATCGTGGTGAACTCCTTCTCCAAGTATTATGCCATGACGGGCTGGCGGCTCGGCTGGCTGGTGCTGCCGCCGGAGTTGGTCCGCCCGGTCGAATGCCTGGCCCAGAACCTCTTCATTGCCGCCTCGACGCTGTCGCAGGAGGCGGCGCTGGCCGCCTTCGACTGCGGCGACGAGCTGGAAGGGCATGTGCAGGTCTACGCCCGCAACCGCGCCCGCCTGCTGGCCATGCTGCGGGACGTCGGGCTCGACGGCGACGTCGCGCCGCCCGATGGGGCCTTCTACCTCTATCTGGACGTCGGCCGCTTCACCAACGACAGCCCCCAGCTCTGCCGCCGGCTGCTGCAGGAGACGGGGGTGGCGCTGACGCCGGGCCTGGATTTCGATCCCGCCCGCGGCCACCGCCCCCTGCGGATCTCCTTCGCGGCGAGCGAGGCGGACGTGGCGGAGGCCGCCGACCGACTCGCCGCCTGGTTCGGGAAAGGCTAGAACCGCGCGGGTTTCCCCACCGCGGAGGACGAGGTCGACATGGGTATACTGGGCTGGCTCATCATGGGCCTGATCGCTGGCGCACTCGCCAAGCTCATCCTGCCGGGCCGCGACCCCGGCGGTTTTATCGGCACCATCGTGATCGGCATCGTCGGTGCCGTCATCGGCGGCCTGATCGGAACGCAGCTCGGATTCGGGAGTGTCGAGGGCTTCGACTTCCGCAGCCTGGGGATCGCGATCCTCGGTTCGCTGATCCTGCTCGTCCTGATCCGCGCGCTGCGCCGCTGACGGCAGAAAGCCGACGGCCGCCCTCCCGGCAGGAGGGCGGCCGTTGCCTTTTCGTCAGTTCACCAGGCGGTTCCACCAGCCGCGGCGGCGCGGGCGATCGCCCTCTTCCTCCCGCTCCGTCGGAGCCTCGGCCGCCGTCACGGCCTCCTGCTCGGCGGCAGGCGTCGCCCCGTCGTGGCCGTTGGACGTTCCGGACTGTTCCGGGGGTGAGACCGCACCGGCTTCGTCGGCAGGCTCCACGGCGGCTTCTACCGCCGGGGCAGGAGTCTCGGGGGCAGTGGCCTCGGGGGCAGGGGCCTCGGAGGCAGGGGCCTCGGGAGCGGACGCCTCTTCGGCCGGCCCGGCCACCGCGCTGTCGCCGCTCGCCGGCGGTGCGGCCTCGACGGCAACCTCCGGCGCGGGCACTTCCGCGGCCGTCTTGCGGCGGCGGGTCGGGGCCTTGCGCTTGGGCTTCGGCGCCGCGGCCTCTCCCTCGGACGCTACCGGGGCCTGTGCTGCGGCCTCGGCTCCCTCGGCGGCCGGCGCAGCCTCGGTCGAGTCCGCTGCCTTCTTGCGGGTGGTCGTGCGCTTGCGGGCCGGAGCCTTCCGCTTCGGCTTCGCCGCTTCGGCCTCGGCGATCTCCATGGCTACCGCGGCCGCGGCATCGACGGCCGCTTCCGTGGCTGCCGGCGCTTCCGGCGTGGCCTTGGCAGCACCAGCTTCGGTCGGACGTTCCGTCTCCTCGACGGCCGCCGTCACGTCCTGGGAGGCGTGAGCTTCCGCAGCGGCCGGTGTGCCGGCCGGCTCGGTGCCGATCGGTTCCTCGACCGGGACGGTGGCGGGCTCGGCCGCGAAGGCTGGCGTCACGCGGCTTTCCTCGGCCTCGTCGCCCTCCTCGTCGCCCTCCTCGTCGGACGATGCTGCGGCGGTCTGGCCCTCGCCGAGGCCCTCGTCGCCTTCACGCCGTCCGCCGCGCCGCCGCCGTCCGCCACGCCGGCCGCGCCGCCTGCGGCTGCGCCGTTCCTCCTCGCTGTCGGCCGCGGCCCGCGCGTCCTCACCCTCCTGCTCGCTGTTCGCGGTTTCGGTGTCGCTCTCCGGTGCCTCGACGGCGGCTTCCGCCTGCTGCGGTTGGGAGTCGCCCTGCGCCCGGTCGCCGTCGCCGCGGCGCCCTCCGCGCCGCCGACGTCCCCGTCGGCTGCGCCGGCGCTCGTCGCCGTCGCCGCGCGCGGCCGGCTCGCTGCGCTCACCCGCCTCTGCTTCCGCCTCGACCTCTTCCTCGCTCTCGTCGATCTCCTCGTCCGTGTCGTCCTCGATCAGCACCGGCCTGGCGGCCTGCTGGTCGGGCTTCGGCACGGCGACCGTGGACAGCCGCTGCAGGACGAACGGCTGACCGTCCAGGTGATCGTCGGCACGGATCATCACGGCGAGGCCCAGCCGCGACTCCAGTTCCAGCAGCTTCTGACGCTTCTCGTTGAGCAGATAGAGCGCGACCGGCGTGGGAGCGCGCACCTCCAGGCTGCCGCCACCGCGGCGCAGGCCTTCTTCCATCACCACCCGCAGCAGCGCCAGCGCCACCGAGTGGACCGAGCGGATGTGGCCGGTGCCGCGGCAGGTCGGGCAGACGACCGAGACGGTCTCGAACAGGCTGGGGCGCAGCCGCTGGCGCGACAGCTCCAGCAGGCCGAATGGGCTGATCCGGCCGACCTGGATGCGCGCGCGGTCGCTCTTCAGGGCGTCCTTCAGGCGCCGCTCGACGTCGCGGTTGTGCCGCGACTCCTCCATGTCGATGAAGTCGATGACGATCAGCCCGGCGAGGTCGCGCAGCCGGAGCTGGCGGGCGATCTCGTCCGCCGCCTCGAGATTGGTCTTGAGCGCCGTCTCTTCGATGTGGCGCTCGCGGGTGGCGCGTCCCGAGTTCACGTCGATGGCGACAAGCGCCTCGGTCTGATTGATCACGATCGAGCCGCCGGAGCGCAACTGCACCTGGGGGCTGTGCATCGCCTCCAACTGCTCTTCCACCTGGCTGCGGTGCAGCATCGGAACCGTCGGATCGCTGTAGAGCTGAACCTTCCGGGCATGGCTCGGCATCAGCATCTTCATGAAGTTCTTGGCAGCCCGGTAGCCGTCCTCGCCCTCGACTTCGACCGCTTCCATGTCGCGGTGGTAGAGGTCGCGGATCGCCCGCTTGATCAGGTTGGCCTCTTCGTGGATGAGGCTCGGCGCCACCGACTGCAGGGTCTTGGTGCGGATGTCGTCCCACAGCCGCAGCAGGTACTCGTAGTCGCGCTTGATCTCCGCCTTGGTGCGCTGGCTTCCGGCGGTGCGGACGATCACCGCCATCCCCTCGGGGATCTCCAGCTCGGAGACGACCGCCTTGAGGCGCTTGCGGTCGGCCGGGTTGGAAATCTTCCGGCTGATGCCGCCGCCGCGCGCCGTGTTGGGCATCAGCACGCAGTAGCGGCCGGCGAGCGACAGGTAGGTGGTGAGGGCCGCGCCCTTGTTGCCCCGCTCCTCCTTGGTGACCTGCACCAGCATGACCTGGCGCCGCTTGACGACCTCCTGGATCTTGTAGCGCCGCAGCAACTGGGCCCGGCGCCGGGCGGCCTCCTCGAAGTCGTCGCCGCCGACCATCTCGACGGCGCCCTCACCGGCGACTTCTTCGACTCCCTCGCCGTCGCCCTGTCCGGCGTCCTCGTCGGCGCCGTTGCCGTGGCCGTTCCCGTTGCCGTTCAGCGGCCGGGCGGCCTCTTCGGCCAGCAGCGCTTCACGATCGGCGATCGGGATCCGGTAGTAGTCGGGGTGAATTTCGCTGAAGGGCAGGAAGCCATGGCGGTTGCCGCCGTAGTCCACGAAGGCCGCCTGCAGAGAGGGTTCTACGCGGGTGACCTTGGCGAGATAGATATTGCCTTTGAGCTGCGTCTTGCTCGCAGTCTCGAAATCGAATTCCTCAACCCGATTGCCGTCGACCACGACCACCCGCGTCTCTTCCGGGTGGGTGGCATCGATGAGCATCTTCTGTGCCATGAAAGGAAATCTCCGGTGCGCGGCAGCCTGACCGCGAGCGCACTCGGTCAGAAGCGCTCGGCAGGGCCGCGAAGTTATTGCACGTTGTACTGGCCGGCGACGGTCGGGAGCGCTTGGCGAAGCTGTGCAGAAAGGACAAGAGCCTGACCTCTGTGACCGGCTACAGCCGGCCTCTCGTGCTGTCGCGCCGCAGCGACCCTCGGCAGGTGCCGAGGCGCGCCATGCGCTCATGACCGTCGTGCCCACGGTCGCGCCGTTGATCCGTTCCATCGCGCGCGCCCGCCGCTCGACAGCCTCGGCTGCAGTGCGGTTCAGGGCGGCCACGCTCCGCGTCCCGGGAGGTGCGACCGGCTCGGCGAGTCCATTGGACTCCCTAGAGCAAGGCGGTGCGATGATATCGGCAGACTCGATCTCTCACAACGGCGCTTTTTGACTGTCCGACTTCTGCGGCGGCGACACCTGAAGGACGGGTGGCGGATGGCGGCGCGATTTCCCTTCGCCGGTTGTCATTCTTGCGGTTTTCTCTTAGACGACAGATAATCCTCTCTGAGTCAGGGGTTTAGAGCCACACCTTCAAGCTCTCTGTTCGGGTTGGGGCGCGCGTGCTGAGTCGCATCCTCTTTGTCCTGGCGGTGTTCCTGTTCACCGTCCCGCAGGCGGCCTTCGCGGCGCGTCCCTCGGTGGTCGACGTGCGCCTGGGCATCCACCCCGAGCGCACCCGGGTCGTGGTGGAGTTCAGCAGCCAGCCGCGCTACCGGGTCTTCGCCCTGGCCAACCCCGACCGTCTGGTGGTGGATCTTTCGGAAGTCGACTGGACGGCGGTGGAGGGCCGCCCGCCGGTGGACCGCGGGATCGTCGAGGCGATCCGCTTCGGGCTCTTCAGCCCGGGCACGAGTCGCATGGTCCTCGACCTGCGTGAGCCCGCGAAGGTCGATTCGCTTTTCTTCATTCCCCCGCGCGAGGGCTACGGCTTCCGGATGGTGCTGGACCTCGCGGTGACCGACCGGGCCAGTTTCGTCCGGCAGGTGGATCGCGCGGTCAAGGAATCGGATCCCCCGCTCCCCCCTCTGGCGGCACTGGGGCCGGGGCTGGTCGCGCCGAAGACCGATGGCCGGAACGTCGTGGTCATCGACCCGGGTCACGGCGGCGTCGATCCCGGTGCCATCAGCCCCTCGGGGCGCATGGAGAAGGATCTGACGCTCGCCTACGCCAAGCAGCTGCGCGACGTGCTGCAGAAGTCCGGCCGGTACAGGGTCGTCCTGACCCGCGAGGACGACCGCTTCGTGCCGCTGCGCGACCGCTACCGGATCGCGGAGCAGGCGGGGGCGGAGCTCTTCGTCTCGCTGCACGCCAACACGCACCCCTCGGCCACCATCCGCGGCGCCTCGGTCTTCACCCTGTCGGAGAGTGCATCCGATTCCGAGGCCGCGGCGCTCGCGGCCAAGGAGAACAAGGCGGACGTGCTCGGCGGACTGGACCTGTCGGACCAGCCGGAGGTCGTCTCCCAGATCCTCATCGACCTGGCGCAGCGGGAGACGAAGAACCTCTCGAAGTCCTTCGCCAACGACCTCGTCGACCGCCTGGGCGAGGAGAAGATCACGCGCCTGAATCACACCCACCGCTTCGCGGGCTTCGCAGTGCTGAAGTCGCCGATCGTGCCCTCCGTGCTGGTGGAGATCGGCTATCTCAGCAATCCGGGCGAGGAACGGGCGCTGTTCTCGGCCGATCATCGCGGTCGCGTCGTCGAGGCGCTGCAGCAGGCGATCGACGGCTTCTTCCAGGTGCAGCAGGCTTGGCGCCGCTGAGCGACCAGGGGGAACGGGTCCGGGGGAATCAGTCCCGGGAAAAGGGACGGAAAAGGGGACGGGGGACACAGGAAAGCAACAGGGAGCATTCCGCCGCGGTCGTGCAACCGGCCGGTGCTTGTGGGATGCTGCCCTTTGCGGCAAGACAAGCGGCCGGCGCCGCTGGACTCCCGGTCCGGCGGGACGGCCGTCGAGGTGCGGATGCTGAGAACTCTGTTCTGGCTGGTGAAGATCGGTCTGGTGCTGGCGGTGGCGGGTGCGGCCGCCGTTGGCTATGTGATCTGGCAGTACAGTCAGGATCTTCCCGACTACCAGCAACTGGCCGACTATCATCCGGCGATTACCACGCGGGTCTATGCCAGCGACGGCAGCCTGATCGCCGAGCACGCCATCGAGCGGCGGATCTACGTGCCCATCTCGGCCATTCCCGAGCGGGTGAAGGGCGCCTTCATCTCCGCCGAGGACCAGAACTTCTACGAGCACCCCGGCGTCGACGTGCTGTCGATCCTGCGCGCGGCGATCACCAACCTGCGGCAGCTCGGGAACGACAAGCGCCCGATCGGCGCGTCCACCATCACCCAGCAGGTGGCGAAGAACTTCCTGCTGACCAACGAGGTGTCGATCAAGCGCAAGGTGCGCGAGGCCCTTCTCGCGCTCAAGATCGAGCAGGTTCTCACGAAGGAGCAGATCCTCGAGCTCTACCTCAACGAGATCTATCTCGGGCGCGGCTCCTACGGCGTCGCCGATGCGGCACTCAACTACTTCGGCAAATCGCTCGACGAGCTGACGGTCGCGGAGGCGGCCTATCTCGCCGAGCTGCCGAAGGCGCCGAACAACTACAACCCCTACACCCGCTACGACGCGGCCCTGGCCCGGCGGAACTGGGTGCTGTCGCGCATGCACGAGGACGGCCGGATCAGCGACGCCGAGTACGAGGCGGCCGTGGCGGAACCGCTGGTTTTCCGGGACCGGGAGGAGACCCGCGTCGCCGACGCAGACTTCTTCAGCGAAGAGGTGCGGCGCGAGCTCTACGACCGCTACGGCGAGGACACCCTCTACAAGGGCGGATTGACGGTCTACACCTCGCTGGACCCGGCGCTGCAGGCCGCGGCCGAGGCGGCGATCCGCAAGGGGCTGTTCGACTACGATCGTCGCCACGGATGGCGCGGGGCCGTGGCCCACCTCGATCTGCCGGGGGGCGCGGGATGGGAAGAGGCGCTGTCCGCCGTGCAACGGCCGGCGGGAGCCCTTGACTGGAAGCTCGCCGTCGTACTCGGCCTCAAGGGCGACCGGGCCGAGGTCGGCCTGGACGACGGCTCCCGCGGGACCATCCCGATGAAGGAGATCCGCTGGGCGGCGCCGACGCTCTCCGACCAGCGCGTGGGCCGGGCGCCGGACAAGCCGGACGACGTGCTCGACGTGGGCGACGTGGTGCTGGTCGAGCCGCTGGCGGGCGACGACGCCGCGCCCGACACCTACGCTCTGCGTCAGGTGCCGAACGTCAACGGCGCTCTTGTGGCGATGGACCCGCAGACCGGCCGCGTGCTCGCCATGGTCGGCGGCTGGTCCTACGGCGGCAGCGAGTTCAACCGGGCGACCCAGGCGCTGCGTCAGCCGGGTTCGGCCTTCAAGCCGTTCGTGTACATGGCGGCGCTCGACGCCGGCTTCGAGCCGGACTCGATCATCCTGGATGCGCCCTTCGTGGTCAGTCAGGGCGAGGGCATGCCGAAGTGGCGCCCGAGCAACTATTCGAACCGCTTCTATGGACCGACGCCGATGCGGGTCGGCATCGAGCTGTCCCGCAATCTGATGACCGTACGGCTGGCGAACGCCGTGGGCGCCCAGACCGTGGTGGACTATGGCCGCAACTTCGGAGTCTTCGCGGGTGACGTGCAGCCGGGGCTGTCGCTGGCGCTGGGCTCCGGTGAGACGACGCTGCTCCGCATGACGCGCGCCTACGCGATGATCGACAACGGCGGCAAGGAGGTCGAGCCGACTCTGATCGACCGCATCCAGGACCGCTACGGCCGGACCATCTTCCGCCATGACCAGCGGCTGTGCGACGGCTGCGAGGCCGATGCCTGGAACGGTCAGGAGCCGCCGACGCTGCCAGACGGGCGGCGGCAGATCGCCGACCCCGCCACCACCTGGGACATGGTCGAGATGCTGGAGGGGGTGGTCCAGCGCGGCACAGGCACCCGCGCCAAGTCGATCGGCAAGCCGCTGGCCGGCAAGACGGGCACCAGCAACGACTCGAAGGACGCCTGGTTCCTCGGCTTCTCCCCCGGCCTGGTGACCGGCGTCTACGTCGGCTTCGATCAGCCGCGCACGCTCGGCTCGCACGAGACGGGTGCCTCCGCGGCTCTCCCGATCTGGGTGGACTTCATGAAGAAGGCCCTGGAAGGACAGCCCGCCACGCCGTTCGTGCCGCCAGAGGAAACCAACGTGCAGGTGGTGGGGATCACGGCCGCGCCGCTGCAGGAAGCCGACCGCTCGGCCCTGCAGGGGGACAGCGGCAGCCTGGGCAAGACCATCGAGACCCACTCCGTCGGCGCACCGACGAAGGACTTCGCCCCGAGCAGCAGCGGCCTCTACTGACCGGCCGCCCGCCGCCTCGGGCACGCCGGCCTTTCGTCCCGGCCTCCGTGCCCCTATAACCGGCGGCCTCGTGTTTTGCCCGACTGAAGGGAAGAGGCCGATGAAGGCGGAAACCCAGGCGGTCGTCGACGCCGTACGACAGGCGTTGACGCTGCTGAGGAGGCATCTTTGACTGGGATGCCTCGCTGAAGCGCATGGAGGAGGTGAACGCCCTCAGCGAAGACCCGACCCTCTGGAACGATGCCGAGGCGGCGCAGAAGCTGATGCGCGAGCGCAGCGCCCTCGAAGACTCCATCGCCGGCTACCGGAAGCTGGAGCAGGGGCTCGAGGATGCCCTGACCCTGCTCGAACTCGGCGAGGCGGAAGGCGACGAGGAGAGCGTGCGGGAGGCGGAGGCGCAGCTCGCCGAGGTGCGGATCGCGGCGGAGAAGCGGCAGCTGGAGAGCCTGCTGTCGGGCGAGGCCGACGCCAACGATGCCTATCTCGAGGTCAACGCCGGGGCCGGCGGCACGGAGGCCCAGGACTGGGCAGAGATGCTGCTGCGGATGTACACCCGCTGGGCCGGCGACCACGGCTACAAGGTCCAGCTCATCGAGGAGAGCCCCGGTGAAGAGGCCGGCCTCAAGTCGGCGACGGTGCAGATCACCGGCCACAACGCCTACGGCTGGCTGAAGGCCGAGGCCGGGGTGCACCGGCTCGTCCGCATATCGCCCTTCGACAGCCAGGCCCGCCGCCACACCTCCTTCTCCAGCGTCTGGGTCTACCCGGTCATCGACGACGCGATCGAGATCGAGATCCTGGACAAGGATCTCCGCATCGACACCTACCGCGCCTCGGGCGCCGGCGGCCAGCACGTCAACCGGACAGATTCGGCGGTGCGCATCACGCATCTGCCGACCGGCATCGTCGTGCAGTGCCAGAACGACCGCAGCCAGCACAAGAACCGCGCGACCGCCATGAACATGCTCAAGGCGCGGCTCTACGAGCACGAGCTGCGGCAGCGCGAGGCCGTGGCCGCAGCCGAAGAGGCGGAGAAGACGGACATCGGCTGGGGGCACCAGATCCGCTCCTACGTCCTGCAGCCCTACCAGATGGTGAAGGACCTGCGGACCGGCGTGGAGAAGGGGAATGCGCAGGGCGTTCTGGACGGCGATATCGACGACTTCCTCCAGGCCTCCCTCGCCATGCGCCTCGACCGCGGGGCGCAGCGCCATCAGGCGGCGGACGCCGACTAGAGCGCTCGACGGTTGGTCCCGGTGAAATGAGAGGATAGTCTGTCGCCGGGCGCAGGCTGCAGGGAACGCCTTTGAGCTTCGACCAGGCCTTTCTCGATCGGCTGCGTGATGCCGTGCCGCTGGCGCAGGTCGTCGGGCGGCGCGTCCGCCTCGTCCGCCGCGGGCGTGAGCACAGCGGGCTGTGCCCCTTCCACAACGAGAAGTCGCCGTCGTTCACCGTCAACGAGGACAAGGGCTTCTTCCATTGCTTCGGCTGCGGGGCGCACGGCGACGTCATCGGCTTCGTCATGCGCTCCGAAGGCCTGGGCTTTCCCGAGGCGGTGGAGCGGCTGGCCGCCGAGGCGGGTCTCGCCTTGCCGCAGGCCGATCCGGTCACCCGGGCGCAGGAGCGCCAACGCGCCAGCGTGGCCGATGCTCTGGAGGCCGCCTGCGCCTGGTTCGAGGCCCAACTGGCCTCACCGGCGGGCGCACAGGCCCGCGACTACCTCAGCCGGCGTGGCCTGAGCGCCGAGACGGTGGCGGCCTTCCGGCTGGGATTCGCGCCTGACCGCCGCGGGGCCCTGCGCCAAGCCCTGAACGCGCGCGGCGTCGGCGACGATCTGCTGGTCGCTGGGGGGCTGCTCAAGCGGGCCGACGACGGCGACCTGCGCGATTACTTCTTCGGCCGGGTGATCTTTCCCATCGCCGACCGGCGCGGCCGGGTCATCGCCTTCGGCGGCCGTTCCCTCGACCCGCAGGCGCGGGCGAAATATCTCAATTCCCCCGACACCAAGCTCTTCCACAAGGGGCAGGTCCTGTTCAACCTCGACAAGGCCCGCCGCGCCGCCCACGAGGGGGCGCCGCTGCTGGTGGTCGAGGGCTACATGGACGTGATCGCGCTGGCCCAGGCCGGCTATCCGGCGGCGGTCGCCCCACTCGGGACGGCGCTCACCGAGGCGCAGATCGGCGAGTTGTGGCGGATGGCGCCGGAGCCGCTGCTCTGCTTCGACGGCGACGTCGCCGGCCAGCGTGCCGCAGCCAGGGCGGTCGAGCGGGCGCTGCCGCTGCTGCAGCCCGCGAAGAGCCTGCGCTTCGTGCTGCTGCCGGCCGGGGAGGATCCCGACAGCCTGATCCGCAGCGCCGGGCCGCAGGCGATCGGCCAGTGCATCGCCGCCGCCAAGCCGCTCTCGGAGATGCTGTGGAGCGGGGTCGCCGCGGCTCATCACCTGGACACGCCGGAGCGACGGGCGGGCCTGCGCGAGGCCCTGCTGCGTGCGGTTTCCCGGATCGCGGACAAGGGCGTCCAGACGGCCTATCGGGCCGACATGCTCGATCGCTACTTCACCCTGGTGGGCGGTCGGCGGGGGCGCAAGGCCGGTCCTGCGGCGCCGGTCGCCCGGGTGCGGCCTCCCGCGGTGCATGGCCACCGCCGGGCCGCCGAGGTGCTCATGGCCATGCTCATCTTCTATCCGCAGGTGGCGGTCGATCATCTGGAGGAGGTCGCCGCAGCGCCCCTGCCGGGCGGAGACCTCGACCTGTTGCGGCGGCGCATCATCGATTGCTTGGCGGCCACACCGGATCTTGACTCCGCTGCACTCGAATGCCACCTCAGCGCCCACGGGGACGAAGAGCTTGTGCGCGCACTAAAGCAGAGGGTTCTGCTCGATGAACCCTTGGCGAAGCCGGAGACGGCTTTACCTCTGATACGCAAGCGGCTCGCCTATTGGATCAGAAGAGTGGGGAATTTGCCGAGCGCAGAAGCAACCGCCACCTTGACTTACGACGATTCGCATAGAGCGAACTACGTCGCTCGGGTAGACGACCTGACTTGACCTGAGAGCAACGGACCGGCGCCGACGCCGGCGCCGGGTTTTCGTTTTTGTCTTTTGGTAGACGGTGGTTCCGGCAGGGGACGAGTATGGTGAACAAGGCAGCAGAAGAAACGGAAGAGACCGAGGGCCGGGAAGAGGTCGCCGACGGCGCCCTGGCCGACCGGACGACCGTCGCCGTCAAGAAGATGATCGTGCGCGCCAAGGAGCGTGGCTACGTCACCTACGACGAGTTGAATCAGGTGCTGCCGCAGGACCGGGTCTCCTCCGAGCAGATCGAGGACGTCATGGCGGCCCTGTCGGAGATGGGAATCTCCGTCATCGAGGCGGAGGAGGCCGAGGAGGCCCACCAGCCCGAGGCGGACGAGGACGAGGAGTCCTCCGGCCGCGGCAACCTCGACGACGAGGATGTCGGCCGGACCGACGATCCGGTGCGCATGTACCTGCGCGAAATGGGGTCGGTCGAACTGCTCTCGCGCGACGGCGAAATCGCCATCGCCAAACGGATCGAAGCCGGCCGGGAGAAGATGATCAGCGGCATCTGCGAGAACCCGCTGACCATCCGCGCCCTGCTGCAGTGGCGCGATGCCCTCGACAAGGGTGAAATCCTGCTGCGCGACATCATCGATCTCGACGCCACCTACGGGGCCGGCCCCGGCGGTGCGGAGATGGAGGAGGTCGAGACCCAGGAGGCCGACGCCATCGCCGAAGCCCAGGGGAAGGAGCCGCCGGCGGAGACGCCGCCCAAGCCCGGGCAGCCGGCGCCCAACGGCGACGCGCGCAAGGCCAAGAGCGAGGCCGGCGAGGAAGAGGAAGACGCCGGCGAGAGCGGCGAGGCCGAAGAGGAAGAGGAGGAGAACGCCCTCTCCCTCGCGGCCATGGAACTGCAGCTTCGCCCGCAGGTGATCGAGACCTTCGACCGCATCGCCGAAGCCTTCAAGACGCTCAACAGCGTGCAGGACAGCCGGCTCGGCCGCCTGCGCAAGGGCGAGGGGGTCCCGGCGGAGCTGGAGACGACCTACACCGAGCTGCGCGACGACCTCGTCCGCCACATGAGCCGGGTGCATTTCAACAACGCGCGTCTGGAACAGCTGGTCGACCAGCTCTACGGCCACAACAAGCGTCTGCTGATGCTCGAAGGCCGGCTGTTGCGGCTCGCCGAGAAGCACCGGGGGAACCGCGAGGAGTTCCTCAAGCAGTACCACGGGCGCGAGCTCGACCCGCGCTGGCTGACCCGCGTCAAGACGCTGAAGGGGCGCGGCTGGGCCACCTTCGCCGAGCAGGAGAAGGACGAGGTCAAGGAGATCCGCTCCGAGATCGCGCGCGTCGCCAACGAGACCGGGCTGCCGATCGGCGAGTTCCGTCGCATCGTCACGACGGTGAAGAGCGGCGAGCGCGAGGCGACGAAGGCCAAGACCGAGATGGTCGAGGCCAACCTGCGCCTCGTGATCTCTATCGCCAAGAAGTACACGAACCGCGGGCTGCAGTTCCTCGACCTGATCCAGGAAGGCAACATCGGCCTGATGAAGGCCGTGGACAAGTTCGAGTACCGGCGCGGCTACAAGTTCTCGACCTACGCCACCTGGTGGATCCGGCAGGCCATCACCCGCTCGATCGCCGATCAGGCACGGACCATCCGCATTCCGGTCCACATGATCGAGACGATCAACAAGCTCGTCCGCACCAGCCGGCAGATGCTGCACGAGATCGGCCGGGAGCCGACGCCGGAGGAGCTGGCCGAGCGTCTGGTCATGCCGCTGGAGAAGGTCCGCAAGGTCCTGAAGATCGCCAAGGAGCCGATCAGCCTCGAGACGCCGATCGGTGACGAGGAGGACAGCCACCTCGGCGACTTCATCGAGGACAAGAACGCGATCATCCCGATCGATTCGGCGATCCAGTCGAACCTGCGGGAGACGACGACGCGGATCCTCGCCACCCTGACGCCGCGCGAGGAGCGGGTGCTGCGCATGCGTTTCGGCATCGGCATGAACACCGACCATACGCTCGAAGAGGTCGGCCAGCAGTTCTCGGTCACGCGCGAACGCATCCGGCAGATCGAGGCCAAAGCCCTGCGGAAGCTGAAGCACCCCAGCCGGAGCCGGAAGCTACGCTCCTTCCTGGACACCTGACCTCCCCACCGGCGCCCTTCGCGGCGCCGGTATCTTTTTGTCCGTCGTCGTTTAGTATCCCCTTCCGCAGAGGTGGGGAGGGTACCGATGCTGTGGGGGATCAGGGCGGCAGTTCTCGCCGCTTTTCTGTGTCTGTCCGGCGCCGCGGGGGCGGCGGAGCCGTCACCGGCCGCCTGGCCCAAGACCTTCGGCGACGGCCAGACGCGCGTGGAGGTCTACCAGCCGCAGATCGACAGGTGGGAGGGCAACAGCCTGGGCGGCAGTGCCGCCTTCGCCTATGGACAGGAGAAGGGGCAGCCCAGCTACGGCATCGTCAAGTTCACGGCCCGCGTCGACGTGGACAAGGAAGCGCGGGTGGCGGTGTTGCGCGACATCACCCTGGACGCGGTGTCGCTGCCGACGGCGCCGGCCGATGCCGCCGGGGTGAAGCAGACCCTGGAGGCCGCTCTGCCGGTGAAGATGACGGTTTCCCTGGACCAGTTGCAGACGACCGCCGAGGTGTCGAAGGCGATCGCCGCCGACCTGACGGTGCCGGTGAAGAACGACCCGCCGAAGATCATCGTGTCCACCGTTCCGGCCCTGCTCGTTCCCGTCGACGGCGAGCCGAGGCTCGCTGCGCTGCCCGGGACTGAGTTCGAGCGTGTCATCAACACGCGGGCCCTGGTGCTCCGCGATGCGGGCGGTGTCTTCCATCTGCGGGCGGTCGACCTCTGGTTCGCGGCTCCCGCGCTGGGGGGACCCTGGCTGCGGGAGACGGCATCGGCAGCACTGGACGCCGCGGTGAAGGCGGCGGCGGGGGCGCCGGGGGACCTGCTGGCCACGAAGGACGGCAAGCCGCCGGCGATCGTGCCGGTGATCCATGTCGAGACCGTGCCGACCGAACTGGTCGAGCTGGACGGGCAGGCGAAGATCGTCCCGGTCGCGGGGACCGAACTGCTGGAGGTCCGCAATGCCGATACCCCACTGTTCATCGATCCCGGCAGCGGCCGCTACTACCTGCTGATTTCGGGCCGCTGGTTCGCATCGGGGAGCCTGGACGGCCCCTGGGCCTTCGTTCCCTCGGACTCGCTGCCGGCGGCCTTCGCGAAGATTCCCGCCGACGATCCCCGCGGTGCCGTCCTGGCCTCGGTAGCCGGTACGCCGCAGGCGCAGGAGGCGGTCATCGCCGCCAGCGTCCCGCAGACCGCGACGATCGATCGGAACAAGGCCAAGGCGGAGGTGAGCTACGACGGCACGGCCCGCTTCGTCCCCATCGAGGGGACCTCCCTGCGCTATGCCGTCAACAGCCCGGTCCCCGTCATCGAGGTGGATTCGCGGCACTACTACGCGGTGGTCAACGGCGTCTGGTTCACCGCGCCGGCGCCGCAGGGGCCCTGGGTCGTGGCGGAGTCGGTGCCGCAGGTGATCTACACCATCCCGTCCTCCTCGCCGCTGCACTACGTGACCTACGTGCGGATCTACGAGGCGACGCCGGAGACCATCGTCACCGGCTATACGCCGGGCTACATGGGGGCGGTCGTGGCGCCCGGCGGCACCGTCGTCTACGGCACCGGCTACAGCTATCCCGCCTACGTCAACGAAAACGTCTGGTACGAGCCGCCCGCCACCTACGGCTACGGCGCGGGCGTCGGGGTCGGCGCGCTGGTGGGCTTCGCCTTCGGGCTCGCCGCCTCCTCCGACTGGGACGATCCGGTGATCGAGCCCTACTGGGGCCCCTACTACTGGCACGACCCGATCCAGAACGACTGGAGCCACGTCGATATCGACACGACCAATGTCTACAACCGCTGGGGCGGCGGGACGGCGGTCGTGACCCATGATTTCGGCTGGAGCGAGGACGACCACACCTCGTGGAACAGCCGGCAGGTCTCCGCCTACAACCCCTGGACCGGTCGCAGCGTGACCGCCCAGGGGGGCGTGGAGCGCGACTGGAAGCACGATACCTATCAGGCGGGCCGGGAGGTGGAGACCAGCAACGCCGTCACCGGCGTGAACAGCGAGCGGCGGGCCGGCATCACCGGAGACGTCGACGACGGCAGCTTCACCGCCGGCCGCGAGGGGAAGGTCACCGGGCCGGAAGGCAGCGGGGCCGGCTACCGCTCGACGCTCAGCGGCGACGGCCATGGCGACTACGCCGGCAGCCGCGAGGCCGGCGGCTACAACGCCCAGACAGGCCGAGGCGCCGTCGGGCGCACGACGGTGGAAGGGGATGTCCAGGACGGCGACCGGGAGGTGGACCGCCAGGGAGCGGCGGTGAACACCCGCACCGACAGCGGCGTGTCCTGGAACGACGGGGACGTCTATGCCGGCCACGACGGCAACGTCTACAAGCACTCCGCCGACGACGGCTGGCAGAAGTACGGTTCGGGCGGCTGGCAGGACGTCGAGCGGTCCGGCGGCGGCAGGGACGAGCTGTCCTCCCTGGAGACCGAGCGCCAGGGCCGCCTGCTGGGAGACCGGCGGGCCGAAGGGGTCGCCCGCGCCGGCGGCTTCGAGCGCGGCGGCTTCCGCGGCGGCGGCCGCTTCCGGCGATAGAGCCGGCCGGCCCTCGTGGTCGACGGGCTCATGCTTCGGCAGGCTCATGCTTAGACAGGCTCATGCTTCGACAGGCTCAGCATGAGGATCTTATTGTTTCCTCGCCCTGAGCTTGTCGAAGGGTGAGGGCGTCCTCGCCGCGAGCCCCGTCCCGGCCCTGTTCGCCGACGGAGAGCGTCACCGGAAGTTCCGACCTTCCGGCATGGCGGCGTAGGGGTTGCGGCCGGCGGGATCGGCGCCCGGCCGGCGAACCTCGTCGGCCCGGGCGATGGCGCGTTCGAAGCTCTGCCGCTGCGGCTCCGACAGGCGGGAGAGCAGCGGCGAGAGGTCGTGCAGCCGGTCGGCGATCAGGTGGATCACCAGCCCTTCCTTCTGCAGTCGGCCGGTGACGCCCAGCAGCCGGCTGGTGAGCACCACCCGCCGCTGGGCCTCGAAGACCTTGGGCCAGATGACGATGTTGGCGATGCCCGTCTCGTCCTCCAGGGTCGCGAAGATGACGCCGCTGGCGGTGCCCGGCCGCTGTCGCACCAGCACCAGCCCCGCGACCGACAGGCGGGCGCCGTCGCGAGTCTCCGCCAGACGTGCTGCCGGCACCATCCGCTCCGCAGTCAGAAAGGGCCGCAGCAGGGCGAGCGGATGGGCCTTCAGGGAGAGGCCGACGCTGGCGTAGTCCTCGACCACGGCCTCGCCCGGCGCCAGGGCGGGCAGGGCGACCGGCGGCTCCGGCGGCAGCTCGGCCGAGGCCGCCTGTGCGGCCTCACGTGCCTCGGCGGCGGCGAAGAGGGGCAGGGGGGCCTCGCCCAGCCGCCTGATCTCCCAGAGCGCCCGGCGCCGGTCGAACCCCAGGGAGCCGAAGGCGTCGGCCCGCGCCAGCACCTCCAGCGCGGCGGGGGTCTGCCCGCCGCGCCGCCAGACGGCCTGCAGGCTGTCGTAGCCTTGCCCGCGTGCGGCCTGCAGGCGGCGGCCGTCGGCCTCGCGGCAGCCCTTGGCCATGCGCAGGCCCAGGCGCAGGGCGAGGCTCCCCGTCTCCGTCGGCTCCAGGCTGCTGTCCCAGCCGCTGTGGTTGACGTCGATCGGCCGCACGCTCACGCCGTGCTCCCGGGCGTCGCGGACGATCTGCGCGGGGGCGTAGAAGCCCATCGGCTGGCTGTTGAGCAGGGCGCAGGCGAAGGCGGCCGGGTGATGGCACTTGAGCCAGGCCGAGACGTAGACGAGGTGGGCGAAGGAGGCGGCATGGCTCTCCGGGAAGCCGTATTCGCCGAAGCCCTCGATCTGTCGGAAGCAGCGCTCGGCGAAGTCACGGTCGTAGCCGCGCGCCGCCATGCCCTCGACCAGCTGCTCGCGGAAGGTGTGGATGGTGCCGGTCTTGCGGAAGGTCGCCATGGCCCGGCGCAGCCTGTCGGCCTGGGCGGGCGTGAAGCCGCCGGCGACGATGGCGATGCGCATGGCCTGCTCCTGGAACAGCGGCACGCCGCAGGTCTTTTCCAGGACGGCCCGCAGTTCCGCGCTGGGATAGTCGACCTTTTCCTCCCCGTTGCGCCGGCGCAGGTAGGGATGGACCATGTCGCCCTGGATCGGCCCGGGCCGCACGATCGCCACCTCGATCACCAGGTCGTAGTAGCAGCGCGGCTTCAGGCGCGGCAGCATGGGCATCTGCGCCCGGCTCTCCACCTGGAAGACGCCCAGGGAGTCGGCCTTGGAGAGCATGTCGTAGACCGCCGGGTCCTCCCGCGGGACGGTCTGCAGGGTCAACGGCAGGCCCGCGTGGTCGCGCAGCAGGTCGAAGCCGCGGCGGATGCAGCTCAGCATGCCCAGCGCCAGCAGGTCGATCTTCAGCATGCGCACACTGTCGAGGTCGTCCTTGTCCCACTGGATCACCGTGCGGTCGGCCATGGCGGCGTTCTCGATCGGCACCAGTTCCTCCAGGGGCGGGCGGCTGATGACGAAGCCGCCGACGTGCTGCGACAGGTGGCGCGGGAAGCCGATCAGCGCGCGGGAGAGGGCGAGCGCCAGGCGCAGGCGCGGGGTGCGCGGGTCGAGCCCCAGCTCGGCGACGTGGTGGGGCTCCAACGCCTCCCGGCCCCAGCCCCAGAGACTCTTGGAGAGGCGGTCGACCAGGTCGAGGGACAGGCCGAGCGCCTTGCCCACGTCGCGGATCGCGCTCTTCGGCCGGTAGGCGATGACCGTGGCGGCGAGGCCGGCGTGGTCGCGGCCGTAACGGGCGTAGACGTACTGGATGACCTCCTCGCGCCGCTCGTGCTCGAAGTCGATGTCGATGTCGGGCGGCTCGTTGCGCTCGGCGGAGACGAAGCGCTCGAACAGCACGTCGACCTGCTCGGGGTCGACGGCGGTGATGCCCAGGCACCAGCAGACCACGGAGTTGGCCGCCGACCCGCGTCCCTGGCAGAGGATGCCCTGGCTGCGGGCGAAGGCGACGATGTCCTCGACCGTCAGGAAGTAGGGGGCGTAGCCGAGCTGCCCGATCAGAGCGAGCTCGTGGCGCAGCAGCTCCGCCACCTTCTCCGGCAGCCCGCGCGGGTAGCGCCGGGCGGCTCCGGCCCAGGTCGCCTTCTCCAGGGCCTGCTGCGGCGGCAGGCCCTCGCTGCCGGGCACGTCGGGGTAGTCGTAGCGCAGCTCGTCGAGAGAGAAGCGGCAGGGATCGACGAAGCCTTGCGCGTTGGCCACGGCGTCGGCACGGCGGCGGAAGAGGCGGGCCATCTCCCCGGCCGGCTTGAGGTAGTGCTCGCCGTTGCCGGCCAGCCGCCGGCCCGCCTCGTCGAGGGTGCAGCCCTCCCGGATGCAGGTCAGCACGTCCTGCAGGGGGCGCCGCTCGGGGGCGTGGTAGAGCACCGGGTTGGCGGCCACCAGCGGCAGGCCCAGGCTGTCGGCCAGGTCGCCCAGGCGCCGCAGGCGCGGGGCGTCGTCCCCGCGCTGCAGGTGGTCGCCGGCCAGACCGACATCACGGCCGAAGCGGCGCTTCAGGGCGCGCAGCCGGTCGGGAAAGTCGGCGGCCAGCCGCCGCGGCGGCAGCACCAGCAGACGCGAGCCCTCGCCCAGCTCCTCCAGATCGGCGGCGAGCAGCCGGCACTGCCCCTTGGGTGCCCGGCGGCGGCCGCGGGTCAGCAGCCGGCAGAGCCGGCCGTAGGCCGCCCGGTCGCGCGGGTAGGCCAGCAGGCTGGGTCCGTCGTCGAAGTCCAGCCGGCTGCCGACGATCAGGCGCAGACCCGTCTCCTTCGCCGTCTCGTGCGCCCGGACAATGCCGGCAAGGCTGTTGCGGTCGGTCACGGCCAGTGCACCGAGGCCGAGTTCGGCGGCACGCTCGACCAGTTCCTGGGCATGCGAAGCGCCTTCCAGGAAGGAGAAGTTGCTGTAGCTCTGCAGGGCGGCGAAGGCGGTCATGGCATCCTCCGCCGTGACTATAGTTCCTGTTTTGTTCCTGTCACCTCACCTTGCCTCCGGCCCTCCCGGAGGTCTTCGGCCGCCTGGCCGGGAGGCCTCCCATTCCCTCGTCCTGGGAGTCGTGGAAGGGACGAGGGCGGTGACGGAAGCGCACGCTTCGACAAGCTCAGCGTGAGGAAGGCCTGAGCTTCGTCATCGGCCGGTCGAAGGACGGCAGGCGGGGCGCCACGGTCTGCCAAGATGCCCGAACGCCCAAAAGCCGCGTGCGCAGCCGGAGGGGCTCTGCTATCTGGATCGCCGCCATGCGACATTACCTGGACTTCGAGAAGCCGATCGCCGAACTCGAGCACAAGATCGAGGAATTGCGGCATCTCTCGACCGACAGCGAGATCAATATCGCCGACGAGGTCACCAAGCTGCAGGCCAAGGCCCGGCGGCAGCTCGAGACGACCTACGCGAAGCTCTCGGCCTGGCAGAAGTGCCAGGTGGCCCGCCATCCCGAGCGGCCCCACGTGCGCGACTACATCGCCGGCCTGATCGAGGAGTTCGTGCCCCTGGCCGGCGACCGGCTCTTCGCCGAGGACCGCGCCATCCTCGGCGGCCTCGGGCGCTTCCGCGGCCGCCCTGTGGTCGTGATGGGGCAGGAGAAGGGCAGCGACATGCAGAGCCGTGTCGCCCACAACTTCGGCATGGCCCGGCCCGAAGGCTACCGCAAGGCGCAGCGCCTGATGCGGCTGGCCGAACGCTTCCATCTCCCGCTGGTGTCGCTGGTCGACACCCCCGGCGCCTATCCCGGCATCGGTGCGGAGGAGCGCGGGCAGGCCGAGGCCATCGCCCGCTGCATGGAGCTCTCGCTGACCCTGACCGTCCCGATCGTCGCGGTGGTCATCGGCGAGGGCGGCTCCGGCGGCGCCATCGCGATCGCCACCGCCGACAAGGTGCTGATGCTGGAGCACGCCATCTACTCGGTCATCTCCCCCGAAGGCTGCGCCTCGATCCTCTGGCGCTCGTCCGACCAGGCGCAGGAGGCGGCGGAGGCCCTGAAGCTGACGGCGCAGGACCTGGAGCAGCTCGGCGTCATCGACACCATCATCCCCGAGCCCCTGGGCGGCGCCCACCGCGGTCACCAGCCGACCGTCGAGGCGGTCGGCGAGGCGGTCGAGGCGGCCCTGCTGGAGCTCGATGCCCTGTCGCCGGCGGATCTGCGGGCCCAGCGTCGCCGGAAGTACATCCAGATGGGGCGGGTGGAGGCGGCCTGAGGCCCCGCGGCGCGACGTCGCGCGCCCGACCGCTGCCTTGGCCGGCCGGCCTCCCGCGGCTAGGTCCTCGGCCATGTCAGCAGCAGTCGCGTCCCGGGCATCGGCCCGCCAGCAGGCCTCCACCGGCACAGGCGCCGTCGCCGCCTGGCTCTATCTCTGCGCCGCCATGGTCTTCGCCATGGCGGTCATCGGGGCGATCACCCGCCTCACCGAATCGGGCCTCTCGATCATGGAGTGGAACCCGATCGGCGGTGCGATCCCGCCGCTCAGCCGGGCCGAATGGGAGAGGCTCTTCGCCCTCTACCGCGAGACCGAGCAGTACCGCCTGACCAATGCGGGCATGAGCCTGGGCGACTTCCAGAACATCTTCTGGTGGGAGTTCGTGCACCGCCTGTGGGGGCGGCTGATCGGCCTGGTCTACGCCCTGCCGCTGGCGTTCTTCTGGTGGCGCGGCCTCGTGCCCGCCCGCCTAAAGGGGCAACTCCTCGGCCTGCTGGTGCTGGGCGGCCTGCAGGGCGCCGTCGGCTGGTTCATGGTGGCCAGCGGCTTCGGCGACCGTGTCGAGGTCAGCCAGTACCGGCTGGCCATCCATCTGGCCATCGCCGTGGCGATCTATGGCTGGCTGCTCTACCTCGCCATCGGCCTCACCGATCGCACGCCGCCGGCCTCCCCGGCAGACAGGCCGCTGCGCCTGGCCTTCCGGCTGCTGCTCGGGCTGCTGGCGGTGACCATCCTGGCCGGCGCCTTCGTCGCCGGGACCAATGCCGGCTTCACCTACAACACCTTCCCGCTGATGGACGGCCGGCTGGTGCCGGCGGGCTACGGCCAGCTGCAGCCCTGGCTGCTGAACGTCTTCGAGAACGTCACCGCCATCCAGTTCAACCACAGGCTTCTCGCTACCCTGACCGTCTGCGGCGCCTGGGCGGCAGCTCTCTGGAGCTTCTACCGGTCGGAGAGCGGCGCCGTGCGCGGTGCCGCCCTGCTGGTCGCCGGCGCCGCGAGCCTGCAGTTCCTCCTGGGCGTTGCCGCTCTGCTGGCCGTGGTGCCCACCTGGCTCGGGGCCCTGCACCAGGCCGGCGCCCTGGTCCTGCTCGGCTGCCTGCTGCTCTGCCTCCATCGCCTCCGGCCGGGACGGGCGGCCCGGTAGCTGGCGGGCGGGGCCTGCTTCAGCGGGTGGGGATGCCGCGGATTCGGTCGCAGCGCGCCAGGAGGGCCGCGACGTGGCTGTCGATCTGCTGTCCGAAGCGGTGGTGGGGACCGGCCACGCAGATCGCGAAGGACTGGCCGTAGAGGCTGACCACCGCGGAGATCGCATGGACGTCCGCGATGTTCTCGCCGCGTGTCATGAACCAGCCGCGCCGGTTGCTCTCGTCCAGTTCGCGCGCCAGTTCCGCACGGTCGGTGAAGGTGGTTTCGGTCACCTTCGGCAGCGGACCGGGGCCGAGTAGGGCATCCCACTCCTCCCGCGGCGCCGCACCCAGCAGCGCCTTGCCCACCGCCGTCGAATGCAGCGGCCTGTCGGTGCCGATCTCCGCGCTGTAGCGGATGGAATGCCGCGATTCGAAGACGTCGAGCACCATCGCCTTGGCCTCCAGCCGCTGCGCCAGGACCACCGTTTCGCCGGTCTCGTCGCGCAGGGCCTCCAGTTCCGGGGCCACCAGCCGGTGCAGCGGATCGTTCGCCGCCACCATCTCCATGAAGCTCAGCATGCGCCGGGTCGGATAGAAGCCGCGGCGTGGCCCGAGGGTGTAGGCGAAGCCCCGCCGCTCCAGCGTCCCCATCAGGTGAAACAGGCTGGAGACGGGGATCTCCAGCGCCTTGGCCAGCTCCGTCAGCGTCATCGGTCGGCAGGTGAGGGCGAACCTCTCGAAGATGTCGAGGGTCCTCGCCGCACTCTTGGTGTTCGTCGACGGGTCCCGGCCCGCGCTCCTCGGCATCTGCGTCACCGCACCTTCCGTTTCACCCCGCCTGCCCGGGCGGCAAGGCACCGACTTTCACACATGTGAAAGTTCCTTGCCACCCTCGCTGAAGCATGAGTTGACAGGTAAATTTCATATATGCCAAATCTAATTGCACCTGTTGAAAAATAACCCACTGCGGGTCTGGCCGCTGTGACCGGAAGGAAGCCGGTTCGGCGCAGGCCCAGCGGTGAGGGATGGGAGGAAGAGTTCGATGTACGTGAAAGCTGCCGTCGCGCTGGTCGCCGGCGCGGCAATTCTCGGGCTGGCGCGGGCGCCGGCCGCACAGGCGGATCAGACGCTGCGGGTCGCCGACTCGCTTCCTGTCGGCCACTACGCCGCCGAACAGGGCATCAAGCCCTGGATGGAGGCGGTGACGCAGAAGACGAACGGGGCCGTCACCTTCCAGTATTTTCCGGCCGAGCAGCTCGGTAAGGCGAAAGATCTGCTGGCGCTGACCCAGAACGGGGTGGTGGACGGGGGTTATATCCAGCCCGCCTACATCTCCGAGAAGATCCCGCTGTCGACTGTGGTCGAGCTTCCGGGCATCTACGGAAACTCCTGCGATGCGACCAAGTCCTTCTGGTCGCTGGCCGAGGGCGGGGGGCTGCTGGACGAGAAGGAATACGGCCCGAACGGAGTGAAGCTGCTGTTCGCCGTGGTGATGGCGCCCTATCAGGTCATGACCAAGCAGAAGATCGACAGCCTCGACAGCTTCGAGGGGCTGAAGCTGCGAACCGGCGGCACCACCCAGGACGCGATGGTGCGTGCCCTCGATGCCGTCCCGGTTCGGGTGGCGGGGCCGGAGATGTACGAGGCCCTGTCGCGCGGCACGGCGGACGGCGTGGTTCTTCCGCTGGCCAGCGTTCTTTCCTATGACCTGCAGAAGCTGGTGAAGTACGCCACGGTGGACCAGAGCTTCGGCACCACCGTGGTCACCTACATGATCAGCACGCGGCTGTTCGACAGCCTGCCGCCCGACGTCCAGACGGTGATGGTCGAGAGCGGCGAGGAAGCGTCGCTGCACGCCTGCGCCTACATCGACGCCCAGTCCGACAAGAACATCGCGCGGTTGCGGGATGCGGGCGTAACGGTCGATCCGCTGCCCGCGGACCTCGGCAAGGAGCTGCGGGCCGCCCTGGCCCCGACCGCCGCCGAGTGGGCGAAGTCCCTCGATGCAAAGGGTAAGCCTGGCAGCGAAGCGCTGCAGGCCTATCGGGCCGGCTCCGGAAGCTGAGAGGCTCGGCCCGTCACCTGAGGCGGCGGAGCCCCCCGCCGCCTCCCTTCTCTCCCCGACACGGATGGAACGATGGCATCGGCCCTCGAGGGAATACGTGTGATCGACATGACCGGCGTGCTCCTGGGGCCGGCGGGAAGCCAGATCCTGGGTGACCTCGGTGCCGACGTCATCAAGGTCGAATCGCCAGCGGGGGATACGACCCGCTCTGTCGGCCATTCACGGCACGAGGGCATGGCGTCGCTCTTCCTGCACACCAACAGGAACAAGCGGAGCCTCGCCATCGACCTGAAGCGGCCCGAGGGCCTGGCCGTCCTCCGGAAGCTGCTGGAGACGGCGGACGTCCTCTTCCACAACATGCGCCCGCAGGCCATGGCCCGCCTCGGCCTTTCCTATGAGGAGGTGCGGCGGATCAGACCGGACATCGTCTACTGCGGTGCCTTCGGCTACGGGCAGGGGGGGCGCTATGCGAAGCGGCCCGCCTACGACGACCTCATCCAGGGTGCCGTGGCACTGCCCGACCTGTTCGGCCGGCTGGGTGTACCGCCCTGCTACATTCCGGCGGCCTTCCTCGACCGGCTGACCGCGCTCACCGCCGTCTATTCGATCATCGCGGCTCTCTTGCACCGCCAGCGGACGGGGGAAGGGCAGTCGATCGAGATTCCCATGTTCGAGACGATCGCTCAGATGATTCTGGCCGAGCATCTGGGGGGGCGCAGCTTCGAGCCGCCGATCGGGCCGATGGGCTACTCGCGCCTGCTCTCGCCGTACCGCCGGCCCTACCGCACCAGCGACGGCTACGTCTGCGCCCTCATGTACACCGATCGCCACTGGCGCCGCTTCTTCGAAGCCGTGGGCCGCGCCGACCTCTCGGACAGCCCGAAGTTCCGGACGCTGGCGGAGCGCAACAGGCACATCGACGAGATCTACCAGATCGCCGAGGCGGCCTTCCTCGAGCACGAGACCGCCCACTGGGTGGACCTGCTGGATGACCTGGAGATCCCGGTGGTGCCTCTCAACACTTTGGAGAGCCTGATGGACGATCCCCACCTCGCCGACGTCGGTTTCTTCGAAACGGTGGATCATCCCACCGAAGGGCCGATCCGCTCGATGCCACAGGCCAGCCGCTGGTCGCGGACGCAGCCGAGCGTCCGGCGGCAGGCGCCGCGGCTGGGCGGCGACAGTGCCGAGATCCTCGCCGAGGCCGGCTATTCCGCGGCGGAGATCGAGGGACTCCAGCAGGAGGGCGTGGTTCGTGTCGCAGATTGATCGGGGGGCAACGCCGAAGGCCGCGACTCCGGAGGCTGCCGCCGATTCCTCGGCCGCGTTCGCCGAGTTCCTGGCAGAGATCCGCTTCCGCGATCTGCCGGAAGAGGTGGTGCAGGTCAGCCGCCGCGGCATCGTCGACACCATCGGCGTTATCCTGGCAGGCTCCGGCACCGAGAGCGTCGCCGCGATCCTGCGGATGCTGACGCGTTGGGGCGGCACGCCCGAGGCCGGCGTGTTCGGCAGCAGCCTGCGGCTTCCCGCCGTGGCCGCCGGCTTCGCCAACGCGGCGATGGGGCATCAGTACGATTTCGCCGACACCCACGACCAGGCCGTGGTCCATCCCACCGCCAACTCGCTGACCGCCGCGCTGGCCGCGGCCGAAGCCAGGGGCGGCTGCAGCGGCGAGGACCTGCTGCGTGCGGTGGTCCTCGGCAACGAGATCGCCTGCCGGCTTGGTCTGGCGATCCGCGGCGACCTCTACGACTACCCCTGGACCCGGCCGCCGGTGATCGGCACCTTCGGCGCGGTCGCGGCCGCCTCGGCCATCCTGGGGCTCGACCCCGCCCGGACTCGCTCGGCCTTCGGCCTGACGCTCCATCAGGCGTGCAACACGCTGGAGTGTCTCTACGCCCCGGGCTCCGAGGTGCGTGGACTGCGGGACGGCTTCTCGGTCCGCAATGCCCTGACGGCTGCCTTCATGGCCGCGGAGGGGGTTCAGGCCGACCACTCGGCGATCGACGGCCGGTTCGGCCTGTTCAACGCCTTCTTCCGCGGTGAGTACGACCGGCCCGGCCTGACCGAAGGGCTCGGCTCGCGCTACGCCGCCGCCGACGTCTCGATCAAGCCCTGGCCTTCGGCGCGGGAAACCCACGCCACGATCCACGCGGTCCTGGACCTGCGGCGCCGGCACGCGATCGACCCCGCCGCTGTGGCGCAGGTCGAACTGACGGTGGGCCGCGCCAACCTGGAGTTCTGCGAACCTGGTGCACAGCGGCGACGGCCCCGCTCGAAGATGGACGCCCTCAGCAGCCTGCCGTTCGCGGTGGCCGTGGCGCTGCGCCACGGGGCGGTGCCGCTGCAGGCCTACAGGGCGGATGCGCTCGGCGATGCCGCGACGCTCGCTCTCGCCGACCGGGTTTCCTGGGCGCTCGACCCGGCGATCCGCGAGGGGACCATCGAGGGCGGGCGGGTCCGCATCGTGCTGGCGGATGGCCGCGCCTTCGAGACGGCGGCCCGGCCCGCCTTCGGCCCCCCCGGCCAGCCCCTGCCGCCCGACATCCTGGCCCGGAAGTTCCGCGATTGTGCCGCCATGGCGGCGACGCCTCCCGACGAGGGGCGTATCGATGGACTGCTGCAGGTGCTGGCGAACCTGGAGGGACGGCCTGTGGGAGACCTGGTGGATGCGCTGCAGTGGGGAGAGGCGAGCCGTGGCTGATTCGATCTTCGCGCGTCCCTGGGAGACCTTCCTGCTGACCCTGGAGGACGGGGTCTGCACAATGACGCTGAACCGGCCGGACAGGCTGAACGCCATGAACCGGACCATGCGCCGGGAACTGGGCGACTGCTTCCTGGAGATGGCCGGCCTGGAGGAAGTGCGCTGCCTCATCCTCACCGGCGCCGGCCGGGCCTTCTCCGCGGGCGGCGACATCAACGACTTCCGCTCGGGACCGCAGAACCTGCACGCGCTGATGGGGCGGGTGAGCCACCGCTGGTTCAAGGCCCTCTGGGCCCTGCCGCAGCCGGTGATCGGGGCGGTCAACGGCGTCGCCGGCGGGGGTGGCTGCAATCTCGCCCTCGGCTGCGACCTCGTCTTCGCGTCGGAAGAGGCGTCTTTCGTGCAGACCTTCCTAAAGATCGGCCTGGTGCCGGACCTCGGCGGCGCGTTCCTGCTGCCGCGTCTCGTCGGCCTGCACAAGGCCAAGGAACTGGCGCTGCTGGGCGAGCGGATCGATGCGCCGACCGCCCTCGGGCTGGGTCTCGTCAACCGCGTCTGTCCGCCGGAAACCCTGCTGCCCGAGGCCCGGGAGGCGGCACGGCGTCTGGCCGCGGGCTCGCCTTCGGCCATCACCCTGACGAAGCGGATGATGAACCGCTCCTTCGAATCCTCGATGGAGGCGGTGCTCGACCAGGAGTGGATGGCCCAGAGCTATCTCTTCGGTACGCCAGAAAGCCGGGACGGCGTCGCCCGCTTTCTCGACAAGTCCTGACCAGCCAACAGGGAATCCCAATGCCGGGACGCTATTTCGAGGAACTGCCCGTCGGCGAGGTCATCCGCCATCAGGTCACACGCACGGTGACCGAAGCCGACAACATCCTCTTCTGCTCGATTACCATCAACGTGCAGCCCCTGCACATCGACTACCACTTCGCCGAGAAGTCGATGCATCGCAGACCGCTGGTCAACGGGATGTACACCCTGTCGCTCATGATGGGGATCACCGTCCCGGAGACCACGCTCGGCACCACGGAAGGCAACCTCGGCTTCGAGGGGGTCGAGTTCCCGGCGCCGGTCTTCTATGGCGACACCATCAGGGTCGAGAGCGAAGTCATCGCCGCGCGCCTCTCCAAGTCGCGGCCGAACCTCGGTATCGTCACCTTCGAGCATCGGGCGATCAACCAGGACGGAGCGGTGGTGGTGCGCTGCCGCCGCTCGGGCCTGATGCGACGGAAGGACGGCAGCCATGAAGCCTGACCCCCGCATCGCCCGCTCCTGGCTGTTCGTTCCCGGCGATTCGGAGCGGAAGCTGGCGCGCTCCTGGGACAGCGATGCCGATGCGGTAATCGTCGACCTGGAGGATGCGGTCGCGCCGGAGAACAAGGCGGCGGCCCGTGGCATCGTTCGGGAGTTCCTCACCGCAGCCGCGGGGCGTCGCGACGGCCGCCTGCTCTACGTCCGGATGAACCCTGTCGACAGTGGGCTCACGGCCGACGACCTGCGGGAGACCTTCCCGGGACGGCCGGACGGCTATGTGATTCCCAAGGTGGAACGGCCGGAGGACGTGCGCACGGTGGCGCGGCTGCTGGACGAGCTGGAAGCGGCCGCCGGCGTGCCCGCAGGCGATACGAAGCTGATCCCGATCGTGACCGAGACGCCGCTCGCCGCGCTCCGGGTGGCCGATCTCTGCCGGGCGGACGAGCGGACCGTCGCCGTGATATGGGGGACGGAGGATCTGGGCGCGGCCATCGGCGCGCGGCGGGTCAAGCGGCCGGACGGGACGATGCTCGACGTGTTCCGGACGGTGCGCTCGATGGTGCTGCTCGCCGGTGCGGCCGCCGGCATCGGCATCATCGACACGCCGGTGGTCGAGATCCCCGACCTCGAGCGGGTCACCACCGAGGCCAGGGAGGCCTCGTGGATGGGCTTTACCGGCAAGCTCGCCATCCATCCGTCACAGGTGCCGCTCATCAACGACGCCTTTCTGCCCGATGCGCAGGAGGTGGCGGATGCGGAGCAGGTGATGGCCCTCGCGCGGGAGAAGGGACTCGCCGCCTTCCGGATGGGAAACAAGATGATCGACGTGCCCCATATCAAGGCCGCGCAGCGGGTGCTGGCGACGGCCCAGAGGCACAGGTCCGCCTGATGAAGGGGCTGCGGATCCTCGGGTCGGTCGAGCAGGGCCTGAAGATCGCCTCGGCCGCCATTCTCTTCTGCATCATGCTCGTCGTCGTCCTCGACGTCGGCCTGCGCTACCTCTTCCACGCGCCTCTGCTGTGGGCCTACGAGCTGATCTCGCTGTTCCTGCTGGTCGGTCTCTTCTTCTTCTCCCTGTCCTGGTCCTATCGCGACGGCCAGCACGTCAACGTCGACCTGATCTACCGGAACCTGCCGGTTCGGCTGCGCAACCTCGCCCGGGCGCTGGTGTCGCTGCTCGCAGGCGGCGCCTTCGCCGTGGTCTGCTGGTCGGCCGCCGGAACGTCGCTGGAGAACTGGGAGAGGAACGAGGTGATCCCCGGCCCGGTGCCCTGGCCGACGTGGGTCCCTCCGGCCATGGCCGTGATCGGCCTCGCGGTGCTGCTGGTGCGGCTGCTGCGCGAAGTGGTGGTGGTGGCGCGCCATCCGGACCGCGAACACTTCGATCCGCCCGCCGCGGAGGGGGAAGGAGACAGGTCGGGTCCGTCCTCCTGATCGTCTTCTTCCTGCTCGCGCTCCTGGCCATCGGCGCGCCGGTCGGCTTCGCACTGCTGGTCGCCGGCTCGGCCGGCCTGCTGTCGCTCGGGGGCTGGCCGATGCTGTCGGGCATCCTCGCCACCTCGCCGCTCTCGACGCCGACCTCCTACGAGCTGATCACCGTCCCGATGTTCATGCTGATGGCGGAGTTCGTCGTCCTCAGCGGCATCGCGGACGACCTTTTCCGGGCCGCCGCGATCTGGGTGGGCCGCATCCCGGGCGGGCTCGGCATCGCCACCGCCCTGGCGGGTGCCGGCTTCGGGGCGATCTCCGGATCCAGCACGGCCTCGGCTGCCACCCTCTCGGCCACCTCCATCCCGGCGATGCTGCGTCAGGGCTACGAGCCGCGGATCGCCTGCGGCGCCGTCGCCATCTCGGGCACTCTGGCCATGCTGATCCCGCCGAGCATCGCGCTGGTGATCTACGGCCTGATCGCCGACGTGAGCATCGGCCAGCTGCTGGTGGCGGGGATCATCCCAGGTCTGCTCGTCTCGCTGACCATCTGCCTCACCATCTTCGTCCTGGCGCTGCTGCATCCCGACAAGGCGCCCACCGCCGGGCGCCACAGTCTTCGCCAGAAGCTGGCCTCGCTGAAGGTCGTCGGGCCGATGCTGGTGCTGCTGCTGGCGGTCACCGGTGTCATCTACGCCGGCATCGCCACGCCGACCGAGGCCTCGGGTATCGGCGCGTTCGGTGCCTTCCTGCTCGCGGCCAAGTCGGGCCGCCTGAACTTCGACAGCCTGTTCCGCGCCCTGGCCCGGGCGGCGGGGACGACCTGCATGGTCATCCTGATCATCATGGCCGCGAAGGTGTTCGGCTACTTCCTGACCATCACGCAACTGACGCAGACCCTGGTCGCCTGGACCGGCGGCCTCGACCAGTCGCGCTGGGTCATTCTGGCGATCATCCTGTTCGGCTATCTGCTGCTCGGCTGCTTCCTCGACCAGGTGGCGATCCTGATCCTGACCGTGCCGGTCGCCCTTCCGGTCATCCTGCACCTGGGGTTCGACCCGGTCTGGTTCGGCGTCATCATCGTGGTGATGGCGGAGGTGGGGTTGGTGACGCCGCCCATCGGCCTGAACGTCTTCGTCGTCGCGCGCTACACGGGCCGCCCGGTGGAACAGGTCTTCGCCGGCGTGTTCCCGCACGTGGTCGCGCACCTTCTGCTCGTCGTGCTGCTGGTGGCGGTTCCGCAGATCGTTCTCTGGCTGCCGTCGACGATGTTCGAGTAATCAGAGCCCGGGTGGCCCCAGGCGGCGGTCAGGGGCGGGAGGGGCTGCCCCTGTCCGCCTCCAGGCGCGCCGAGAAGGCGGCTTCCGTGTCCGCCAGGACAAGTCCCAGGGTCGCAATGGCCTCGGCCGGCACGATGCCCGCCCGCAGTGCCGTCTCGATCCCCTGTGCGAGCCGCTGCGCCCGCGCGCAGTTGAAGTTCCCGGCGATGCCTTTGATCTCGTGCACGATCCGGCGGACTTCCTCGGGATCCCCCGCCGGGAGGGTGGCCACCAGCCGGCCGCGGCAGTCGGCGAGGGTCGGCGGCATCATGCCGAGGAGCTGGTTGAACGCGCGCTCGCCGATCTGCTCACCGGTCGCATCCAGGGCCCGCCAGTCGACCAGAACCTCCTCCACGCTCACGCCTCCGCAGTGCCCGGTGGGACGCCGTCTTCCTGCTGGAGGGCGGCGAGCCGAGCGAACAACTGCGGCCAATCGATCGGCTTGGTCAACCCCTCCGTCAGTCCGGCCTTGAGGTAGCTCGCCCGGTGCTCCGGCATGGCATCGGCCGTCAGGGCGATGATCGGGACGCCGGCCGTCTTGCCGCTCAGCGCACGGATCCGGCGGGTCGCTTCGAGGCCGTCCATGACCGGCATCTGCAGATCCATGAGGATCAGGTCGAACTCTTCCCGGGCCGCCCGTTCGACGGCCTCGACGCCGTTCTCGACGGCGGTCACGTGGTGGCCTGCATTGCTCAGGAAAGTCTCGATGAGCAACCGGTTGGCGCCGTTGTCCTCAGCCAGGAGAATCCGCAGATCGCCGCGGGGGGGCGCTTCGGTGGCGTCAGGTGCCGGCAGCGCACGCGGTGCCTGCCCCCGCGGCAGGTGCAGCGAGACCGCGAAGCGCGATCCGCCCCCTTCCCTGGGCTCATAGCTGATCGACCCGCCCATGGCCTCGGCGAGCCGCCTGGAGATCGCCAGGCCGAGGCCGCTGCCGCCGAACCTGCGCGCCATCGAGGCGTCCGCCTGAGAAAAGGGCAGAAACAGCCGGGCGCGTTGCGCCTCGGGAATCCCGATCCCGTCGTCGTCGCAGACCAGCCGGATCGCCTCCTCCTCGGCACCGTGCCGAACCTCGACCGTCACGCGCACCGTCCCCTGCAAGCTGAACTTGATGGCGTTGCCCACGAGATTGAACAGGATCTGCTGCAGACGCACCGGGTCGCCCCGCACCCAGACGGCGGTCTGCCCCGCATCGACCTCCAGCGCCAGTCCCTTCTGGGAGGCGGTGGGCGCCAGAAGTGCCGTGACCTCGCTCACGGTGTTCCGGAGCTCGAAGTCGATCGACTCGAGCGTCAGCTCTCCCGCCTCGATCTTCGAGAAGTCCAGAATGTCGTTCAGCAGCGTCAACAGCGTTCGTGCGGCGGCCTGGAGGGCGGCGATGTGACGGCGCTGCTCTTCGGTCAGGTGCGACTGCAGCAGCAGGTCCGCCATGCCGAGCACGCTCGTCATCGGCGTGCGCAGCTCGTGGCTCATGATGGCGAGGAAGGTGCTCTTCGCGCGGTTTGCCGCCTCCGCCTGATGGGCCGCCTGACGCAGGCGCTCCTCCGTGGCGATCTGCGCGGTGACGTCCAGACGGACACCCGCCACGCCGCCGTCCGGAAGGCGGGTGTCGTGCATTTCGACCCAGCGCCCATCCTTCATCCGCACGCGCTGCTCGCCGCTGGGGCTGGTGCGGAAGTTCTCCCACCGCCCGGCGATCCACGCGTCTTTGCCCGTGCGCAGGTCGCTATGGTCCAGATCCTCTGCGGCGGCCGCGATGATCGGGCCGATCGGGGTCCCCGGCTGCGGTGCCAGGGCCTTGATCGACGGAAAGAGGTCGAGGAACCGCTGGTTGCAGGTGACGAGGCGATGCTGCGGATCGATCAGGATGAAGCCCTCGTGAATGCTGCCGATCGCGTCGCGCAGGTAGGCTTCCGCGCGGCGGTGACGCTCCTGGGCGCGGCTGATGCGAGCCGCCGTGAAGAAGACGATGAAGGCGACCAGCAGAATGGCTCCCACCGTCGCGAGGACCACCGGCTCCATCGCTTCGAGGATCTGCAGCGGCTGGGACAGCAGAACGACCTGCAACTGCGTACCGGGGAGCGGATAGGTCACCGCCAGTTGCTGCAGCACCGCCGGCCATCCGCCCTCCGGCTGTGCCGTCCACCGGCCGCCGGTGTTCTCGGCGAGCGCCGTCAGCTGCGTCCTCCGCAGCTGCGCGCCCCCGAGTTCAGGCAGGTGCGCAGCCAGGATCGTCCCGTCCTGGCGGGCCAGGAGCAGGGCCGCCTCAGGCAGCTCCTCGCTGGTGAGGACCTTCTCTTCCAGCCAGGCCAGCTTCATCTGGGCGACGGCGACGCCGCCGAAGGTCCCGTCGGGGGCGGTTATCCGCTTGGTGATCGGCAGCGACGGTCCCTTGCCGCTGGAGGATTCCTCCGGGAGGCCGACCACCAGGCCCCCGTCGCCCTGGCGGTGAGCCTCGAAATAGTCGGAGTTGGACGAGCCTTCCTCCGGCGAGTCCGTCATCTCCGACAGCGCCGAGACCTGGCCGGAGCGGTCGAGCAGGTAGATCTTCCCGACGAAGCGGAGCGCGTTGGCGTGCTCTGCGAGGCGCTCGTCGGTCCATCGGCCGGTTCCCTCGCGCCCCGCCACGTCGTCGGCCAAGCGTTCGGCGGCCCAGGAGAGCGCGAGGTTCGTGGCTTCCAGGGCGCGGGCGATCTGGTCTCCGCTCTGCCGGGCTTCGGAGACGGCGGCCTGCCGGTGGTCGGCCAGCAGGCGCGAGCCCTCCCACCAGAGCGCTGCCAGCCCCCCGAACGCAACCAGGGCGACCGTGTGAAGCGGGAGCAGCCTGTGGGCCCGGAAGCTCTCGCGCGCAGGGGGGGTCAACAGACGTCTCGATCAGTTGTTTCAGGTTGGAACTCTATACGGCCGCCTCGGGAGTTTGCAGGTCATATGATGACGCCCGTCGCAGAGAGGATCGTTTCGACCCTCGCGCGCAGAACGGGAAGCAGGGCCGCCTCGAACCAGGGATTGCGACGCAGCCAGGCCGTGTTCCGCCAGCTCGGGTGGGGCAGCGGCAGCAGGCCGTTCGGCAGATGGGTGCGCCAGCCGGCCACACAGGTGGTCAGATCCGTCCCCGCGGCCGACCCGAGGTAGTAGGCCTGCGCGTAGCGCCCGACCAGCAGGGTCAGGGCGCGCTGCGGCAGCAATGGCAGGAGGCGCGTGTGCCACTGGGGCGCGCAGTGCTTTCGCGGCGGCAGGTCGCCGCCGCGCGGATAGCGGCCGGGGGAGCACAGGCCCATGGGCAGGATGGCGATCCGGCTCTCGTCGTAGAAGGCGGGCCGGTCGAGCCCGAGCCAGTCCCGCAGCCTGTCGCCGGAGCGGTCGTTCCAGGGGATGCCGGTGGCATGCACCTTGGTGCCGGGTGCCTGCCCGACGATGAGAAGCCGTGCCGTGGCCGAGGCCCGCAGCGTGGGCCGTGGCCCGAGAGGAAGATCGGCGCAGAGGCGACAGGCGCGCGCCTGGGCCATCACCTCGTCCAGACGGTTGCTCATCGGACGGCCGCCAGCAAGGCGTCGACGAAGCCCGGGACGATCTCGCTCGCCGGCCCATGGCGGCTCTCGTGGAACAGGCCGTGGCCCTCGCTCGGCTCCAGATTGAGTTCCACCGTCCGGGCGCCGTTGGCCCGGGCCTCGGCCACGAAGCCGGCAGCGGGATAGACGTTTCCCGACGTGCCGATCGACAGGAACAGGCTGCACCGCGAAAGCGCCTGATAGGCGCGCTCCAGGCCGTAGGGCATTTCCCCGAACCACACCACGTCGACCCGCAGCCGGCCCGTCTCGCCGCAGCCGGGGCAGCGATCGGCCCGCGAGAGGTTCCGCCGCCATGGGAAGCGACCGTCGCAGGCGCGGCACCAGGCCGACAGCAGCTCGCCGTGCATGTGCAGCAGGCTGCGGCTGCCGGCGCGTTCGTGCAGGTCGTCGATGTTCTGGGTAGCCAGCAGGAACGGCCCCGGCCACTGGGCCTCCAGCCGTGCCAGAGCGTGATGGGCGGCGTTGGGCGCCACGGCCGCGCTCAGCAGCTGGCGCCGCCGCTCGTCGTAGAAGGCGTCGACCCGCGCGGGATCGCGCGCGAAGGCCTCCGGCGTGGCCACGTCCTCGATCCGCACCTTCGACCAGATCCCGTCTGCGTCCCGGAAGGTCGCGAGCCCCGATTCCTTCGAGATACCCGCGCCGGTCAGCACGACGATCGCACCGTCGCCTTTCTGCCGTTCGTTGCTCACCGTCCCGACATCCTCCATCGTCCGCTGTCGTCTTGCCGCCGGTCGTCGCGGGCCCTAAGTCTCCGCGACCACATATGGGGCCGGACGCATGACCTTTCCGCTCGACCGCCGCACCTTCCTCGCCGCCACCGCCGCGGCCTTTCTCGCTCCCGACGTGGCGCGGGCGGCCGGCCTGGAGTTCGGGGAGGCGCAGCCATTCTCCTTCGCCTGGCTGGTCGATCAGGCGCGCCAGCGGGCGGCGGCACCCTACAGGGAGCCCTACCGGCCGGCACCGGACGTCGTGCAGATGATCGACTACGACGCCCACGGCAAGATCCGCTTCCGCCCGCAGGACGCCCTGTTCGCCGACGGCCCTGGCGTCTACCCCGTCACCTTCTTCCATCTCGGGCAGCTCTTCCCCAAGTCGGTGGCGATGCATGCCCTGGCCGACGGCAAGGCGCGCGAGATCCTCTATTCCGACAGCTACTTCGACATGCCGGCGGGCAGCCCGGCCCACCGCCTGCCCAAGGACGCCGGCTTCGCCGGCTTCCGGTTCCAGGAGCTGCGCTTTCGCGACGACTGGCGCACCCAGGACTGGCTCGCCTTCCTCGGCGCCTCCTACTTCCGCGCCATCGGTGCGCTGGGCCAGTATGGCCTCTCCGCGCGGGGCCTCGCGGTCGACGTTGCCGCCAGCAAGCCGGAGGAGTTCCCCGACTTCGTCGCCTTCTGGATCGAGAGCGGGGCCAGCGAGGACGCCCCGAACTACGTCTATGCCCTGCTCGACGGCCCCAGCGTCAGTGGCGCCTACGCGTTCAAGATCTGGCGCACCCGCGGTGTCGTCATGGAGGTCGAGACGCGCCTTTTCCTTCGCCAGGGCATCGAACGCCTCGGCGTGGCGCCACTCACCTCGATGTTCTGGTTCGGCGAGTACGGCCGTGCCTATCGGGAAGACTGGCGGCCCGAGGTGCACGACTCCGACGGCCTGGCCCTCTGGACGGGCAGCGGCGAGCGCATCTGGCGGCCCCTCAACAACCCGGACCGGGTCGTCACCTCCAGCTTCGTCGACAAGAGCCCGCAGGGCTTCGGCCTGCTGCAGCGCGACCGGGCGCTCGACCACTACCTGGACGGCGTTAACTACGCCCTGCGGCCCAGCCTGTGGGTGGAGCCGCTGAACGACTGGGGGCCGGGGGCGGTGCAGCTCGTGGAGATCCCGACGGACGACGAGATCCACGACAACATCGTCGCCTTCTGGGTGCCCGAGGCGCCGGCCGAGGCGGGACAGGAACTGTCCTTCCGCTACCGCCTGCACTGGCTCGCCGACGAACCCTATCCGGTCGGCAGCCTGGCGACGGTCACCGCCCCCCGCATCGGCCGCGGCGGGCAGCCCGGCAGGCCGCGCCCGCCGGGCGTCGTCAAGTTCATGGTCGAGTTCGCCGGCGCCCCGCTGAAGGGCCTGCCCGACGGCGTGAAGCCGGAGGCGGTGGTCAGTGCCTCGCGCGGCAAGCTTTCCTACATCTTCACCGAGCCGGTGCCGCGCACCCCGCGCTGGCGGGCGCAGTTCGACGTCGCGGCCGACGGGGAGGCGCCGGTCGAGCTGCGCCTTTTCCTGCGCGACCCCAGGACCCAGGCGCCGTTGAGCGAGACCTGGCTCTACCAGCTCTGGCCGGCGCAGCGGCGCTGACCCGCGGGGAGAAGTACGATGCGGCGCTATTCCTTCGTGACGGTCGACGTCTTCACCGACCGGCGGTTCGGCGGCAACCCGCTGGCGGTCTTTCCCGAAGCGGCGGGGCTGTCGGACGGGGAGATGCAGGCCATCGCCCGGGAATTCAATCTCAGCGAGACGACCTTCGTCCTCCCGCCGGACGACCCGGCCAACACCGCCAAGGTCCGGATCTTCACACCTGCCGCGGAGATGCCTTTCGCCGGCCATCCGAACGTCGGCACCGGCTGGGTGCTGGCCGACCAGGGCCGTGACAGGGACGGCGTGCTGCTGTTCGAGGAGAAGGCCGGGCTGGTGCGGGTCGAGGTGGACCGCGGGCCGGACGGGCGGCCGAGCGGCGCCACCATCGCCGCGCCGCAGCCCCTCTCCCTCGGCATCGAGGTGCCGGTGGAGGTGGTGGCGGCCTGCGCCGGCCTTGCGCCAGACGACGTGCTGACGGCGGCGCATCGGCCGGTGGTGGCCTCCCTCGGCGTCGGCTTCGTGGTCGCCGAGGTGGCGGCCGAGGCCCTGAGCCGGGCGGCCTACGACCTGGCCGCCTTCCGCCGCTCGGCGGCGGAGCAGGCGGCGTTGCGCAACCGGCTGGAGATCCTGCTCTACGCCCGCGACGGCGAGGGGCTGCGGGCCCGTATGTTCGCCCCCTTGGCCGGGGTTCCCGAGGACCCGGCCACGGGCAGTGCTGCCGTCGCGCTGGGCGCACTGCTGCTCTCGCTGACGGTGGCGGACGAGGGTGCCTGGGACGTCATCCAGGGCGTGGAGATGGGCCGGCCGAGCCTGCTGAAGGTCACCGCCCGCCGCGGCCCCGACGGCATCCGCGCCACCGTCGGCGGCGGCTGCGTCCCGGTGCTGGGAGGCGAGGCGGCGGTGTAGCTACGACGTCGCGGGGACGCCGGTCTCCTTCGCCTTCTTCTCCATGTTCACCAGCAGGGGCTGGATGTCGCGGAAGACGAAGAGGGCGCCGTTGGGGGCCAGCACGGGGTCGTCGAAACCGACCGCGAATGCGCGGCTGGTCTGCAGGATGCTGCGGAGCATCTTGCGGTCCTCTTCGGCGGGGGCGACGCAGACTGTCTTGCCCTGACGCTGCTCCGGCGCCATGCGCAGCGTGCCGTCGGAGAAGCGCATGAAGCAGCCGCGCTTGACGTCGCTGCCCACCGTGAAGGAGGGCGCCTGCTCGCCGTTGCGGAAGGCGATGGTCAGGATGTTGGTGCCCTCGAGGTCGTAGGCGATGGTGCAGACCTTGCCGCCGACGGCGGGCTGGCAGCTGTCGGTCGCGGGCTTGGCCGGGTTGACGTTGTAGACCCAGACGCCTTCGACGATGCGGTCGAAGGCGACCGGCGCGTCGTCCGCCGTGCCGCTGCCGCTCGCCGGCGTCGCCTGCGCCGTCTGGGCGGCCGGCTGGCTCTCGGTCGCGCCGGTGGCAGCCGCGTCGCCCGATGTGCCGGTGGTCTGGCAGGCGGCGAGCAGGGGCAGCGAGATCAGCAGCGGAACGGCGAAGCGCATGAGGAAGACTCCGGGCATCGTGGTCCGTGAAGGCGGTTGCGCCCTTTTCGCCCGTGCACCGGCGTCGGGCAAACCTTTTCCGGGCCGCGCGACGGCGCCGGCTACTCCGCCGGCTGCTCCAGACGGAAGGGCGAGGCGGCGTAGACGCCCAGGATGCGGACCTCCCGGGAGAAGAAGGAGAGTTCCTCCAGAGCCAGCCGCAGCGGCCGCTCCTCCGGATGGCCTTCCACGTCGATGTAGAACTGGGCGACCGTGAAGCGGTCGCCGACCATGTAGCTCTCCAGCTTGGTGATGTTGACGCCGTTGGTGGCGAAGCCACCCATCGCCTTGTAGAGGGCGGCCGGGACCGAGCGCACCCGGAAAACCAAGGAGGTGATGGTCGGCGGCTGGTGCGGCGGCGGCACCCGCGGCTCGCGCGCCATGATCACGAAGCGGGTGGTGTTGCCGTCGGAGTCCTGGACGTCCGGGACCAGGATGTCGAGGCCGTAGATCTCGGCGGCGAGGCTGGAAGCGACTGCGGCCCGGGCCGGATCGCGGCTCCGGGCCCCCTCGGCCGCCGCCCCCGCGGTGTCGGCGTGCACCACCGGCTTCAGCCCATGGGCGCGCAGGAACTTGCGGCACTGGCCGAGCGCCTGGACGTGGCTCTGCACCGTGGCGATCTGGTCGAGCCGGGCGCCCTTGGGGGCCAGCAACTGGTGGCGCACCGGCTGGAAGTGCTCGCCGATGATGTGCAGCCCCGACTCCGGCAGCAGGTGGTGGATGTCCGCCACCCGTCCGGCACTGGAGTTGTCGATCGGGATCATGGCGAGCGCCGCGCGCCCCTCCACCACGGCGGCGAAGGCGTCTTCGAAGGCGGCGCAGGGCAGGGTCGCCCGGTCGGGAAAGACCTGTCGGCAGGCGAGGTCGGAGTTCGCCCCGAGCTCGCCCTGGAAGGCGATCGGCCCCGCGGGCAGGGGCTCTGCGCTCTGCTGATCTTTCGTCACGCTCCCGTTCCTTTCCTACTGCGCCAGGACACGCCGCGCGGTCTCCAGGTCGGCTGGCGTGTCGACGCCCAGAGGTACCGTGTCCACCAGCACCACTGTGATGCGCATGCCGGCTTCCAAGGCACGCAACTGCTCCAGGCGCTCGCGTTTTTCCAGCGGGCTCGGCGGCAGCGCGACGAAGCGGTCCAGCGCGGCGCGCCGGTAGGCGTAGAGGCCGATGTGGTGATAGAGCGGCAGCGCCCCGTCGCCCTGATCCCAGGGAATCGGGGTCCGGCTGAAATAGAGCGCGCGCGCCAGGCTGCCGCCGTCGAAGGCGCAGGCGATCTTGACGACGTTCGGGTTCGTTCTCTCCGCCGGTTCGCGAATTTCCGCCGCGAGGGTGGCGATGTCCGGCGGTTCGGCCTGGGCGAAGGGTGCGAGCACCGCGCGGATGGCGGCGGGATCGATGGTCGGCAGGTCGCCCTGCACGTTGACCACGATGTCGTGCGCGCCGTCCGGGTCGACTCGCTGCAGGGCCTGATGGATCCGGTCGGACCCCGAGGGGAGGGCGGGGTCCGTCAGGACGGCGCGACCGCCGGCCGATTCCACCGCCGCGACGATCTCCGGCTCGGCCGCGGCGACCACCACGGGGCCGACCTCCGCCTCGCAGGCCCGGCGCCAGACCTGGACGATCATCGGCTGGCCGGCGATGTCGGCGAGCGGCTTGTTGGGCAGCCGGGTGGAGGCGAGGCGGGCGGGGACGAGGACGATCGGCTTGCCGGCGGGTGCGGCCATGGACGGGTGACTTTCGCGGGCGGGCTACGACTTCGGCCTTAGAAGCAGACGGCGCCCCCTCCGGCAAGGCCCGCAGCGCTGGGTTGGTCCGCGAAGGGCGCTTTTCGCCGCAGCAGCATTGAACGGCTCTGAGGGCGCCGCTAATGTCCGCCGCGTCAGGGGTTCCAAGCTCAAAAAACGGGGTTTAGCGGCAGCATGGCTTCGCTGGAAATGAACAAGGTCGCGGCTGCGGTGCTGACGGCAGGTATCGTCGCGATGCTGTCGGGCTTCATCGCCAAGCAGTTGGTGCATCCCGAGGCCATCCACGAGGACGCCTACCCGATCGCGGTGCCGGAAGGCCAGGCGCCCGCCGCGGCGGCGCCGCAGGAGCCGGTGATCGAGCCTGTTCTGCCGCTGCTCGCCAATGCCGACCCGGCCAAGGGACAGGCGCTGACGAAGGCGTGCCAGGCCTGCCATTCCTTCGAGCAGGGCGGCCCCAACAAGGTCGGCCCGAACCTTTACAACATCGTCGGCGCGCCGCACGCCCACGCAGAAGGTTTCAACTACTCCTCGGCGATGCAGGCGCTGCACGACAAGCCCTGGACCTACAGCACCCTAAACCACTTCATCGCAGGCCCGCGGAACTACATCCCGGGCACGCGCATGACCTACGCCGGTATGCGCAGCGTCGAACAGCGCGCCGACCTCATCGCCTACCTGCGGACCCTGTCGCCCGATCCGAAGCCTCTGCCGACGCCGGAAGAGATCGCCGCGGCCGAGAAGGAGGCCGGCGGCGGCGAAGGCGGCGAGGCTGCCGGCGGCGAGGCGCAGCCCGCGGCCGGCGGGGGTCACGGCGGCTGACGCCGTCGCGGCCTCTCCGGGAGGGGCCATGAGCGGCCTGGACCTGCGCGAAGCGGCGGCCTTCGCCGAATCGATCCTGAAGTCGACCGGCGAGATCTGTCGGCGGTATTTCCGCACGTCACTGGCGGTCGAGGCCAAGGCCGACGCTTCGCCGGTGACCGTTGCGGACCGGACGGTGGAAGCGCGGCTGCGGGCGGCCATCGCCGGCCGCTATCCCGAGCACGGCATCGTCGGCGAAGAGCAGGGCTCGACCGCGGCGGACGCCGCACGGGTCTGGGTGGTCGACCCGATCGACGGCACCAAGGCCTTCATCACCGGCAATCCCCTGTTCGGCACCCTGGTCGCGCTGCTGGAACACGGCAGGCCGGTGCTGGGGATCGTCGACATGCCGGCCCTGGGCGAGCGCTGGATCGGCCTGCGGGGGCAGGGGACGCTCTTCCGATCAGGGCTGCTCGGGCCCGCGCCGACGACCGTCGAGGCCTTCGTGCGGAAGGGCAGGCCGATCGAGACCAGCGTCCTGCGCTCGACCTCGCCGCACTATTTCAATGAAACCGACGCGCCCGCGTTCGAGCGGCTGCGCCGGCGCTGCGGCCTGACCCTCTATGGCGGGGACTGCTACAGCTACGGGCAGCTCGCCGCCGGTTTCGTCGATCTGGTGGCGGAAACGGGGCTCGCCCCCTACGACTTCCTCGCCCTCGTCCCTGTGGTGAAGGGCGCCGGCGGCATCGCGACCGACTGGTCGGGCAGACCGCTCGGACTCGACTCCGACGGCCGGGTGCTGATGGCCGCCGACCCCGCCCTGCACGCCGCGGCACTGCAACTGCTCACGGCCTGAGGGCCGTCCTTGCGAAGAGTTAATCGCGGCTTTCAGCCCTCCGTAATTGCTGACGCGGCCCCTCGCCATAATGTAGCCATGGAGTGGCCACCAACGCAGGGAGGGGTTGGTTTGCGGCGACGGACCGTGCTCAAGGGATTCGGCGGCCTGGGGCTGGGGGTGCTGCTGCCGTGGCCGGCCCTGGCGCAGGAGGCCGCGTCAGGGGCGCCGGTCGCCCCGGCGGGGCCGCAGCCCGGCATCGCCATGCACGGCGACCTCAAGTACCCGCCCGGCTTCGACCATTTCGACTATGTCGTTCCGGACGCGCCGAAGGGTGGGCTGATCCGCCTCGGCAACCAGGGCACCTACGACTCCTTCAATCCCTACATCATCCGCGGCACGCCGGCCGACGGCCTCGGCTTCACCATCGAGACCCTGATGATCTCGGCCGACGACGAGCCCTTCTCCGAGTACGGCCTGCTGGCGCGGACCGTGGAGACGCCGCCGGACCGCTCCTGGGTGGTCTTCCGCCTGAATCCGGACGCCCGATGGCACGACGGCACGCCGGTGACGTCCGAGGACGTGGTTTTCACCCTCGATCTGTTGAAGACCAAGGGGCACCCCTTCTACCGGCACTACTACGCGAACATCGTCGAGAACGAGGCGCTCGACCGGCTGACCGTCCGTTTCGGCTTCATGCAGGGCGAGAACCGCGAACTGCCGCTCATCTGCGGCCAGATCCCGGTGCTGCCGAAGCACTGGTGGGAGAGCCGCGACTTCGACGGCGCGATCCTGGAGCCGCCGCTGGGCAGCGGCCCCTACCGCATCGGCGCCTTCGAGCCCGGCCGCTTCATCGAGTACGAGCGGGTGCCGGACTACTGGGGCTGGGGCCTCAACGTGATGCGCGGCCAGTTCAACTTCGACCGCATCCGCTACGAGTACTTCCTCGACGAGACGGTCATCCGCGAGGCGCTGAAGGCCGGGGCCCTCGATTTCCGGCAGGAGAACCAGGCCAAGGCCTGGGCGCTGGACTACAACGTGCCGGCCGTGCGCGAGGGACGCCTGATCAAGGAGCAGATCGGCCACGAGCGGCCCACCGGCCTGCAAGGGTTCGTCATGAACACCCGCCGGCCGCTGTTCCAGGACCGGCGGGTGCGCGAGGCGCTCGGCTACGCCTTCGACTTCGAATGGACCAACCGCAACCTCTTCTTCTCCGCCTACAGCCGCACGCGCAGCTACTTCTCCAACTCCGACCTGGCCTCGCGCGGCCTTCCGGAGGGCCGGGAGCTGGAAATCCTGGAAGCCTATCGGGACCGTGTGCCCGAGGAGGTCTTCACCCAGCCGTTCGAGCCGCCGTCGACGGATGGCAGCGGCTGGCCGCGCGAGAACCTGCGCAAGGCCTTCGCGCTCCTGAAGGAGGCGGGCTGGGTGGTGCGCGACCTGCGCCTGGTGAACGAGCAGACGGGCGAACCCTTCGCCTTCGAGATCCTGCTCAGCAGTCCGACCTTCGAACGGATCGCGCTGCCCTTCGTCTTCAACCTGCGCCGGCTGGGCATGGAGCCGACGGTGCGGACCGTCGACATCTCGCAGTACATCAATCGGGTCCGGTCTTTCGACTTCGACATGATCGTCGCCGTCTGGGGGCAGTCCGACTCGCCCGGGAACGAGCAGCGCGACTTCTGGAGCAGTGCGGCCGCCCGGCAGCCCGGGACTCGGAACTACGCGGGCATTCAGGACCCGGTCGTCGACGAGCTGATCGATAAGCTGATCGCCGCGCCCACCCGGGCCGAGCTGGTCGCCCGCACCCGTGCGCTCGACCGGGTGCTGCTCTGGGGCTACTACGTGATCCCGCAGTGGCACGCCCGCTTCGACCGGGTGATCTACTGGGACAAGTACGACCATCCGGCCGCCTCCACCCAGAACGGCCTCGACCTGAACACCTGGTGGTTCGATCGCGCCAAGGCCGAACGTCTGCGCCAGGGCGTGCAGCCCGGACAGGAGAGCTGAGCGCGCATGGGGGCCTACGTCGTCCGCCGCATCCTGCTGATGATCCCGACGCTGTTCGGGATCATGCTGATCAACTTCGCCATCCTGCAGTTCCTGCCCGGCGGGCCGGTCGAGCAGATCATCGCCCAGATCACGGGGCAGGGCGGCCAGGGGGTGATGGAGCGCGTCTCCGGCGGCGGCAGCGAAGTCGCGCCCGGCCGGGGCGGTGGCCAGCAGGGCGGCGCCCGCCAGACCACCTCCCAGTACCGCGGCGCCCAGGGTCTCGACCCTGCGCTGATCGCCGACCTGGAGAAGCAGTTCGGGCTCGACAAGCCCTTCTGGGACCGCTTCCTGCTGATGATGGGCAACTACGTCCGTTTCGACTTCGGGGAGAGCTTCTTCCGCGATTCGACCGTCGTCGACCTGGTGCTGCAGAAGATGCCGGTCTCGATCTCCCTGGGCATCTGGTCGCTGCTGATCACCTACCTGGTCTCCATCCCGCTGGGCATCGCCAAGTCGGTGCGCGACGGCAGCCCGTTCGACGTCTGGACCTCGGCGGCGGTCATCCTGGGGTTCGCCATCCCCTCCTTCCTCTTCGCCATCCTGCTGCTGGTGCTCTTCGCCGGGGGCAGCTACCTCGACTGGTTCCCGCTGCGCGGCCTCGTCTCCGACGACTGGGCGCAGCTCTCCTGGCCGGCGCGGATCCTCGACTACTTCTGGCACCTGGCGCTGCCGGTGCTGGCCATGGTGGTCGGCGGCTTCGCCAGCCTGACCATGCTCACCAAGAACTCCTTCCTCGACCAGATCCAGCAGCAGTACGTGCTGACGGCGCGGGCCAAGGGGCTGAGCGAGCGGCGGGTGCTCTACGGCCACGTCTTCCGCAACGCCATGCTGCTGGTCATCGCCGGCTTTCCGGCGGCCTTCATCAGCGTGCTCTTCACCGGGGTGCTGCTGATCGAGGTCATCTTCTCCCTCGACGGCCTCGGCCTCCTCGGCTTCGAGGCGGTCATCAACCGCGACTACCCGGTGATGCTGGGCACGCTCTACTTCTTCACGCTGCTGGGCCTCGTGCTGAACCTCGCGGGCGACCTGATGTATACGGTGATCGACCCGCGCATCGACTTCGAGCGGCGGGAGGGTTGAGATGAGCGCCGCCCGCACCGCAGAGCGCCCCGTCGACCGCTTCCTGGGCATGGAGGTCTCGCCCATCACCCGGCGGCGGCTGGTCAACTTCCGCCGCAACGGCCGTGGCTTCTGGGCGCTCTGGCTCTTCCTGGCGCTCTTCCTCGTCAGCCTCTTCGCGGAGTTCGTGGCGAACGACCGGCCGATCATCGTCAGCTACCGCGGCGACCTCTATTTCCCGGTCTTCCACACCTATCCGGAGACGACCTTCGGCGGCGACTTCGAGACGGCCACCCAGTACCGGGACCCCTACGTGCGGGCGAAGATCACCGACAGCGGCGGCTGGATGCTCTGGCCGCTCATCCCCTACAGCTACCGCACCGTGTCCTGGGACCTCGCCGAGCCGGCGCCGTCCCCACCCGACTCCGAGCACTGGCTGGGTACCGACGACCAGGCCCGCGACGTGCTGGCTCGGCTGATCTACGGCTTCCGGGTCTCGGTGCTCTTCGGCCTGGCGCTGACGGTCGCCTCCTCGCTCATCGGCATCCTGGCCGGCGCCGTGCAGGGCTACTTCGGCGGCTGGACCGACCTGATCTTCCAGCGCTTCATCGAGATCTGGTCGGGCATGCCGGTGCTCTACGTGCTGATCATCCTGGCCAGCTTCGTGCAGCCGAACTTCTGGTGGCTGCTGGCCATCATGCTGGCCTTCTCGTGGATGGCCCTGGTCGGCCTGGTCCGCGCCGAGTTCCTGCGGGTCAGGAACTTCGATTACGTCCGCGCCGCCCGGGCGCTGGGGGGGGGCGACGTGGTCATCATGTGGCGCCACGTCCTGCCCAACGCGCTGGTCGCGACCTTCACCTTCCTGCCCTTCATCCTGACGGGCTCGATCACGACGCTGACCGCCCTCGACTTCCTCGGCTTCGGCCTGCCGCCCGGCTCCGCCTCCCTGGGCGAGCTGCTGGCCCAGGGCAAGGCGAACCTGCAGGCGCCGTGGCTCGGCCTGACGGGGTTCTTCGTGCTGGCGGTGATGCTGAGCCTGCTGGTCTTCGTCGGCGAGGCGGTGCGCGACGCCTTCGATCCGCGCAAGCTCTTCGCGGGGGACGGCGGAGAGGTGGCGGTGGCCGACGTGCCGGCCGAGGTGGTGCCCGCGACGGGACGGGGAGAGGGCTGATGCGCGACGAGACGGCGGTTCCGGCGGCCGAGGCCGCGCCCCTGCTGGCGGTCAGCGACCTCGGCGTGGGTTTCCGCCATGGTGCGCAGGCGGTCCAGGTGGTGCGCGACGTCTCCTTCACCCTCGAGCGGGGCCGCACCCTGGCGCTGGTGGGGGAGAGCGGCTCCGGCAAGTCGGTGACCGCCCTGTCGCTGCTGCAGCTGCTGCCCTATCCGACCGCCTTCCACACCACCGGCAGCTCGATACGCTTCAAGGGCGAGGAGCTGGTGGGCGCCCCGCCACGCCGCCTGCGGCAGGGGCGCGGCAATCAGATCGCCATGGTCTTCCAGGAGCCCATGACCTCGCTCAACCCGCTGCACACGATCGAGAAGCAGGTCGGCGAGGTGCTGCGGGTGCACAAGGGCCTGGGCCGCGCGGCGGCCCGCAGCCGCATCCTGGAACTGCTGCGGCTGGTCGGCATCCGCGAGCCGGAGCGGCGGCTGTCGGCCTACCCCCACGAGCTCTCCGGCGGTCAGCGGCAGCGCGTGATGATCGCCATGGCGCTGGCCAACGAGCCGGACCTGCTGGTCGCCGACGAGCCGACGACGGCGCTCGACGTCACCATCCAGGCGCAGATCCTGCAGCTCCTCAAGGACCTGCAGGCGCGCTTCGGCATGAGCCTGCTGCTGATCACCCACGACCTGGGGATCGTGCGCAAGATGGCCGATGAGGTCTGCGTGATGACCCAGGGCCGGATCGTCGAGGCGGGGCCGGTCACCCGGGTCTTCGACCACCCCCGGCACCCCTACACCCGCCGTCTGCTGGCGGCCGAGCCCTCGGGCAGGCCGGCCGAGCCGGCCGCCGACGCCCCCGTCGTGCTCGAGGGGCGCGACGTGAAGGTGCACTTCCCCATCAAGGCCGGCCTGATGAAGCGCACGGTCGACTGGGTGAAGGCCGTCGACGGCATCGACCTGTCGGTGCGGGCCGGGCAGACCGTGGGCGTCGTCGGCGAATCGGGCTCGGGCAAGACGACCCTGGGCCTCGCGCTGCTGCGGCTGATCGCGGCCGAGGGGCGGATCGCCTTCCTCGGGCGCGATCTGCAGGCGCTCTCGAAGCCCGAGTTGAGGGCCCTCCGCCGGGAGGCGCAGATCGTCTTCCAGGACCCCTACGGCTCGCTCAGCCCGCGGCTCTCTGTCGGGGAGATCGTCGCCGAAGGGCTGCGCGTCCACGGGCTGGGCGACCGGGAGGAGCGCGAGCGGCGGATCGTGTCGGCGCTGGAGGAGGTCGGTCTCGACCCCGAGGCGCGCCACCGCTATCCGCACGAGTTCTCCGGCGGCCAGCGCCAGCGCATCGCAATCGCCCGGGCCATGGTGCTGCAGCCGCGGTTCGTGGTGCTGGACGAGCCGACCTCGGCGCTGGACGTCTCGGTGCAGGCGCAGATCGTCGACCTGCTGCGCGACCTGCAGGCCCGCCACACCCTGGCCTACCTCTTCATCAGCCACGACCTGCGGGTGGTCCGGGCGCTGGCCGACCAGGTGATCGTCATGCAGAATGGCCAGGTGGTGGAGCAGGGGCCGGCGGAGCAGATCTTCGAGGCGCCGCGGACCGCCTACACCCAGGCGCTGATGCGCGCCGCCTTCGACCTCGAAGTGGCCTGAGCGGCGGCCGAGGGAACTGAGGCAGCAATGCCGCAGTTCGCAGGAAAGTGCTGCAAGCTCTTGATTCCGTCATGGAATCCGCTTGGCGTGAGTTCGGCGTCCATGGTCTTCTTCCGGCCATGGGCATCCTTTCCGCACTCCGAGGCTATCTCCTGGCGGTCGCGCCGCAGGCCTTCGCGCTCTGCCTGATCGCCTATTTCGCCTACCACGCCGTGGAGGGCGGCCGCGGCCTGCGCGCCTACAACGAGCTGCAGATCGAGCTGGATCAGACCCGCGCCGAAGCGGCGCGGGTGGCGGCTGAGCGGGCCGAGTTGGAGAACAAGGTCTCGCTGCTGCGGCCCGAGAGCCTCGACCCCGACCTGCTGGAAGAGCAGGCGCGCCGGCTGCTGAACTTCGGCTTTCCCAACGAGGCGATCATCCTCACCCCGAAGCAGTAGCGGCGGACGCCACTTCGGGGCCGGTGGCAAAAGGGCCCTGGACTGCTTCGCTCCGCCCGCAATGACCGCGGGAAGGTCATCGCGAGGAGCGGAGCGACGTGGCGATCCAGTGCGGCCGCCCGTGAGTCTCGGTCTGCGTCTGGCGCAGGGCGATCGCAGTGCCGGCCTTCCGGCTTGCGGAAATCGCGGGGCCCTCCGCACGGCCTCTTCCTTGCTGGCGCCGGCTTTTCTGCCTACCTTCCCGGCCACGCCCGCTCGACGGCTGCACCGGTCGAGCCGAACCACCGAGGGAGAAGGTCCATGGCGGCGCGCGGAACCGCGAAGACGACAGGCTCGAAGGCACCGGCCAGCAGGAAGACCCGGGGTTCGGGCGACGGCGCCACGCCCCTCGGTCTCGACAAGGAAACCCTGCTCCACCTCTACCACGACATGCTGCTGATCCGCCGCTTCGAGGAGCGGGCCGGCCAGATGTACGGCATGGGCCTGATCGGCGGCTTCTGCCACCTCTACATCGGCCAGGAGGCGGTGGTGGTCGGCCTGCAGTCGCTGATCGGCGAGGCGGACGCAGTGGTCACCTCCTACCGCGACCACGGCCACATGCTCGCGGTCGGCATGGATCCCAAGGGCGTGATGGCCGAGCTGACCGGCCGGCGCGGCGGCTACTCCAAGGGCAAGGGCGGCTCGATGCACATGTTCAGCCGCGAGAAGAAGTTCTTCGGCGGCCACGGCATCGTCGGCGCCCAGGTGCCGATCGGCACCGGCGTCTCCTTCGCCATGAAGTACAACGAGGAGCCGGGCGTCTGCCTGACCTACCTCGGCGACGGCGCGGTCAACCAGGGGCAGGTCTACGAGTCGTTCAACATGGCCGCCCTGTGGAAGCTGCCGGTCGTCTACGTGATCGAGAACAACAAGTACGGCATGGGCACCTCGACCGAGCGGGCGGCCGCCCACTCGACCGAACTCTACCACCGCGGCATGGCCTACGGCATTCCCGGCGTGCAGGTCGACGGCATGGACGCGCTCAAGGTGCGCGAGGCGGGCGCCGAGGTGCTGGCGCACGTCCGCGGCGGCGAGGGCCCCTACATCATGGAGATGATGACCTACCGCTACCGCGGCCACTCCATGTCCGATCCCGCCAAGTACCGCACCCGCGAGGAGGTGCAGAAGATGCGCAGCGAGCGGGACCCCATCGAGCGCCTCAAGCAGATGCTGGAGGAGCACGACATCGTCACCGACGAGGACCTCAAGGAGGTCGACCGCAAGGTGAAGGACGTGGTCGCGGAGGCCGCGGAGTTCGCCCAGAACAGCCCCGAGCCCGACCCGTCGGAACTGTGGACCGACGTCTACAAGGAGGTCGCGGCCTGAGGCCGCGCCATCTACAAGGAAACGGCGGCCTGCGCCGCCCGGCCCGGTTCCCTACGCGATCGCGCTCCCCGGAGGAATAGATGCCCACCGAGATCCTGATGCCGGCCCTCTCGCCGACCATGACCGAAGGCAAGCTGGCCAAATGGCTGAAGAAAGAGGGTGACGAGGTGAAGGCCGGCGACGTCGTCGCCGAGATCGAGACCGACAAGGCCACCATGGAGGTGGAGGCGGTCGACGAAGGCACGCTGGGCAAGATCCTGGTCGACGAAGGCACCGAGGCGGTGGCGGTCAACACGCCGATCGCCATGCTGCTGGCCGAGGGGGAGAGCGCCGGCGACCTGGAGGCCAAGGCGGCACCCGAGGCGAAGGCCGAGACCGCCCAGCCGAAGGCGCCGGAGCCCGAGCCCAAGCCGGCACAGCCCGCCGCCGCCGAGAAGCCGGCGCCGACCATGGCGCCGCCCGCGCCGGCCGACAACGCCGCCGTCGCCAGCGGCGCCGAGCCCGAGTGGGACGGCGAGACCGTCACCCTCACGGTGCGCGAGGCGCTGCGGGACGCCATGGCCGAGGAGATGCGCCGCGACCCGCGGGTCTTCCTGCTGGGCGAGGAAGTCGCCGAGTATCAGGGCGCCTACAAGGTCAGCCAGAACCTGCTGCAGGAGTTCGGGGCGAAGCGGGTGATCGACACCCCGATCACCGAGCAGGGCTTCGCCGGCCTCGCCACCGGCGCGGCCATGTACGGCCTGCATCCGATCGTCGAGTTCATGACCTTCAACTTCGCCATGCAGGCGATCGACCAGATCATCAATTCCGCCGGCAAGACGCTCTACATGTCCGGCGGGCAGATCGAGAACCCCATCGTCTTCCGGGGGCCGAACGGTGCGGCCTCCCGCGTCGCCGCCCAGCACTCCCAGTGCTACGCCAGCTGGTACGCCCACGTGCCGGGGCTGAAGGTGGTCTCGCCCTGGTCGGCCGCGGACGCCAAGGGCCTGCTCAAGGCGGCGATCCGTGATCCCAACCCGGTGATCTTCCTGGAGAACGAGATCCTCTACGGCCAGTCCTTCGAGGTGCCGGTGCACGACGACTGGGTCGTGCCGATCGGCAAGGCGAAGGTCGTCCGGCCGGGCAAGGACGTCACCGTGGTCGCCTTCTCCATCATGGTCGGCAAGGCCCTGCAGGCCGCCGAGGAGCTGGCGAAGGAAGGCATCGAGGCCGAGGTCATCGACCTGCGCACCCTGCGTCCGCTCGACACGGAGACCATCGTCGCTTCGGTGAAGAAGACCAACCGCATCGTCAGCGTCGAAGAGGGCTGGCCGGTGGCCGGCATCGGCAGCGAGATCGCCGCGGTCATGATGGAGCAGGCCTTCGACTGGCTCGACGCGCCGGTCAAGCGGGTGCACGGCGCCGACGTGCCGCTGCCCTATGCCGCCAACCTGGAGCGCCTCGCCCTGCCGCAGGCGGACTGGATCGTGGCTGCCGTGAAAGAGGTCTGCTACCGCTGAGGCGGCGGAAGCCGGGAGGACGAGAACATGCCGATCCAAGTGCTGATGCCGGCGCTGTCGCCCACCATGACGGAGGGGACCCTCGCCAAGTGGCTGAAGAAGCCCGGCGACACGGTGAGCGCCGGCGACGTGATCGCCGAGATCGAGACCGACAAGGCGACCATGGAGGTCGAGGCGGTCGACGAGGGGACCCTCGGCCGGATCCTGGTCGACGAGGGCACGGCGGGCGTGCCGGTGAACCAGCCGATCGCGCTGCTGCTCGAGGAGGGCGAGGACGAATCGGCGCTGGAAGGCGCCGGGGCGAAGGCCTCGCCCGCGCCGCAGAAGCCGGCGGAGACGGAAGCGCCGGCCCCGAAGCCGGCCGCCGCCGCGGCGGAGGCCACCCCCACGGTCGCCGCCTCGCCGGCCCCCGCTTCGCAGCCCTCTGCCTCACAGAAGCCCGCCGCCGCCGCGCCGGAGGCCAAGGGCGAGCGGATCTTCGCCAGCCCGCTGGCACGGCGCCTCGCCAGTGAGGCCGGCCTGGATCTCGCCGCGGTCCAGGGCAGCGGGCCGCACGGCCGCATCGTGAAGGCCGACATCGAGGCGGCCCAGGCGCAGCCGGCCAAGGCCGCGGCACCTGCCGCCGCGGAGGCGAAGCCGGCCGAGGCGCCGAAGCCCGCCGCAGCCGCTGCCGCCGGCCCGGCCGCTGCCACTGGCGCCAAGGCCTTCGCCGACAAGGTGGGCCTCGCCTACCGGCAGGAACCGCTCAGCGGCATGCGCAAGGTGATTGCCCGGCGCCTGACGGAGTCGAAGCAGACCGTTCCGCACTTCTACCTGACGATCGACTGCGAGACGGACGCGCTGCTGCAGATCCGCAAGGATCTCAACGCGCGCTCGGACGCCTACAAGCTGTCGGTCAACGACTTCGTGGTGCGCGCGGCGGCCCTGGCGCTGATGCAGGTGCCGGCGGCGAACGCTTCCTACGACGAGAGCGGCCTGCTGTTCTACGAGCACGCGGACATCTCGGTCGCGGTGGCGACGCCGAACGGCCTGATCACGCCGATCATCAAGGCCGCCGAGAGCAAGGGCCTGGCGGCCATCTCGGGCGAGATGAAGGACCTCGCCAAGCGGGCGCGGGACGGCAAGCTGAAGCCCGAGGAGTTCCAGGGCGGCACCTTCTCGATCTCGAACCTGGGCATGTACGGCATCAAGCAGTTCGAGGCCGTCATCAACCCGCCGCAGGGCTGCATCCTGGCGGTGGGTGCGGGCGAGCAGCGGCCGGTGGTGCGCGACGGGGCGCTGGCGATCGCCACGGTGATGAGCTGCACCCTGTCGGTGGATCACCGGGTGGTGGACGGGGCCGTCGGGGCCGAATACCTCGCCGCCTTCAAGAAGCTGATCGAAGACCCGCTCACCATGCTGCTGTGAGCGGCGCGGGCGCCGGACAAGAGGAGAAGGGCCGATGGCCGAGAACAGCTTCGATCTGATCGTCGTGGGCAGCGGGCCGGGCGGCTACGTCGCCGCGATCCGCGCCGCCCAGCTCGGCCTGAAGACGGCCGTGGTCGAACGCGACCAGCTGGGCGGCATCTGCCTCAACTGGGGCTGCATCCCGACCAAGGCCCTGTTGCGCTCGGCGGAGGTCTATCACTACCTGCAGCATCCGGACGCCTACGGGCTGTCGGCCGAGAAGGTGGGCTTCGACCTGAAGAAGGTCGTCGCGCGCTCGCGGGCCGTCTCCAAGCAGCTCAATGCCGGCGTCACCCACCTGCTCAAGAAGAACAAGGTGACGGTGGTCAAGGGCACGGCCAGGCTGGACGGGCCGGGCAAGCTGACGGTGAGCGACGGCGGCAAGGCGGTCGGCAGCTACGCGGCAAAGCACATCGTGCTGGCGACCGGCGCGCGCCCCCGGGTCCTGCCGGGCCTGGAGCCGGACAAGAAGCTGATCTGGACCTACTTCGAGGCCATGGTGCCGGAGACCATGCCCAAGTCGCTGCTGGTCGTGGGCTCGGGCGCCATCGGCATCGAGTTCGCCAGCTTCTTCCACTCCATGGGCGCCGAGGTCACGGTGGTCGAGGTGGTCGGGCAGATCCTGCCGGTGGAGGACGAGGAGATCGCCGCCTTCGCCCGCAAGCAGCTGGAGAAGCGCGGCATCAGGATCATGACCGGCGCCAAGGTGACCGGGGCGAAGAAGAGCGGCGACAGCGTCACCTGCTCGATCGACGACGGCAAGGGCAAGGTCACGGAGCTCACCGTCGACCGGGTCATCTCGGCCGTGGGGGTGCAGGGCAACATCGAGGACCTCGGCCTGGAGAAAACCAGGGTCAAGACCGATCGGGGCATCATCGTCGTCGACGGTCTCGGCCGTACCGAGGAGCCGGGGATCTACGCGATCGGCGACGTCGCCGGCCCGCCGATGCTGGCGCACAAGGCGAGCCATGACGGCGTCGCCTGCGTCGAAGCCATCGCCGGCCTTCACCCGCACGTCACCGACAAGCGCATGATCCCGGGCTGCACCTACTGCCAGCCCCAGGTGGCGAGCGTCGGCCTGACTGAGAAGAAGGCCAGGGAGGCCGGCTACGAGGTCAAGGTCGGGCGCTTCCCCTTCATCGGCAACGGCAAGGCCATCGCCCTCGGCGAGACCGAGGGCCTGGTGAAGACGATCTTCGACGCCAAGACCGGGCAGCTGCTGGGCGCCCACATGGTCGGCGCCGAGGTGACCGAGCTGATCCAGGGCTACGTGGTGGCGATGAACCTGGAGACGACCGAGGCCGAGCTGATGCAGACGGTCTTCCCGCATCCCACCCTTTCGGAAATGATGCACGAGAGCGTACTGGACGCTTACGGGCGGGCTATCCATTTCTGAGGGCATGGTGGAAGCGATCGAGACCAAGGCACGGCAGCGCCATCCAGAGAAGGCGCACCGTGAGGACAACCCCGTCCAGCGGCGCAAGCCGGACTGGATCCGGGTGAAGGCGCCGACCTCGCCCGTCTATCACGAGACGCGCAGGATCATGCGCGACAACAAGCTGGTGACGGTCTGCGAGGAAGCAGCCTGCCCGAACATCGGGGAGTGCTGGGCCAAGAAGCACGCCACCATGATGATCATGGGGGAGATCTGCACCCGCGGCTGCACCTTCTGCAACGTCGCGACAGGGCGGCCCGACCGGCTCGCCCCCTTCGAGCCGACGAACGTCGCCCAGGCGGTGAAGACCCTCGGCCTGGAGCACGTGGTCGTCACCTCCGTCGACCGCGACGACCTGGAGGACGGCGGTGCGGCGCACTTCGCGGCCACCATCACCGCGATCCGCGAAGCCTCGCCGGCCACCACCATCGAGATCCTGACCCCCGACTTCCTGCGCAAGCCGGGGGCCCTGGAGGTCGTGGTCGCCGCCAAGCCGGACGTCTTCAACCACAACCTGGAGACCGTGCCGCGGCTCTACGGCGAGGTGCGCCCCGGCGCCCGCTATTTCCACTCCCTGCGCCTGCTGAGCGACGTCAAGCGCCTCGATCCATCACTCTTCACCAAGTCCGGCATCATGGTCGGGCTCGGAGAGAGCCGGGAGGAGGTGCTGCAGGTGATGGACGACCTGCGCTCGGCCGACGTCGACTTCATGACCATCGGCCAGTACCTGCAGCCGACGCCCAAGCACCACGCGATCGACCGCTTCGTGACGCCCGACGAGTTCAAGGAGTACGAGCGCCGCGCCTACGGGAAAGGCTTCCTGATGGTCTCGGCCTCGCCGCTCACCCGCAGCTCCTACCACGCCGGGGAGGACTTCGCCCGGTTACGGGCCGCCCGGCAGGCCCACCTTGCCGGCGCCGCCTGAGGCTTTCGTTCCGCTTCATGCCTGTTCACGCCGAAAAGCGCATCCTGGCGTACAGCCAGCAGCAGCTCTTCGATCTGGTCGCCGACGTCGGCCGCTATCCGGAGTTCCTGCCCTGGTGCAAGGCCGCCCGCGTCCGCTCGCGCAGCGGCGACCTGATCGTCGCCGACCTGGCCATCGGCTTCCGCATGTTCCGGGAGACCTTCACCAGCCGGGTGACCCTGTCGCCGGATCATGCCGAAGGGCCGCGCATCGACGTCGCCTATGTCAACGGCCCCTTCCGCTATCTCAACAACCACTGGATCTTCCGGCCGCATCCGGACGGCTGCGAGGTCGACTTCTTCGTCGACTTCGAGTTCCGTTCCCGCCTGCTGCAGGCCGTCATCGAGCCGCTGTTCAACGAGGCGGTGCGCCGGATGGTCTCCGCCTTCACCAAGCGGGCCGAAGCGCTCTACAGGGCGCCGAACGGCAGCGCGGCAGCCAGGTCCCCGGTCAGCTCCAGATAGAGCACCGTCATGGTGAAGGCGTTGAAGGCGGCGTGCAGCAGGATCGGCGGCAGCAGCGACCCGTCGCGCTCGTAGAGCCAGCCCAGCACCAGGCCGACCAGGAAGAGCGGCACGATCAGCAGCGGGATGCCGTGGAGCACGGCAAAGCAGAACGCGCCCGCGCCGATCGCCGGCACCGGGCTCAGCCGGCGGCGCAGCCAGCCCTGCAGCAGGCCCCGGAAGGCGACCTCCTCGATCGCGGGCACCAGCACGCCGGCGAAGAGCACCAGCACGACGAGGTCGCCGATCCCGCCGAGGGCGGGCGCGATCGCCTGGATCTGGGGATTGTCGAAGGGCTCCCCGGTGAGGGCGGAAATCCCCGCATTGGAGACGGCCACCAGCAGCAGCACGACCGGCAGCATCATCGCCGCGTGCAGCAGCTGCGCGCCCGTGGCCGGGCGCAGGCCGAGATCTTCGCGCCCCAGGCCGTGGCGCCGGGCGACCATCCGGACGGCGCCGGCCAGGCAGAGGCTCTGGAAAACCAGGGCGACGGCGATGGCGAGGGGGCCGAGCCCGTCGAAGAAGGCCGGCAGGAAGAAGGGCACCAGGAACCGGGGGACGCCGAGCCCGAGGATCACCACCAGCAGCAGGTCGGTGACCGGCACCCGGTCGAAGGCCGCCGAGGGAGGGATGGGGCTCAGCGCCCGAGTCCCAGGCTGGACTCGAACAGGGCCAGCGCCGAGGAGAGGCTCGCCAGCCGAACGGCGGTGCGGTCCCCGGGAAAGACCTGCCGTTCCGAGCGGGGGGACTCGCCGCGCCGGCAGAGGCCGAGGTGCACCAGGCCGACCGGTTTCGTGGGGGTGGCGCCGCCGGGTCCGGCGATCCCGGTGATGGAGACGGCGAGATCCGCCGGGCTGTGGGCGAGGGCGCCAGCCGCCATGGCCTCGGCCACTTGGGCGCTCACGGCGCCGTGGCGGACCAGCAGGTCGGCCGGCACCCCGACGCACTGGCTCTTGGCCTCGTTGGTGTAGGTCACCCAGCCACGTTCGAACACGGCGGACGAGCCCGCGACGCTGGTCAGCAGCCCCGCCAGCAGGCCGCCTGTGCAGGATTCCACCGTCGCCAGGCGCAGGCCGGTGGTGCGGCAATGGTCCAGCAGCGCGGCGGCGCGGCTCAGCAGATCGTCGGGAAACATCCGTCTCTCCCCAGCAACAGGGCCAACAGGTAGATGATGATCGCGCCCTGGACGCCGGCCGCGAAGTCGTCGGCCATGATACCGACCCCGCCGTGGGTGCGGCGGTCCAGGGTCGAGGCCGGCCAGAGCTTGATGATGTCCAGGAGCCGGAAGACGACGAAGGCGAGGGGGAAGAGCACCGGGTCCAGCCCGGCGGGAACCAGCGTCAGCCATTGGCCGCAGACCTCGTCGATGACGATTTCGCCAGGGTCGCGGATGCCGACGCTCTGCGCGTGGAGCTGGGCCGACCATACGCCGACGGGCACGATCAGCAGCGCGGCTGCCAGCAGCAGCGGCCAGCTGCCGGTCAGCAGCAGCAGCCAGCCGAAGGGCAGGGCGGCCAGCGAGCCCCAGGTGCCGGGCGCGTAGGGCAGCAGGCCGCTGCCACCCCAGGTGGCGAGCCAGCCCGCCACGCCCATCCGTTTGAGCCGTCTCACGCGCTCTCCAGCCGGACGGTCGCGCTGGCCTGGGCGGCGATGCCTTCGCGCCGGCCGGTGAAGCCGAGACCCTCGGTCGTTGTCGCCTTCACGCTGACCCGCGAGACGTCGACGCCGGCGATGGCGGCCACCCGCTCGCGCATGGCCTGGCGGTGGGGTCCGACCTTGGGCCGCTCGCAGATCAGCGTGAGGTCCAGGTGCAGGATGCGGCCGCCGTGTGCGCGGACCAGCGAGGCGGCGTGGCCCAGGAAGACCGCCGAATCGGCGCCTCGCCAGCGGGGATCGGCGGGCGGGAAGTGGCTGCCGATGTCGCCGTCGGCTATGGCGCCCAGCAGGGCGTCGGTCAGCGCGTGCAGGCCGACGTCGGCGTCCGAGTGGCCCTCCAGGCCCTGGTTGTGGGGCAGCCTCAGCCCGCACAGCGTCACGTGGTCTCCGGCGCCGAAGCGGTGCACGTCGAAGCCGGTGCCCGTGCGGATGTCGGGCTCCGCGCCTCCGTTTCCCGCCAGGCGGCTCATGTCCGCTTCGTGGGTCACCTTGATGTTGGCCTCCTCGCCTTCCACCAGCCGCACCGCCAGCCCGGCCGCCTCGGCCACGGCGGCGTCGTCGGTCAGCTCGACGGCGGCGACCCCGCGGTGGGCCTGAAGGATCGCCTGGAAATGGAAGCCCTGAGGCGTCTGGACCCGCCAGAGGCCTTCGCGCGGGACCGCTCGCTGCACCAGCCCGTCAGGCCCGGCCTGCTTCAGGCTGTCGGTGACGGGCAGGGCGGGGATGGCGCCCTGGTTCGCGCTCAGTGCGTCGACGATCCGGGTGATCAGGGCCGGGGATGGCTGCGGCCGCGCCCCGTCGTGGATGAGAACCTGGGCCGGCGGCCGGTCCGCGAGCGCCTCCAGCCCGGCCCTCACCGAGGCTTGCCTGGTCTCACCGCCGATAACGGGCGGCGGCAGCGCGAGGCCGCCGACAGCCTCGCTGTAGCGCGCGCGATCCTCCTCGCGGATCACCGCCAGGACGCCGGCGATGGCCGGATGGCTGATGAAGGCCTCGATGGCGTGGCGCAGCAGCGGGCGGCCCCGGTACAGCTGGTACTGCTTCGGCAGGGCCCCGCCGAACCGGCTGCCCCGCCCGGCGGCGACGATCACGGCGACGGCAGGACCGCTCATTCCTCTCTCCACGGCCGATGGCCCGGCACCCTAGCCGCCGGGGCCGTGGCGGCCAAGAGCGGGAGATCAGGCGTCGGGCGGCGGCTGGCGCAGGAAGTCCTGGCGGTGGTGCTCCTCGTCGTGGCCGCGGCGGGACGAATAGAAGGACAGCGCCATGAGACCGCCGCCCAGGGCAAGCGTCAGGACGACACCGATGACCAGCGCGATCCAGCCGAGCAGGGAGATCTCACTCTCGCCCAGGCGCATCCAGGTGACGATGGCGTAGACCAGGGTCGCCAGCAGGAATCCCAGTGCGAGGACGGGGGCGATGAAGGCTCTCATCGGTGACATATGAGCCGCACGCCGCCGTCTTACCAGAGTGCGGAGGGCGCTTCGATCGCCCCTTGTGCGACGGGATGGGTCGGTCTATGAGATCGGCCCTGCCCGGGCACCCGGGCGGAACCGGAAGAGCTGTCTGGCGACCTTGCGGCCGTGGCGGAATTGGTAGACGCGCAGCGTTGAGGGCGCTGTGGGGGAGACCCCGTGGAGGTTCAAGTCCTCTCGGCCGCACCAACCGAGGTTGGTTGAAAAGGTTTGACAGATCGGCTCGGCCGGAAGAAAGAAAGGCCCCCGCGGAGGATCACACCCGAGCGGTTTCGTGTTGCAGTGCGGCTGTGGCGGAATTGGTAGACGCGCAGGTTTCAGGTACCTGTGGCAGAGATGCCGTGGTGGTTCGAGTCCACTCAGCCGCACCAACATGACCCCCGACAGATGTCGGACGATTTCTCTCCCCGCCCGTACCTTTGTACGCATGATCGCCTGTACGCGTATGGCATTCGGTGCGCCCGGTGCCATATACTGTCTTTGGGACAGTCGCGAAGGCAGTGGTGAAGGGCATGGTCCGCAACGCCGGCACTCCCGACGGACTAGAGGAACATGATCCCTACGCGAAGCTTCCGCCGCGGCCGGGGCTGATCGGCCGCCTGCGGAACTATTTCCTCGCCGGTGTGCTGGTTGCCGCTCCGGTCGGGATCACCCTGTGGATCGCCTGGGGCGTCGTCGACTTCTTCGACCAGCGCATCAAGCCTCTGATCCCGGCTGCCTGGGATCCGGACAACTACCTGCACGTCTCGGTGCCCGGACTGGGGCTGCTGCTGCTCTTCGTCTTCCTGATCCTGGTCGGAATGTTCGCCGCAGGCCTCGTCGGGCGCGCGATCATGCGCCAGTTCGAGAGCATCCTGGCGGCCGTGCCCGTGGTGCGCAGCATCTACGGCGCGGTGAAGCAGATCTTCGAGACCGTCTTCGCCCAGAACTCCCAGGCATTCCGCAAGGTCGTCCTGATCCAGTACCCTTACGAGGGCTGCTGGTCGATCGCCTTCCTCACGGCGGACACCCGCGGCGAGGTCCAGCGGGTGACCTCCGAAGACGTCGTCTCCGTCTTCATGCCGGCGGTTCCCAACCCCACGACGGGTTTCCTGCTGTTCGTGCCGCGGCACGAGGTCCTGGACCTCGACATGACGGTGGAACAGGGCCTCAAGCTCGTCGTCTCCGGCGGCATCGTGACGCCCAAGCCGGGCGCCACACCGGCGACCATGCCTCCGCCTGTCGCCGGAGCGACGACCGGCCGCCCCCGCCTGTCGTTCTCCGCCCGCCTGCGCAACTACCTGATCGCCGGCATCCTGGTGACCGCGCCGGCGGCCATCACCTTCTGGCTCGCCTGGCAGGTGATCAGCTTCGTGGACAGCAGGGTGACGCCGTTGATCCCGGCTGCCTGGAATCCCCTGTCGGACCTGCCGATCGTCGTTCCCGGGCTCGGCCTCGTCGTCGTCTTCGTCGTCCTCGTGTTGATCGGTATGCTGGCGGCAGGCCTGATCGGGCGCTGGCTGATCCGCACCGGCAACTGGCTGCTGTCCCGGGTGCCGGTGGTGCGCTCCCTCTACGGCGCCATCCGGCAGATCTTCGAGGCGGTGCTCGCCAGCCGCTCGGAGTCCTTCCGCGACTGCGTTCTCTTCTCCTATCCGCGTCGAGGGGTGTGGGCGATCGGCCTGGTGACCGGCCGCACCGAGGGGCAGCTGCAGGAGTTGACGCCCAAACGGGTCATCAACGTCTTCCTGCCGACCACGCCCAATCCCACCTCGGGCTTCCTCATGCTGGTGCCCGAGGACGAGGTGATCCGCCTCTCGATGACGGTGGAGGAAGGTCTGAAGATGGTGGTCTCCGGCGGGCTCGTGGTGCCGCCGGACCGCGGCGAGCCCCAGCCCGCGGCGGCGGAATAGCCTCACCCGGCGCCGAGGGGGCGGACCGCCGCGTCGCGCTCGAACAGATAGAGCAGGATCCGCAGCGCCTCTCCCTCGGGCCCGGTCAGCTCGGGATTGCGGGTCAGGATCAGGTCGACGTGGTCGCGGGCCACGGCCAGCAGCTCCGCCTGCTCCGGCAGGACCGCGAGCCGGAAAGCCGGCATGCCGCTCTGCTTCTTGCCCAGGGTGTCGCCCGATCCTCGCAGCCGAAGGTCCTCTTCGGCGAGGCGGAAGCCGTCGTCGCAGTCGCGGATCACCTGCAGGCGCTCGCGGGCGACCGCCGAGAGCGGCGACTGGTAGAGCAGCAGGCAGGTGGACGCCCGATCGCCGCGGCCGACCCGGCCGCGCAGCTGATGCAGCTGCGCCAGCCCGAAGCGCTCGGCCTGCTCGATCACCATGACGTTGGCCGCCGGCACGTCGATACCGACCTCGATGACCGTGGTGGCCACCAGCAGGTCGAGGGGGCCGTCGGCGAAGGCCGCCGTCATACGGTCCTTCTCCTCACCCCGCATTCGGCCGTGGACCAGCCCGACACGGCCCGGGAAGTGTTTCGCCAGCAGGCGATAGCGGGCTTCCGCGGCGGCCAGCTCGCTCTCCTCCTTCTCCTCCACCAGCGGACAGACCCAGAAGACCTTGCCGCCGGCCTCCAGGGCCCGGCCGACTGCGGCGACCACCTCCGCCAGCCGCTCGGTCGAGGCGACGCGGGTCTCGATCGGCTTGCGACCCGCCGGCTTCTCGTCGAGGCGTGAGACCTCCATGTCGGCGTACTGCACCAGCAGCAGCGTGCGGGGAATCGGCGTCGCGGTCATCGCCAGGAGGTCCGGCCGACGGCCCTTCGCGGCCAGCGCCAGGCGCTGGTCGACGCCGAAGCGGTGCTGCTCGTCGATCACGGTCAGACCGAGGTCGCGGAAGACGACGTCGTCCTGGAACAGCGCGTGGGTGCCTACGACCAGGCCGATCCGGCCGTCGGCCAAACCCTCCAGGATCTGCGAGCGCGTCCGGCCCTTCTCCCGGCCTGTCAGCAGCGCCGCCTCGATGCCCAGCGGGGCCAGCAGCCCGGTCAAGGTGGCGTGGTGCTGACGGGCGAGAATCTCCGTCGGCGCCATCAGCGCGGCCTGTGCACCACTCTCCACCGCCGCCAGCATGGCGAAGAGCGCGACCACGGTCTTGCCGGAGCCGACGTCGCCCTGCAGCAGCCGGACCATCCGGCGCTCGGCCGCCATGTCGCCGCCGATCTCGGCCAGCGCCCGCCGCTGCGCGCCGGTCAGCGCGAAGGGCAGCGCCGCCTCGAGCCGTCGGCGCAGCGAATCGTCGCCCGGCAGGGCGCGCCCCGGCACGCGGCGCTGCTGGCGCCGCACCAGTGCCAGCGCCAACTGGCTCGCGAGAAGCTCGTCGTAGGCCAGCCTCAGCCGGGCGGGCGCCTCGGGCGAGAGGTCTCCCTCGCCGTGCGGCGCGTGCGCCGCCTGCAGGCTCTCGCGCCACGACCGCCAACCGCGGCGCGCCAGCAGGTGCCGGTCCTGCCACTCCGGCAGCTCCGGGAGCCGCCTGAGGGCCGCCGCCACCGCCTTCGTCACCACCCGGGGCGCCAGGCCGGCGAGCAGGGGGTAGACCGGCTCCCGCTCGGCCACGCCGCTGCCGTCGGTGCCTTCGGCGACGCGGTCGGGGTGCACCATCTGCAGCGCCAGTCCGAAGGACTCGACCTTGCCGCTCACCAGGCGCCGGGCGCCGACGGGGAACGTCTTGGCCAGATAGTCCCCCTTGGGATGGAAGAAGACGAGATCGATCGATCCCGTCTCGTCCCGGCAACGGATCCGGTAGGGCTGGCGACGGTTGCCGGAGGGGCGGTGGCCTTCGACTTCGACGGCGAGGGTGGCGAGCCGGCCCGGCTCGGCATCGGCGATCTTCGGGCGGTAGGAGCGGTCGATGACGCCGCTCGGGAGGTGCCAGCACAGGTCGGCCACGCGGGGCCCGGCCAGCTTCTCCAGCAGGCGCGCCACCGAGGGGCCGACGCCGGGGAGGCAGGTCGTTTCGGCGAAGAGGGGATCGAGCAGTGAAGGCCGCACGTGATGAACCTGTCGCGGGACGCTGACAGTCGGGTCTCGGCAGCCTATATGGTCGCCGTTCTCAAGGAAGCAGAGCATGACGGAAAGCGAAAGCCTGGAGACACGCAAGAAGCGCTTGCGCTTCCGCAGCTGGCACCGCGGCACGCGGGAGATGGATCTGCTGATCGGCGGGTTCATCGACGCCAACCTGGAGTCCTTCGACCAGCGGCAGGTGGGCCTGATGGAGGACCTTCTGCGCCAGTCCGATCCCGACCTCTACGCCTGGATCGCCGGTAAGGCGTCACCGCCGCCGGACTCCGATCACGAGGTGATGCACCGCCTGCGCGCCCACCGCTTCGAGCCCCCCGGCCCGTGACAGGTCCGCTCGTCCGTCTGCTCGCGCGCCCCGGGCGCCGCCTTCTCGCGAGCGTGCCCGAGGGGCTCGAAGCCTTCCTGCTGGCCGAGGCCGCCGGGGAGCCGAAGGCCCCCGCGTTGCTGCACGTCTGCCGCGACGATGCCCGGATGGCGCGGCTGGCCGACGCCTTCTCGTTCTTCAACCACGACGTCGAGATCCTCACTTTCCCGGCCTGGGACTGCCTGCCCTACGACCGGGTCAGTCCTCACCGGGACATCCTCGCCCGCCGGATCGCTACTCTCGCCCATCTCCTGCGGCCTCAGCGGGTCGGGGCGAAGCGACTCGTTCTGACGACGGTCGGCGCCCTGCTGCAGCGGCTGCCGCCGCGCGACAGCCTGCGCGACCGCTGGCTGATGGCCCGCGCCGGCGAGGAACTGCCGGTGGAGAAGCTGACCGGCTTCCTCGTCGCCAACGGCTACCAACGGGTCGAGACCGTCGGCGAGCCCGGCGAGTTCGCCCTGCGTGGCGGCATCCTCGATCTCTTTCCGGCCGGTGCACCTCAGCCCCTGCGGCTCGACTTCTTCGGTGACGAGCTCGACACCATCCGCCCCTTCGATCCCCTGACCCAGCTCTCGAGCGGCAAGCAGGAGAGCCTGGCGCTGCTGCCGTTCGGCGAGGTGCTGCTGGAGGAGGCGACGATCCACCGCTTCCGGACCGGCTACCGCGCCTCCTTCGGCGCGACCGGGGCCAACGATCCGCTCTACACCTCGGTCAGCGAAGGCCGGCCGCATCCCGGCATGGAGCACTGGCTCCCGCTGTTCTATGACCGGCTGGAAACGCTCTTCGACTATCTGCCGGATGCGGCGGTGACCCTGGACCATCAGGCCGAGGAGGTGCGGCAGGCCCGGCTGGAGAGCATCGCCGACTTCTTCGACGCCCGCTCCAAACTCGCCCGGGCGGAGAGCGCCGCCGGCGGCGTCTACAACCCTCTGCCGCCGGACCGGCTGTACCTGGTCGGGGAAGAGTGGGAGAGCCTGTTCGATCAGCGGCCGACGGTTCAGTTCACCCCCTACGATCAACCGCCCGACGGCGCGCTCGTCTTCTCTGCCGAAGGCCGCCGGCCGCCCGATTTCTCCGCCGCCCGCAAGGCGGCCGACGGCAAGCTCTGGGAGGCCTTCAGGGCCTTCGTCCGGCAGGAGCAGGAGCACGATCATCGGGTGGTACTGGCCGCCTACACCGCCGGCTCCCGCGACCGTCTCGCCCATATGCTGGACGAACGCGGCGTGCCTGGCCTGGTCGCCGTCGAAAGCTGGGCGGAGGCGCAGGCGCTGCCGGTGCAGCAGATCGCGCTCGCCGTGCTGCCGCTGGAGCAGGGTTTCGGCTACCGTCATCTCGCCTTCCTGTCCGAGCAGGACCTGCTGGGCGAGCGGATCGGCCGGGCCGGCAGGGCGCGGCGCAAGGCCGACAACTTCCTGACCGAAGTCGCGACCCTCTCCGAGGGCGACTACGTCGTGCATGTGGACCACGGCATCGGGCGCTACGAGGGCCTGGAGACCCTGTCCCTGGGCGACGCGCCGCACGACTGCCTCAAGGTGGTCTACCATGGCGGGGACCGGCTCTTCGTTCCGGTCGAGAACATCGATGTGCTGTCGCGCTTCGGCTCCCAGGAAGGCACCGTCGAGCTCGACCGCCTCGGCCACGGCAACTGGCAGGCCCGCAAGGCGCGGGTGAAGGAACGCCTGCGGGAGGCGGCGACCGAACTCATCCGGGTCGCGGCCCTGCGCGAGCTGCGCCACGCCGAGGAGGTGCAGCCGCCCGAAGGCATCTACGACGAGTTCGCGGCCCGCTTCCCCTATCCGGAGACGGACGACCAGCTGCGGGCGATCGAGGACGTCTTCGACGACCTCTCCAGCGGCAAGCCGATGGACCGGCTGGTGTGCGGCGACGTCGGCTTCGGCAAGACGGAGGGGGCGATGCGGGCCGCCTTCGTCGTGGCGATGAGCGGGCGGCAGGTGGCGGTGGTGGTGCCGACCACGCTGCTGGCCCGCCAGCACTTCAAGTCCTTCGAGGAGCGCTTCTCGGGGCTGCCGCTGAAGGTGGCGCAGCTTTCCCGGTTGGTGACCGGCAAGGACGCCGCCGCGGTGAAGCAGGGGCTGGCCGACGGCAAGATCGACCTGGTGGTCGGCACCCACGCGCTGCTGGCCAACGGCATCAGGTTCAAGGACCTCGGCCTGCTGATCGTCGACGAGGAGCAGCATTTCGGGGTCAAGCAGAAGGAGCGGATGAAGCAGCTCCGCGCCGAGGTGCATGTGCTGACCCTGACGGCCACGCCCATCCCGCGGACTTTGCAGCTCGCCATGTCCGGGGTGAAGGAGATGAGCCTGATCTCCACGCCGCCGGTGGATAGGCTGGCGGTGCGCACCTTCGTCATGCCCTACGACGGCGTGGTCATTCGCGAGGCGATTCTGCGCGAGTACCATCGCGGCGGCCAGATCTTCTACGTCTGCCCGCGCATCGAGGACCTCGACGACCTGCAGGAGCGGCTGCGCACGCTGGTGCCGGAGGGCAAGATGGCGGTCGCCCACGGGCGGCTCTCGGCCACGGCTCTGGAAGAGGTGATGAGCGGTTTCGTCGACCGCCGCTTCGACCTGCTGCTGTCCACCAACATCGTCGAGTCCGGCCTGGACATCCCGACGGCCAACACGCTGATCATCCACCGGGCCGACATGTTTGGTCTGGCCCAGCTCTACCAGCTGCGCGGCCGGGTGGGCCGCTCGAAGCTGCGCGGCTATGCCTACCTGACGCTGCCCCAGGGCAAGATGCTCAGCAAGACGGCCGAGCGACGGCTGCAGGTCATGCAGACGCTCGATACCCTGGGTGCCGGCTTCACCCTCGCCAGCCACGACATGGACATCCGCGGCGCCGGCAACCTGCTGGGGGAGGAACAGTCCGGCCATGTCCGGGAGGTCGGCATCGAGCTCTACCAGCAGATGCTCGAGGACGCGGTGGCGGCCGCGCGCGCCGGCGCCGGCATGGAGGAGGCCGCGGCGTCGGGTAGCTGGTCGCCGCAGATCAACCTCGGCACCTCGGTGCTCATTCCCGAGGCCTACGTCACCGACCTCAACGTGCGCCTGGGGCTCTACCGCCGGCTGGCGGAGATCGAGGACGGCAAGGCACAGGAAGCCTTCGCCGCCGAGCTGGTCGACCGCTTCGGGCCGCTGCCGCCCGAGGTCGAGAACCTGCTGCAGGTGATGACGATCAAGCGGCTGTGCCGGCAGGCCGGCGTGGAGAAGCTCGACGCCGGTCCGAAGGGGGCCACCGTCAGCTTCCGCGAGAACAGCTTCTCGAATCCGCTGGCCCTGGTCCGGCTGATCGATCGGTCGAAGGGTGCCTTGAAGCTGCGCCCGGACCACAAGCTGCTCTGCCGTGGCCACTGGGACGAACCGCCGCAGCGGGTACGGGGAGCCCGGGCGCTGCTGGAGCGGCTCGGGCAGGCGTCGGAGCAGGCCGCGGCCTGAGCGGGTTCAGAGGTCGCCGGAAGACGGCAACGAAAAGGGGCCACGCCCCAGGCGTCGACCCCTCCTCAGGCATCACCAGGTGACGAGGCGGCGTTTCCCCCAAGGGGAACGCCGCCGGGCACTCAGGCCAGTTCCACCGTTTCGGCCATCGGGCCCTTCTGGCCCATACGCGTGGTCACGCGGACGCGCTGCTCTGGCGTCAGGGTCGTGATCCGCGCCCGCTCCAGGACCCGGGCGGAAACGAACACGTCCTTGCCGCCGTCGTCGGGGACGATGAAGCCGAAGCCCTTCTCCGCGTTGAAGAACTTCACGGTGCCCTCGACCGTGGAGGTCGCGCCGCCACCGTCGTAGCCGCCCCGGCCGCCGTAGCCGCCGGAATCGCGGTCGCGGTAGCCGCCGCCGAAGCCGCCGCTGTCGCGGTCACGGAAGCCGCCGCTGCGCGGCCGGGGTGCTGCGCCCCCGGCAGGGATCGACTCGATCTTGCTGATCGAGGCGACCTGCAGGCCCTTGCGGCCGTTCATCAGGCTGCAGACGATCTCGGTGCCCTCGGGCAGTTCGCTGCGGCCGATCGCTTCCAGCACGGAGACGTGCAGGAAGGCGTCCGGGGAACCGTCGGTCGGCTGGACGAACCCAAAGCCCTTAGTCGCGTTGAACCACTTCACAACCGCCTTAACATCGCCGCCGGACCCGGCCGATCCGTATTGATCGTGCATCACTGTACTGAGAGCTCCTGCCTCTGAGATCTTCCCGCCTTCGGCCGTCACTTCGCCGTCGCCGACCGCCGATTATCTTTCCCCTCTGACGAGTCTCGGGTGTCGCCGACGGTGAAGTCGACTTTTTCCCAGAGGAGACCGGTTGGCAGGCCTCAGGACCGTATAACCGTACGGCGCGAGAAGAATACACGAAGCCGCACGCGGAATCACTTGGAATTCGCGAAGACGGACATAAGCCAAGGACATCAGGCTTCTGCGCCGGGCGGTTGACGTCGGAGGGGAACAATAGGCGGCTGGATCAGCCTGCAGTAGGTGCCTTTCGCGGCTCTCGGCCTTCCGGTGCGACGTGCGGCGGGAACAATCGGCGGGCCGGCGCGTTCGCGGGCTGTCGCAGGTGGAGAAGCCTTTCCCTCATGAGCAGCCTTGCCGAGCGGCTGCGGTTGCCGTCCTGGGCGATGCGCAGCCTCCAGCCCTTTCTTGCAGCCTACAATGCCCTGCTCGAGCACAAGGGCATGGAGATGGCCGGTTACCTGGCCTTCATGGCCGTTCTGTCCATCTTCCCGTTCCTGATCTTTCTCGCTGCTCTCTTCGGGGTGTGGGGCACCGGCATAAGCGCGGACGAGCTGCTGACCATGCTGTTCAAGGTGCTGCCCCCGGATGTGGCCCAGACGATCAACGAGCCGATCCTGCGAGTCATGCGCTCCCACCGCGGCGACCTTCTGACCGTCGGCATCGTCGGCACCCTCTGGGCCGCCTCTTCCGGGGTGGAGGCCATTCGTGCGGCCCTTAACGAGGCCTATTGCATTCAGGAGCCGCGTGCGTGGTGGTGGCGGCGGCTGCACAGCCTCGCCATGGTACTGATCACCGCAGGCTTCGCCCTCGTTGCCTCGATCGTGTTGATCCTCGGGCCGGTGATCTGGCAGCTCGGCGAACGGGTGGTCCCGAACATCAAGGGGGCGGAGGACGCCTGGTTCACCTACGAGCTCGTCCGCTACGCGATCGGCGGCTGCCTGCTGTTCCTGGTGCTGGTCGCCATGCACCAGTGGCTGCCGAACGTCCGCCAGCGCTGGAGCAATCTGCTGCCAGGCGTCGCTCTGACCCTCGTCCTGTGGATCGTCACCTCGACGGGATTGTCGATCTATCTCTCCACCCTGGGCAACTACAATGCGACCTACGGGGCGCTCGGCGGAGTAGTCGTAACCCTCCTCTTCTTCTACTTTTCTTCGATCGTCTTCATTTTCGGCGCCGAGCTCAACGCAGCGCTGCACCCGGTGTACGACGCCTGCGGCGGTGCCGTCCGCTCGGCGCAGGACAGCGGTGCCGAGCCACGGCACCAACCGGATGAGGAACCCCGCACCGTGGTCACCCGTTGACCATCCGATCGTGGCGCCGCTGGCGCCTGCTTCCAGAGCGGGAGAAGAGAAGACGATGCGACGCTTGATGTTTGCCACCACGGCCCTTGTCCTCACGGGCCTGGCGGCGCCCAGCTACGGGCAGCAGACTACCCAGGCCCAGCAGCCTGCGGCACAGGCCGAGGGCGTGCAGAAGCAGGGGCAGGCGGCGCAGGGCGTCGGCGGACAGGCGCTGGGCGCGACCGACCAGGAGCGGACCCAGGTGATCGTCAAGCAGCCGCCGCCGACGATAATCATCAAGCAGCCGCCGCCCCAGATCACCGTTCAGCAGGGCCAGCCCAAGGTGATCGTCGAGCAGCAGCAGCCGGTGGTGCGGATCGAGCAGGCCCAGCCGCAGGTTCAGGTGGAGCAGCAGCAGCCGCAGGTCCAGGTCGAGCAGGCCCAGCCGCAGGTGCAGGTGGACGGCCAGGCCGCCTCCGGCCAGGCGGCCGGCTCCTCCGGGTCGGCGACCACGCAAGGGCAGGCCGCAGCCCAGCAGGACGGTGCCCAGGGTTCGCAGAGCAACGCCACCGGTCAGAGCGACGTAACGGGGCAGAGCAGCGCTACGGGGCAGAGCAGCGCCACGGGGCAGAGCAGCGCAATGGGGCAGGGCGACGCTTCGTCCGCCAGAGGCGGCGCCACCGGCACGGATGCCGGGCAGGCCGTTGGCCAAGGATCGGCGGAGCGGAATGACGCCCCGGCGGGCGGCACGACGTCGAACGCGGCGAACGGCGGCAAATCGGACATGGGTGTTTCCGGCACCACGGGTTCCTACTCCGAGACGCCCCCGCCCCGCGACGTCGGCAGCACGATCCTGGCGCTGCCGCCGGTGAAGGAGGGGCAGCAGCAGGGCGGTTCGTCTGCAGCGGCGAACGGCACGGCGCCGGTCCAGGCGCAGCAGGATCAACCGACAGCGGGCGGTACGGGGCAGGGCACGGCGCCGGCGCAAGGCAGCGGCCCGTCGGTGACCGGTGCCGGCCAGCAAGAGACGGCCTCCCCGCAGCCGGGGCAGCCGCCGTCGACCACGGCCGCCGCGGAAGGCGGGGACCGCACGGCCTCCCCCGCGGATGGCGAAGCCCGAGCGGGCGGCGAACATCAGTCCGGCACGGCCGCCAGTTCCGCGGCTTCGGCCCGACGCCCTGCCGCAGACGCGACGACGTCGAGAGCGGCGGCGGAGACTCAGGTCGGCACCGACGAGAAGGCGAGCGCCCAGCCCCAGACGACCGAGGCGGAGCAGCGGAATGCGGAGACGATGCCGGCCGCGAGTTCGACGCCCGTCGTCGGAACCGAGCGGGAGAAGCCGGACGCCATCGCACCGCAGCAGCCGGGGGACGCGCCGGTCACGGCCAGCTCCAACGATACCGGCAGGGACGCCGTCATCTCCGATTCGCAGACCCAGCCCGTGCAGCCGGCGATCCAGGCGGACGAGGCCACCAAGTACCTCGAGCGCGACATCATCTCGAACCAGGGCGAGGAACTGGGCGAGATCGAGAATTTCGTTGTCGGCCAGGGCGGCGAGGTCAAGGCCGTGGTGATCGCCTGGGGCGGCTTCCTCGGTATCGGGCGGAACAAGGTCGCCGTGCCCGTGCAGAAGGTCGATCTGAACGGCAATACCGGCCGGTCGGTCATCGAGTTGTCGAGTGCGGAGATCCGCGAGCTGCCGGAATTCGACGACGATCCCGACGCCGTTGCGCGTCAGTTCGGGCCGGGCGCCCGGCTGTTGCAGGACTAGCGTCACTGGTGCGGCGGGCAGTCCAGTCGGGGATTGCCCGCCGCCTGCGCTCTCCGCTATTGTTGCGCCGCAAAATCTCAGGATGCATCGCAACATCCTCAGGGCGGCGGCGGACGGAGGGCTATCGGATGAGCGAACGGCACGGCTACTGCTTCGAGGACCTCGAGGTCGGCATGACCGACGTCTTCTCCAAGACGGTGACCGAAGCGGACGTGACCCTCTTCGCCGGCGTGACGGGGGACCTCAACCCCGTCCACATCGATCAGGAGTTCGCCGCCCAGTCGATGTTCGGCGGCCGGATCGTGCACGGCATGCTGACGGCGGGTTTCATTTCCGCGGTTCTCGGAATGCGCCTGCCCGGCCCCGGCTGCATCTACGTGTCACAGACCCTGCGCTTCAAGGCGCCCGTTCGGGTCGGCCAGACGGTCGCGGCGCGCGTCACGGTGCAGGAGCTCGTGCCGGAAAAGCGGCGGGCGATCATGGCCACGAGCTGCAGCGTCGACGGCAATGTGGTGCTGGACGGGGAAGCGACCCTGCTGGTGAACCGGCGGCAGGCCGCCCAGGCGGCTGAGTGAGCCGCCCCTCCCTTGATCGCCAGGCTCGCCCCTGTAGAGTCGGGTGCATGACGAGCTTGCTTCGGACCCTGCGAGTGCGAATTATCGCCCCGGCCCGCTGAGAGACGCGGTGCCGGTCGCACGTCCCTGCCTCGATTTCGTCGGTTGCAGGCGGTCAACGGGCCGCCGCCGGCGACAACAAGCCCGAAAGCCATGCCCGACTATCGTCAGACGATCTTCCTGCCCAAGACCGACTTCCCCATGCGCGCCGGCCTTGCGAAGCGCGAGCCGGAGATCCTGGCGCGCTGGGAGGAGATCGACCTCTACCGCCGCCAGCGCGAGCAGGCGCGGGGACGGGAACTCTTCGTGCTGCACGACGGCCCGCCCTATGCGAACGGGCACCTGCACATGGGGCACGCCCTCAACAAGATCCTGAAAGACGTGATCAACCGCTCGCAGCAGATGCTCGGCAAGGACGCCAACTATGTGCCCGGCTGGGACTGCCACGGCCTGCCGATCGAATGGAAGGTCGAAGAGGGCTATCGGGCACGCGGGCAGGACAAGGACGAGGTCGATCGGGTCGAGTTCCGCCGTGAATGCCGCGCCTTCGCCGAGCACTGGGTGGGTCAGCAGACCACCGAATTCAAGCGGCTGGGCGTGATCGGCGACTGGACCACGCCCTACACCACCATGGCCTATCCGGCGGAAGCGCAGATCGTCCGGGAGATCGGCAAGTTCCTGATGAACGGCGGCCTCTACGCCGGGTCGCGTCCGGTGCTCTGGTCGGTCGTCGAGAAGACGGCGCTGGCCGACGCCGAGGTCGAGTATCACGACCACGTCTCGCCGACCATCTGGGTCCGCTTTCCGGTGGTGGAGAGCCCGCTCGAGGCCCTGAGGGGCGCGGCCGTGGTGATCTGGACGACCACGCCCTGGACCATGCCGGGCAACCGCGCCGTCGCCTTCGGGGAAGACTTCGACTACGTGGTCGCGCGCGTCGACGCGGTGGCCGAGCGCACCCTCGCGCGGACAGGCGAGGTGATCGTCGTCGCCAGGGACCTGCTGCCGGCCGTCGAGAAGGCCGCCAACATCACCGCCACCACGGTGCTGGCCGAGCTGAAGGGGGCGGAACTCGCCGGCACCATCTGCGCCCACCCGTTGCGCGGCCAGGGTTACGACTACCCAGTGCCCCTGCTGGCCGGCGACTTCGTGACCACCGAGGCCGGCACGGGCTTCGTGCACATCGCCCCCGGCCACGGCACCGACGACTACCATCTCGGACTGCGGCACGGTCTGGAGATGCCCCAGACGATCGACGGCGAGGGCCGCTATCTGCCGCACGTCCCGCTGTTCGCCGGGAAGGTCGTCTACACCTCGACCGGCAAGGAGGGCGACGCCAACCCGGCCGTCATGGAGGGTCTGATCGCCGCGGGCGGCCTGCTCGCCAAGGGCCGCCTCAAGCACTCCTATCCCCATTCCTGGCGCTCCAAGGCGCCGCTGATCTTCCGCAATACGCCGCAGTGGTTCATCTCGATGGAGACGAACGAGCTGCGGCAGAAAGCTCTGGCATCGATCGACGCGACGGCCTTCTATCCGCCCAAGGGGCAGGCGCGCCTGCACGCCATGATCGAGCAGCGGCCGGACTGGTGCATCTCCCGCCAGCGTCTGTGGGGCGTGCCTCTGCCCATCTTCGTCAACAAGGCGAGCGGCGAGCCCCTGCGCGATCCCGCCGTCATCGAGCGGATCGCCGCGGCCTTCGAGGCGGAGGGCGGCGACGTCTGGTTCTCCTCGCCGCCGCAGCGCTGGCTCGGCAACGACTACGATGCCGCCGACTGGGAGCAGATCCAGGACGTGGTCGAGGTCTGGTTCGACAGCGGTTCGACCCATGCCTTCGTGCTGGAGGCGCGGGACGACCTGAAGTGGCCCGCTTCCCTCTACCTGGAAGGGTCCGACCAGCACCGCGGCTGGTTCCACACCTCGCTGCTGGAGTCCTGCGGCACCCGTGGCCGCGCGCCCTTCGACGGCGTGCTGACCCATGGCTTCGTGCTCGACGAGCAGGGCCGGAAGATGTCGAAGTCCCTCGGCAACGGCGTGGTGCCTCAGGAGGTCGTGGATCGGGACGGGGCTGACATCCTGCGGCTCTGGGTCGTCGCCTCGGACTACACCGAAGACCTGCGGATCGGGCCGGAGATCCTGAAGTATCAGGTCGACGCCTACCGGCGGCTGCGCAACACCCTGCGCTACCTGCTCGGCGCCCTCGACGGCTTCGACGAGGCCGAGCGCCTGCCGGTCGAGCAGATGCCGGAACTGGAGCGCTGGGTGCTGCACCGGCTGTGGGAGCTCGACCGACTGGTCCGCCAGGACGTCTCCGGCTATTCGTTCCATGCCCTCTACCAGGCTCTGCACAACTTTTGTGCGGTCGACCTCTCCGCCTTCTACTTCGACGTCCGCAAGGACAGCCTCTACTGCGACCCGGCGCATTCCCTGCGGCGACGGGCGTGCCGCACGGTCTTCGATCTGCTGTTCGACCACCTGACCGCCTGGCTGGCGCCGGTCCTCTGCTTCACCGCGGAGGAGGCCTGGCAGGTGCGCGGCAAGGCACCCGAGAGCGTGCACCTGCGGCTGTTCCCCGAGGTGCCTGCCGGCTGGTCGGACCCGGCCCTGGCCGCGAAGTGGGAGCGGCTGCGGGATGTCCGGCGGGTGGTCACCGGCGCGCTCGAGCTGGCGCGGGCGGAGAAGCGGCTCGGCGCATCCCTGCAGGCGGCGCCTGTCGTGCATGTCGAGGACCAGACGCTGCGCGAGCTGATCGCGACGATCGACTTCGCGGAACTCTGCATCACCTCGGACCTGGCGGTCAGCGACGCGCCGGCCGAAGAGGCCGCTTTCCGCCTTCCCGACGTGCCCGGCGTGGCGGTGCGGGTGGCGCCGGCGGACGGGGAGAAGTGCGAGCGCTGCTGGCGGGGGCTGCCGGACGTGGGCAGGCATCCTGAGGCGCCGGGGACCTGTGGGCGCTGTGCAGACGCGGTCGGCGGCCTGCAGGTCGCCGGATGAGCCCGAGCCCGCTCGGCCAGGGCGTGGCCTGATGTCGCGATCGCTGCGCCTCGCCCTGCTCGTCGCACCCTTCGTCTTCCTGCTCGACCAGGCCGGCAAGTGGATCATCCTGCTGTGGGTGATGCAGCCGCCCCGCGTGATCGAGGTCACCGGATTCTTCAATCTGGTCCTGACCTTCAATCGCGGTGTCTCTTTCTCGCTGATGACCGGCGATCAGGTCTGGAGACCCTACCTGCTGGCGGTGCTCTCGTTCGCCATCGTCGTGCTGCTGTTCGCCTGGCTGGCGCGGCAGGACGGCAGGGCACCGGGACTGGCGGGCGGTTTCATCGCCGGTGGGGCGATCGGCAACCTCCTCGACCGCTTCGTTCACGGCGGCGTGGTCGACTTCCTGGACTTCCATCTCGCGCAGTTGCACTGGCCGGCCTTCAATCTCGCCGACAGTGCAATCGTCGTCGGCGTCGGCCTGATCCTGTTCGATGGCTTGTTCGCCAGGGGGCGGGCGGATAAACCTAGGACCCCATAGTCAGGCGGATCCGGATCCATGGGACGTTTCACTCTGATTCTCGGGCTGGCGGGCAGCGCTCTTCTGCTTTCCGCCTGCAGCGAAAGCCAGAAGCAGACGCTGGGCTTCTCGCAGCCGCCGCCGGACGAGTTCCGCGTGATCACGCGCGCGCCTCTGACGGTGCCGCCCAACCTCGCCCTGCGGCCACCGATTCCCGGTGCCGTACGACCCCAGGAGGGCACGCCGAGCGAGCAGGCCCGTCAGGCCGTCTTCCGGGCGGGCGAGACAGGCAAGCAGGCGGTGACGCCGCTGACGCCGGCCGATGGCCTGTCGACCGGCGAACGGGTGCTGCTCCGCGATGCCGATGCCACGAACGCGCCCACCGACATACGGCAGGTGGTCGACGCGGAGACCCGGCAGATCAACCAGGACAACACCACGCTGATCGACACGCTGATCTTCTGGAAGGACAGCCCGCCGACGGGCGTGGCGATCAACGCGTCGGCCGAGGCAAGGCGCATCCAGGAGCGTGAGGCGCTCGGCGAGCCGGTCACCGGACAGGGCGTGCCTGTCCTGGAGCGCAAGGAGCGGACGCTCTTCGGCAGCATCCTCTGAGCGCAGGGGGCGTTCGGTACCAGGGACCCCGCCCGCCGCGGCCGCTGTTCTCCCAGTCGAGAGTCTGACGGGGCGAGGCGATGGCTGCGGCGACGGGATTTGATCAGGGCAAAAGCGAGCGGGCGCGGCAGCGGGAGGACCGGCGGGCTGCGCATCGGCGGCTCAAGCGGCTCGCCTGGCTGATGGATTCGGCCGTGCGGGTGCCGGGCACCTCCATCCGCTTCGGGATGGATTCGGTGATCGGGCTGGTGCCGGGCTTCGGCGATCTCGCATCCACCGCGCTCTCGGGCTGGTTCGTCTTCGAGGCGAGGCGTCTTGGCCTGCCGCCGTCCGCTCTCGCTCGGATGGTGACCAACGTGGCGCTGGATCTGGTGATCGGCGCGGTCCCCCTGGCGGGTGACGTTGCCGACGTTTTCTGGAAGGCGAACCGGCGCAATCTGCGGATCCTCGAGGAACATCTCGCGCGCGAGGATTTCGACGAGGAGCCTGTGGGCGAGACGATCGAAGGCAGCTGGCGTCGCGTCGGCTGAGCGGCCGCCGGGCGGTCAGAAGAGATTTCGCTGAGCTGCCGCCGGCTTCGCCGGCTTTGCTGCTCGTCTCACCGACTTGTCGCCGGCGAAGAGCACCGGAACCTCGCCGTCGCGCAATTGCACCTTCCCGCTCTTGCCCGGCTTGGCGTCCGCCGCGCTGGTGATCACCCCCTCGTCGTCCCGCAGGACGGCGAAGCCGCGCTCCAGCGTCGCCTTGTACGACAGCGTCTCCAGCAGGCGTCCGAGCGAGGCCAGTTCGCTCGCGGCATCCTTCGGCCGCCGCACGCACTCCGGCACCAGCCGTTCCGACAGGGTCGAGAGATGCTGCCGGGCGTGGTCCAACTCGCGCTGGGGCAGCGGCAGACGCCCGGCCAGCCGATGCAGCCCGTCGTCCTTCGCCCGCAGGAACTGGCGCGCCGCCAGGTCCAGCCGCTCCGCGCGGTCGTCGAGCTGCCGGGCCCGTTCCAGCAGGAGCTGGCGCGGGTCGGGCAGGCCGCGGGCCAGCCCTTCCAGCCGCACCCGACGGTCGTCCAGAACCCGCTCGCCGGCGGCGACGGTCCGGCGGGCCAGTTCCAGGACCTGGGCCAGCAGTTCCGTGCGCACCGGCACCGCCATCTCGGCGGCGGCGGTCGGGGTAGGCGCGCGGCGATCGCTGGCGAAGTCGATCAGGGTGGTATCAGTCTCATGGCCCACCGCCGAGATCAGCGGGATCGCCGAGGCGGCCGCCGCCCGCACGACCCCCTCCTCGTTGAAGGCCCAGAGGTCTTCGAGGGAACCTCCACCACGGGCGACGATCAGCAGGTCCGGCCTCGGCACGGCGCCCTCGGGCGGCAGCGCGTTGAAGCCGGCGATGGCGCGCGCCACCTGCTCGGCCGCGCCCTCGCCCTGCACCGCCACCGGCCAGAGCAGGACCCGGCGCGGAAAGCGCTCAGACAGGCGGTGCAGGATGTCCCGGATCACCGCCCCCGTGGGCGAGGTCACGATTCCGACGACGGCCGGCAGGAAGGGCAGGGGGCGCTTGCGCTCGGCGGCGAAGAGACCCTCCGCCGCCAGCTTGCGCCGGCGGTCTTCGAGCAGCTTCAGCAGAGCGCCTTCGCCCGCCAGTTCCAGCGAATCGACGATCAGCTGGTACTTCGATCGGCCCGCATAGGTCGTCACCCGGCCTGTCGCGATCACCTCCATGCCGTCCTCGGCCCGCAGCGGCAGGCGCTGGGCCGTGGTCCGCCAGATCACGGCGTCGATCACCGCGTCGCTGTCCTTGAGGCAGAGGTAGACGTGGCCCGAGCCGTGGCGTTTCAGGCCCGACACCTCGCCGCGCACCCGCACGCGCTCGAAGGCGCCCTCCAGGGTCTGACGGATGGCGAGGCTCAGTTCGCCGACGGAAAAGGCGGGAAGGTTGCCTTGAACGGCGTGGGCTGCGATAGGGCTGTCGGTCATCGTCGGCGATGCTAGCGAAGCCGCCCGGACGATGCGAGGCCTTGCCGGAGGGGATGTCGAAATGCGGGTTCTGGTGGTCGGCGGCGGCGGCCGTGAGCATGCGCTCTGCTGGGCGATCGCCCGTTCGCCGTTGCTGACCCGCCTCTACTGCGCCCCGGGCAACGCGGGGATCGCTGCGGTTGCCGAGACGGTGCCGATCGCCGCGGAGGACGTGGAAGGCCTCCTCTCCTTCGCCCGGGGGGAAGGTATCGAACTCGTGGTGGTCGGCCCCGAGGCGCCGCTGGTGGCGGGGCTGGTCGACCGTCTCACCGCCGCCGGCATAAAGGCCTTCGGGCCCACCGCGGCCGCCGCCGCCCTGGAAGGCTCCAAGGGCTTCATGAAGGACCTCTGCGCTCGCCAGGGCATCCCGACGGCGGCCTATGCCCGCTTTTCGGACCCGGCCGCGGCGAAGCGCTGGATCCGCGAGAACGGCGCCCCGGTCGTGGTCAAGGCCGATGGCCTCGCTGCCGGCAAGGGCGTGACGGTGGCGGCCACCCTGCACGAGGCCGAGACCGCCGTCGATGCCGCCCTGGTGGACGGCCGTTTCGGTCATGCCGGGGCCGAGGTGGTGGTCGAGGAGTTTCTCGAAGGCGACGAGGTCTCCTTCTTCGCCCTCTGCGACGGCACCACAGCGCTGCCGCTCGCCTCGGCGCGGGACCACAAGCGGGTGGGTGACGGCGACCGCGGCCCGAACACCGGCGGCATGGGGGCCTATTCGCCGGCGCCGCAGATGACGCCCACGCTGCAGGCGAGGGTGATGGCGGAGATCGTCCAGCCCACGCTCGACGGCATGGCCGCGCTCGGCCGGCCCTATCGCGGCGTCCTCTTCGCCGGGCTGATGATCGGCCCGGACGGTGCGCCGCGGCTGCTGGAGCACAACGTGCGCTTCGGCGATCCCGAGTGCCAGGCGCTGATGATGCGGCTGGCGAGCGACCCGCTGCCGCTGCTCCTCGCTGCCGTCGACGGCCGCCTGTCGGAGGTGCGGGTCGACTGGCATCCCGACCCGGCGCTGGTCGTGGTCATGGCCGCCAAGGGCTATCCGGCCGCCGTCGAGCCGAGCGGGCCGATCCGCGGGCTCGAGGCGGCGGCGGCGGTGGAAGGCGTCACCGTCTTCCACGCCGGGACCAAGCGTGGGGAGGCGGGCATCATGGCGTCCGGGGGTCGGGTGCTGGGCGTCGCGGCACGCGGCGACGATCTCGACCAGGCAAGGGCGCGGGCCTATGCGGCGATCGACCGGATCGACTGGCCCGGCGGCTTCTGTCGCCGCGACATCGGTCTGCGCCCCCCGGCCGGCCCCTCGTCGGACTGACGGTCTGCCCTATCTCCCGCCTGTTCTCTCCTGAGACGAGGTGGGTCATGCCGTCGGTCGTTCCGGCCTATGCCGCAGTTCTGGCCGTTCTGTACGTCTTTCTCAGTGTGGCGGTGATCCGCCAGCGCCGCAGCCGCAGCGTCGCCCTTGGCAGCGGCGGCCTGCCGGAGGTCGAGCGGGCCATCCGCGCCCACGGCAACTTCGCCGAATACGTGCCCTTTGCCCTGCTGCTGCTGGCCTTCGCCGAGTTGCGCGGCGATCCGCACTGGCTGCTCAACCTGCTCTGCCTGCTGCTGCTCGCCGGTCGCCTCGCCCACGCCTGGGGCGTCTCGCAGGTGGAGGAGGACTACCGCTGGCGCACGGTGGGCATGGGCCTGACCTTTACCGTGTTGCTGCTGACCGCGCTGCTGCTCCTCTGGGGCGTCTTGTTCTGACGGCGCGGGACAGGCGGGTGCGGCTTCAATCGCCGGCCTGCCGCGCCGCCAACACCGTCAACGGCAGGCTTATCCGGCAGGTCAGCCCACCCTTCGTCAGGTCGTAGTCCGTCTCCGCACCGAGGGTGTAGGGGAGCGCGCGTTCGATCAGCTTGCGTCCGTAGCCGCCTCCTCGCGGCAGTGGCACCTCCTGCCCGGCCGGCAGCCGCTCCGTCCAGTCGATGACCAGCCGGCCGCCATCCGCACCTTCGCCGTCGGCTGTCACCCGCCAGACGACCGACAGCCGGCCGGCCGGTGTGGCCAGCGCGCCGTACTTCCGGGCGTTGGTGGAGAGCTCATGGATGACGAGGGCGAGGATCTGCACCGTGGACCGGCGCAGAGGGACGTCCGGGCCTGCCATCTCGATCTGTCCCTCGACGATGCCGCCGCCGAGGGCCTCCAACTCTGTCGAGACGAGCGTGCCCAGGGTCGGCTTGACTTCGTCCGGGCGGGAGAGGTGGTCTTGCACCCGCGACAAGGCCGCCAGGCGGTCGTTGAATCGGGCGCCGAAGGTGTCCAGGCCGTCGCTGGTGGCGAGCAACTGGGCCGAAAGCGACTGCACGACGGCGATCAGGTTCCGGGTCCGGTGATGCAACTCCGCGATCATCACCTGCTGCCGCTCTTCCCATTGCCGCTGCTGGGTGACGTCCCGCATGACGCCGATCATGCGCAGCGGCCGGCCATCGGAGCCCCGGAAATAGCGTCCCCGGGCGTCGCACCAGCGCACCGTCCCGTCGGCGGCGCGGGTCCGGAAATGGTGGACGTAGTCCGCCTCGTCTTCGCGCGCCGCCAACAGGGCGGCCTCAGTGCCCGGCAGATCGTCGGGATGGACGCGGCGCGCCCAGGCCTCGTAGCTGGGCTCGACCTCGCCGACCGCGTATCCGAGCACGCGGAAGTGCTCGTCCGACCAGGTGACCTCCCCGGTGGAGAGGTTCCAGTCCCAGGCTGCCAGCCTGCCGATCTCCATCGCCAGCAGCAGGCGCTGCTCGCTCTCGCGCAGCGCCCTTTCCGCCCGCGCTCGCTCCACCGCCGCCCAGGTGCGCTCCGCCACCTCTTCCGCGAGGGCCACGTCCTCGGGAGACCAGTGTCGCGGCCTCGCCTGATGGACCGCAAAGATGGTCGCCAGCCTGCCGTGTTTGAGGAGGGGCACGTTAATGAAGGATCGAATGGACCGACCTGCGAAGACCGCCTGCGCGGCCTCATTGCCCGTGCGCGGATCGGTCTGGACGTCGTCGACGAACAGGGTCTCGCCTCTGTCGAGGGACGAGCCGAAAAGCGTCCGCAGGCTCTCGAGAGGATGCCGCCCCGCATTGCTCGGAATGGTCCCGTCGTTCCAGTCGCGGTCGATGACGGCGAGATCGCCCGAGGGTGCGATGTGGGCATAGGCGACCTGGCCTGCCCCCAAATGCAGACCCAGCGCCTCGGAGGCTTCGGCCATCACGGCCTCGGGTTCGTGCAGGGTTCGCAGCCGCGTTTCCAGGTCGAGCCGGAAGGCCCGCCTCTGGTCGGCCTGGAACCTCCCGGTCACCTCGACCACCGTGACCAGGACCCCGGCGATGGCATGCGCCTCGTCACGCAAGGGGCTGTAGGTCAGGTCGAACCAGACGTCCTCGTCGACCCCGCTGCGCGCCAACGTCAGTCTCTGGTCGGTATAGAGACGCGACTCGCCGCGGAAGACGGCTTCGTAGATCGGCCCGTTGAACGCCCAGACCTCCGGCCAGCACTCCCGGGTCGGCTGGCCCAGCCCCGCGGGATGCTTACGCGACATGACCCTGCGGTAGCCGTCGTTGTAGATCTGGATCAGGCTCGGCCCCCAGAGGATGATCATCCCCATGGGAGAGCCGAGGATCAGGTCGACGGCCGTGCGCAGGCTCTGCGGCCATTGCGCCATGGCGCCGAGCGGGTTCTTGCTCCAGTCGTGCCGCTGGACAAGGTCGGCCATCTCGCCGTGCAGCACCCCGGGACCGGGCAAGGTGTTCGATATCTGGCGCAACCGGATTGTCCGCCCAGTAAGGGATTGATCCTAAACCAACATCTGCTGCTGCTCCAACAGGCTCGGCGTCAGCCCGGCGCCTCGGCCAGCGGCTCCGGGTGATCCTCCGCCTCCTCGTTCGGCTGGGTCGGGAAGCCGGTGGCGGGCCCCAATGCCTGGCTGTCCCTCGGTACGACGGGGTAGTGCTGCATGTAGGCCGTCAGCAAGCGGGCGATTCCCTCCAGCGAACTGAGATGCGTCCGCTCGTAGCCGTGGGTGCCGTCGGTTCCGAAGCAGACCAGGGCGGTGCGGATGTCGTTGCCCGCCTCCAGTGCCGCCGCGGCGTCGCAGCGGTAGTGTCGGAAGACGTCGCGCACGTGCGGGATGGCGTTGTCGCTCGCCAGATGGACCAGCGCCTTGGTGAGGTGCCAGTCGAAGGGGCCGGAGGAATCCTTGATGGCGATCGTCACCTTCGACTCGCTGCTGGCCTGATTCGCTGCCTGGGGAGCGGTGTCGATCGCCACCATCTCGGCCACCTCCTGGTGCAGCACCGCCGAGGCGCCCGAGCCGACTTCTTCGGAGATGGTGAAGAGGGGGTGGCAGTCGACCGGGAGGCGAACCCCGCTCTCCACCACCGCCTTGATCGCCGCCAGCAGGGCGGCGACGCCGGCCTTGTCGTCCAGGTGGCGCCCGTCGACGAAGCCGCCGGGGGTGATCCGCGGGTTGCTGTCCACCGCCACGTAGTCGCCAATCGCCACGCCGAGCCCTTCCAGACCGGCACGGTCGCAGACCAGTTCGTCGAGACGCAGCTCGACCTGGTCCCAGTTCACCGGCTGGGTGTCGACGATGTCGTTGTAGGCGTGCCCCGAGGCGTAGAGCGGCAGGATCGTGCCGGTGCGGATGCCGCCCTCGGTGAAGAGCTTTACCCGTGCCCCTTCGGCGAAGCGGCTGGACCAGGTGCCGATGGGCACGAGCCCGAGACGCCCGTTGTCCTTCAGGTGGGAGACCATGGCGCCAAGCGTGTCGAGGTGCGCCACGATCGCCCGATCCGGGGCGCGCCGGCTGCCCTGGATCGTGGCGCGGATGGCCCCGCGGCGCGTCAGCTCCAGTTCGACTCCGAGGCGGTCCAGTTCCTCGCACACGAGATGCACCACCTGGTCGGTGTAGCCGCTCGGGCTCGGGGTCTCCAGCAGACGCAGCATGACGTCCTGCAGGTAGTCCATGTCGATCGGCAGGGCCTTCGGGGTGGGGCGGAGTTCCTGCGGCTTGCTGCTCATCGGCCTTCGGGCTCCCGTTCTGCCGTGTGGGGGAAGAGGAGGTCGACGAAGCGCTGTGCGGTCGGGGCCGGCTCGTGGTTGGCCAGTCCGGGCCGCTCGTTGGCTTCGATGATGACGTAGTCGGGTCCTGCGGGATCCGGCACGAGGAAGTCGAAACCCACCACAGGGATGTCGACGGCCCTCGCGGCCGCCTCCGCCGCCTCCCGGAGGGCGGGGTGTAGCAGACCGGTCACGTCGTGAATTGTCCCGCCGGTATGCAGGTTCGCCGCCTTGCGAACGGTCAGGCTTTCGCCTTTCCGCAGCACGTCGTCGAGGCCGTAGCCCGCCGTCTCGACGCTGCGGCGCGTCTCGGCATCCAGCGGGATGCGGCTCTCACCGCCGGTCGCCGCAGCCCGGCGGCGGCTCTGCGCCTCGATCAGTTCCCGGATCGTGTGGCGGCCGGTGCCGACGACGGCCGGCGGACGGCGTACGGCGGCGGCCACGACCTGGCAGTCGATCACGATGATCCGCAGATCCTGGCCCGTGACGAACTCCTCCAGCAGCACCTCCTCGCTCTGCTGGCGGGCGGCTTCGATCGCCGCCGTCATCTCCTCGGCCGTGCGCAGGTCCACCGCCACTCCGCGGCCCTGCTCGCCGCGCAGCGGCTTCACGACGATACGTTCGTATCGTTCCAGAAAGGCGGCGTTCTCCGCGTCGGTACCGGTGCGCTGCTGGGCGGGGATGCGCAGGCCGGCGCCCTTGAGCAGCCGATGGGTCACCGCCTTGTCGTCGCACCGGCTCATGGCGATCGCGGTGGTGAGCTCGGAGAGCGATTCACGGCAGACCACGGAGCGGCCGCCGTGCGTGAGGCGGAAGAAGCCCCCCTCGGCATCCAGAATCTCGACGGCGATACCCCGCCGGCGCGCCTCGTCGATGATGATCCGGGCATAGGGATTCATCTCCGCCTCGGGGGCCGGTCCGATGAACAGCCGCTCGTTGATCGAGTTGCGAGCCTTGAGCGTGAAGATCGGCACCCGCACGAAACCAAGCTTTTCATAGAGGCCGATGGCCTCGGCGTTGTCGTGCATCACCGAGAGGTCGAGCTGGGTCAGCCCCCGCCGCTTCAGGCGCCCGGCGAGTTCACGCAGCAGAGCGGCACCGATTCCGGGGCAGGGCGCCTGCGGGTCGACCGCCAGGCACCAGAGCGAGGAGCCGCGTTCCGCGCAGCCGAAGACTTCGACGTGGTCGATGCCGGTGATGGTTCCATAGACCGTGCCCTCGTTGGGCTCGACCGCGACGAGGTGGAGAAAACGCTCGTCGTCCCGGTGGGCCAGCAGGAAGTCGACTTCGACCGGCACCATCCGCGCCTTCGCGTAGAGCCGGTTGACGCCGGCCGCCTCCTCCGCCGTTTCGAGCAGGCGGATCTCCAGCGGAACTGGCCGTACCTCGGGCAGCTCGCCGATCAGGTCGAGCCGGAAGGTGTCGGAGGGGTCGAGGAACACCTGCTGCGGGCGCAGCGACAGGAGTACGTGAGGGTCTTCGATGTAGAAGGCGATGTTGCGCTGCCCGGGCCCCTCGTCGACGAGGGTGTCCAGCAGAGCTTCGGTCTCGGGAAAGGTCTGGCCGAAGATCAGGCGACCCCAGCCGCAGTCGAGCCCGACGTTGTGCCGGGGCGCGGAGGGATGCTGATCGATTCGACGTTTGAGGTTGGGCTGCATTTGCCTCGCCTGGATGTCTGTCGGTCCGTGTCTGCGGCGTCCAGCCGCGGGTCAGGCGGCGTGCGTCTGCAGCCAGGCCTCCAGCAGGGCGATCTGCCAGAGCTTGGAGCCGCCGAGCGGGGTGATGTGCTCTTCGGGCGCCTGCAGCAGGCGGTCGACGTAGCCCTGGCGGAAGATCCCGCGCTCTCGCGCTGCGGGCGCGTTCAGGACGTCGCGGACGAAATCCAGGGCCGCACCGTCGAGGTACTTGAGGGCCGGCACGGGAAAGTAGCCCTTCGGCCGGTCGATCACCTCGCTGGGCACGACCTTCCGGGCGGCGTCCTTGAGAATGCCCTTGCCGCCCTGGGCGATCTTCAGCTCGGCCGGCATGCGCGCGGCCAGTTCGACCAGGTCGTGGTCGAGGAAGGGCACGCGGGCTTCGAGCCCCCAGGCCATGGTCATGTTGTCGACCCGCTTCACCGGGTCGTCCACCAGCATGATCGTGCTGTCGATGTGCAGCGCCTTGTCCACCGCGCGCTCCGCCTCGACATCGGCGAAGTGGCGCTCGACGAAGGCGCGGCTGTGGTCGTCGCCGAGCATGCCGGGTTCCAGAACCTCGGCCATCTCCGCATGGGAGCGGTCGAAGAAGACGCGGGCATAGTCGCCTGCCGGGTCGTGGCTCTCCAACAGGGGCGGGTACCAGTGGTAGCCCCCGAAGACCTCGTCGGCGCCCTGGCCGGACTGGACCACGCGGACGTGCTGCGCGACTTCCTGTGACAGGAGGTAGAAGCCGATCGCATCGTGGCTGACCATGGGCTCGTTCATGGCGCCGATGCAGCCGGGCAGGCTCGGCACCAGGCGCTTCCGGCTGTCGATGAAGAGCTTGTGATGGGCGGTCTCGAAGCGTTCGGCGATCAGGTCCGAGTAGCGGAACTCGTCTCCCTCTTCGCCGCCTGCGCTCTCGAAGCCGACCGAGAAGGTGCGCAAGCCCTTCTGTCCAGCTTCGGCGAGCAGGCCGACCAGCAGGCTGGAATCGAGGCCGCCCGAGAGGAGGACTCCCACCGGCGTGTCCGCCACCAGGCGCCGCTCGACCGCTTGGCGCAGGCTGGCGAGCAGCAGCTCTTCCCAGTCCTCCTTGCTGCGTCCTTCGTCTCCGGTCTGGGGGCCGTAGCTCAACCGCCAGTAGCGCCGTTCGGTGCGGCGGCCGTCCGGCTCGATCAGCAGCGTGGTGGCCGGCGGCAGCTTGCGCACGCCCTTGAGGATGGTGAAGGGCGCCGGAACGACGGCATGCCAGCTCATGTAGTGATGCAGGGCGACCGGGTCGACGCTGCGGTCGACTGCCGGATCGCGCAGCAGTGCGGGCAGGCTGGAGGCGAAGCGCAGCCCGCCGGGGGTCTCCGACAGATAGAGCGGCTTGATGCCCAGACGATCGCGGGCCAGCAAGACCCGGCCGCTGTCCCGCTCCCAGATGGCGAAGGCGAACATGCCGGCGAAGCGTTCGACGCAGGCGGGACCCCAGGCGGGGTAGGCCTTCAGGATCACCTCGGTGTCGCCGTTCGAGTAGAAGCGGTAGCCCTTGCCCTCCAGTTCTGCCCGCAGTTCGCGGAAGTTGTAGAGAGCGCCATTGTAGACCAGCGCCAGCCCGAGGGCCGGATCGACCATCGGCTGCTGCGCGCTTTCCGAATGGTCGATGATCTTCAGGCGCCGGTGCGCGAAGGCGATGCGGTTCTGTGCGAAGAGCCCCGCGGCATCGGGACCGCGACTCGTCTGGGCCGAGGCGAAGGCGCCCACGAGAGTAGCGTCGGCCGCCCGGCCGTCGAAGCGGATCTCACCCGCAATTCCGCACAAAAGCCATCTCCTTCCATTCGATCCAGTCGGACACAGTGGCGGCGCCCGGCCAGTTCGAGGAACGCCGGATCACCGCCAGTGTAATCCCCATGACCTGGGGCCAGCGGACCTAACGTTCAAGTTCCGCGAGCGGTTCGGGGGCCATCTGAAACAATTTGAGGGCGAAATGGACCGGGGCGTCAGCGGTTGGAAGAGCTTCTATCCATCGGTCGTCGTAAAATATGTTTTGGATCGTCCTCCAGACCCTAGCGCTTCGACTGAAAGAATACTCGCAGAAGAACGCTGCTTTCCTGCTCTCTGACACCGCCGATCACTTCGGGCTGGTGGTGGCAGGTCGGCTGGCCGAAGAGTCTGGCGCCATGCTCGACGCCGCCGCCCTTGGGGTCGTAGGCGCCGAAGACCAGCCGGCGTAGCCGCGCGAAGGCGATCGCCTGGGCGCACATCGCGCAGGGCTCGAGCGTCACGAACAGCGTGCAGTCGGGCAGCCGCGGTGTCTGCCGCATCGCGCTCGCTGTCCGGATCGCCAGGATCTCGGCGTGGGCCGTGGGGTCGCAGTCGATCTCGACGCGGTTGTGAGTCACCGCAAGGATGCGCCCCGCGGCGTCCAGCAGCACGGCCCCAACCGGGACCTCGCCGGCCGCAGCCCCTTGGGCCGCCGCACCGAGCGCGACGGCCATAGGGTCCGACGGCGCCTCCGGGGCGGCCGGAGGATGGGGCGGGTGCTTGGAGCTCATGGCCCAGAAGCGCCCCCGCCTTGGCAAAAGGTCAAGCGGCTTCGCGTGCACGGGGGGCCTCTTCGTCGCAGGCGAAGGCCGATCCGAGGGCGTGGTGTGGTTCCCTCTTGAAAGGCATGGGGACATGCCCCAAGCACGGGGGGCTCGGCCGAAAGACCGGACGGGCGGTGTGGTCGGCGGCGCGGGGCCGCGGGCGCTCGGAGAGGTGAGGCTGAGCCATGCTGGAGATGGATCCGGACAAGGTCTGTTTCGTGGTGGTGCGTGCGCGCGAGCTCGAAGAGGAGGACCTCATCGAGGCCACGACCGACGACGACGAGAGCGAGGACTTCGACCTCGACCACGAGGAAGCCTTCGAGGAACTCGACGAGCACGAAGAGGCCGAGGACCCGCTGCGCGAGGAACTGGTGTCCTTCATCCAGGCGCTGCCCGAGGATGAGCAGATCGAGCTGGTGGCGCTGGCCTGGCTCGGCCGCGGCGACTACGACAAGGAGGAGTGGGAGGACGCCCTGGAGGCCGCCGAGGAGCGGCACAACGAGCGCACCGCCGACTATCTCCTGGGGATGCCGCTGCTGGCGGACTACCTCGAAGAAGGACTGTCGATCTTCGACCTCTCCTGCGCCGATTTCGAGGAGCACGGCGCCTGACCGACAGAGCCACGACGGCGCCGGCCGGCGAGCGCGTCGCCAAGCGGATCGCCCGGGCGGGGGTCTGCTCGCGCCGGGAAGCGGAGGTGCTGGTGACCCAGGGCCGGGTCGCCGTCGACGGCCGCCCGATCGACAGTCCCGCCTTCAACGTCCGCCCGGACCAGCGGGTGACGGTGGACGGGGAGGCCCTGCCGGCCCTGCAGCCGGTACGGCTGTGGCGCTACCACAAGCCGGCCGGGCTGTTGACCACGGCCAGCGACCCGCAGGGGCGGCCGACCCTCTACGACCGACTGCCGCCGAGTCTGCCACGGGTCATGCCGATCGGCCGTCTCGACCTCAACTCCGAGGGCCTGCTGCTGCTGACCAACGACGGCGGCCTGAAGCGGCAGCTCGAACTGCCGGCGACCGGCTGGGTCCGTCGCTACCGGGTGCGGGTGCACGGGCAGGTGGATGCAAAGGCCCTGCAGTCCCTGACGGGCGGCGTCACCATAGACGGCGTGACCTACGGTGCGATCGATGCGCGCCTGGACGAGCAGCGCGGTGCCAACGCCTGGCTCACCGTGTCGCTGCGCGAGGGCAAGAACCGCGAGGTCCGGCGCGTGTGCGAATACCTCGGCTATCCCGTCAACCGCCTGATCCGCCTCGCCTACGGTCCCTTTCAGCTCGGCAGCCTGGCGCGCGACGGCGTCGAGGAGGTGACGGGCAAGGTGCTGCGCGAGCAGCTCGGTGCCAAGTTGGGGGCGCTGGTCGGCGCTGCGCCGCCGGCGAGAGAGGGCCGGCCGCGGGCATCTGGCGGCACGGTCTGAGGGTGGCAGGGTCGAAGGCCGGCGGCCAGCTGCGGATCGTCGCCGGTGACCTGCGTGGGCGGCGGCTGGAGGTTCCCGCCGGCTCCGGCGTACGCCCCACGGGCGACCGCGCCCGGCAGGCGCTCTTCAATCTGCTCGAAGCAGGCCGGCTCACGGAGGGGCGCTCCCCCGTTCCGGGTGCGGTGGTGCTCGACGCCTTCGCCGGCAGCGGCGCCCTGGGGTTCGAGGCCCTGTCGCGAGGGGCCGCACAGGCCTTCTTTATCGAAAGCGATCCCACTGCGGCAGCGGTACTGGCGCGCAACATCGCCGCCCTCGGCCTCGAGGGGCGGGCGCGGCTGCTGCGCGCCGACGCCTTCGCGCCCCCGCGGCCGGAGGTCTCGTGCGGCCTGGCCTTCCTCGACCCGCCCTACGGGCGCGGCCTCGGTCCGCCGGCTCTGGCGGCGCTGCTCGCCGCCGGGTGGCTGGCGCCGGGAGCGTTGGTGAGCCTGGAGGTCGAGAAGACCGACGATCCCGTCCTGCCGCCCGGGTTCCTGTTGCTGGAGGAGCGGCGCTGGGGCCGGGCGAAGGTCCTGCTGGCACGCGCCGGGCAGGAAGTGGCCTAGGTTCGGCCGAGAGCGTCCGGCGGGCTGGCCGCGGTCTCAGCAGCTGCCGGGCGGTTCCACGGAGACCACGGTGAGGCGGTGGGTGCGCCCGTCCCGCGCCGTCCAGTCGATCGACTGCCCCGCCGAAAGCCCGATGAGGGCTGCGCCGATCGGCGTCAGGATCGACACCTTGCCCTTGGCGATATCGGCTTCGCCGGGAAACACGAGCGTCACCCGCCGGTCGTCCCCCAGGTCACTGGTGAACCGCAGGGTGGACCCCATCCGCACCACGTCGGGGGCCAGACGCCCGTCTGCTACGACGCGCGCGCGGTCGAGTTCCGCCAACAGTTCTTCAGCGACGTCGGGGCTGCGGCCGGCGAGCGACTCCGCCAGCTGCCAGAGCCGGTCGCTGTCGGAGGCGGTCAGGGTGATCGCCGGCTTGCGCTTCTTCTTCGTAGCGGCGGCCATTCGTCGGGTCTCCTCAATGTAGCGCCGTCGCGGGTCCCCCTCGGGCCCAGCGGACGATGGTGGTCGGAAATCTGCGGTTTCGGAAAGCCTATCGCTGATCGTCTTCGGCCCGCGCGCCTGTACACGGGTCCGGCTGCACCCCTCGGCCGGGGCGCGACGCGACCGAGCCGGGGGGCAGTTGCCCGCGATGGGGCACACCCTGAAGAGTGCGAAAATTGGCGGCTCGATCAAAACCATCAGAATAGTATGGGCTTGAGGCCGCGTAAGATCAATCATGCGCAGCCCCCCGCGGACGTACCCGGGGTGCGCGGCTGCGATCCGGGGAACGCTGCCATTCCGGCAAGCCCGCGTGGACAAGGCGCGGCGGCTTTCATACTCTCGCCGCCCGCACGGGCTTCGCCGGACCAGCCCGTCGACGTTCCACGCCTTTCCGCCAGCCGCCCGAGGACCCTCATGCGCCGCTCCGCCTTTTTCCTGCCGACGCTCAAGGAGACGCCGAAAGAGGCGGAGATCGTCTCCCACCGCCTGATGCTGCGCACCGGCATGATCCGCCAGGCCTCCGCCGGCATCTACTCCTGGCTGCCGCTCGGTTTCCGCGTGCTCAAGAAGATCGAGGCGGTGGTCCGCGAAGAGCAGGACCGCATGGGCTGCCAGGAGGTGCTGATGCCGACGATCCAGTCGGCGGAGCTGTGGCGCCGCTCGGGCCGCTACGACGCCTACGGACCTGAGATGCTGCGGATCAAGGACCGGCACGAGCGCGAGATGCTCTATGGGCCGACCAACGAGGAGCAGATCACCGACATCTTCGCCAGCGCGGTGAAGAGCTACCGCGAGCTGCCCAAGCTGCTCTACCACATCCAATGGAAGTTCCGCGACGAGGTGCGGCCGCGCTTCGGTGTCATGCGGGGGCGCGAATTCCTGATGAAGGACGCCTACTCCTTCGACGTCGACTATGAGGCGGCGCGCGCCTCCTACGAGAAGTTCTTCGTCGCCTACCTGCGCACCTACGCCCGCCTCGGCCTCAAGGCCATCCCGATGGAGGCCGACACGGGGCCGATCGGCGGCGACCTCAGCCACGAGTTCATCATCCTGGCGGAAACCGGCGAGAGCGAGGTCTTCTGCGACCGCGAGTTCCTGGACTTCGACGTGCTGGCCCAGGACATCGACTACGGCCGGCCGGCGGACGTTCACGGTGTCGTCGAGCACTTCACCCGTCTCTACGCCCGCACCGACGAGAAGCACGAGGCCGCCGCCTTCGCCGAGCAGGTGCCGGAGGGCCGGCGCTACCAGGGCCGCGGCATCGAGGTCGGGCATATCTTCTACTTCGGCACCAAGTACTCCGATCCGATGTCGGCTGCGGTCGCCGGGCCTGACGGCGCCACCAGGCCAGTTCACATGGGCTCCTACGGCATCGGCGTGTCGCGGCTGGCCGGCGCCATCATCGAGGCGAGCCACGACGAGGCGGGCATCATCTGGCCGGACGAGGTGGCGCCCTTCGACGTCGGCCTGATCAGCCTGAAGCCGGACGACGCCCAGGTGGGGGCGGCCGGGGAGAAGCTCTACGGCGAACTGCGCAATGCCGGTGTCGACGTGCTCTACGACGAGCGGGACGAGCGGGCCGGCACCAAGTTCGCCGAGATGGACCTGATCGGCCTGCCCTGGCAGCTGACCGTCGGCCCGCGCGGCCTGAAGAACGGTCTGGTGGAGCTGAAGCGGCGGCGCGACGGGAGCCGTGAGGAGCTGTCGCTGGAGGCGGCGGTGAGCCGGCTGACCGCCACCAAGCGACCCTGACCGGGCGATGGTCTTCGGCGCCTTCGAACGGATGATGGCGGGGCGCTACCTGCGCTCCCGCCGGCAGGAGAGCTTCGTCTCCGTCATCGCCGTCTTCTCCTTCCTGGGGATCGCGCTCGGCGTCGCCACGCTGATCATCGTCATGGCGGTGATGAACGGCTTCCGGCAGGAGCTGGTGGGCCGCATCCTGGGCGTGAACGGCCATCTCACGGTCTACGGGCCGGCGGGGGGGGGCATCGACGACTTCCGCGAGGCGGCCCGCAAGCTGGCCGGACTGCCCGGCGTCGAACTGGTCACGCCGCTGATCCAGGGACAGGCGATCGCCACCATCCGGGACCGTGCGGTGGGCGTGGCGGTGCGCGGTGTCGCACCGGCCGACCTGCAGCCGCGCACCATCATCTCCGACAACATCGTCGCAGGCTCCTTCGCCGCCTTCGCCGGCGGGGACGGGATCCTGGTCGGCAGCCGGCTGGCCCAGAACAACGGGATCTCGCCGGGCGACACGATCACGCTGCTGAGCCCGCGCGGCGCCGACACGGTGATCGGCATGCTGCCGCGGCAGAAGAGCTACCGGGTCGCGGGCCTGTTCGAGGTCGGCATGTACGAGTACGACAGCAGCTTCATCTACATGAACCTGGAGCAGGCGCAGGCCTTCTTCCGCCTGCCCGGCCAGGTGAACGCCATCGAGCTGCGGGTCGCCGATCCCGACCGGGTGTGGGAGCTGCGGCGGCAGATCGCGCGGGAGCTGGGTCCCGGCTACCGCACCGTCGACTGGCAGCAGGCGAACTCCTCCTTCGTCAACGCGATCCAGGTGGAACGGAACGTGATGTTCCTCATCCTGTCGCTGATCATCCTGGTGGCGGCCTTCAACATCCTCTCCGGGCAGTACATGCTGGTGAAGGGCAAGGGCCGGGACATCGCCATCCTGCGCACCATGGGGGCGACGCGCGGCATGGTGCTGCGGATCTTCTTCATGAGCGGCGCCGCGATCGGGCTCTTCGGCACCCTGGCGGGCGTGGCGCTCGGCGTCGTCTTCACCGACCACATCGCGGCGATCCAGGGCTGGGTCGAATCGCTGGTGGGCACCTCGGTCTTCGCCCCCGAGGTCTACTTCCTGTCGACCCTGCCGGCGAAGCGCGACCTGCAGGAGGTGTTGCAGGTGGTGGCGATGGCGCTGGCCATCTCCTTCCTGGCGCCGCTGCTGCCGGCTTGGCGGGCCGCCCGGCTCGAACCGGTGGAGGCGCTGCGCTATGAGTGAGCCGCTGTTCGGCCGCGGCGGCGCGTCGGCGGCGGACGTCGACGAGGACGTCCGTCTCAAGCTGACCGACGTGGGGAAGGTCTTCGCCCAGGCGAACCGACGGCTGGAGGTCCTGAAGGGCGCCAACCTGACCCTGCGGGCCGGTGAGATGGTGGCGCTGCTCGGCCCGTCGGGCTCCGGCAAGTCGACGCTGCTGCACATCGCCGGCCTGCTGGAGCGGCCGACCAGCGGCTACGTCATGCTCGCCGGCGCCCGCGCCGACCAGCTTTCCGACGACCGGCGCACCGAGATGCGCCGGCGGCGCGTCGGCTTCGTCTACCAGTATCACCACCTGCTGCCCGAGTTCACCGCTCTGGAGAACCTGGTGGTGCCGCAGATGATCGCCGGTGTCGGCCGCGCCCAGGCCCGCCGCTATGCCCGCGAGCTGCTGGAACTGGTGGGGCTGGGCCAGCGGCTCGACCACCGGCCGGCCCGCCTGTCGGGCGGCGAGCAGCAGCGGGTGGCCATCGTGCGGGCGATCGTGAACCGCCCCTCGCTGCTGCTGGCCGACGAGCCGACGGGCAACCTCGACCCCGAGACGGCGGCCGGCGTCTTCGACCTGCTGACCAAGCTGGTGAAGGGGACCCAGGTCGCCGCCCTGATCGCCACCCACAACCTCGAGCTGGCCCGCCAGATGGACCGGACCTACCGGATGGTCGACGGCCGCGTGGAGCGGCTGTGAGCCTGCCTTCGCACCTCGACGCCCTGCGTCCGGGGCGGGGCGATGCGCTGATCGTCACCGATCCCCAGAACGACTTCATGCCGGGCGGCGCTTTGGCCGTCGCCGGGGGGCACGAGATCCTGCCGCTCGTGAACGCCCTGGCGCGGCGCTTCGAGAATGTGCTGCTGCCCCAGGACTGGCATCCGGCCGGCCATGCCTCCTTCGCCTCCACGCATCGCGGGCGCCAGCCGTTCGAGGTGATCGGGCTGTCTTACGGACAGCAGGTGCTGTGGCCGGACCACTGCGTGCAGGGCACGCCCGGCGCGGCCTTCCACGCCGACCTCGACGTGCCGCACGCCCAGCTCGTCATCCGCAAGGGCTGGCACCCGGCGGTGGACAGCTATTCGGCCTTCTGCGAGGCCGACGGCCGCACCCGCACGGGCCTCGCCGGCTATCTGCGCGAGCGGTCCATCGGCCGGCTCTACTTCGTCGGCCTGGCGACCGACTTCTGCGTCGCCTGGTCGGCCCTCGACGCGCGCCGCGCCGGGTTCGAGACCCTGGTGGTCGAGGCCGGCTGCCGCGCCATCGACACCGGCGGCTCGCTGGCCCAGGCCTGGAAGGACATGACCGCCGCCGGGGTCCAGCGGCTGTAGGGGCCTGGATCGCCGCGGCCCTTCGGGCCTCGCGATGACTCGGGGAGCCTTTCAGCGCACCTGATCGGTGAGATCGCGCCAGTCGGGATTTGCGGCTTCGATCAAGGCGACCTTCCGGGATCGGGATCCCGCCTTGATCTGCTTCTCGCGAAGGATCGCGCCCTCCATCTGCTCGTGGCTCTCGTACCAGACGAGAAGCCGGCAGCCGTAGCGGCTGGCGAACCCGGGCGTCAGGTTGTTCCGGTGCTGGTAGAGGCGCTGCAACAGGTTGGAGGTGACGCCGGTGTAGAGCGTCCCGTTCCGCCTGTTGGCGAGGATGTAGACGGCAGGCTGCTTCATCCCCCCGAGGATACAGCCTTGGGCGAGAAGAGGCAGCGCCGACGCGATCGTGGGCCGGGGCGCGTCACTGGATCGCTTCACTGCGTTCGCGATGACGATCCTATGGTCACTGCCCTATGGTCACTGCCCCATGGTCACTGCCCCATGGTCACTGCGAGGAGCCCGAGGGCGACGAAGCAGTCCAGGTTGGCGGGACCTCGACTGCTTCGCCGGGGTGATGCCGCCCCTACCAGCCTCAGCTCTGGCTCTGCTGCGGCAGCAGGCGGACCCGCTGCAGGTGGCCCTTGAGGGTCGGCAGGGGGTCGTCGGCGAAGGCCTTCAGCGTCGCGTTCTCGCCATAGTAGGCGTAGTCCTCGAACAGCTTCACCGACTCGACGTGGCCTTCGGTCTGCATCTTCACGTAGAGCTGATCGAACTGGCCCTGCTGCGCCGCCTTCAGCCTGTCCAGCCTGTCGGCGTGCGCCTCGTCGAGCTGCTGCGGCAGGCTCGCGTCGACGTCCGTGTCGGCGAGGGCGGCCTTCAGCTTGTCGCCGGCCTTCGTATGGTCGTCGATCATGAGCTGGGCGAAGTCGCGCACCCGTTCGTCCTGGCTGCGGTCCAGGGCGAGGCGGCTCGACTGGATCTCGAAGAGGTTCGACTGGCCGGCCTTCTCGGCGAAGGCCGCGGCGGATAGGACATCCTTGTCGATGCCCTGGCGCCCGCCCGTATCGGCCGTGCTGGCGGCTGCCGTGGTATCGCCGGCGGTCGTGGGGCCGGTCGCCCAGGCGGGGGCGGCCAGCAGCAGGGCGGCGCTCAGTGCGGCCGCGCTCCGTGCGATCGTCGTCTTCATGATGTCGCTCCCATCGCTGTTGCGAGGGTGCAATGAAGCCGAGGCGGAAAGCGTTCCCGCCTTCGCCGCCCGTGAGCCGGGGCGCCGACTCGCGCTAGTCTCTCATCCCGCCGAAGGAGTAGAGGGAAGGCCATGGCCCACGCCGACTTCGTCCACCTGCGCGTCCATTCCGCCTACTCCCTGTCGGAAGGGGCGGTGCGCCTGAAGGAACTGGTGGCGCTCTGCCAGAAGCAGGCCATGCCGGCCGTGGCCGTCACCGACAGCGGCAACCTCTTCGGTGCGCTGGAGTTCTCGCTGGCGGCCAGCGGCGCGGGCCTGCAGCCGGTCATCGGCACCATCCTGGCGCTGAAGCCGCCGGCCGATCCGGCGGCCCGCGAGGCGCGGCCGGCGCTGTCGCGGGTGGTGCTGCTGGTGCAGAACGAGGCCGGCTATCGCAACCTGCTGACCCTGGTCAGCCACGCCTATATGGCGACCGCCGGCGACGAGGAGCCGCAGGTGCCCGAGACGCTGCTGGCGGAGCACGCAGAGGGGCTGCTGCTGCTGACCGGCGGGCTGGATGGCCCGGTCGCCCGCCGCCTGCTGGCCGGCGACAAGGCCGGGGCGGCCGCCTGCCTGCGCAGCCTCGCCGCCGCCTTCCCCGGCCGGCTCTACGTCGAGCTGCAGCGCCACGGCCTGCCCCGGCAGAAGGCGGTCGAGCCGGCGCTGCTGGACCTCGCCTACGAACTGGACCTGCCGCTGGTCGCCACCAACGACGTCTTCTTTCCCACCGAGGACCTCTACGAGGCCCACGACGCCCTGCTGTGCATCGCCGAGGGCCGCTACCTCGCCGAAGACGAGCGCCGGCGCGTCACCCCGCACCACCGCTTCAAGAGCGCCTCGGAGATGCGCGCCCTCTTCGCCGACCTGCCGGAGGCGGCGGACAACCCCCTGGTGGTGGCGCGCCGCTGCGCCTGGTTCCCGTCCGTGGTGAAGCCGATCCTGCCGGCCTTCCCGACCGTCGGCGGCCGCAGCGAGGTGGAGGAGCTGCGGGCCCAGGCGGCCGGCGGCCTCGACGCCCGGCTGGCGGCCCTGCCGCCGCTCGACCCGGCGGCGGCCGAAGAGCGGGCGCGCACCTACCGCGAGCGGCTGGACTACGAGTTGGGGATCATCGAGCAGATGGGCTTCCCCGGCTATTTCCTCATCGTCTCGGATTTCATCAAGTGGGCCAAGGCCCATGGCATCCCGGTGGGGCCGGGCCGCGGCTCGGGCGCGGGCTCGGTCGTCGCCTGGTCGCTCACCATCACCGACCTGGACCCCATACGCTGGGGCCTGCTGTTCGAGCGCTTCCTCAACCCCGAGCGCGTGTCGATGCCGGACTTCGACATCGACTTCTGCCAGGACCGCCGCGACGAGGTGATCCGCTACGTGCAGGAGAAGTACGGCCGCGACCGGGTGGCCCAGATCATCACCTTCGGAAAGCTGCAGGCCCGCGCCGTGCTGCGCGACGTCGGCCGGGTGCTGCAGCTCTCCTACGGGCAGGTCGATCGCCTGTGCAAGATGGTGCCGAACAACCCGGCGAACCCGGTGACCCTGGCCCAGGCCATCGCCGGCGAGCCGCGCCTGCAGGAGGCGCAGCAGGCCGACGAGCAGGTCGCCCGGATGATCGACATGGCCCTCAAGCTGGAGGGCCTCTACCGCCACGCCTCGACCCACGCGGCCGGCGTGGTGATCGGCGACCGGCCGCTGCAGGAGCTGGTGCCGCTCTACCGCGACCCGCGCTCCGACATGCCGGTCACCCAGTTCAACATGAAGTACGTCGAGCAGGCGGGGCTGGTGAAGTTCGACTTCCTCGGCCTCAAGACCCTGACCGTGCTGGCCCGGGCCGAGCAGCTCATCCGCCGCCACAAGCCGGGCTTCGACCTCGCCTCCGTGCCGGTCGACGGGGCGGATGCGGCGCCGGCCTACGCGGTCATGGCGGCCGGCCAGACGGTGGGCGTGTTCCAGCTTGAAAGTGCCGGCATGCGCGACGCCCTGCGCCGGCTGCAGCCCGACCGCTTCGAGGACATCATCGCCATGGTCGCCCTCTACCGGCCGGGGCCGATGGAGAACATCCCGGCCTACATCAAGCGCAAGAAGGGCGAGGAGGAGCCCGACTACCTGCACCCCAGCCTGGAGCCGATCCTGAAGGAGACCTTCGGGATCATGATCTACCAGGAGCAGGTGATGCAGATCGCCCAGGTGCTGGCCGGCTACTCGCTGGGCGGCGCCGACCTGCTGCGCCGGGCCATGGGCAAGAAGATCAAGGCGGAGATGGACGCCCAGCGCGAGATCTTCGTGAAGGGGGCGACCGCCCGCGGCGTCCCGGAGGGGCAGGCCAGCCACATCTTCGACCTGGTGAACAAGTTCGCCGGCTACGGCTTCAACAAGAGCCCCGCCGCCGCCTACGCCCTGGTCGCCTTCCACACGGCCTACCTCAAGGCGCACTACCCGGAGGAGTTCCTGGCCGCCTCCATGTCCTTCGAGATGGCCAACACCGACAAGCTCAACGTCTTCCGGCAGGAGCTCGACCGCCAGCGCATCCCGCTGCTGCCGCCTGACGTCAACGCCTCGGCCGTCTCCTTCGAGGTCGAGGCCGGCCACGACGGCCGCAAGTCGGTGCGCTACGCCCTGGCCGCCATCCGCAACGTCGGCACCGCCGCCATGGAGCAGCTGGTGGCCGAACGCGCCGCCCGCGGCCCCTTCGGCTCGCTCGCCGACTTCGCCGCCCGGCTCGACCCCAAGGCCCTCAACAAGCGCGCCGTCGAGAACCTGGTCGCCGCCGGCGCCCTGGACGGGCTGGAGCGCAACCGCCGCCGGGTGTCGGAGTCGGCGGAGACCATCGTGCGCCACGCCGCCAGCCTCGCCGAGCAGCAGAGCAGCGGCATCGTCAACCTCTTCGCCGACCAGGAGGCGGCCATGGCCCAGCAGGTGCTGCGCCTGCCCCAGGTGCCGGACTGGTCGCCCATGGAGCGGCTGCAGCGGGAGTTCGACGCCATCGGCTTCTACCTCTCGGCCCACCCGCTCGACGGCTTCAAGGCGCCGCTGCGCCGGCGCAAGGTGGTGCCGATCGCCGAGCTGCCGATGGCGGTGGCGAGCGGCCTGCCGCGCCACACCCTGGCCGGCATCGTCGTCTCCAAGCAGGAGCGCACCTCGAAGAAGGGCAACCGCTTCGCCTTCGTCGCGCTCTCCGACCCCAGCGGCGTCTACGAGGTGACCCTCTTCTCCGAGACCCTGCAGAAGCACCGGGAGCTGCTGGAGAGCGGCAAGCCGGTGCTGGTCGACGTGGCGGCCGAGCGGCAGGAGGACGGCGGCGACCTGCGCCTCACCGCCTACGAGTTCTACGACCTGGAGGAGACGCTGGCCCGCAGCTCGCCGGGCCTGCGGGTCTACGTCGAGGACGGCGGCGCGGTGGCGCCGCTGAAGGCGGTGATGGGCCGCGAGCGGGGCGGGCGGGGCAGGCTCTCCCTGATCGTCACCGCCGCGGGCCGGGAGATCGAGATCGAGCTGCCGGCCGGGGCCGGCGTCAGCCCGGCCGGGCGGCAGGCCATCAAGGCCATCCCCGGCCTCGTCGTGCAGGACCTCTAGCCATGGACCTGCAGGCCTGGGTGGGGCGCAGCGAGACCCTCGACGACGGACTGCGCCCGGCGGTGGCGGCGGCCATGGCGGCGAGCCTGGACCTGACCGACGTCGGCACCGCGCCGGGCGACCCCCTGCCGGCGCTGTGGCACTGGCTCTTCTTCCATGTGGTGCGCCGCCGGGCCGAGCTGGGGCGCGACGGCCACCCGGCGGTCGGCGGCTTTCTGCCGCCCGTGGCGCTGCCGCGGCGCATGTGGGCCGGCGGCCGCCTGACCTTCGGCCCGCCGCTCACCCTGGGCGCGCAGGCCCGCAAGGTCTCGACGGTGCAGGCGGTCCGCGAGACGGCGGGGCGCAGCGGTGCGCTCACCTTCGTGACCGTCGGCCACCGCGTCACCGACGCGGCCGGCGGGCTGGTGGAGGAGGAACAGGACATCGTCTACCGCGAGCAGCCTCCGCCGGGCGACAGGGCCGCGCCGCCGCCGAAGTTTCCGGAGCACGAGGCCGAGTGGCGCGAGGCGGTGCGGCCCGACCCGGTCCTGCTGTTCCGCTACTCGGCGCTGACCTTCAACGGCCACCGCATCCACTACGACGCGGACTTCTGCCGCGAGGAAGAGGGCTACGAGGGGCTGGTGGTGCACGGGCCGCTGATCGCCACCCTGCTGCTCGACCTGCCGCGCCGCCGCCTGCCGGGGCTGGCCGTGCGCCGCTTCGCCTTCCGCGCCGTCAGCCCCCTCTTCTGCCCGCACCCCTTCAGCGTCTGCGGCCGCCGCGACGGCGAAACCCTGCACCTCTGGGCGGAGAACCACCGCGGCGAACTGGCCATGACGGCGGAGGCGGTGGTGGGGTAGGTTCGCCGCTCGGCCGGTTCTCCGGGTAACGATTGTCGGCGGTCAGGAGGAAGTAGAGGCACTCGGCGATGTTGCCTCCCTTGCCAATCCGCCCGCTTCGCTGTATGAGCGCGGCCGTTGAAAATCCTCACGCAGGCCCCGCGGACCCCGTGACCTCACGGTCGTCCGCTCCGGTGCCGCTCCCGGTGGAGCGGTGTTCGGCCTGCGGCGGACGAACCGGAGCAACAGGAATATCATGAGCGTACCCAGCTTCTCCATGCGCCAGCTGCTCGAGGCCGGCGCCCACTTCGGCCATCTCACCCGCCGCTGGAACCCCCGCATGGCGCCCTACCTCTACGGGGAGCGCAACGGGGTCCACATCATCGACCTCGAGCAGACCGTGCCGCTGCTCCACCAGGCGCTGGTCTTCCTGCGGGAGATCGCGGCCGGTGGCGGGCGCGTGCTCTTCGTCGGCACCAAGCGGCAGGCCGGCGACATCATCGCCCCGGCGGCCACGCGTTGCGGCCAGTACTACGTGAACCATCGCTGGCTCGGCGGCATGCTGACCAACTGGAAGACCATCTCCCAGTCGATCCGCCGCCTGAAGGAGATGGAGGAGATGCTGTCGCAGGAGCAGCTCGGCCTCACCAAGCGCGAGCTGCTGACCATGACCCGCGAGCGCGACAAGCTCGAGCTGGCCCTGGGCGGCATCAAGGAGATGGGCGGCCTGCCCGACGCCCTCTTCATCATCGACACCATGAAGGAGCACCTGGCGATCGAGGAGGCCAACAAGCTCGGCATCCCCGTGGTCGCCGTGCTGGACTCCAACTCCGACCCCAAGGGCGTCAGCTACCCGATCCCGGGCAACGACGACGCCGTGCGCGCCATCCAGCTCTACTGCGACCTGATCGCCGACTCGATCCTGGACGGCCTGCAGCAGGGCCTGGTGATGAGCGGGCAGGACATCGGCGCGGCCGCGGAGGCCCCGGTCGAGGGCCTGGCCTCCGAGGAAGAGGTGCAGGAGCAGGTCGAGGCGGCCGCGGCCGGCGGTGCCGGCGAGCCGGCGGCCCAGGCCGAGGCCCGGACCGAGGTTGGGGCCGAGACGGGGGCCGAGACCCCGGCCGAGGGCGGCGAGAACCGCGCCTGATCGTCCGTACCCGTTGGGCGGTCGTCGCGGCCGCCCGGCGGGGCGCCTGATCATCGGAAGACGGTCGGCCTGCGGGCCGGCCGGACGCAGGGCCGCGACCGAAAAGGGTAACGGCTTTTCTGGCACAAGGCCGACTTTGGGTTCGGCGAGGAAGGATTCGACATGGCTGAGATCACCGCGGCGCTGGTCAAGGAACTGCGCGAGAAGACCGGTGCCGGCATGATGGACTGCAAGAAGGCGCTGACGGAGACCGAGGGCGACCTGGAGGGCGCGGTCGACTGGCTGCGCAAGAAGGGCCTGTCGGCCGCCGCCAAGAAGGCCGGCCGTACTGCCGCCGAGGGGCTGGTCGGCGTCGCCGTGGACGGGCCGCGCGGCGCGGTGGTCGAGGTCAACGCCGAGACCGACTTCGTCGCCCGCAACGAGCTGTTCCAGGCCTACGTCTCGACGGTGGCCGGGCTGGCGCTGAGCGTCGAGGGCGGCCTGGAGGCCCTGGTCTCCGCCGACTACCCCGGCAGCGGGCGCACCGTCGCCGACGAGCTGACCCACCTGATCGCCACCATCGGCGAGAACATGTCGCTGCGCCGCGTCACCGTGCTGTCGGTGCCGCAGGGCCAGGTGGTGGGCTATGTCCACAGCCAGACCGCAGAGGGCCTGGGCAAGATCGGCGTCATCGTGGCGCTGGAGTCGGCCGGCCCGGCGGAGAAGCTGCAGGCGCTGGGCAAGCAGCTCGCCATGCACATCGCCGCCGCCAACCCGGTGGCCGTCGACCGCGGCGCGGTGGACACCACCCTGGTCGACCGCGAGCGCGACGTGCTGGCCGAGCAGGCGCGCGCCTCGGGCCGGCCGGAGGAGATCATCGCCAAGATGGTCGAGGGCCGCCTGCGGAAGTTCTACGAGGAGGTCGTGCTGCTGGAGCAGACCTTCGTCATCGACGGCGAGAACAAGGTCTCCAAGGTGCTGGAGAACGCCGGCAAGGACATGGGCGCGCCGGTGAGCGTGGCCGCCTTCGCCCGCTTCCAGCTCGGCGAGGGCGTCGAGAAATCACAGAGCGACTTCGCTTCCGAGGTTGCCGCGGCGGCCGGCCGCGCTTAAGCAGTCGGGCGCGGCCCGCGCGGGTAACGGACGCCCGCGCGGAGCCGACCTCCGGCGCCCGTCCGGCGTCGCAGGCCCCCTTCTGAAGAGAGCGAGTCCTCCCGCCATGAGCCAGCCCGTCCGCTACCAGCGCGTCCTGCTGAAGATCTCGGGCGAGGCGCTGATGGGCACGCGCGAGTACGGGCTCGACCCCGACACGGTCGACCGGGTCGCCGGCGAGGTGAAGTCGGTCATCGATCTCGGCTGCCAGGTCTGCCTGGTGATCGGCGGCGGCAACATCTTCCGCGGCATCAGCGGTGCGGCCCAGGGCATGGAGCGGGCCAGCGCCGACTACATGGGCATGTTGGCGACCGTCATCAATTCGCTGGCCATGCAGAACGCGCTCGAGCGCGTCGGCGTGCAGACGCGCGTGCAGTCCGCCATCCCCATGGCTTCCGTCTCCGAGCCCTACATCCGCCGCCGGGCCATCCGGCACATGGAGAAGGGGCGGGTGGTGATCTTCGCCGCCGGCACCGGCAATCCCTTCTTCACAACGGACACCGCGGCCGCACTTAGGGCCTCGGAGGTCGGCTGCGACCTGCTGCTCAAGGGCACCAAAGTGGACGGGGTCTATGATTCGGACCCGAAGCGCAACCCCGACGCCCGCCGCTACGACCGGCTGAGCTATCATGACGTGCTGGTGCGCGATCTCGGCGTGATGGATCACGCGGCGATCTCGCTGGCGCGGGAGAACCACATTCCGATCATGGTCTTCTCGATCGCCGAGCCGGGGGCCTTCGCCCGGGTGATGCGCGGCGAGGGGTCCTTCACGATCGTGACGGACGAGGAGTAGTCGACGATGCCTGCCGAGGTTCTGGCGGAACTGAAACGACGGATGGACGGCGCCCTGGAAGCGCTGAAGCACGAGTTCGCGGGCCTGCGCACCGGCCGCGCCTCGGCCGGGCTGCTCGATCCGGTGATGGTCGATGCCTACGGCGCGTCGATGCCGCTCAACCAGGTCGGCACGGTGACGGTGCCTGAGGCGCGGATGCTGGCCATCCAGGTCTGGGACAGGAAGCTGGTCGGCGCCGTCGAGAAGGCGATTCGCGAGGCCGGGCTGGGGCTGAACCCCTCCAACGACGGCACGCTGGTGCGGGTGCCCATCCCGCCGCTGTCGGAAGAGCGGCGCGTCGAGCTGACCCGGGTGGCGGCGAAGTACGCCGAGCAGGGCCGCATCGCCGTGCGCAACGTGCGCCGCGACGGCATGGAGCAGCTGAAGAAGCTGGAGAAGGACAACGTCATCGCCGAGGACGAGCACCGCAAGCTCGCCGACGACGTTCAGAAGCTGACAGACGAGCACATCAAGCTGGTGGATCAGGCGCTGGCTACGAAACAGCAAGAGATCATGCAGGTCTGACGCTCCGTGTCCGCTTCCGACAGCCTCCGACCGGAAGGCCTGCCCAGGCACGTCGCCTTCATCATGGACGGCAACGGCCGCTGGGCCACGCGCCAGGGGCTGCCGCGCAGCGTCGGGCACTGGCGCGGCGCCGAGGCGGCCCGGCGGGTGGTTTCGGCCTGCCGGCGGCTGGGCATTCCCTACGTGACGCTGTTCGGCTTCTCGTCCGAGAACTGGCGGCGGCCCGAGGCGGAGATCGAAGCGCTCATGACGGTGCTGCGCCACTACCTGCGCCGCCCCTTCGAGGAGCTGGACGAGAAGGATGCGCGCCTGAAGGTCATCGGCGACCTCAGCCGGCTGCCCCGCGACCTGGTCCCGCTGATCGAGGAGGCCGAGCGCCGCTCGGCGCACAAGACGGGGATCACCGTGCAGGTGGCGCTGAGCTACGGCGGCCGGCAGGACATCGTCGAGGCGGCCCGCCGGATGGCGGCGGCGGCGGCGGAGGGGCGGCTGGCGCCGGAGGAGATCGACGAGCAGCTGCTGTCCCGCAACCTCGCGACCGACGGCGTCCCCGATCCCGACCTGCTGGTGCGCACCGGCGCGGAGATGCGGATCAGCAACTTCCTGCTCTGGCAGCTCGCCTATGCCGAGCTCTATTTCTCCGACAGACTCTGGCCCGACTACGGTGAGGAGGACCTGCGTGCGGCAATCGCAGAGTTCCAGCGCCGCGAGCGACGGTTCGGGAACGTCCCCATCCCGGCGTGACCGCTGGCAGGGCCTCTTCGTCCGCGCCGCCACGGCCGCCGTCCTGACCCCGCCGACCCTGCTCGCGATCTTCGTCGGCTCGCACTGGCTGCAGTCGCTGCTGCTGTGCGTCGGTGCCGCTCTCGGCTGGGAGTGGAGCCGGATCTGTGGCGGCGGCGGTGCCGGTCTGCGAGGCTGGCGCTGGGCACTGCCGACGGCCGCGGCGATGGTGCTGGCGGTGACCTTCTGGATCGCCGAGCCGGCCGGGGCGGCCGCCCTGCTGGTCGCGACCTGCGCGATCCTGCTGCTGGAGTTCTGGCGCCGGGGGCGCGGCGGGCGCGCCCTCTGGCTCGCCGGCGGCTTTGCCTACCTCTGCATCGCCCTGATCGCCTTCGCCCATCTGCGGGCCGGCCCTGACGGCCTGCGCGTCGTGCTGTGGCTGCTGTTCATCGTCTGGGCGACGGACATCTTCGCCTACTTCGCCGGCCGCAGCATCGGCGGCCCCCGGCTGTGGCCGGCCGTGAGCCCGAAGAAGACCTGGGCGGGGGTCGGCGGCGGCACCCTCGGCGCCCTGCTGGTCGGACTGGTCGCCGGCGCCGCGATGGAGCTGAGCGGGCCGACCCTGGGCGTCGGCCTGCTGGCGGTCGCCCTTTCGCTGCTGGCCCAGGCCGGCGATCTGGCTGAGTCCTACGCCAAGCGCCGGTTCGGTCTGAAGGATGCCAGCGGCCTGCTGCCCGGCCATGGCGGGCTCAGCGACCGGGGAGACGGACTGGCCGCGGCCTGCCTGCTGCTCGTTGTGCTACAGTCTCTGGGCGGAGGAGGGTGACGATGGCACGGCGTATCACCGTTCTCGGCGCGACCGGTTCGGTCGGCCGCAACACGCTGGATCTGGTCCGGCGTGCGCCCGAGGACTTCTCGGTGGCGGCCCTTGTGGCGAACCGCGACGCCGAAGGCCTGGCCGAACTGGCCAGGGCCACGGGAGCGGCGCTCGCCGTGGTCGCCGACCCGGCGGCCTATCCGGTCCTGCGCGAGCGTCTCGCCGGCAGCGGCGTCGAGGCGGCCGGCGGACGCGAGGCGGTGCTGGCCGCCGCGGCCCTGGAGGCCGACCTGGTCATGGCGGCCGTAGTCGGCATCGCCGGCCTCGCGCCGACCATGGAGGCGGTGCGGCGCGGCCGGCTGGTGGCGCTGGCGAACAAGGAGAGCCTGGTCTGCGCCGGCAGCCTGATGACGGCGGCCGCGCAGGCGGCGGGGGCCCGACTGCTGCCCGTCGATTCCGAGCACAACGCGATTTTTCAGGTCCTGCCGCCGGACGGCCGGTCCGGTGTCGAGGAGGTGGTGCTGACGGCCTCGGGCGGACCCTTCCGGACCTGGAGTGCGGCCGCCATGGCGGCGGCGACGCCGGAGCAGGCGGTCGCCCACCCGAACTGGCGCATGGGCGCCAAGATTTCGGTCGATTCCGCGACGCTGATGAACAAGGGGCTGGAGGTGATAGAGGCGGCCCCCCTCTTCGGCCTCGGCAGCGACCGCCTGTCGATCCTGGTGCACCCGCAGTCGGTGGTGCACGGCCTGGTCCGCTTCTCCGACGGCTCGGTGCTCGCCCAGCTCGGCACGCCGGACATGCGAACGCCGATTGCCAACTGCCTGGCCTGGCCGCACCGCATGCAGGCGCCGGTCGAGCGGCTGGATCTGGCGCGGCTCGCGCAGCTGACCTTCGAGGCGCCGGACCCGCAGCGCTTTCCGGCGCTGCGGCTGGCACGGGCGGCGTTGGAGGCCGGGCAGGCCGCGCAGATCGTGCTCAACGCCGCCAACGAGGTCGCGGTCGCCGCCTTCCTCGACCGCCGGCTCGGCTTCGGCCGCATCGCGGAGCTGGTCGAGGCCTGCCTGGACAGGGGCGTGCCTGCGGCACCGGCCGACGTGGCCGACGTCTTCGCGATCGACGCGGCCACCCGCGCGCTCGCCTCGGATCTGCTGCCGCGGCTGGCCGCCTGAGGGCCGCGGCCGGGGGCGGTGCCTGGGGGGTTTCCCGGCACTGGCCGGCAGGGTAAGAGAGAGGCCGTCGTGCGTCGGGGGGCGGCTCGCCGGATACGTCTTTCCGGTGCACTCAAAGGAAGGCTCTATGGGATTGCTGTCCCTCATCGGCGATTATTTCGTTCCCTTCGTGGTGATCCTGGGGATCCTGGTCTTCGTCCACGAGCTGGGACACTACTGGGTGGCGCGCCGCTGCGGCGTGCGGATCGAGTCCTTCTCGATCGGCTTCGGGCCGGAGATCGTCGGCTGGAACGACCGCTCGGGGACCCGCTGGAAGGTCAGTCTGCTGCCGCTCGGCGGCTACGTGAAGATGTTCGGCGACGCCGACGCCACCAGCGCCCGGCCCGCCAAGGGCGCGCCTGAAGAAGACGAGGCCGGCGGGTGGGCGAAGGGCCGCACGCGTCCGCTCACGGAGGACGAGAAGCGGCACTCCTTCCATCACAAGACGGTCTGGCAGCGGATCGCCATCGTCGCCGGCGGTCCGGGCTCGAACTTCCTGTTCGCCATCGTGATCCTGGCGGGGTTCTTCGTCTTCATCGGGCAGCCGACCACCCCGCCGGTCATCGGGTCGGTCGTCGCCGACAGTGCGGCCGCCGATGCCGGGCTGCGCGCGGGTGACCGGATCGTCGCCGTGAACGGCACGGCGATCGACCGCTTCGAGCAGATCCAGCGCATCGTCCAGATCAACCTCTCGGCACCGCTCGACCTCACCGTGCTGCGCGACGGCGAGACCATCTCGCTCAGTGCCCGCCCCAGGCTGGTCGAGGCGCAGGACCCCTTCGGCAACACCCAGCAGACCGCACGGCTGGGGATCACCGCGAGCGGCACCGAGTACGTCCGGCACGGCCCGGTCGAGGCGGTGTGGAGCGGCGTCACCGAGACCTTCGACCTCGCCTGGAGCACCCTCAAGGCGGTGGGTCAGATGATCACGGGGGCCCGCAGCGCCGACGACCTGGGTGGGCCGATCCGCATCGCCGAGATGTCGGGGGCCGTGGCCGCCGACGGGATCGTGACGGTGCTGTGGTTCATGGCCGTGCTGTCGATCAACCTCGGCCTGATCAACCTCTTCCCGGTGCCCATGCTCGACGGCGGCCATCTGCTGTTCTATGCCGTGGAGGCGGTGCGTGGTCGGCCGCTCGGCGAGCGGACACAGGAAATCGGCTTTCGAATCGGGCTGGCGCTGGTCTTAAGTCTCTTCGTCTTCACGACGTGGAAAGACATCGCTCGTCTCGAGCTCTTCTCCTTCTAGCCCGCACCATGGCTGCGGAAACCAGGAAGGTCGGGCCGTCCCGGCGCGCGATGAAAGGGAGATAGAGCGTTGCTCGCAATCCGGGGACTGGTTCTGCTCGCCCTCGCCGTCATCGCCCTGGCCGGCGATCCCGGCAGTGCGTTCGCGCAGACGAAGCGGGGTACCGCTTCGAGCGCCGCGGCCGCGAGCGCCGGCGGGACGATTCAGGAGATCCGCATCGAGGGCGCCCAGCGCGTCGACCCGCAGACCATCCTCAGCTACATGACGGTCGCGCCGGGCGACAGGTTCGACCAGCAGAAGCTGGACGCGTCCCTCAAGGCGATCTTCGACACAGGGCTGTTCGCCGACGTGACCCTGCGTCGGGAGGGCGACGTGCTGACGGTGGTGGTGTCGGAGAACCCCATCATCAACCGGCTGGCCTTCGAAGGGAACCGGCGGATCTCCGACGAGGACCTGCAGAAGGAGGTGCAGCTGCGCCCCCGGGTGGTGTTCACACAGACCCGCGTGCAGCAGGACGTGCAGCGCATCCTTGCGCTCTACCGGCGGCAGGGACGCTTCGCCGCGACCGTCGAGCCGCAGCTGATCTTCCTGGACCAGAACCGCGTCGACCTCGTGTTCGAGATCAACGAAGGCGAGATCACCGGTGTCGACGCCATCAACTTCGTCGGCAACAGCGCCTTCTCGGGCGGCACCCTGCGAAGCGAGATCGCGACGAAGGAGACGGCCTGGTACCGCTTCCTCTCCAACGCCGACACCTACGATCCCGACCGGCTGGCGTTCGATTCCGAGCTGCTGCGCCGATTCTATCTGACCGAGGGCTATGCCGACTTCCGGGTGCTCTCGACCACGGCGGAGCTGAACCCGGACCGGTCCGGCTTCGTCATCACCTTCACGATCGAGGAAGGCGAGCGCTACAAGTTCGGCAACATCGACATCACCAGCACCCTGCGCGGCCTCGACCCCGAGACGCTCAAGCCGGAGCTCGAGATGAGCGAGGGCGACTGGTACAACGCGCAGCTCATCGACGACACGGTGCAGGCGATCACCGACGCGGTCTTCGCCCAGGGCTACGCCTTCGTCGAGGTGCGGCCACGCCCGACCCGTGACCGGGAGGCGCGGACGATCGGCGTGACCTTCGAGGTGAGCGAGGGGCCGCGGCTGTACGTCAACCGCATCGAGATCGAAGGCAACCTGCGCACCCTGGACAAGGTGATCCGGCGTGAGATGCGGCTCGTCGAAGGCGATCCCTTCAACGCCGAGAAGCTGCGCCGGTCGCGCAAGCGGATCGAGGATCTGTCCTTCTTCCGGACGGTCGACGTGACCAACCAGCCGGCGGGGCAGCCGGACCGGACCGACATCATCGTCAAGGTCGAGGAGCAGTCGACGGGCGAGATCTCGTTCGGCGCCGGCGTGTCCAGCTCGGTCGGCCTGATCGGCAACGTCCAGCTGCGCGAGCGCAATCTCCTCGGGACCGGCAACGAACTCAGGGCGAGCTTCCAGCTGTCGGGACGCAGCTCCGAGGCGACGCTGAGCTACACCGACTCCTACTTCCTGGACCGCAACCTCAGTGCCGGCGTCGACCTCTTCCGCACGACCTTCGACCAGGAGGAGAGCTCCTTCAACGAGGAGCGGATCGGCGGCGGCGTGCGGTTCGGCTACCAGCTCTCCGAGTACACCCGGCAGATCCTCAGCTACACCCTGGAACAGCGGAACATCACCAACGTCGACGACGACGCGCCGCTCGACGCACAGCTGGAAGAGGGCAAGGCGATCCGCTCGAGCGTCGGCCAGCGCCTGATCTGGGACCGCCGGAACCGGAACTTCAATCCGTCCGAAGGCTTCATCCTCGAGCTCTACAACCAGCTCGCGGGCCTCGGCGGCGACGTCCGCTTCCTGAAGAACACCCTGTCCGGGACCTACTTCTTCCCGGTCGGCCGCGACATGGTGCTGAGCACCGGCGGCGACGTCGGCTACATGATCGGCCTGGGCCAGAACACCCGGATCAGCGACCGCTTCTTCCTCGGCGGCGACAACTTCCGCGGCTTCTCCTATGCCGGCATTGGTCCGCGGGAGACGGACGACAACGACGCCCTCGGCGGCACCCAGTATGCCCGGGGCAGGGTGGAGCTTTCGTTCCCGCTCGGCCTGCCGGACGAACTGCAGGTCCGCGGCAAGATCTTCACCGACTTCGGCTCCCTGTGGGACAGCGACAGCCGGTCCAACGACGTGGAAGGCGATACGCCGTCCCTGCGCATGAGCGCCGGCCCCGGCCTGCTGTGGAATTCGCCCTTCGGTCCGGTCAGTATCAACGTCGGCTATCCCTTCCTTCGGGAGAGCTACGACAAGACCGAATACTTCAACTTTTCGTTCGGGACCACGTTCTGATGCAGATTTCTCGCTCTCTCGTCGCCTTTGCGACCGTTCTTCTCGCGACCGTCGGCGCGGTGGTCTCGTCCGCCCCGCCGGCGGCGGCGCAGAAGCTGCCGACGCCCGTCATCATGGTGGTCGACACCCAGCTGGTGATGCGCGACTCGACCGCCGTCAAGGATCTGCAGCAGCAGGCCGAGACGCAGCGGACCCAGTTGGAGCAGCAGGCGAAGAGCCAGGAGGAAGGGCTGCGGACCGAGAGCCAGGATCTGACCCGGCAGCGGACCGTGCTCTCGGCCGAGGCCTTCGCCCAGAAGCGCCAGCAGTTGGAGCAGAAGTACGCCAAGTTCCAGTATGACATCAGCAGCAAGCTGGACGAGCTTGACGCCCGCTACAGCAGGGGCATCTCCCAGGTCGAGGTGGAGCTGGTGAAGATCGCCGATCAGCTCGCCGCCGAGCGGGGGGCCAACATGGTGCTGCCGAAGACCACCCTCCTGCTGGTTCACAAGGACTTCGAGGTGACGAGCGAGGTTCTGACCCGGCTCAACCGGTCGCTGCCGAAGATGCCCTTGCCGACGGTGCCGGCTAAGAAGTAGTCCAACGCCCGAAACGGGGCTTGCGGGCGGTGGGGCCGACGGGCCAGCCGGGGGAGGGGAGAGGCGTGGAGAAGACGCAGAACAGGTTGCCGATCGACGTGCTGGGGGTCATGAAGATGATCCCGCACCGCTACCCCATGCTTCTGGTGGATCGCGTGGTCGAACTGACCCTGAACGAGAGCGCGGTCGGCCTGAAGAACGTCTCCTTCAACGAGCCTCATTTCCAGGGGCACTTCCCGCGCCAGCCGGTCATGCCCGGCGTGCTGATCGTGGAGGCGATGGCCCAGACGGCGGCGGTGCTCGTCGTCGAGACGCTCGAGGGCGCGGCGGCCGGCAAGCTGGTCTATTTCATGTCGATCGAGAACGCGCGGTTCCGCAAGCCGGTGTTTCCCGGAGACCAGTTGCGCATCACAGTAAAGAAGACGAAGAACCGCGGTCCGGTCTGGAAGTTCGACGGGCAGGTCCATGTGGATGAAGGGCTGGTCGCCGAGGCTAGCTTCACAGCCATGATCATGGAAGACTGACAAGACGCCTGACGTGCACTGAGGAGCAGACGAGGATGTCGACGACCACGACAGCAGGCCGTCCGGAAGCAGCGGACGACGCGGCGCAGTTCAGGCTGCTGCACACGATGATCCGGGTCCTCGACCTGGACAAGTCGATCGCCTTCTACACCGGGCTGTTGGGGATGAAGCTGCTGCGCCGCCAGGACTATCCGAGCGGCGAGTTCACCCTCGCCTTCGTCGGCTACGGCAGCGAGACCGACAACGCGGTGATCGAGCTGACCCACAACTGGGGCCAGAAGGAACCCTATGCCCTGGGCAACGCCTTCGGCCATCTTGCCATCGCCGTCCCGGACATCTACGGCACCTGCGAGCGCCTCGCGGCCGCCGGGGTGAAGATTCCGCGGCCGCCGGGGCCGATGAAGCATGGCGGTTCGGTGATCGCCTTCGTCGAAGACCCAGACGGCTACAAGATCGAACTGATCGAGCGTAGCTGACGACCGAGCGAGGAAGGAGACCGCCATGGGCGAGTGGATCGACCTGAAGGCCGCCGACGGCCACAGTTTCAAGGCCTACAAGGCGGTGCCGGCGGGGACGCCGCTGGGAAAGCTAGTGGTCATCCAGGAGATCTTCGGGGTCAACGACCACATCCGCAGCGTGTGCGACGACTACGCCCGCGAGGGTCTGGTCGCGGTGGCACCGGCGCTTTTCGACAGGACGGAGCCGGGGCTGGAACTCGGCTATTCCGCCGACGACGTTGCGCGGGGCCGTGCGGTGCGCGGCAAGGTCTCCTACGACGAGGCCCTGATGGACGTGGCGGCGACCCTCGACCCCCTGGGCTCGCCCGCCGCGGTCATCGGCTACTGCTGGGGCGGGTCGGTCGCCTGGCTGGCGGCGAGCAGGCTGGGTGACCGGGTGGCCGCTGTGGTGGCCTACTACGGCGGCGACGTGCCGAAATTGGCGGACGAGGAGCCGCGCTGTCCGGTCCAACTGCATTTCGGACGGGAGGACCAGGCGATCCCGCTGGACGGCGTGCAGGCGCTCCAGGCCCGCCACCCCGATCTGCCGGTGTTCCTCTATCCGGCCGGCCACGGCTTCAACTGCGACCAGCGCGGTTCCTACCACGCCGAGAGTGCGAAGCTGGCGCGCGAACGCTCAGTGGCTTTCCTGCGCGAGCAACTGGCGAAGTAGCGGTCGGCGGCTGTCCCGCGACGCTCCGCCGTCGCGGGCGCTTTACCCGTCGGCGACCCGCGGCAATACTCGCTCGCGATGCCGGGGCGGGACGTCGATCACCCCGCGATGGGGCGGCTTCGGCCGCCGCGGGGGGCCCAGTGAGTTCGAAGATTTCACGGTTGGTCAACAGGCGCAGCGGGGGGCGGACGGCGGTCGACCCCTCTTCCGTGCTCGGGGCGCTCTCGAGCGCCGTCTTCGTGCTCGACAGCGAGGATCGCTTCATCCAGGCCAACCTGGCGGCCGAGCAGTTCTTCGGGACCTCGTCCGCCAGCCTCGGCGGAAAGCCGCTGGCGATCTTCCTGCCCTCGGACAGCCCGATCTTTCTGCTGATCGCGCAGGTGCGCGCCGCCGGGAACTCCGCCTCGGAGTACGATCTCTCCATCGAATCGCCGCGCGTCGGGTCCCATGTCGTGACGCTTGACGTGGCGGCCCTGCCGGAAGAGCCGGGCGTGGTCGTGGTCTGCCTGCAGACACGTTCGATCGCTCGCAAGATCGAGCAGCACCTGACCCATCGCCATACGGCGCGCTCGGTGACGGCGATGGCGGCGATGCTGGCGCACGAGGTGAAGAACCCGCTGTCCGGCATTCGCGGAGCGGCGCAGCTCCTGGAGGGGTCCGTGCCGGAGAACGACCGGCAGCTGACGCGGCTGATCTGCGAGGAGGCCGACCGCATCGTCGCGCTGGTCGACCGCATGGAGATGTTCTCCGACAACCGCCCGATCGCCCGTGGCGCCGTCAACATCCACGAGGTTCTCGGTCATGTCCGACGCCTGGTGGAGAGCGTCCAGGGAAAGACGGTGCGCTTCGTCGAAAGCTACGACCCCTCGCTGCCGCCGGTGCTGGGCAATCGCAACCTCCTGATCCAGCTGTTCCTCAACCTCGTGAAGAACGCGGTCGAGGCATCGCCCGACGAAGGGGGAGAGGTCGTGCTCGGCACCCGCTATCAGCAGGGCGTGCGGCTGGCGGTCCCCGGCAGCGGCTCGCGGATCGACCTGCCACTGACGATCACGGTCCAGGACAACGGCCCGGGCATTCCGGAGGATCTGCGGGCCAGGTTGTTCGAGCCCTTCGTGTCCAGCAAACCCAATGGCAAGGGGCTCGGCCTCGCGCTCGTCGCCAAGATCGTGGACGATCATGGCGGAATCATCGAGGTCGACGAGGAGGGACGGCGCACCGTCTTCCGAATCAGCCTGCCGAAGGCCACCTGAAGGGCAGCGCCATGGCTTCCGCAAGCATCCTGGTCGCCGACGACGACCGCGCCATCCGCACCGTCCTGACCCAGGCGCTGGGCCGCGAAGGCTACGACGTGCGCACCACGGGCAATGCCGCGACGCTGTGGAACTGGGTCGAGGCCGGGGAGGGCGACCTGGTGATCACGGACGTCATCATGCCGGACCAGAACGGCCTCGACCTTCTGCCGCGGATCCGGAACGCGAGGCCCAATCTGCGGGTCATCGTGATGAGCGCCCAGAACACCCTGCTGACCGCCGTGAAGGCGACCGAGCGGGGCGCCTTCGAATACCTGCCCAAGCCGTTCGATCTGCGCGAGCTCCTGCACGTCGTCGCACGGGCCCTCTCCGAACGCAGAGCGCAGGGCGGTCCGGTCGAGTGGCCGGACGAGCAGGAAAGCCTGCCGCTCATCGGCCGGTCTCCCGCGATGCAGGAGATCTATCGCGTCCTGGCGCGCTTGATGGCGACGGACCTGACGGTCACGATCTACGGCGAGTCCGGCACCGGCAAGGAGCTGGTGGCGCGTGCGCTGCACAGCTACGGCAAGCGGCGCTCCGGCCCGTTCGTGGCGCTCAACATGGCGGCGATCCCGCGCGAACTGATCGAAAGCGAGCTCTTCGGTCACGAGAAGGGGGCCTTCACCGGGGCGGCGGCCCGCTATGCCGGCCGGTTCGAGCAGGCGAGTGGCGGCACGCTGTTCCTCGACGAGATCGGCGACATGCCCCTGGAGGCGCAGACCCGCCTCCTGCGGGTCCTGCAGGAGGGCGAGTTCTCCACCGTCGGCGGCCGTACGGCCATCCAGGCCGACGTGCGCATCGTCGCCGCGACCCACCGCGATCTGCGCCAGATGGTGAAGGCCGGGGCCTTTCGCGAAGACCTGTTCTACCGCCTGAACGTCGTCCCGATCCGATTGCCGCCCCTGCGCGAGCGCAGCGAAGACATCCCGGAACTCCTGGCGCACTTCTTCTCGCAGATCCGTGCCGAAGGACTGCCCCTCAAGAGCCTGGACGCGGAAGCCATCGCTTTCCTGCGGAGCTATCGCTGGCCGGGGAACGTGCGGGAGTTGGAGAACCTGGTGCGCCGGCTGGCCGCCCTCTACAGCCAGGAGGTCATCGGCCTCGACATCATACGCGCCGAGCTCAACGAGCCGACGGCCGAGCCGGAGCTGCCGGCGCCGGCTTCGCAGGGGGAGGGATTGGGAGAGACCATCGAGCGGCTTCTGCGCAGCTACTTCGACGCCCACGACGATCAGCTTCCGGCCGCCGGGCTCTATGATCGGGTGGTCCGGGAGGTCGAGCGGCCGCTGATAGAGCTGACCCTGGCGGCCACACAGGGCAACCAGATCAAGGCGGCCCGGCTGCTCGGCCTGAACCGGAACACGCTGCGCAAGAAGATCCGGGAGCTCGACGTCAAGGTCTACCGGGGTTTGAAATAGCCGAGGCAGGGCGGCCGGGCGGCAGCGACGACGGCGCACTTGCCGAGCCTGCCTGCAGACGTCAGCTTCGGCCCATGAAAACGCAGGCGGACCCCGGCAAACGCTCGGAGCGGCGAATGGTGCGCCTCGAGCCTGTCTACGAATGGGCGAAGCGCGTCCGGCTGGAGCGGTGGCTGTCGCTCGTCTTCGCCGTGATCGCGGTCCTCGGCGGGGTCGCGACCTTCCTGGCGATGACCGGCCGGCTGCCGCAGTTTGCCGATCCCCAGTCGGTGCTGCTGCTGCTGGTGCTGGACCTTGGGGTCCTGCTCTGTCTGGGGACCCTGATCGTCCGGCGGCTGGTGGTGCTGTGGGTCCACAGGCGGCGGGCGGTGGCAGGGGCCCGGCTGCACTCGCGCCTGGTGGGCCTGTTCAGCCTGGTGGCGGTAGCGCCGAGCCTGATCATCGCCGTCTTCTCGGTCCTGCTCTTCGATTTCGGCCTGCAGGGGTGGTTCAGCCAGCGGGTGAGCACTGCCGTCACGGAGTCGCTGGCGGTCGCCGACGCCTACCTCAAGGAACACCGCCAGGCCATCAACGCCGACGTCGTGGCCATGGCCAACGATCTCAATCGGCTCGGTGGCATGGCGGCGGCGGGGCCCGCCCGCTTTGCCCAGATCGTCAACAATCAGACCGCGCTGCGGGCCTTATCCGAGGCGACCGTCCTGCGCCGGGACGGACAGGTGCTCGTCCGCGCCGGCTTCGATGCCTTGCTCGATACGCTGCCGTCGGTTCCCGACTGGGCGCTCGACCGGGCGGATAGTGGAGCCGTGGTCCTGCTGACGCCGGAGTCCGACGACCGCGTGCGTGCGCTGGTCAGGCTCGACGGGCTGCTCGACACCTACCTGCTGGTCGGCCGTTACGTCGATCCCACCGTCATCGGCCATCTGGAACGCACGTCGGCGGCCGTGCAGCTCTACGAGCAGCTCGAAGGCAAGCGGACCGGGCTCATCATCACCTTCGCGCTGGTCTTCCTGATCGTCGCGCTCCTGTTGCTGCTGGCGGCCGCGTGGGTGGGCCTCGCCTTCGCCGACCGCCTCGCCAAGCCGATCGGACGTCTCATCACCGCGGCCGAACGGGTGGGGGCGGGCGATCTCGCGGCGCGGGTCCAGGTCTCCCAGGATGCCGGCGAGATCGGCGAACTGGCCCACACCTTCAACCGCATGACCTCCGAACTGGGCCGACAGCAGGGCGAACTGCTGGCGGCGAACCGGCAGATCGAGGATCGTCGACGCTTCATCGAGGCCGTCCTGTCCGGCGTCTCTTCGGGCGTGATCGGCCTCGATGCCCGCCACAGGGTGACCGTGACCAACCGGGCCGCAGGCGAGCTGCTGCGACTCGATCCGGCCAAGCTGCGGGGCCGTCAGCTTTCGAGGCTGTCGAAGGACATCCGCAGCCTTCTGGAGGCGGCGGAGCGGCGGCCGGGCAGGGTGCACGAGCGGCAGATCACGCTCTCCCGGGGCCGCACGACCATTCTTCTCGTGCGGGTCGCCGCGGAGACGGCGGACGAGGACATCATCGGCTATGTGGTCACCTTCGACGACGTGACCGAGCTGCTCTCGGCGCAGCGGAAGGCCGCCTGGGCCGACGTGGCGCGGCGCATCGCCCACGAGATCAAGAACCCTCTGACCCCCATTCAACTGGCTGCCGAACGGCTTCGACGACGCTATCTGAAGCAGATCGAATCGGACCGCGAGGTGTTCGAAACCTGTGTCTCGACGATCATCCGGCAGGTTGGCGACATCGGCCGGATGGTCGACGAATTCTCCGCCTTCGCTCGTATGCCGGCCGCCCGGTTCGTCAGCCACGACCTCCGGGAGATCATCTCCCAGGCCGTTTCCCTCCAGGAGGCGGGGAGACCCGGCCGTGTCCATTTTGCTACGCTGTTGCCTGATGAACCCGTGGAGGCCAAGGTCGACGCTGGGTTGCTGCGGCAGGCGCTGACGAATCTGTTGAAGAACGCCGCGGAATCGATCGAGGCGCGTCAGGCGGCGGAGGCGGCACGGGGAGCTGGAATGACGGTGGGGCGGGTGAGTGTGCAGTTGAGCCGCGGGCCGGAGATGATCGACATCGCCGTGGAGGACGACGGTCGGGGCCTGCCGAGCGAACAGCGCGAGAGGCTTACCGAGCCTTATGTGACGACGCGGGAGAAGGGCACGGGGCTGGGGCTGGCGATCGTCAAGAAGATCGTCGAAGAGCATGCGGGGGTTCTGGAACTGCATGATCGAGAGGGCGGTGGAGCGCGCGTCCTGCTGCGGCTGCCGCCGACGCAGGATGCGGTGCAGGACCCGCCGGTGGCGGTCGATCGCAAGCAAGCTCCGCTGAGAGTCGCCCATGGCGCATGAGATTCTGATCGTCGACGACGAGGCGGACATCCGGCTGCTCATCGAGGGTGTGCTGGAAGACGAGGGCTACGCCACGCGGAGCGCGGCGACGGCCGAGGCGGCGCTCGAGGCGATCGCCCAGCGGCCGCCGCACCTGATCGTGCTGGATGTCTGGCTGCAGGGGTCGCGTCTCGACGGGGTGGAGTTGATCGACGAGATCCAGCGCCGCCATCCGGGGCTGCCGGTGGTCATGATATCCGGCCACGGCACCATCGAGACGGCGGTGGAAGCCATCAAGCGGGGTGCCTACGACTTCATCGAAAAGCCGTTCAAGGCCGACCGGCTGCTGCTGGTCATGCAGCGTGCGATCGAGGCCGCGCGGCTGCGCCAGGAGAACGAGGAACTGAGGTTGCGGGCCGGGCAGGACTTCGTGCTGGTCGGCGAGAGCGCGTCGGTGCAGCAGCTGCGCCAGGGCATCACCAAGGTTGCGCCGACCGGCAGTCGCGTTCTGATCACGGGGCCGGCCGGCTCGGGCAAGGAGCTGACGGGGCGACTGCTGCACCTCCAGTCGCGGCGGTCGGAGGGACCCTTCGTCGCCATAAACTGTGCCATCCTCAGCCCCGAGCGGATCGAGATCGAGTTGTTCGGCGCCGAGCCCTTCGCCAACGGCGGGGTCGGTAAGATCGGCACCTTCGAGCGCGCCCACGGCGGCACCCTGCTGCTCGACGAGGTGGCTGACATGCCGCTGGAGACGCAGGGAAAGATCCTGCGGGCGCTGCAGGAGCAGACCTTCGAGCGGGCCGGCGGCAGCCGTCGCGTCGCCGTCGACGTCCGGGTCATCGCCTCGACCAGCCGCGACCTGACCGAACTCATCGCCGAGGGGCGCTTCCGCGAGGACCTCTACTACCGCCTCAACGTGGTGCCATTGCGCGTGCCGGCCTTGCGGGAGTGCCGGGACGATGTCCCCCGGCTGGTCGAGCATTTCATGGCCCGCGCCGCCGCCAATACCGGCTTGCCGCCGCGTCGCCTGTCGGACGACGCCCTGGCGGCGCTGCAGGGCTACGAGTGGCCGGGCAACGTGCGGCAGTTGCGCAACCTCGTGGACTGGCTCCTGATCATGGCGCCCGGCGGTGCCGCCGACCCGATCACGGTCGACATGCTGCCGGTCGAGATCACAGCCCACTCGCCGACGGTCCTGAGCGCCGGCAGCAGCTCGGAGATCATGGGGCTGCCCCTGCGGCAGGCCCGCGAGCGGTTCGAGCGCCAGTACCTCGAAGCGCAGGTGCTGCGGTTCGGCGGCAACATCTCCAGAACCGCCGCCTTCGTCGGCATGGAGCGCTCGGCTCTCCACCGCAAGCTCAGGCTGCTGGGCATCCACGCCAACGAACGGTCCTGACCGATCGGCACAGCGAAAGGAACAATCGCGTGAAGGTCGTCATCTGCGGTGCCGGCCAGGTCGGCTTCAACATTGCCAGGTTCCTTGCCGGCGAGAACGCCGACGTCACCGTCGTCGACCAGGCGCCGGACCTGGTGCAGAAGGTGCGGGACCGTCTCGACGTCACCGGCGTCGTCGGCTTCGCCTCCCATCCCGAAGTGCTCGAGCGGGCCGGTGCGCGCGATGCCGACATGCTGATCGCCGTGACCTACTCGGACGAGGTGAACATGGTCGCCTGCCAGGTGGGCCACAGCCTCTTCGAGGTGCCCCTGAAGATCGCCCGGGTGCGCAGCCAGGCCTATCTCGACCCCGTCTGGTCGGAGCTCTATTCGCGCGAGAAGATGCCCATCGACGTGGTGATCTCGCCGGAGTTGGAGGTGGCGCGATCGATCGAGCGGCGCCTGCGCGTCCCGGGTGCCTTCGATGCCATCCCGATGGTCGGCGGCAAGGTCACGGTCATCGGCGTCCATGTCCGGGAGGAAACGCCGATCATCGAGACGCCGCTGCGCGAGCTGACGGCGCTCTTTCCCGATCTGCACATCTTCATCGTGGCCATCCAGCGCGAAGGCAAGCTGGTGGTGCCCAGCGGCAAGGAGCGCCTGCGCCCTGGCGACGAGGCCTGGTTCGTCAGCGAGAGCACCCACCTCCGCCGGGCCATGCTGGCGTTCGGCTACGAGGAGCAGGCCGCCCGGCGGGTCGTCATGATCGGCGGCGGCAACATCGGCCTGAACCTGGCGCGTCGGGTGGAGGCGCGCCATCCGCAGGTGCAGCTGCGCATCATCGAGGTGGACAAGAGCCGCGCCGAGCGGGTGGCCGAGACCCTGGACCGCTCGGTCGTGATTCACGGCGACGCGCTGGAGGCCGACATCCTCGAAGAGGCCAACGCCGCGAACAGCGAGACGGTGATCGCCGTCACCAACGACGACGAGGTCAACATCCTGGCCTCGCTGCTGGCCAAGAAGAGCGGCTGCCGGCGGGCCGTCACGCTGATCAACTCGAGCGCCTACGGCTCCCTGGTGGGCGGCCTCGGCATCGACACGGTGGTGAGCCCGCGGGCCATCACGGTCTCGACGATCCTGCAGCATGTGCGCCGCGGCCGCATACGCTCGGTCCATTCGCTCGCCGAGGGGGGGGGGGAGGTGATCGAGGCGGAAGCCCTGGAGACCTCGGCGCTCGTCGGGCCGCCGCTGCGCGACGCCCCCCTGCCCGAGGGGGTGGTGCTGGGCGCGATCATCCGCAATGGCGCGGTCATCATTCCGCGCGGGGGCACCTCGGTGAAGGCCGGGGACCTCTGCGTCCTCTTCGTGGCCCCCCAGGCGGTGAAGAGCGTGGAGCGGCTGTTCGCCGTGAAGCTGGAATTCTTCTGAGTCTCGTCTATCGTCCCGGCGCACAGAGAGAGCGGAACCCTTCATGCCCCGGATTGCCTACGTCAACGGTCGCTACCTTCCCCATTCCGCTGCCAGCGTGCACATCGAGGATCGCGGATACCAGTTCGCCGACGGCATCTACGAGGGGACGCCGGTCTACCGCGGGCGGATCGTCAACCAGACACTGCCCCTCGACCGCCTGGAGCGCTCGCTCCGCGAGCTGCGCATCGCCATGCCGGCGAGCCGGGCGGGGCTGGTCCAGATCGCCCACGAGACGATGCGGCGCAACCACCTGACCAACGGCTTCGTCTACATCCAGATCACGCGCGGCGTCGCTCCGCGTGATCACAAGTTTCCCAAGCCCCCGGTCCGCCCGTCGCTCGTCATGACCGCCCGGCAGATGAAGACGGCCTCCGACGCCCAGGTCGCCCAGGGCCTCAAGGTGGTCACCCTGCCGGATCTGCGCTGGCCCCGCCGGGACATCAAGTCGATCTCTCTGCTGCCCAACTGTCTCGCCAAGCAGCAGGCCTACGAGGCGGGTGCCAACGAAGCCTGGCTCTACGAGGGCGACGGGACGATCACCGAGGGCAGTTCGACCAGCGCCTGGATCGTCACGCGGGAGGGGACCGTCGTCACCCGGAATGCCGATCATCTGATCCTCAACGGCGTCACCAGACAGGCTCTGCTGAAGGCGGCCCGCGGCGCAGGGATTGCCATCGAGGAGCGGCCCTTCACCCGGGCGGAGGCGGCGGAGGCCAGGGAAGCCTTCCTCACGTCGGCGACCAACTTCGTGATGCCGATCGTGGAGATCGACGGGCGGCCGGTCGGCAACGGCCACCCCGGCCTGCTGACCATGCGTCTGCGGCGGCTCTACCTCGACGAGGTCGTGGCGGGGGCGGCGTGAGAGGGCCTTTGCCGCCGGGGCTTCCGGCAGCCGTCCTGTTCGACTGGGACAATACGCTGGTCGATACGCTGCCGGTCATCCAGGCGGCGCTGGCGGAGACCTTCCGGACCTATGGGCGGACGTCGTGGACGTTGGAAGAGGTCAAGAGGAACGTACGGCTGTCGGCCCGTGACGCCTTTCCGCTGCTGTTCGGGGACCAGGCGCAGGAGGCGCAGAGGGTCTTCTACGACGCCTTCCGGGCACGCCACCTCGACGCTCTGACTGCGATGCCGCAGGCCGCAGACCTGCTGGAGTTCCTTGCCGGCTGGGCCGTGCCGATGGCGGTGGTGAGCAACAAGGGCGGGCCGCTGCTGCGAAAGGAGGTATCGCACCTCGGGTGGGAGCGTTTCTTCGGCAGCGTGGTCGGCGCGGGCGATGCGGCGCGCGACAAGCCGGCTGGAGACCCGGCGCTGTTGGCCCTCGAGCAACTCGGGCTGTCGCCTGGGCGCGGCGTGTGGTTCGTCGGGGACCCCGACGTCGACCTCGCCTGTGCCCATGCCGCAGGATTGTCCGCGGTGCTGCTGCGCGGCACGCCGCCACAGACGGGCGAGTTTGCCACCGAGCCTCCGGATGCCCACTTCACGGAGGCGCAGGCTTTCCGGACCGCTGTCGAAGATCGATCAGGGGCGGTGCGGGAACCTTTGCCGGGTCACAACGTTAGGGCATAATGTCGCGGGCGATTGCACCGTCCGCGAAAGTGATGACCTTGCGCTTTTCGCACCGCAGCATGATATGCCTCGTGGCTGCGCAACGACGAGAACACAAGCAAGCGAGGGCCCACAAACGATGGCCGCCGAAAAATCTCAGAATGTTCAGGATGTCTTCCTCAACCACATCCGGAAGAACAAGGTTCCGGTCACGATCTTCCTGGTCAACGGCGTCAAGCTGCAGGGTATCGTGACCTGGTTCGACAATTTCTGCGTGCTGCTGCGCCGCGATGCGCACAGCCAGCTGGTCTACAAACATGCCATCTCGACGGTGATGCCGGCTGCGCCGATCCAGCTCTTCGATCCGTCCGAGAAGGAAGGAGCGGGCGACGACAACTGAGGGTACGCGGCAGGGAACGTCGCCGGGCGCGACGTTCCCCGCCAACGGGTCCGGCACAGCGCTGGTGGTCCATCCGGCGCTGAAGCGCGCCGCGGATGGGCTGCGGGACGCCGAGGCGCGGCTGGAAGAGGCAGTCGGACTGGCAGAGGCCATCGACCTGCGCGTCGGTGCGGCCGAGGTCATCCGGATAGATCAACCGAGACCCAAGAGCTACATCGGAGAGGGCGCGCTGGAGCGCCTTGCCGAACAGGTCAAGGCCGCCGGGGCCGAGGTGGCCGTTTTCGACACGCAGCTTTCGCCCGTGCAGCAGCGCAATCTGGAGAAGGCGCTGAATTGCAAGGTGATCGATCGCACGGGCTTGATCCTGGAGATCTTCGGGGAGCGTGCGCGCACCCGGGAAGGTCAGTTGCAGGTCGAACTCGCGGCCCTGAGCTATCAGCGGTCCCGCCTGGTGCGCTCCTGGACCCACCTGGAGCGGCAGCGCGGCGGCGCCGGGTTCATGGGCGGTCCGGGTGAACGCCAGATCGAGCTGGACCGCCGCATCATCGACGACCGGATTGTCCGGCTGAAGCGCGAGCTCGATCAGGTCAAGCGCACGCGCGAGCTGCACCGCAGCGCCCGCAAGCGGGTGCCTTTCCCGGTTGTCGCCCTGGTCGGCTATACCAACGCCGGCAAGTCGACGCTCTTCAACCGCCTGACTCGCGCCGAGGTGCTCGCGGAGGACATGCTCTTCGCGACCCTGGATCCGACCATGCGGCGGGTCCGCGTGCCGACGGGCGAGGTGGTGATCCTGTCCGACACGGTGGGCTTCATCACCGACCTGCCTCACGATCTCGTCGCCGCCTTCCGGGCCACTCTGGAAGAAGTTCTGGCGGCCGACCTGATCCTGCACGTCCGCGACGTCGCGCACCCGGAGACCGAGGCCCAGAAGGCCGGTGTCGAGGCTGTCCTGGCGGAGCTGGGGATCGACCTGGAGAGCGTCGAGGATCGCCGGGTCATCGAGGTCTGCAACAAGATCGACCTGCTGCCGGCCGAGGAACGGGGGGAGGTGGTCGAAAGCTGCAGGATGCAGCCCGACCGGGTGGCGATCTCCGCCGTGTCGGGCGAGGGTGTGGACACCCTGCTCCAGGCGGTCGCCGACGCCCTTGGCCGGCGTCAGCAGCCGGTGGAACTGGCCATCGACCTGACCGACGGTGCCACGCTCGCCTGGATCTACCAGCATGGGCGGGTCCTGGAGCGCCACGACGACGAGCGCGAGGCGCACCTGCGGGTTGCGCTCGACCCGGCCCAGCGGGCCCGGCTCGACCGGCGGCTGCAGGATCAGGAGGGCGGGGCCGGCTAGGGGTGCTGCCGGGGGCCGGGACCTAACGGTAGAGCATCACAGGGACCTTGCACGAACGCAGCATCTCCGCGGTGATCGAGCCGATGAAGAGGCTGCGGATGCGGGAATGGCCGTAGGCTCCCATCACCAGCAGGTCGATGCCTTCCTCCTCCACGACCTGGGCGATCGCCGTTTCCGGATGCCCTTCCAGGACCGCGGTCGACACCTCGAAGCCGCCGGCCCGCAAGGTCGCGGCGGCGTCGGCGAGGCGCCTGCGGCTCTCCTCGCTGTCCGCACCCGCCGTCACCAGCCGGCAGGGGAGACCGGCGAACAGCCGGCTTCGCGCGACGCTGTCGACCGCCTTCCTGCTGCTGGCACCCCCATCGTAGGCGATCAGGAAGCGCGCGATCGGCTTGAAGGCGCGGGCGGCGACGAACACAGGGCCCCGGCTGGAACGGGCGACGCGCTCCAGGTTCGAGCCGAGATGCAGCTTCGCGAAGTCGGCCGCCTCGCCGCGCTTGCCGATCACCACCAGTTCCGCCTCGGCCTCGCTCTCGTTTACGGCCTCGACCAGGTCGCCGAGGCGCAGCCGGGTGCAGACCTCCGTGAGACCGGCCGCCTCGACGACCGACCTGGCGTCCTCCAGGATGGCCCGCCCGCGTCTCTGCGCCAGTTTGCCCCGCTGTTCGTCGAGTGCGCTCAGCTCTTCGAGCAGTGCCGTGCGGGCGCCGAGGCTCAGGCTTCCGCTGAGGTCGGAGGGAGGACTGCCACCCTCCCGGCGCCCGATCACGTGGAGCAGTTCGACGGCGCCCCCCGTGCGCCGGCCGATCCACGCAGCATGGTCGCAGACGCTTCGCGAATAGACGGAGCCGTCGACCAGGGCGATGAGCCTTGTCATTCCTTCCATCCCCTTAGTGGCCCATGAGCTTTTCGAGTGCGCCGGGCTTGTCGTGGATCGCGAGCCTGTCGACGATCGTCTCGCTCGCCTTGTTCAGGCCCACCAGCTCGACCTCCGCTCCTTCGCGGCGGAACTTCAGGACGATCATGTCGAGTGCCGCGACGCTCGAGATGTCCCAGATGTGAGCGCGGCTGACGTCGATCGTGACCCTTTCGAGCGCTTCCTTGAAGTCGAAGGCGGCGGTGAAGGCGTCGGCCGAGGCGAAGAAGACCTGCCCCTGGACGACATAGGTCCGGGCGGTGCCGTCGGGGGACAGCGTCGAGCTGACGCGGAAGATCTGAGCGATCTTCCAGGCAAAGAAGATGCCGGACAGGAGCACGCCGGCCAGCACGCCGATCGCCAGGTTATGGGTCAGCACGACGCAGATCACCGTTGCCAGCATGACGATCGACGAGCTGCGCGGGTGATGCCTGAGGTTCTTGATCGATGACCAGCTGAATGTGCCGATCGACACCATGATCATGATCGCGACCAGAGCCGCCATCGGGATCCGGCTCACCCACTCGCCCAGCACGACGATCATGAACAGCAGGAAGACGCCGGCGCAGAAGGTCGAGAGGCGACCGCGCCCGCCCGACTTCACGTTGATCATCGACTGTCCGATCATGGCGCAACCCGCCATGCCGCCGATGAAGCCGGTTGCCGTGTTCGCCAGCCCCTGCCCGATGCACTCCCGGTTCTTGTCGCTGGACGTGTCCGTAAGGTCGTCGACGATCGTCGCCGTCATCAGCGATTCCAGCAGGCCGACTGCCGCCACCGCCACCGAATAGGGCAGGATGATCAGGAGTGTTTCGAGGGTCGCGGGAACGTCGGGTATGAGGAAGACCGGCAGGGTCGAAGGCAGTTCTCCCATGTCGCCGACCGTACGCAGGTCGAACCCGAAGGCCGTCGCCGCCGCCGTCAGTGCGATGATGCAGATCAGCGGCGAAGGCACCGCTCTGGTCAGGAACGGGAAGAGGTAGATGATGGCGAGGCCCGCTGCGACCATCGGGTAGGTCAGCCAGGGCACCCCGATCAGCTCGGGCAGCTGCGCCATGAAGATCAGGATCGCCAGCGCGTTGATGAAGCCGGTCATGACCGAGCGGGAGACGAAGCGCATGAGGGCGCCCAGCCGCAGGAAGCCGGCGGCGATCTGCAGCAGCCCCGCCAGCACAGTGGCGGCCAGCAGGTACTGCAGGCCGTGATCGCGGACCAAGGTGACCATGAGGACCGCGGTGGCCGCCGAGATCATGCCTGGCCGGCCCCCGGTGATCGCGACGACCACGGCGATCGAGAAGGAGGCGTAGAGGCCGATCTTGGGGTCGACTCCAGCGATGATCGAAAAGGCGATGGCCTCGGGGATCAGGGCAAGGGCGACAACCAGCCCGGCGAGCAGATCAGCGCGGACGTTGCCGAGCCACTGTTCGCGGTAGGCGTGGAGTGGGTGCATCGGGTTTCCGAAAGACAGAGGGTCCCGCGCGGACCGGAGGCCGCCGGAGAAGGGCGCGGGACATGTTGGTGGGCCGGCGGGTCGGCGGCCGGCAGAGCCACCCGGGTTCTCACCGGGTCCAGTTCGACGAGGGAGTGGTAGACCAGCTTTTGCTGCGGTGCAACATGCGAGGTCGCCGGGTCGGCTTCCTTAGCGGACGACAGGCTCAGGCGGCGCGGTTCGTCTCCAGGCGCCGCCCGTCTTCGCCGAAGAGGTGCAGGCGCTCCCGGTCGACGCGGATGCCGACCGCCTCTCCCGGCTTCGGGGCCGGCTCCGCGCGGTGCTTGACCGTCACCTCCCGGCCCTCGGCAATGGCGATGTGCAGGATGCGCGTCTCTCCCAGCTCTTCCACCAGGACGACCTTCCCCCGCAGGGAAGCTCCCGCCTCGTCTCCGGCGACCTCCAGGTCCTCGGGCCGAAGGCCCAAGGTCGCCTTCCCGTTCCCCGCAGTCCGGCCGAGATCGACGGCGCCGCCAGCGGGCAGCCGCGCCGTGGCTCCATCGAGTTCCACCGGAAGCAGGTTCATCGAGGGCGAGCCGAGGAAGCCGGCGACGAACAGATTGGCCGGCCGGCGGTAGAGCTCGCCGGGTGCGCCGACCTGTTCCACCCGCCCTGCGTTGAGCACGACCATGCGGTCGGCCAGGGTCATGGCTTCGACCTGGTCGTGGGTGACGTAGATCATCGAGGCTGCGAAGTCCTGATGCATCTTGGCGATCTCGACCCGGGTCTGAACGCGCAGGGCCGCGTCGAGGTTGGACAGCGGCTCGTCGAACAGGAAGACCTCCGGGTCGCGCACGATTGCCCGGGCGATCGCCACCCGCTGCCGCTGACCGCCCGAGAGCTCCCGCGGCCGGCGGTCCAGCAGCTCGGCGATCTGCAGCATCTCCGCCACCCGGCGGACCTTCTGGTCGATCGTCTCGGCATCGGTCTTCGCCAGCTTCAGACCGAAGGCGATGTTCCGGTAGACGGTCATGTGCGGGTAGAGGGCGTAGGACTGGAAGACCATGGAGACGCCGCGCCTGGCCGGTGCCAGGTCGGTCACCTCCCTGTCGCCGATCCAGATCCGCCCTTCGGTCAGGTCTTCCAGGCCGGCGATCAGGCGAAGGAGGGTGGATTTGCCGCAGCCCGACGGGCCGACGAAGACCACCAGTTCACCCGACTGGATGTCCAGGTCGATGCCGCGGATGACCTCGGCCCCGCCGAAGCTCTTGCGAACCTTTTCCAGCCGCACGCCGCTCAAGATCCGGCTCCCCTCCATCTGGTTCAGCCCTTCACCGCGCCAGCCGTCAGGCCGGCCACCAGCCGCCGCTGGAAGATCAGGACGATGACGATGAGCGGCAGGGTGACGATGACCGATGCCGCCATGATGTTGCCCCAGGGCAGCTCGTATTCGCTGCCGCCGGTGATCAGCGCGATGGCGACCGGAACGGTGCGCTGGTCGTTCGACAGCGTGAAGGTCAGCGCGAAGAGGAACTCGTTCCAGGCCACGATGAAGGCCAGCAGGCCGGTCGCCACCATGGCCGGCCAGAGCAGGGGCAGGAAGACCTGGCTGATCAGTGTCCAGGAACTGGCGCCGTCCAGCAGCGCCGCTTCCTCGACCTCCTTCGGGAGATCCCGAACGAACGCGGTCAGCACCCAGACCGTGAAGGGCAGGGTGAAGATCATATAGGACAGCACCAGGCCGAGCAGGTTGTTGAACAGACCCAGCCAGCGGATCAGCTCGAAGAGCCCGGAGAGCACGGCGACCTGCGGGAACATCGAGACCGCGAGGATGGTCAGCAGCAGCGTCGCGCGCCCGCGGAAGCGGATGCGGCCGAAGGCGAAGGCGGCGGTGAGCCCCAGCAGCAGCGAGATCGCCACCACGGCGCCGGCGACGAAGACCGAATTGAGAATGTTGCGGGCGAAAGGCTGCTGGCTGAAGACCCGCACGTAGTTCGAGAAGTCCCAGCTGTCGGGCCAGTAACTGACGACGAAGACCTCCGAGCCGCCCTTCAGGGAGGTCAGGATCGCGTAGTAGAAGGGGAACAGCAGGTAGACCAGCAGCAGCGCCACCACCAGCCAGAACCCGGCCCGGGCGAGGATGCGCTTCACTGGCTCTTGCCTCCCAGGTCCGGCCGGGTCGCGGCCATGTAGAGGACGGTGAGGATGCCGATGGCGATGAAGAGCAGGGTGGACGCCGCCGAGCCGTAGCCGACGTCCTGGAAGTCGACGAGTTGCTGGCGCGCGACGACCGAGAGCGTCATCGTCGATTCGCTGTTGCCGGTCATCACGTAGACCACGTCGAAGACCCGCATGGCGTCGAGCAGCCGGAAGATCACGGCGACGATCAGGGCTGGCTTGATCAGCGGCAGCGTCACCGAGAAGAACACCCGCACCGGATGGACCCCGTCGACCCGGGCCGCCTCGTAGCAGTCGCGGGGCAGCATCTGCAGGCCGGCGAGGACCAGCAGGGCGACGAACGGCGTGGTCTTCCAGATGTCCACGGCGGCGACCGACCAGAGCGCCACCGCCGGATTCGCCAGCCAGGCGATCGGCTCGCCGATCAGGCCGGTCCCCAGCAGCAGGTCGTTGATGATCCCGAACTGGTCGTGGAGCATCCAGGCCCACATCTTCGCCGACACGACGGTGGGAATGGCCCAGGGCACCAGCACGGCCGCGCGCACCAAGCCACGCCCCGGGAAGCTGGCGTTGAGCACCAGGGCGATGACGACGCCCAGCACGGTCTCGCAGGTGACCGTGATCGCCGTGAACACGAGGGTGTTGCGCAGCGCCTGCCAGAACTGCGGGTCGGCCAGCAGGCCGTACCAGGCGCCGTCGTCGCGGACCAGATAGTTCTCCAGCCCGATGAATTCCCAGCCGCGGAGGTCAGCCAGGTCCGCCCAGGTCAGGCTGAAGAAGACGGTCCGGGCGAGCGGCCAGCCGGCGACCACGAGCAGGACCACGAGCATGGGGGCCACGAAGAGCCATGCCGTGCGAATCCGTGCCCGCGCCCAGGCGGAGCCGCCAGCCCGCTGCGCCATTCCGCCCGCCAAGAGCGCCTACCAGCGCCCGCGGCGGCTCAGTCGGTTGAGCTCGTGCTCCAGGGCGGCGAGCCTTGCCTCGGGGGTGCCCTCGCCGTTCAGCACGTCGTGGACGGCGCTCCAGAAGGCGCTGGAGACGCGGTTGTACTCCCGCCCCGTCACCCGGGAAGGCCTGGCCACCGCGTTCTCGAAGGTCTCGAAGAGCTGGCCGAAGAAGGGATTGGCCGCCAGCACCTCCTGGTCCTTGTAGAGCGAGACGATCGTCGGGTTGTAGGACGCCTCGATCGCCCGGCGCTTCTGCTCCTGCCGGCTGGTGAGGTAGCGCACCAGATCGGCGGCCTCCTTCGGATGCTTGGAGTAGCGTGATACGGCGAGGTGCCAGCCGCCGAGCGTGCCGGTCGTCTTGCCCTCGGCGCCGCCGCGGGGCAGGGCGACAACGCCGACCTTCCCCTTCACCGGGCTGTCGGGGCTCTGGGAGAGCGCCCAGGCGTAGGGCCAGTTCCGCATGAACACGGCCTTGCCGCTCTGGAAGACGCCGCGGGAGGCCTCCTCGTCGTAGTTCAGCACGCCGCGCGGCGAGATCCCGCCGATCCAGGAGGCGGCGGCTGAGAGCGCTTCCGCGGCCCGGGGGTTGTCCACGGTGATCTTGCCGTCGTCGGCGACGATGGTGCCCCCGCCGAAGGAATCGATCCATTCCAGGGCGTTGCAGGTCAGGCCCTCGTAGGCCCGGCCCTGCCAGACGAAGCCCTGGATGTCCCCGTTGCCGGCCTGCCGTTCGGCCGCCATCACCTGCTCGGCCGCCTCCTTCAGGTCGGACCAGGTCTCCGGCGGCTGCAGGCCGTGCTTATCCAGCAGGTCCTTGCGGTAGTAGAGAACCCCGGCGTCGGTCCACCACGGCATGGCGACCAGCTTGCCGTCGATGGTGTCGTTCTCGATCAGGGCCGGGAAGTGCTGCTGTGGGGCGTCACCCATGTAGGGCTTCAGGTCGATCAGATGGTTCGCCAGGATGCCCGGCCAGACGACGTCGATCTGGAGGACGTCGATGTCGTCGGCGCCGGCGGCCAGCACCTGCTGGTACAGAGCCAGCCGTTCCGTCGACGAGTTCGGGGTGGAGACGACGGTGACGCTGTTGCCGGTGCTCTTCTCCCAGGCGTCCACACCGTCGGTGCAGAGCTGGAGCTCGACCCCCAGCGCGCCGCAGGAGATCGAGAGCTCGACGCTCTTGGCCTGGTGCAGAGGGGCCGCGGCCAGTCCGGCGACGAACAGGCCGGCGGCGAGGGCTCCGGTCGTGCGCATGAATGTCCTCCCTTTGATCTTGTCTCCGTCGATGGGGTTCGCGACGCGGCGCTACTCCGCCGCGGCCGGCAGGAAGGGGTTTTCGGTCCCTGCCGGCAGGATCGCGCCGAACCGCTCGAAGGTGTGCTGCGCCCAGTGGGCGACGTCGTACTGCCGGACCTTGGCGTTCATGGCCGCCATCCGCTGGCGGGCCTCCTCGGCTGGCATGTCGAGCGCCTGATCGAGCGCCGCATCCATGTTGCGCGTGGAATAGGGGTTGGTCAGCACCGCCTGCGGCAGTTCGACGGCGCAGCCGGCGAACTCCGACAGCACCAGGGCGCCCGGCTCGCCGTTCTTGGCGGCGACGTACTCCTTGGCGACGAGGTTGAGCCCGTCGCGCAGCGGCGTCGTCAGGCAGACGTCCGCCATCCGGTAGTAGGCGATCACCCGGTCGAAGGGGATGGCGTTGCTGAACAGCAGGATGGGCGTCCAGCGCAGGTTCGAGTAGCGGCCGTTGATGCCGCCGACCAGGGCCTCGATGTCGCGCTGGGTGTCCCGGTAGATGCGCATGCCGGAGGCGGCGCGCACCGATGTCACGATCAGCTTGACCTTGTTGTGCATCTCCGGACGCCGCTCGAGCAGCCGCTCGAAGGCCAGCAGCGTCTCGCGCATGCCCTTGGTGTAGTCGGTGCGGCCGACGGCGATGATCAGCCGCTGATCGCCCAGCTCTTCCCGGATGCCCTCCAGCAGCTTCATGCTGGGCTCCTCGCCCAGCAGCCGGGCGACCAGATCCGGGTTCGTGCCCACCGGATAGGCGTCGATCGCGACGCGGCGGTCGCCGGCCTTCAGCAGGGTTGGCACCTCGGGCTCGGACAGCGCGAGGCCGCTCGGCGACATGCCCTCCTCGACCCGGAGCTGCGACTCGATCTCCACGTCACGCAGGCCGCGGGCCACCTCGGCGAAGTTCTTGGCGTAGCGGGGGATGTGGAAGCCGACCAGGTTGCAGTCCAGCAGGCTGTCGATGATCTCGTCGCGCCACGGCAGGACGTTGAAGACGTCCGCGGCGGGGAAGGGGGTGTGGTGGAAGAAGGCGATCCTCACGTCCGGCCGGATCTGGCGCAGGTACTTCGGCACGAGCCACAGGTTGTAGTCGTGAATCCAGACCAGCGCGCCCTCCGCCGCCTGCGCCGCCGCCGCTTCGGCGAACAGCCAGTTGACCTCGCGGAAGGTGCTCCAGTCGACGTTCTCGTAGCGGAACAGCCAGGGGAAGGAGTGCAGGATCGGCCAGAGGGCCTCTTTGGAGGTGACGTGGTAGAAGGACTTCACCTGATCGCCCGTCAGCGGCAGCCGCGAGACGACGTAGGTGCCGTAGCTGTCCTTGATCTCGACCAGCCTCTCGAACTTCTCCTGCTGCCGCGGGCTGACCTGCTTCCAGGCCACCCACGCGCCGTGACCGTGGGCGACCCGCCCGAAGAAGCTCTTCAGGGTCGGCACGATGCCGTTGGGACTCTTGTTCTCCCGGTAGACGACGCGGCCGTTCTCCACCGCCTCCTCGTAGGGCTGACGGTGATAGACGATCACCAGAGAAGACTTCTTCATGAGACGGGTTCCTCCTCCAGGTCGAAATGCGCGATCGCCTCGGCGATGCCGGCGGCTCCTTCTCCCTTCGAGCGATAGACCCAGTCGTAGCCGGCGATGGCGTCCAGCAGCTTGGGCTCCGAATTCCCGACCGCGACGCCCTTGAGCCTGGTCTGGAACAGCGAGAGATCGTTCAGGGTGTCGCCGGCCACCAGCACCTGTTCGCGCGGCAGGCCGAGCGCTTCGATGAGGCGCAGCAGCGTCGGCCCTTTCGCCACGCCCTTGGGCAGGACGTCGAAGTAGGTCTCGGCGGACAGCAGGCAGTCGAAGCCGGCGTCCTCGACCTTGCGAATGGTCTCCGGCCGCAGGACGCCCGGGTCGTAGTAGTAGGACACGCGGTGACGGAACGGCGTCGGCTGCAGCGTCAGCCCGGGCTCGTCGCGCAGCAACTCCAGCACCCGTTCGTTGGCGGCGCCCCACTGCTCGCGGATCGGCTCTTCGAGGGCATGGATGGGGGTGAAGGTCTCGCCTTCCCAGACGCTCGTGCCGACGTCGCCGATGACGAGGTCCGGGCGCGGCATGTCCGGCTGGGCCACGAGGTCCTTCAGAAAGTCGACATCGCGGCCGGTTACGAAGATGAGCAACGCGTCCCGGCGCCGCCGCAGTGAGTCGTAGAGCGCCCTGCGCTCGTCGGTGCCGCCGCCCAGGAAGGTGCCGTCCAGGTCGGTCGCTAGGATCAGGTTCGCTGGCGTCATGGTGTCGTCTGTGGCTCGTTCATCTCCGCGGCGGGATGGGGCAGGCGGACAAGCGGCTCCATTTCCCTCGGCTCGGCGCGAATCGGGCGGGTGAGCAGCGCCTGTACAGCCTCCTGCAATGGCACGCCTTCGTGGAGAACCGCATCGACCGCCTCGCAGATCGGCATCTCGACCCCGAGGCGGCGCGCCAGCGCCGTCACCGAGCGCGCATTCACCGCCCCCTCGACCACAGCAGTGGTGCCCGAGAGAATGTCCTCGGCGCTGCGGCCCTCGCCGAGAGCCTTGCCGAAGGAGAAGTTGCGCGACTGTTCGGACGAGCAGGTCAGCGTCAGGTCGCCGATGCCGGCGAGCCCCGTCACCGTCTCGCGGCGGCCGCCGAGAGCCTCCGCCAGCCGCTTGATCTCGGCCAGACCGCGGGTGATCAGGGCGGCACGCGGGTTGGACCCCAGACCGAGGCCCTTGGCGATGCCGCAGGCGATGGCGAGCACGTTCTTGACGGCGCCGCCGACCTCCACCCCGACCACGTCGTCCGACAGGTACGGCCGGAAGGTCCCCGTGCCGAGGGTCACGGCGACGCGCGCGGCGAGGCTGGCGGCGAAGGCGTCGGGGTCGTCCTCGCGGGCGTCGCTCGAGGCGATGGTGACGGCCGTAGGCTGCCCTGCCGCGACCTCTTCCGCGAAGCTGGGTCCGGAGAGCACCGCGTGGGGACGCCCCGGCATGGCCTCCGCCACCACCCGGGTCATCAGCGCGCCGCTGTCGGTCTCGATGCCCTTGCTGCAGACGACCACGGGTACGCCGCTGGCCAGGTGCGCCTCGACCTCGGTCGCCACGCGGCGCAGGAACTGCGACGGCACGACGAGGATCACGAGGTCGGCCCCGTCGACCGCCTCGGCCAGGTCCGGCGAGACGCCGATTGCAGGATCCAGAGGATGGTTGGGCAGGAAGGGGTTGTGCCGCGTATCGCGGATGGCCTCGACGGCATGGGGCTCGCGCACCCAGAGGCGCGTTCTGCGCCCCGCCGAGAAAGCGGTCATGGCGAGCGCAGTGCCCCAGGCACCGCCGCCAATCACCGAGACACGCTCGAAAGGCTCCGGCGAGACCAGTACGGCCTCCGCCTGCTCCTCGTTCAAGATCCACCTCTTCTTTGCTTTTTTGCGACCTTCAATTGTCGCCGACAGAGCGGTGATTTTACGCTGCAACGCAAAAATGTCTACCCCTCAGGGCGGATCTTGTCGCAGGAAGCAGGGTGAGACCGGCGCAGGTCCTTGTCCCGCCATGAGAATTTCTTGGCGCCAGCGGATCAACCGCCCTATCACCTCCAGGCTCTCCGGGTCGCGGCGTCGGAACGCATGGTGACGGCAGCGGCGAGGAGGCACACCAGCACCGTGACCGTCGCCGTCCCTCGCCCGCAGAGGACTCATGAGGCTCCGAAAGAACTGGTTCGCTGTCCTGATCGTGGTCGCCTTCGTGCTGACCGCACTCGTGGCGGCGCTGGCGCTCCAGCCGACGCAGACTCACCTGCAGGCGGCGGCGGAGGGCCGGCTGCTCGGCGGAGGGCTCGACTGGGCGGTGGTCGTGATGAACGGGCGGGACGCCACCGTCTCCGGCGATGCCCTGTCGACGGCCGATCAGGACGAGGCGCTGCGACTGGTGGCGGACACTCCCGGCATTCGCCGGGTGCGCGACGAGGTCGGGTTGCTGCCGGAAATGAAGCCCTACCGTTTCGAGGTGACTCGGCGTGACGGCCGGCTCGTCGTGGCCGGGGCCGCCCCGGGCCGGCACGCGGCGACACGGGTGATCGAAGCCGCACAGCAGGCGATGCCCGAAGGGACGGCGGTCGAGTCCCGCCTGAAGCTGGCCCGTGGCGCCCCCGCGGGCTATGAGGCGGTGGTCCGGCAGGTCCTGACGCTGGCGGGATCCATCGCCGAGGGCCGCGTCAGCGCCGACGACCGGACGCTCTCGCTCGAAGGCAGGGCGCAGGACGACGCAACCTATCGCGCCCTCGCCGCCGTCCCGGCCTCTCCGCCCGAAGGCTATGGGGTCGGCCATTGGAGCCTGCAGCCCCCGGTCGTCTCTCCGTTCATCTGGAAGGCGCGGCGCGAGGGCGGCGTGATCGTGGTGAACGGGCACAGGCCGCTCACCGCGGACATGCTGGCGCTCCTTGCCCAGCCCTCGGCGCCGCGTCCGGCCATCGAACTGCGCGACCAGACGCTCGCCGCGTCTCAGACCCCGCCGAACTTCGCGGCGCAGGCGGCCTTCGCCTTCGGCCTGCTGCTGAAGCTCGATCCCGGCAGCGCCGAGATCACCGACGGCCGGCTCGCGGTGGACGGCACGGCCATGGATCCGGTGACCTATGCCTCGATCATGGACGGATTGGGTCGACGGCTGCCGGCCGGCACCGCCGCGGCGGACGTGCGGCTCATGCCGCCGATCGTGAGCCCCTATCGCTGGTCGGCGAGCCGGGACGGGCTGCAGGTCGTCCTGAACGGCTACGTGCCGGGGACGGATGAGCGCTCGGCGATCCTGCAGGCGGCCAACGAGGCCTATCCCGGCCTGACGATCAGCGACCGGACCCTGGTCGCCCGCGGCGCCCCGAAGGAGTTCGAGGGACAGGCCCGGTTCGCCATCGGGCTGCTGACTGCGTTGAAGAGCGGCGAGGTGACGATCGAGGGGGGCGACCTCGGGGTCCGGGGCACCGCCGCGTCGGTGGACGGCTACGAGACCTTGAAGGCGACGCTCGCCGGCCCGCTGCCCTCGGGCCTGCGGGGCGTTGGCCTGGTGCTCGAGACCGCGGTCGTCTCGCCCTACGCCTTCTCGGCGGAACTGGCCGACGGGGCGGTGACGATGAACGGCTACGTGGCGAGCGAGGCGGCGAGAGCGCAGGCCGTGGAGGAGGTGGAGCGCCTGCTGCCGGGCAGGTCCCTGCAGGACCGACGGCGGGTCGCGGGGGGCGCTCCGGCAGGCTTCGGGGAGGCTCGCGACGTGGCGCTGCTGCTGCTTTCGAGGATGGCGAACGGCCGGGTCGTGCTGGACGGTCTGAAGCTCTCGGTCGCCGGTGCCGCCGCCTCGCCGGCCGACTATCGGGCGGCGATGCAGATGCTGGCTTCGGGCCTGCCGGGGGGAATCGCGGTCGCCGATGCGAAGGTCAGCCCCGCGGCGGCCTCTCCCTTCGTCTGGCAGGCCGAGAGGTCCACCGACGCGATCCGCCTCAGCGGCTACATTCCAGGTGAGGAGATGCGGGCGGCGACGCGGGCACAGCTTTCACGGCTCGTTCCCCAGACCCCGATCACCGACGACACGCTGCTGGCGGCGGGCGCGCCGCCTGGGATGGCGCAGCAGGTGGACTTCGCGCTGTCGCTCCTGCCGATGCTGGCGGAGGGCGTCGTCCGCCTGGAGGATGGCACTCTCTCGCTGTTGGGGACAGCCGGGACGGCGGAGATGGGCAGCGAACTGCAGCGGATGCTGAGCACTTTGCCGGCCGGATTGCAGCGCGGCACCGTCGAGATCCGCCCGGCCGCAGCGGCAGCGCCTCCTGATGCAGACGCGCAGTAGAGGATCGGCGATGGTCTATATGCTGGTGCAGCACCTCTGGTTCCTGCTCGCCGTCCTGGCGGTGGGGGTCGCACTCGGATGGTGGGCGTCGGCCCCCGACGGCGAGGACGCCTGAGATGACGTGGTACCTGGCGGAGCTCTTCCTGCTCGTGCTGGTCTTCCTGACGGCCGGCTTCGGCATCGGGCTGCTGCTCCGTCGGTTCCAGCTCCGGAGCCGGACGGCGGCCCCGGCCGCGCGCCGAAAGGCCCGCTGATCCTTTTTTCGGCTTCCGCCTTGGCACCGGAGGAAGTGAGCCCCACCTGCGAGCCGCGGGTGCTGCGTCGTTGACAGCCGCAGGGCACGTTCCTTACATCTGCTGGCACTCACGGGACCAGAGTGCTAACACCGCGTTGGCGCCGGATGCGCCCTTGCGAGCGCGGTCCTTTCAGGCGAACACAAGGAGCCCAGTCATGAACTTCCGGCCTCTGCACGACCGCGTGGTCGTCGAACCCCTCGAAGGTGAGGAAAAGACCGCGGGCGGCATCATCATCCCGGACACGGCGAAGGAGAAGCCGATGCAGGGCAAGGTGATCTCCGTCGGCCCGGGCGCCCGCAACGACAAGGGCGAGCTTTCGCCGCTGTCCGTGAAGGCCGGCGAGACCATCCTCTACGGCAAGTGGTCCGGCACCGAGGTCAAGATCGACGGGAAGAACCTGCTGATCATGCGCGAGTCGGACATCATGGGCGTCCTGGAGTAACCGGCGCTCCCCAAGCGATACCCGACAGAAGATTTCATAGGAGCGAAGAATGGCTGCGAAAGACGTCAAGTTCGGAACGGACGCCCGCGCGCGGATGCTGCGCGGCGTCGACATCCTCGCCGACGCGGTGAAGGGGACGCTGGGCCCGAAGGGCCGCAACGTCGTCATCGAGAAGTCCTTCGGCGCGCCGCGCACCACCAAGGACGGTGTGACGGTCGCCAAGGAGATCGAGCTCTCCGACAAGTTCGAGAACATGGGCGCCCAGATGGTGCGCGAAGTGGCCTCGAAGACCAACGACCTGGCCGGTGACGGCACGACGACCGCCACCGTGCTGGCCCAGTCGATCGTCCGCGAGGGCGCGAAGGCCGTCGCCGCCGGCATGAACCCGATGGACCTCAAGCGCGGCATCGACCTCGCCGTCGCTTCGGTGGTCGACGACCTGCAGGCCCGCTCGCGCACCATCTCCACCTCCGAGGAGGTGACCCAGGTCGGCACCATCTCCGCCAACGGCGACCGCCAGGTCGGCCAGATGATCGCCGAGGCGATGCAGAAGGTCGGCAACGAGGGCGTGATCACCGTCGAGGAAGCGAAGTCGCTGGAGACGGAGCTCGACGTCGTCGAAGGCATGCAGTTCGACCGCGGCTACCTGTCGCCTTACTTCGTGACCAACGCGGAGAAGATGACCTGCGAGCTTGAGAACCCCTACATCCTGATCTTCGAGAAGAAGCTGTCGGGCCTGCAGGCCATGCTGCCGGTGCTCGAGGCGGTGGTGCAGTCGGGCCGGCCCCTGCTGATCATCGCCGAGGACGTCGAGGGCGAGGCCCTGGCGACCCTGGTGGTGAACAAGCTGCGCGGCGGCCTCAAGGTCGCGGCGGTGAAGGCGCCGGGCTTCGGTGACCGCCGCAAGGCCATGCTCGAGGACATCGCGATCCTGACGGCCGGTCAGGTGATCTCCGAAGACCTGGGCATCAAGCTGGAGAGCGTCACGCTCGACATGCTCGGCACCGCCAAGAAGGTCTCGATCACCAAGGAAGAGACCACCATCGTCGACGGCGCCGGCGCCAAGGACGAGATCGAGGGCCGCGTCGCGCAGATCAAGGCGCAGATCGAGGAGACCACCTCGGACTACGACCGCGAGAAGCTGCAGGAG